>CAJIBI010000258.1_pt1 | contig 21159 bp, 14 predicted proteins | sample 9199321 | NCBI WGS metagenome assembly CAJIBI01 (sample SAMEA7708294, study PRJEB35096) | sediment metagenome | biome: marine neritic benthic zone biome [ENVO:01000025]; feature: sediment [ENVO:00002007]; material: shallow marine sediment [ENVO:03000034] sea grass bed [ENVO_01000059] ... | reverse complement strand
CGCCAAGCCACTGCGCCCGCCAGCGCATGAGCTGGCGCAGCGCCGGAAAGCGTTTGAATTTGTCGGCCGGCACGTAATCCACGGGAAGCCCCGTCTTCCAGGGCTGCGTCCGGCGTTTGGTGTTGTGGAGCAATTGGGTTTTGGGGGTGAGCCGATCGAAGTCGTTCCATTCCGGCTCCAGCCACCCGATGATCTCGGGGGCTTCGTCGCGGAGCTCGATCCAGTCCTTGTAGTCGCGGCGGAACGCGAAGAGCTCACCAAACTGCTCTTCGCAGCGCCAGTGACGCAGGCGGGCACAATCGAGCAGCATGACGCTGGTCGCCACGGCGAAGTCGCGCTTTTCCGAGCGCCGACGTCCCATCACCGCCGCGCCCGCCATGTCTCGTGTCAGCAGGTCGTAGACATCTCCCACGGCGAAGATGTCGGGATCCATCACGACGGCGCGCCCCGCATAGCTCATCCGTGCGGGGGGCACAAAGCGAAGCGGCGTAAACGACTGCAGGTCGTCCATGCGCCAAACCCGCTGGCTCCCACCCCGGAGGAAGGGCTGCCCCTCGCGTTCGGCGAGAAAGGGGAAATCCCGCACGTGGAGGATCTCGATCTCAAACGCGTCGGGCTGAGCAGAGTTCCGGCGCAGCGAGTATTCGGAGAGCAACGCACCGATCCACTGTTTCTCGTTGGTGTGAATGAAGACGCGCGGCTTCACGTTCGCTTTCCACGCTTTCCGGAGTGGGCCCGGGAACTTATGATTCGCCTGCTCGGGCGGCGATCGACGCCGGGCAGAGGGAGACGCTAGCGCCCCGATGGGAGGGTTCCACGACACTGCGATGGAGGCCGCGCGCCGCGACGCGGCCCCGCGGGAGCCCGGGCGCGTCTGGCTGGTGATGGGCGACAAACGCGGCGACAACGCCCAGATCGATATCTTGGTGGAATCGTTGGGTTGGCACTGCGAACGCAAAGAGCTCGCGATGCGGCCGCCCTTTGACAAGGCCAAGCCCCGCTACCGCGCATCGCTGGCGCACCTCGACCTGGCCCGCTCCGACCGGCTCGAACCGCCATGGCCCGACCTCATTCTGACCGTGGGCCGTCGCCCTTCGATGGCTGCCCTCTGGGTCGCGGAGCAGTCGGCGGGGCGCACCCGGATCGTGTTGCTCGGCAAGCCGTCGGGGCTGCTTCAGCGCTTCGATCTGGTCATCTTGAGCTCCGAGGTCCAGATCCCCGCCTATCCCAACGTGCTGAAGATCGGGCTCCCCTTGATGCGCGTGCGCCGCCGCGAAGTCGAGCTCGCAGCCGAAGCGTGGCGGACGCGGCTCGCGGACCTGCCCCGCCCCCTGGTGGGCGTCCTGGTGGGCGGACCGACCCATCCCTTTGTCTACGACCGCTCCGTGGTGGCGCGGTTGGTGGCGTTGGCCCGCGACATCGTCCGCGAGGGCGGGACGCCCTACTTCACCACCAGCCGGCGCACTCCCCCGGCCGTGGTCGAGGCGCTGCGGGCGGAGCTCCCGCGCGAGACGCGTCTCTTCGCCTGGACCGCGGACGCGTCCGACAACCCGTACACCGCGCTGCTCGGGCTCGCCGACGAGTTCGTCGTCACCGGCGACAGCCTCTCGATGATCGTTGAAGTGGTCCGGTTGGGGAAACCGCTGGCCCTCTTTCCGCTCCCGGTCGGGTGGTGGGGCGCCCTCGACCAACGCCGCCGATCGCTGGCCCGTTGGCTCTTCGCCGCCCCAACGGGCGGCGCCGGTGAAACCCTGCGCGCCGCGCTCGGTCGGACGGTCCACCGCTGCGGTCTGTTGAGCCATACCCGCGACTTCACGGCGATCCACGACTTCCTGCTCGAACGCGGCCTCGCCAGCGTCGTCGGCGCCGGCTTCCCGACCTCCAGTGCCGGCGTCCCCGACGACCTCCCCGCGGCGGTCGCGCGCGTCCGAGCGCTGGTGGCGTCGTCTCCTCCCCGCGGCGGGTAGCGGAGGAGCGGCACCTCGAGCACCCGCGCCCGCTGTTCGGGCGGCCACGCGGGTGGCTCGCCGGGCTTAGCGCGTTGCGGTGTTGCGTGGCGCCGCGGCCGGCGGGCCCACACCTGGGCCGGGCCGTGGCGTACCCGCGAGCCGGTACCCAAAATGGGGCGACAGCTCCGTCTCGATCTTCGCGTCGATCGCCGCGACCTGCTCGGGCTCAAAGTAGTCGCGATAGCCGCCCACCCGAGCCCGTCTCACTTTGTACGACTGGGGGTTGTCGGGGTCGCCGGGTTTGAGGCGCCCCCCACCCCACCAACGCGACTCGTGCTGCTCCATGCGTCGCATATTCTCGAGCGATGCGTGTTCCACCGCCCAGGCGACGGCGTCCTCGACGGCCCCGGCGTCGATTCCCTCGAGGCCCTCGGGAGCCACAGCAAATTGCACGATGCGCGCGAATTCCCGCGCGGGATCCTGGCGCATGTCCTCGTAGCGGACCATCAACACGTGGTCCAGGTTCGAGAGCTCTTGGGCCCAGAGGTTCATGAAGCCCACCACGCGGTCGATGCCGCACGGCCGCATCGCGAACTCGAAGATCGAGACGTCTTCGCCGTGAGGGGGGAAGTCGTTGAGGTACATCTTCCCGGGCTTCATCCGGTGCTTCCAGTTGAAGTACTCGGAGACCGTGACGTCCTGGGGCTGGCGCACCAACAGAATCACTTTCTTTCCGTAGAAATCGCGCTTTGAGGTCCGGTTCCCCGTGTAGTCCTTCAGGTAGTTGTCGTGGGTAAAGAACACCTTGGGGATGCGCGCATCGGCACGGTGCAGGTTGTCGAAGCCGAGCAGTGGATTGCCGCGGAGGCCGTAGAGCCGGGCGTAGAAACCGGACAACATCACGCGCAACCACGTCCGGCCGCTTTTACCGTGCGACACGACGACCAGATCGGCGTGGGCGAGCTTGCGGAACTGGTCCCGACCCCGCAGCCACCGATCGATGCGGCGGCGGCGCTCGACCGGAAGCGGCGCGACGCACCAGAGCGCGAGCCGACGTGTCAGCTTCGCATGCACGGTTCCGAACACGGAGCCTCCCGCAACCCCCAAAGCCTCAGAAATGGCCGGCGAAGATATCAAAGCGCGCGGGCGGCGCTCGGCCCCTGCACGCCGCCGGCGGCGCGCGGGCGCTGGGGTAGACTCGCCGCCGCGATGTGCGGAATCGCCGGTTTTCTTCTGCGCGAGCCCCGATCGGGCGGCGACGAGCTCCGCGCCGCAGTTTCCCGCATGATCGACCCCTTGAAGCACCGCGGCCCCGACGGGTCTGGCACCTGGGAAGACGCCGCCGCGGGCGTTGCGTTGGGGCACCGCCGGCTCGCCATCCAAGACCTGTCCGATGCGGGAAAGCAACCGATGACCTCGCCAGACGGGCGCTTCGTCATCACCTACAACGGCGAGATCTACAACTTCCCCGCGCTCCGCAACGAGCTCGAGGGCAGCGGGCACCGCTTCCGCGGGCATTCCGACACCGAGGTGTTGCTCGCGGCCGTGTCGGAGTGGGGTTGCGGCGACGCGCTTCCGCGCTTCACCGGGATGTTCTCCTTCGCCCTCTGGGACCGCAGCGAACGCGCACTTTGGCTGGTACGCGACCGCGCCGGGAAAAAGCCGCTCTACTACGGATGGTGCGGGGACACCTTGCTCTTCGGATCGGAGCTCAAGGCGTTGCGCGCGCACCCGGCGTTTGACGGCGAGATCGATCGCGACGCGCTCGGCGCGCTCCTGCAGTACTCCTGGATTCCAGGACCGCTTTCGATCTTTCGACGCATCCGAAAGCTCCCACCCGGGAGCGCGCTCTGCATTCACGCAGACGCTCGTGCGACCGACCCCCAGCGGTACTGGTCGGCGCGCGAGGTCGCGGAGCGCGGGGAGTCCACTCCCTTTTGCGGGACCCTCGCCGAGGCGACCGACGCCCTTGACGCGCTGCTACGCGACGCGGTCTCGGGGCGGATGATTTCCGACGTCAGCCTGGGCGCGCTGCTCTCGGGCGGGGTCGATTCGAGCGCCGTGGTCGCATTGATGCAGGCACAGAGCGCCGCGCCGGTAAAAACTTTTTCGATCGGATTTCGCGAACCGCGCTACGACGAAGCGGGGCACGCGCGTGCGATCGCCGCCCACCTGGGCACCGAGCACACCGAGCTCTACGTGACCCACCGCGAGACCCGCGATGTGATCCCGAGCTTGCCGTCGACCTACGACGAGCCCTTTGCCGACGCCTCGCAGATCCCCACCCTCGTGGTCTCCCAGCTGGCCCGCAGCAGTGTGACGGTGGCGCTGAGCGGCGACGGCGGCGACGAGCTCTTCGCGGGCTACAACCGCTACTTCCGCTGTGTCGAAGACTGGTCGCGCTGGGGCGGCCTTCCCGGGAGGTTGCGGCGCCCCGCGGCCGGCGCGCTCGAGGCGATGGCGCGCGGCGGCTGGCGCCTGCTCGGCCCGAACACTCAGACGACGACGCCGCTCCCCAAGTGGCGGCGATTTCCGGCGAAGTTTCTAAAGCTCGCGCGCGCGTTGCCCGCGGCGGACGCCGCCGAATGGTTTGCTCGGATGAAGGTGCGCTGCAGCCCGGCGAGTGCACTGGCGATCGGGGCTCGCGACGGCGCGCTCGACGCGGAGCGTTCGGCGCTGTCGGAGCCGCTCCAGGCGATGATGCTCGACGATTTCTCGAGTTATCTGGGCGACGACATCTTGGTGAAAGTCGATCGAGCCAGCATGGCGGTGAGCCTCGAGGTACGTTGCCCGCTCCTCGACCACCGCGTCGTCGAATTCGCGTGGAGTCTGCCGATCGCGCTGCGAGTGGGCCCGAGCGGTGGCAAGCTCGTCCTCCGCGAGCTGCTGGGACGCTATGTGCCGGCGCCGCTCTTCGAACGCCGCAAACAGGGCTTTGGGGTCCCGGTCGCCGAGTGGCTGCGCGGGCCCCTGCGCGGATGGGCCGAAGATCTGCTCGCGCCGGAAAAGCTGTCCCGGGAGGGGTTCCTGCAGCCGGCCGCGGTCCACCGCGTGTGGAAACAGCACCTCTGCGGCTGGCGCAACCACAACAACCTGCTCTGGAGCATCTTGATGTTCCAGGCCTGGCGCGACGCCTGGACCGCGCGGCCCTAGCCCAACGCGGCGATCGCCGTGTCGCGCTGTTTCTCAACGCGCTCGCGGGCGGCGGCGCCGAACGCAACCTGCTGGCGCTGGGGAGCGGCCTCCTCGCGCGGGGCTATCCGGTGGAGCTCGTGGTGGCCGAGCGACGCGGCCCGCTGCTCGAGGAGCTGCCCGCACGCCTGCCCTGCACGGCCCTCGACGCGCGCGGGCGGCTCGCGACCGCAGCCCAGCTGATCCGATCCCCGGAGACCCGACGCGGCGACGTGCTGCGCTGGTCCTGGCGCAATCGACTCGGGCGGAGCCTCCTCCCCCTGGCCGCGTTCCTTCGCCGCGAGCGACCCAGCGTGTTGGTCACCACCCTGCCCAAGAACGCCCTGCTCGCGCTCTGGGCGCGCCAGCTCGCGGGGGTCGAGACCCACGTCGTCGTGCGCGAGGCGAACACGTTCTCGCTCGAAGCCGCCAAGGGCGCCGCTTCCAAAGAGGCCCTCCTCACACGTCTGGCGCGGCGCCACTACTCGCGGGCCGACGCGATCGTGGCGGTCTCCGAAGGGGTGGCTCGAGACCTCAGCGCGACGCTGGGGCTTTCGCCGACTCGGATCACCACCGTGTACAACGCCGTCGATGCCGACGCGATTGCGAAGCGCTCCGCGGAACCACTCGACGACGCGTGGTTTGGGGCCGGCGCCCCACCGGTGATCGTCACGGCGGGCCGGCTCGCGCATCAAAAAGACCACGAGACGCTGCTGCGGGCCTTTGCCCTGCTTCGTCGGCAGCGCCCGGCGCGCCTGATCGTGCTCGGGGAGGGGTCGCGGCGGAACGCGCTCGAGGCTCTCGCCCGGGCACTCGGTGTCGACGCCGACGTCCGCTTCCCGGGATTCGTCGCGAATCCCTACCGATTCATGGCGCGCGGCGCTGCCTTCGCGTCGTCTTCGCGATGGGAGGGGTTCCCCAATGTCCTCGTCGAGGCGCTGGCCTGCGGCTGCCCGGTGGTCAGCACCGATTGTCCGCACGGGCCGGCGGAGATCCTCGCGCGCGGCGCCTACGGCACGCTCTGCGCGATCGGCGACGCCGAGGCGCTAGCGCGCGCCCTCGTCGGCGCGCTCGATGCCCCGCCCGACCGCGGCGCGCTGCGCCGACGCGCCCGGGACTTCGCGCCGGAACGCACCCTCGAACGCTATCTGGAGGTGATGTTTCCGGACCGCGAGGCGAGCTCTGGAGCCAGTACACCGCCGGTCGCCTCGCCGTAGCCGAAGGCCGGCGACAACCGCTCCCGCACATAGGCGTCGATCTGCTCGAGCTGGTCGTCTTCGAAGTAGTCGCGATAGCCGCCGACCACGCCGCGGCGCACCTTGTACGAATCGGGATTGCTCTCGTCGCGGGGGCGCATGCGGCTCCCGCTCATCCAGAAATGCTGGCGCTGCTCGAGCTTGCGCGTGTTGTCGACCGACGCAAACTCGGCGGCGCCCTTGACGGCGACCGGATCACCCGGGGGGTCGACGAATTCGACCAGGCGCCCGAACTCCACCTCGGGCGCGGCGCGCATGTCCTCGTAGCGCACCACGCGCATGTTCGGGAAGCTCGGGAGCGCCTCCGCCCACCGGTTCATGTACGAGACGATGTAGGGCATCCCAATCGATTCGTTAATCATGAAATCGAAGAGCGAGATGTCGGAACCGTGGGCCGGATAGCCCCGCAACCACTTCTTCGCTGGGCGCGTCCGGTACTTCCACTGGAAGAACTGTGACACCGCCACATCCTGTGGGTTGCGGGCCAGAAAGATGAGGTTCGCGTCCACAAAGTCGAGCTTCGTATCGAGGTTGCCGGTGTATTGGCGCAGATACGAGTCGTGGGTGAAGAACATCTTGGGAACGCGCTCGTCGATGCGATGGAAGTTGTCGAAGCCGAGGATGAGATGCTCGGGGACGGCGTAGCGGAGCTGGAAATAGCGCGAGAACATCACGCGAAGCCAGGTGCGGCCGCTCTTCGGGTGCGAGACCACCACGAAGTGCGCGGCGCGAAGCCGGCGGAGCTCCTCCTTGCCGCGCAGGCGCAGCTCGAGTTGTCGCTTGCGATCTTCCGGGGCCCAGAACATGAGCTTGAGGCCCCGCCGGCTCACGGTCTTCCAAATGCGCCGCTGGGCGCGCTCTGCGAACTGTTTCAAATCGATCCGCCCTTTCCAGGAGGGGCGCCTAACCCTAACAAACCGGGCAGCAGGCCGCGTTTGGCGTGTCCGCAAACCAACGGCCGAGCTCCCGGCGTGCCCCGTGGCGCAACGGTGTTGCCGGAGCCGGCGCCCTAGCGGACCATCGCCGGTGGTGAACCCGGGCTACGACCAACAGTTCTACGCCGAGCTCGAAGAGACTGCGCTCCCGTCCGCGCGCCGGATCGTGCCGATGCTGCTCGAGTGGGTCCCGGTGCGCAGCGCCGTCGATTTGGGCTGCGGGGACGGATCCTGGCTGTCGGTATTGCGAGAGCACGGTGTCGAACGCGTTCTTGGCCTCGACGGACCCTGGGTGGAGCCGTCGCAGCTCAAGATCCCGCTCGACTCGTTTCGACGCGCCCAGATCGATCGACCGCTCGCACCCAACGAGCGCTTCGACCTCGCGCTCTCCCTGGAAGTCGCCGAGCACCTACCGCCCGAGCGCGCCGACAGCTTTGTCGCCGACCTGTGCGCCCTCGCCCCGGTCGTGTTGTTCTCCGCCGCCGTCCCCGACCAGGGAGGCACCCACCACGTCAACGAACAATGGCCGTCCTATTGGGCGGCGCTCTTCGAGAAGCAGGGCTACCGGCCCATCGACGCCATCCGCGCGGCGGTCTGGGACGACCCCGAGGTGCACTGGTGGTACCGCCAGAACTGCGTGCTCTTCGCGTCCGGGGAAGCCGTCGCCGCCCACGCCTCCCTCGCCCGCCTGGCGGACCAGACGCAGGGCGCGCTCCCCGCCCTGATCCATCCCGAGCTGTACCGCCAGGTCGTCCGAGCCGGCCAACCTTCTCTCAAAAAATGGCTGCGCCAGGGCCCCGCCGCGTTCGCGCGCTGGCGTCGCAAGCACGCGCACCGCTGAGGCAACGGCGCGGCGGCCGGGTCAGCCGTTCGGGCCCGCGCCCCCGCCGTTCCAGTGGGCATACCACAGTTCCAAGACCGCCAGTTTCCAGAGGCGACCGTGTTTTCTGCGCGCGATCAACTGCTCGACCGCGGGGCGTTGGAGCCAGGTGTCTCGCACCAGCCGACCTGAAAGGAGCACGGACGCGTACCACGCCGGGTCGTCGAGAAAGGTGGCGGGGCCAGTGAAACCCTGCTTCGGTCGATCGAGCACGTCGTCGGGAATCCGCTCCCGCAGGAGCCGGCGCAGCAGCGCCTTGGTCTCGTCCGGCCGGTAGGCGACGTCCTCGTCGATGCGAAATAGAGACTCGTGCAATCGGTGGTCGAGGAGCGGAACGCGCACCTCGAGCGAGTGGGCCATGCTGGCGCGATCGGCCTTCGTCAACACGAGCTCTGGGAGAAAGGTGTGAATGTCCAGATACTGCATGCGCCGGAGGGGCGAGAGATCCCGCCGAAGATGACGCCGAAAGAACCAGAGCAGATCTTCGGGGATTTCGTCGTGGAGGTCGGGATGAAGGAGCGCGGCGATCCGCCGGCGCTCCTTGTGGCCACCGGCGGCGGACATCGCCTGCCCGTAACGCCGCAGCGCGTGCCGATCGCTGCCCGGGGGCATCCGATCACCGAGCCAGCACCGCCACGGGTGGCGGCGATGTTCCGCTTTGTAGGCACGATGCCAGGCGTACCCGCCGAGGAGCTCGTCCCCGCCCTCCCCCGACAGCACCGCCTTGACCTTGCCGCTGGCGAGCTCGCTCACGGCAAACGTGGGCACGATGGACGGGTCGGCGAGCGGTTCGTCAAAAAACGCGGGCAACCGCTCGGCGATCTCCACCTCGGCGGGGCGCAGCTCCCGGACGGTGATCGGGAGCGCAAGACATTCGGCGACGCGCTCGGCCCAGCGGTGTTCGCTCTCGGGCCATCCTTCAAAGCCGATCGAGAACGCGTGCGCCTGGTACCCACTCCGCTGTGCGTAAGCGGCGACCGCGGTCGAGTCGTAGCCCCCGCTGAGAAACAATCCCACGGGCACGTCGCCGACGGTGTGATCTGCGACGGCGCGCCCAAGCGCCGCATCGAAGCGCTCGGCGGCTGCGTCGAAGTCGATCGTCTCCCGACCGTCCTCGAGCGTCCACCAGCGTTCGAGCCGGCTGCTTCCGGCGGCGTCCACCTCAAGGAAGTGCGCGGGGGGAAGCTTTGCGACCCCGCGCCAGATCGTCCGTGGGCTCGGCACATAGCGGTACACAAAGAAGTCGATCATCGAGCGTGGATCGGGAGACGGCCGCAGCCCCCCCGCTCCCACGAGCCCCTTGAGTTCCGACGCAAACACAAAACGGGCGGTGTCCAGGCTGTAGTACAGGGGCTTGATCCCGAAGCGGTCGCGGGCCAGAAAGAAGCTCGCGCGCGTCTCGTCCCAGATCGCAAAGGCGAACATGCCCTCGAGCCGCGGCAGCAGGGACCGGCCCCACTCCTCGTATCCGTGCAGGAGAACCTCGGAGTCGGTGGCGGAGCGGAAGCGGTGCCCGAGACCCTCGAGCGCCGCGCGCAGCGACCGGTAGTTGTAGATCTCACCGTTGTAGGTGAGCCACAGCGTTCCGTCTTCGTTGCACATCGGCTGACGGCCGGCATCGGAGAGGTCGATGATCGAAAGCCTGCGGTGCCCGAGGGCGGTGGCGCCGTCGGGGCTCAGGTGCAGCCCCGCGCCGTCGGGGCCGCGGTGGCTCATCGCGTCGCGCCGCGCCGCGAACGCGTCGACGTCCACCGGCCGACGAAAGTTTCGCTCTCCGATGATCCCGCACACTAGGCGCGCACTCCGCCGGCGACGCGATCCCATTCCGGGGTCGAACGCAGTAGCCCCGCCTCGAGAAGGCTCGCGCTAGACGCGTAGCGACGCGTCGCCGCCCCGTGTGCCGAGAGCTCTCCGCCGTCGAGGCGGTGTTGATAGCGCCGGTATTCGGCCGCGCCGTCCGCGTGTTGGCCCCGCGCCACGGTCTCGGCGACGCGTTCGGGAAAGTCGCCCAAGAATTTGAAGTGGAGGATTCCCGCCCAGCACCGCGAGAGCGCCACGGGCGGAGCGACTGCGTGAAAAGCAGCCGCCTGCGCGTCTTCGATCCGAATATCGGCGCCCCAGCGCAGCAGCGGCACCTTGCTGAGCGAGGGCGCGTTTCCCGCTGCCGTGCGGCGGACTAGACGGCGGAGGAGCTTCCACGCCGGGCCGCCCCGCGGCCGCCCGGCCCGGATGTTCCAGAACCAGTGCCCCAGACGCGCTTCGAGCCGCGTCGGACGGCGCGCGGGGGCGAAGAACAGCCGCTCCCGCACCCCACCGCGAACCTGGAAGGGCGGCGTCTGTTGCGTGCGGGCGCGCTTGCGCTTTGAGAACCAATCGATGCGGTAGCCGACGCCGTCAAAGTAGGGACACGCTTCCAGAAACGGCTGCCCCGGTGTATACGGGGCGCGATCGATCGGATCCTCGCCGTACATATCGATCATCACGGCGTGGACACCGCGGGCACCCTCGGCCTCGAGCGCGTCACAAAAGCACCGCAGCGCGACCGCCTCGTGGTGCGGGTACACAAAGAGCTCGTCGGCGTCGAGCTGTAGCGTCCAGTGGCCCTCGCACCAGCGGTCGAGGAGAACGCGTTTCCAAACCGCGCGCCGCTCGCGATAGGACTCGGCCGTGTAGAAGACGTGGACGTCGGGCTCTGGGAGCAGGAGATCCGCGCTCCCGTCGTGAGAGCCGTTGTCGATGAAGAAGAAGCGGTCCACCCCGAGCGCGCGGTGGTGGTCGAGGAAGTGCGGGAGCCGGGTGCGCTCGTCGCGCACGTGGGCTAGCAGCCGAATTTCGTGAGGGCGGGTCGGGATGGGACGACCGTCCAGTTGCTTCAGGTCGGTCGCCACCACGGGGAAATCCTGGCGCACGCCCCGCGCTCACGCCAGCGCCGGATGACCTGGGCGCTGCACCCTCAGGCCACGATGCCTTCGGCGCGCGGCTGCGAGAGATCCCCCAACGGCGACACCCGGCCGTCGGTGATCCGAAAGGCGCGATCGGCCACCTGGATCAGCGCGGGCTGGTGCGAGATGGCGATCACGCCCATCCGCTCCGAGAGCGAGCGCACCGATTCCCAAATGCGCCGCTCGCTCGCGGCGTCGAGCGCGGCGGTCGCCTCGTCCAAGATCAGGAGTTTGGGCTCGTGCACCAGCGCCGCCGCGATCCCGATGCGTTGTCGCTGCCCGCCCGAGAAGAGCGACCCCCGCTCGCCCGCAATGGTCTCGGTTCCTTCCGGAAGCCGCGCCACAAACTCCCAGGCGTCCGCCGCGCGCAGGGCGCGTTCCACCGCCGCGTCATCGAGTTCGGGAGCGCCCAGCGTGACGTTCGTGCGGATGCTGTCGTGGAGGAGGGTCACGTCCTGGGGCACGTACCCGATCCATTGGCGCCACCGCCTCAGGTCGAGCTCCGCGAGCGGAACGCCGTCGATTCGCACCTCTCCCGCGTCCGGCGAAACGAGCCCGGTGATCAGATCGACGAGCGTCGTCTTGCCGCTCCCGGAGGGCCCGACGATTGCCGTGATGCCGCGCGCGGGGATCTCCAGGTTCACCGCGTCGAGCACGACCTCTTCGTCGTAGCGGGCGCGCACCTCGCGAAACTCGAGCCCGCGTTCAAAGCGCGGCGGACGGTCGCCGCTGCGCTCGGCCTCGTGCTGCGCGCGCTCGATCATGCCGCGGATCGACCACAGTGCGCTCTCATCGGCCAGCACGCTTTGGTATTTGCGCTGGACGCGGCTCACACGGGCGAGCGTGCGGGTAAAGAGCAGGCCCAGCACCGCGAGGCTCGGGAAGGGCATCTGCAGCGCGACGATCGCGACGAGAATGCCGACGGCGATGAAGGTGAACACCACCGGCTCCTGCAGCGAGCGCAGCGCCTCCTGGGCGAGTACGCGGCGCCGCAGCTGGCGGTTCAGCCGCACCGATTGGTCGGTGAGCAGCTCCGCCAACGGGATTTCGCGCCCCGTGGCCTTGATGCGTTTTACGGCTTGCAGCGTGTCGGTGAGGCGGGCGAGCAGCGATTTGAGAAGACCCGTCTGCTTGCGCCCCGCACGCGCGGCCATGCGGACAAAGCCCGACAACGCCCCGACGGCAACGCCGGCCGAAAGCGCCGCGGCGAGCGTGGCCTTCGGCGACACGGCGATGGCCAGCCCAGCGTAGAGCGCCGTATCGATCACGCCCGAGATCAGCAGCGCCAGGTTGTGGAAGGTGACCGAGGCGCGCTCGGCTTCGGTCGCCATCGCGTTGGCCGCGGTGCCGACCGGCTGGCGCGTGAAGTACCCCCAACGCGCGCCGAGCAGGGCGCGCAACAACTCGAGCCGAAGGTCGGTCGCGATCCGCGCCACCGTGTATCCGACGCGGCGGCGGGAAAAGAGCAATATGGCCCCACGCAACCACAGCGTCGCGACAAAGAGCAGGGTCATCGGGACGAGCGTCGGCTCGATCCCAAAACGCTCGAGCTGAGCCCGGACCGTGGCGTCGAACCCGGACAACGGCCCCGCCGAGGGGTCGCCGTGGCTCGCCGCAAGGCTCAGGATGGGCAGCAGCGTTGAAAACCCCACGCCCTCCACGATCGCAGCGAGGAGGAGGCACCCGACCACGACCCCACTCTCGCTGGGATAGGTGCGGGCGAAGTAGCCGAGCGAGCGCATTGGCGCGCGACCATAGCGAAGTCGTGCGAGGCCCCTGCCCGCTAGCGCCGCAACCCCTCACGCAGCGCCCAGAGCGCCCCGCCGAGGCCGAGGACGCCGATCGGGATCCAACCCGCCGCGGGCGGCGGGAGCCACCCGCCATAGCCCAGGGCAGAGGCGACGCTCGAGCCGAGCCCGTGGGCTAGCGCCAGCGCCAGACCGAGGAGAACGATCCTCGCCGTCCGGGGAAAGGGCGGCCCGGTGGTGGCGAAGATCAGCACCAGGGCGGGCAGCACCACGCAGGCGAGCGGCGCCGCGAGGCGGGCGTGGAAATCGACCTCGAAGGCGAGGGGATCAAACCCGTCGCCGCGGGCGCGCTCGATCTCGCGCCGCAGCGCCCGGAGGGTGAGGTCGCCGGTATCGACCGAGGTCGTGAGGTTGCGGTCCCATTGTGCGTACCGGTCGGTCGGCACCGCCTGCAAACCCCGCGGCCGCACCTCGAGGCGCTCCGGGGTTTCGAGCAGCCAGGAACCCTCGCCGACGTGGCGAGCGCGGACGGTGCGGGTGCGACTCGCGGGGAGCCCCCCTCCGTCGAGCTCGTAGAACACCACCTCGTTCGCCACACCGCGGACCGGGTCGAGCATGCCGATTTCGAAGAGCGTGCTTCCGCTCGGTCGCCACGTTCCGTACTGGACCCGGGTGCGGTTCTTGATCTCGAGCTGCTTGATCTCGCTGGCGCGTGCACTGAAGCGAGGTACCCATTCGTTCGCGAGCTCCTGCTGCAGCGCAGCGGCCACCAAGCAGGCAAAGACGATGGGGGTGATGGTCCGCAGGGGCCCAATGCCGCAGGCCCGCGCCGCGGTGAGCTCGCCGGCGGCCGCTGCGCTTCCCATCGCCAGGCCCGCGGCGGTCGTCAACGCCAATGGAAACACCCGCGAGAACAGGATGGGGATGCGCTCTCGGTAGAAGCGCAAAATCTCGAGCGGCTTGGCGTCGTGCTGGGTGAACCACTTGAGATTGTCGAGAACGTCGAGGAGGACGCCCACCACCACACCGGCGAGCGCGCAGAGCGCGGCGTATTCGAAGAAGCGCCACACCCAGTCACGGTCGAGGGCAAAGCGCCGGAGACGAAGCTTCCCCCGCGAGGCACGGCTCGCCCCGCGACCCGGGCGCGACCCGCGCGGTGGGCGCGTCCGAACCAGCGTCACCGCGAAGAGCACAACGAGCCCATGGGCGAGCCACAGCACCGTCGGGGGCAGCGTCGGGTCGCGCGCCAGCCCCTCCGCAAGCTGGACCAAGCCGTAGTAGACGACCAGAGCCGCGGCGGCCGCGAGTTGGGCGCCCGTCCGGCTGTGGCCGGGCGCACCGAGGCCCAGCGCGATCCCGAGCAGCGCCAGGGAGAGGGTGCTCGCCGCGGCGGCGAGTCGTCGGTGCAGCTCGAGCTGGCCCGCGCGGGTGGGACTCGTCCGAAACTCGCGCCAGAGCACCGACGCGGCCGTGGCGCGAACCGGGTCCTCAATCTGCGCCGGTGGCTCCGGAATGAGCTCCTGCTCCAGGGCGTCGAAGTCGATCTTGGAGATCGACTCCCCCTCCGGCACCCGCATGCGCCCGTCGCGTAACGCGACGACGACCGGTTCATCCGGGACCCGCAGCACCTCCGCCTGCCGGGCGAAGACCGTCGTTTCCATCGAGTCCAGCCACACAGCGACGCCGGACAGCATGCGTCCGTCGGGAGAGACCTCGCGCGCGCGGACGCGGAGGTTCGCGAAGTGATGGGTACGCCCGCTCTGCAGGGCAGCGGTCGGGTTCTCGAGGGCGGCCGACACCAACCAGGCGTTGGCGCGCCGGTGGGCCGCGGGCGCGAGCTCCAGCGTGAGCGCGGCCGCAAGTGTGCTCCACAGGAACGCGGCGCCAAGAATCGGGGCGACCAATCGAATCAGCGCCACGCCCGAACTCTGGAGCGCCACCAATTCGTTGTGGGCGCGCATGCGGGCGAGCGTCGCGACGACACCGATCAACACCGCCGGAGGCGTGGCCACGGCGAGGGCGGGCACCATGCGAAGCCCCACAAAACCCAGCACCTCGGCACCACCGAAGCCGCGGTTCACCAGCAGGTCCGCGATCATCGTGAGGTCGAACAACAAGATGGGCGCCAACAGGACCAACAACGCGACGCCCGCGAAGCGCAGGGCCTCGCGGAACACCTGGCGGCGAACCGTACGACCCAGTCTGCGCCGCCCGCCGCGGCCGGACAAAGCCACGCGTCAGCCTCCGAGCGCCCTGGAGCCGAGGGTCTCAACAGGATGGAACGACGGGAGGCGGCGCGCGGGGAGTCGCGGGGCCTCCCCGAGGCGCGCGCGTCTCAATTCTGCGGGAGCCGAGACCAGCGTTGCGCCGGCCGGGGAGCCGGGCGAAGCGCGGCCTCCCTGCGGCCGTCGGCGCCAAAGGGAGCGCGCGCTTCCGAGACCTGCGTGTCGAAGAGTGCCTGGACTCGCGAGACCGCGCGGGCCACATCGGTGAGCGGGGTGGCGACGCGGAGCGGCGTACCTTCGCCAAGCCACGCGGCACGTCCCGACTCGATCAGGGCGCGGTGGATCACGCGAATGTCGCGGGTCAACCGGTTGGGGCCCCAACGCATCGACGTGCGGTAGATCCAGGCCTTGAGCCAACGCCGCTCGAGGCGTTGGCGGACGGGTTCCGCCGGCGCAGCGGACGCGATCTCGTCGCGCATGGCGTAGCGCCCGCGGCCAAAGTCGAACAGGTGGACCGGGCAACCGGTCGCGCAGGCCTCTGCCATCATCGACACACTGTCGCCGGTGACGACGACGTGGTCGGCCATCCCCAAGAACGCCAGATAGGGATTCTGGGCCGCCCCGCGCTGCCAGCGGTACCGGTACGCGGGTGACTGGATCGAGTCGAAAAGCGCGTCCGTGGCTTCCCGCGAAGTGCGCGCGCTCGTCGACACCAGGAGCGACCCGCCGAGCTCGGCCGCGAGGGCGTCGGCCCGCCTCGCCAACTCCCTCGCCGCGTGCGGATCAAAGACGTAGGGGCCGCTGCTCCCGCCGACGAGAACCGCGATGCGCGGCCTCGGGAGATTTGCCAGCCGCAACATCCACGAGCGCGTCGCTTCCCGCAGGCGGACCGGCGAGATTCGGTGCAGGGGCATCTCGTTGTGCAGCACGTTGGGGCGTCGGGGCAGGCGGTATTGGGGCGTCGTGACGACGAGGTCCCAATTCTCGATCCGTTCCCACGGGCGACCGACATGCACGCGCCGCACGCGATGTCGAGCCCGGGCCTGGATCCACCGCGCGATCGGTTCGTTGCGGCGCCCCGAGGTGAGCACGAGGTCGGGCCACGGCGGCGACAAGTCGCTCGAAAGCGACCGCTGCACGCCCGCGACGGTCGAGAAGAACGGCCAGCTCACCAGCGCTTCGTAGCGGTTGTACGTAAAGCGCTTGATCTCGTAGGGCCAGCCGAGTGCGTCGGCCAACGCGACCACCTGCTCGTTGTCGCCGGCGCGGTGCGCCAACAGCGCCCAAATTCGGGGGGCGCCGTCTGCGTGTTGATCCGCCGCCGGCGCGCCGCTGGGCCGCGCCAGTGTCCGGTTTGGCGATGTCATCGAGGTGGCGTCACTCCCCAACGCTACGGTGGACGGCCGCACTGTAGCGACAGCGACCGAGCGGTCAAAGCTTGATGACAAATCGGCTTCTCGAATGTGTCACCCGGCCGGAGCCTTGATCTAGCCGATTCTTGCCGAAAAAGCCGGAAAAAAAGCGCCTCCGTATCCCGAGGGGACCGGAAAACGGCGTTTGATTTACGCTGGCTGCGCGGGCAAATACCTGCTGCTTGCGGGCTCCCCCAGCGCCGCGCTCGCTAGGAAAATGCCGGCATCACCTCGTCGACAAAAAGAGCGTGGGTGTCGGGCGACATCGGGATCACCACGTGGTACGTGACCCCCGTGTCTGCGATTCGCCTGCGGAGCTCCTCCGCCGCCTCGTTGGGCGACCCCAAGAGCACCAGCGGCGAACGCTTCGCAGTGTCGAGGTCCGGAAAGCCCAATTGGGTTGCCACGGCGCCGGGAGCGGGATCGTTCGCATCGCGCGAGAGCACGGCGATCAACATTCCACCGAGCTCGACCTCGTCGCGCTCGCGGCCCGCCTCGCCTAGCAAGGTGTGGAACGCGGCGATCCGGCTCTTGAGACGAGCCGTATCAAACGCAACGGTGGCGGCGGGGTCATTCACGAAGTCCTTGCCGTTTCCGGTCGGCGGGATCAGGTTCAAGATGTCCGCGTGCTTCGCCGCGATCCGCAGAAGCCCTGTCCCCGACCCCCCCAACATGATCGGAGGGTGCGGTGTCTGGACGGGCCGCGGTTGGTTGAAGGCGTTCTCGACCTGGAAGTAGCGTCCGCGGAAGACGGGTTTCTCTTCGGTCCACATCGCCTTGAGCACCCCGAGGCCTTCCTCGAGCTGCGCGAGCCGCTCGGGGGTCGACGGGAACGGGATCCCGTGAGCGTGATACTCAAGCCCGTGCCACCCCGCACCGAGACCCATGATGAGTCGGCCATGACTCACCTGATCTAGGGTTGAGGCGATCTTCGCGAGCATCGGCGGCGTGCGGAACGACATCGCCGCCACGGTCGGTGCGAGTTTCACGCGCTCGGTCACCGCAGCGATCGCGGTCAGAATCGTAAAGCACTCGAGCTGGGGCGTTTCGGGAGGACCGAGCGGTGTGAAGAAGTGGTCGTTGATCGAAACCGAAAAGAAACCCTGCGCTTCAGCCGCCTTGGCCGCAGCGATCGCCGCTGCCGCGTCCCCGGTCGGCAAGAAAAGTCCGAATTTGACATCGTGCATCGTGAATCCTCGTGGCAGGTTCCGGTGTGTGGCGTGCGCGCTATGAAAGCTCACCCAGGCCGTTTGCGCTCGGGCCCGCTTTTTGTTCACATGAAATCGAGAACGAATAGCTCAATGCCTCTGAAGCAAAACGAAAATTCCGACCGAGAGCCCTCCGGCCGAAAGCTCCGGCGCCTCGGGGTCATCGGCGATGTGCACGCCGAGCAGGGTCGGCTCGCCGCCGCACTCACCTGGATCCAAGAACGGGGTGCGGACGCGGTGATTTGCACCGGAGATGTCGCCGATGGCCCGGGCTCGGTCGACCACTGTTGCGCGCTGCTCCAGGAGGCCGAGGTAATCACGGTGCGCGGCAACCACGACCGGTGGTTGCTGGAAGACCGGGTCCGCGACATCCCCAATGCACATCGCGTGCAAGACCTCGGAGCGGACACGCGAAGTTTTCTTGACGGGCTGCCGACGACCCAGACGCTCGACACTCCCCTCGGCCCGCTGCTGCTCTGCCACGGCGTCGGGGACAACGATTTGCGCAAGGTCTGGCCCGGCACGCAGCGAATGGGCGTCGAGCGCAGCCCCGAGCTCGATGACATCTTGGCTTCCGGGGAGGTCCGCTTTGTCGTGAACGGCCATATGCACTACCGGGTGTTGATCGACTTTCCAGAGGTACTGCTGATCAACGCCGGCACCCTCACGGCGCGGCACCGGCCGGGGATTTCTCTGGTGGACTTCTCCACCGGTGTCGTCACCGCGCACGAGTTTGATCGGGACCAGGTCGGGCCCAGCGTTGCCGCGCATCCCCTCGCATCGGACACCCGTCGGGTGTGGCGCGACACCCGAGATTTTGACGGGAGCTGGAGCGCCGTCGCGCTCTACGGGCCCGACCTCTCCTGACGGGACGGCCCGGCGGGCCAAGCGAGGCGAGCGATGGCAGTGCGCAGCGAGCGGCGTGGCAAGGTGGCGGTGCTGACGATGGAACGCGCCGAGAAACGCAACGCGATCGACGGCGAAATGACGGGCGCCCTCGACGCTGCGCTGAACGAGCTCGACGACGACCCCACGCTCTGGGCCGGTGTGCTCACCGGGGGCAACGAGGTTTTCTCGGCGGGCACGGACATGCAGCGAGGATCGGGCACCCCCACCGCGCGCGGTGGCGAATACGGGATCATCCGGCGGGCGCGGCGCAAACCGCTGATCGCGGCGGTGGAGGGGGTCGCGTTTGGCGGCGGCTTCGAGATCGCGTTGGCGTGCGACGTGATCGTCGCCGCGACCAATGCGCGTTTCGGGCTCCCGGAGGTCAGGCGCGGCCTGGTCGCCACCAGCGGCGCCATCTTTCGCGCCCCGCGATCCCTCCCGATCAACGTGGCCAAAGAGATGCTCCTGACCGGTGCCGAGGTCGCTCCGGAGCGCCTCGAACGGCTCGGCGTCGTGAACCGGCTGGCCGCGCCGGGAGAGGCGCTGACGGAAGCGCTCCGCATCGCCGAGACGATGACCGCGAATTCGCCGGTAGCGGTGCAGCAGACGCTGCGCGCCGTCGACCGGGTGATCGGCGAGAGCGACGCGCTGGGGTGGCGGGCAACCGACGCCGCGCGGGAGGTCATCGCGGCCTCCGAAGACCGCCAGGAGGGCGTCGCGGCCTTTTTTGAACGCCGCCCGCCGAACTGGCCCGGGCGTTAGGAGCGCGCCTCCTCGGCGAGCCGGCGGGCCGCGGCCGCGTCGACGCTGCGCAGGTGCAGGTCGCGCTGCGGAAAAGGAATTTCGATCCCAGCGTCCGCAAGTGAGCGGTTGATCGCGATGTTGAGCTCGGATTGGATCAGCGCCCAGTCTTCAAAGTTGGGGATCCAGACCCGGAGCTCGAAGTCGAGCGAGCTCTCACCGTGATTGCGAAAGAGCGGGATCGGAGCCGGATACTTCAACACCTGTTCGTGGTTCTGCGCGACGCTCATCAAGATCTGCAGCACCTTTTCGGGATCGGTTCCGTACTTGACGCCGATCGGGATCTCGAGCCGGCGCGTCTTGTCCGAGAGCGTCCAGTTGACGACGCGCTGGGAGATCAGGTCGCCGTTCGGAACGATCACCTCCGCCCCGGAAAAGGTACGGACGGTGCTCGAGCGAAACCCGATGCGCCGCACCTGTCCCACGAGGTCGCCCATGTCGACGGTGTCCCCCACCTGAATCGGGCGCTCAAAAAGAAGAATGATCCCGCTCACAAAGTTGTTGACCACGTTCTGCAGCCCGAAGCCGATCCCGACCCCAAACGCGCCGGCGAGCAGCGCGAATTTGCCGAAGTCGACCCCGGCCGCGGCGAGCGCCAGGAGGAATCCGCCAAACAAGATGATGTACTGCGCGGTCGCGCCAACCAGATAGGGTATGCCGCGGCCGGTGCGGACGCGCGGGAAGACGTCTTCCATCAGCACAAAGCGGACGAGACGGGAGAGGCCGACCGCCGCGAGGACGGTCAGGCCAAACGCCAGCACGTCGCCCAGCGAGATCGACACGGATCCGACGCTGAGGGACGCCGTCAGGACGCGGCGCACCACCGCGATCGACGCATCGCGTACGGCGAAGGCCGAGAGACTCCAGTACGCCCACAAGCCCAAGGCGAGCAGCGCCGTCCCGCGCTTGATCCAGTCCATGGCGACGGCCCGGCGGGCCCGCAGAAAATGGACCTTCTGCGCCCAAGCGGTATGGGTGACCTCGTCCAGCACGATCCCGACGATTCGCACGCCGGCGTAGGCCGCGATCCCGATGTAGAGCGTCGTGAGCAGGCCCTCACCCACGTAGTAGGCGAGCGAAACGTAACCGAGAAGGTTGACCGCAAACGCGGCTCCGAACGCGGCGACCCCAAAGCGGACGACCCGTCCCGGCCAGCGCGGGAAGCGCTCCGGGTCAGGGATCATCCGGAGCCGCGCCGGCCGCAACAGCGCGAGACAAAACAGCGCGGCCGCCGCGCACTCGAGCGCGAACAGAACGCGCGCTTCGAGCGGGGCGCCCGCGAGCAGCGCGCGAAACCGATCTACGACAAAAAACACCGCGACCCCGTAGAAGATCGGCCGAAACCCCTCGTGGACGAGGGGCGGCAGTAGCCGGAGCATCGGGATCACCAAAAGGAGACCGACAACGCCAAAAAACGCCGCCGAGGCCAACGGAAACAGCCAGTAGGTCCCGAGCAACGTGAGCAGCGCCGCCACGGCCACCGGACGCGCGAAGACCAGCGCGGCGTCCCCGGCGTCGCCCGCACTCTCGTGCCGCGCGCCCACGCTTCGCTTGAGACCGAAGGTCGCGAGCAGTGTGAGGCCGAAGAGGATCGATAGGGTCAGGAAACGCGAGCGGCGTTCGGTGGCGCTGAGCTGCACCGCCCCGATGCTTTCGCCAAAAGCCGCGGCGATCTGCGCGTCGGGCGCCTCACCGGCCCTCGCGATCGCGGACCAGAGCGGCGGTGCGTCGGGCTCGAGCAGCT
>CAJIBI010000105.1_pt1 | contig 21421 bp, 20 predicted proteins | sample 9199321 | NCBI WGS metagenome assembly CAJIBI01 (sample SAMEA7708294, study PRJEB35096) | sediment metagenome | biome: marine neritic benthic zone biome [ENVO:01000025]; feature: sediment [ENVO:00002007]; material: shallow marine sediment [ENVO:03000034] sea grass bed [ENVO_01000059] ... | reverse complement strand
TCGAGCCGTGGTGTTACGAGGCGACGCGCGACAACATCCGCCACTACGCGCACGGCGTGGGGGATGACAACCCGCTCTGGTGTGACCCCGAGTACGCCGCGCAAACCGAGCACGGCGGCATCCTCGCCCTGCCGTCCTTTGTGTTCCCCTGCGACCGGATCATCAGCGGCTATGTGGGTGGCCTCCCCGGGATCCACGCCATGTGGGCCGGCTCCAACTTCACCTGGCACGACTGGATCCGGCGCGGCGACGCGCTCCGCACCGAAGCGTGGCTCCACGACCTGATCGATCACGAGACGCGCTTCTCCGGCCGCGCGATCCAACAGATCTACCGCGTGCATTTTTTCAACCAGCGCGATGAGCTGGTCTGTGAGGCGGACAGCTGGTGCTTCCGCACCGAGCGCGACACGGCGCGCGAAGAGGGCGTGAAATACCGCGAGGTGCGCGAGCGCGGAGAGAAGCGCTACCGCGGCGAGGAGATCGAGGAGATCTACCGCCTCTACGAGCAGGAGTCGGCGCGCGGTGCGACGCCCCGCTACTGGGAAGACGTAACGGTCGGCGACGCGCTCCCGCCGATGGCCAAAGGCCCGATGACCGTCACCGGCTTTATCGCCTACGCGCAGGGATGGGGCGGGCTGTACATCCGCGCCAACAAGCTGGCGTGGCAACAGATCCGCAAGCACTCGGGGCTGGGCATCCCCAACCGCTTTGGTATCCCCGACGTCCCAGAGCGCGTGCACTGGGAGGAGGAGTTTGCGCTCGAGGTCGGCGCGCCCGGCGCCTACGACTACGGCCCGGAGCGCTGCTCCTGGTTGATCCATCACCTGACCGATTGGATGGGCGACGCCGGCTTCCTGCGCAGCTCGCACTGCAAGATCCGCCGGCACAACCCGGTCGGAGATTGGCTTAAGATCTCCGGCGAGGTGGTGCGCAAATTCGAAGCAGACGGCCACGCCTGCGTCGAGATCGAGCAACGCGCCGAAAATCAGGACGGCGAGCTGTCGGTACTCGGAGGCGGCGTCCTCCGCCTTCCCCGCAAAGGAACACCCGGATGAGCGGTCGATTGGACGGAAAGGTGGCGGTCATCACAGGGGGCGCCAGCGGGATCGGCGAGGGCACCGTGCGCCGCTTTGCCGAGGAGGGCGCCCGCGTCCTGATCGGCGACCTCAACGAAGCGGGGGCCCAGGCGCTCGCCAAGGAGCTCGGCGAGCCGGCGGCCGCGCGGGGCGTCGATGTGCGCAAAGAGGAGCAGGTCGCGGCGTTGATGCAGAACGCGGTCGATCGCTGGGGACGGCTCGACTGCGTCTTCAACAACGCCGGCTTTGGCGGCGCCCTGGGCCCGATCGACGAGACCTCCGAATCCGACTTCGATCTCACGATGGACGTGCTGTTCAAAGGCGTCTTTTTTGGCATCAAGCACGCCTCCCCGATCCTGAAGAAGCAGGGCGCCGGGAGCATCATCAACACCGGCAGCGTCGCGGGGATTGAGGGCGGGATCGGTCCCCACATCTACGGCGCGGCCAAGGCCGCGGTCATCTTTCTCACCAAGAGCGTGGCGCTGGAGCTCGCTGAGCATCGGGTGCGGGTGAACGCCATCTGCCCCGGTCTCATCACCACCGCCCTCGCCACCGGCAAGGGCCGCGAGAACACAGCGGAGCACCTGGAGCGTTTCCGCGGCCGCTACGCCGACGCCCAGCCGATCGGCCGCACCGGCGAGCCCGCCGACATTGCGAACACGGCGCTCTGGCTCGCGAGCGATGAGTCGACCTTTGTGACCGGGCAGGCGATCGTTGTCGACGGGGGCCTCATCACCGGAACGCCGTGGCGCAAGCAGGGCCGTCAGTTCACGCGCGCGAACCCGATCACCGTCTACAACCCCGACGCCTAGCCGCGGCTAGGCACGATGGAGGCCCTCTCCCATGGCCGGACAAGCGACCCCCTTTGACATCCACGTGGCCGATGCCGACCTCGAGGATCTCAAGCGCCGGCTCGCAGCCGCTCGCGTCCCCGCCGGCTTTGCGTCGGTCGGCTCGAGCTACGGCATCGACCTCGAGCGCCTGCCGGCGTACCTCGACTACTGGCGCGAGGGCTACGACTGGCGCGCCCAAGAGCAGACGCTGAACGCGCTTCCCAACTACGTGACCGACATCGACGGGCAACGCGTGCACTTTGTGCACGCGCGGTCTTCCCACGCGGGCGCCCTGCCGCTCCTGCTCTCCCACGGCTGGCCGGGGTCGATCGTCGAGTTTCTCAAGGTCTTCGGGCCGCTCACCCAGCCCGAGCACCACGGTGGATCTCCCGAGGACGCGTTTCACGTGATCGCACCGTCGCTCCCGGGTTTTGCCTTCTCGGGCCCGACCAGCGTGCCGGGCTGGAGCCCGCAGCGCATCGGCGAAGCCTTTCACCAGCTGATGTCCCAGCTGGGCTATGCGCGTTACGGCGCCCAGGGCGGCGACTGGGGTTCGGTGATCTCGACGGCGCTAGGCGCCGCCCACCCCGAGGCGGTGTGCGGCGTCCACACCAACCTGCCCCTCGGTGCACCGCCCGACCCCGAGAACCCCACCGCGGGTCTCAATGAATCGGAGCTGCGCGACCTCGCCGGGATGGAGCCCTACATGCAAAGCGAAATGGGCTACTTCAACGAGCAGTCGACCAAGCCGCACACGGTCGGCGTCGCCCTGGGCGACTCGCCGGCGGGGCTCGCGGCCTGGATCCTCGAGAAATTCGCGACCTGGAGCGACTGCGGCGGCGATCTCGAGAGCGTCTATACCAAGGACGAGCTTCTCACCAACGTCAGCCTCTACTGGTTTACCGGCACCGCGACGTCCTCGGCACGCATCTACTACGAATTTGCCCAGACCGGGGGGCTCGGCGGGGAGCTGCCGCGGGTCGAGGTGCCCACCGGCGTCGCGCGCTTCCCCAAGGAGCTCGCGGGTTTTCTGTTCCCCCGGTCCTGGTGCGAGCAGGTGTACAACGTCACCCACTGGACCGAGATGCCGCGCGGCGGCCACTTCGCCGCCATGGAGCAACCGGAGCTCTTTGTCGAAGACGTTCGTGCCTTCTTCCGGACCGTGCGCTGATGGATTTTGGCGTCTGCGTCGCCACCAAGATCGACGACGTCGGCTACATCCGCTTCGCGGAGAACCTCGGCTACAGCCACGCCTGGGTCGCCGACAGCCAAATGATCTGGTCCGATTGCTACGCGGTCCTGGCTCTGGCCGCCCAGCAGACCGAGCGCATCCAGCTGGGCACCGGCGTCTCGGTGGCGGGGCCGCGCAGCGCGCCGGTGATCGCCCACAGCATCGCCACGATCAACCGCCTGGCGCCCGGCCGCACTTTCCTCGGAATGGGCACCGGGAACACGGCGATGCGGATCATGGGGCACCGGCCGCTGCCGCTGGGTGAGTTTGCGAAGGAGCTGCGGGTGATCCGCGGGCTCCTCGACGGTGAGCTCGTCGATTTCGAGTGGCGCGGCGAGACCACCAAGGTGCAGTTCCAGATGCCGGAGCTGGGCTTTCTCGACCTCGAGCATCGCGTCCCGATGTACGTCTCGGCCTTTGGCCCCAAGACGATGGCCCTGGCGGGCGAGCTCGGCGACGGAATCGTGCTGTCGATCCCGCCCGACGCCGCGGCGATGGAGCGCGTGTGGGCGAACGTCGAGCGCGGAGCCGCCGCGGCCGGGCGCGAGCTCGACCGCTCGCGGTACCTGAGCTGCTCGCTGACCATGGTCGCGCTGTTGCGACCGGGCGAGACGCTCGATTCCGAGCGGGTGCGCCGCGAGGTCGGCCCGATGGTGGTCTCTTCGATCCACTACGTGTACGACCGGGTGCGCCAGCTCGGCGGCAACCCGCCGGGACGGCTCCAGGGCGTCTGGGATCGCTACTGCGCGATGGTCGAGGCGGTGCCGGAGGAGATCCGTCACAACCGCATCCACGCCGGCCACTGCACCTACGTACTGCCGGAGGAGGAGGAGCTGATCACACCGGAGCTGATCCGGGAGGTGTGCATCGCCGGCACGCCCGAGGAGATCATCGACCAGGTGCGCAAGCTCGAAGCGCGGGGGCTCCAACAAATCATGCTCCTGCCCTCGCTCGAGACCCAGTACGGTTTTCTGCAAGACTTTGCGACCCACGTGATGGAAAAGATGTGAGGGCAGTTCGGACAACATGAAACTCGACACCCAGACCAGCGACTACGACCTCAACAACGCCGGAGCCAACGCCGTGCGCTTCGAAGCAATGGGCTTTGACGCCGTCTGGACCTTCGAAGCCGCCCACGACCCCTTCATGGCGCTGGGCGTCGCCGCGATCTCCACCAAGCGGCTCGAGATCGGCACGAACATCTCGGTCGCTTTTGGGCGTAGCCCCTTTGCGATGGCACAGGTCGCCTGGGACCTCCAGCACAGCAGCCGCGGGCGCTTTCACCTGGGCCTCGGCACCCAGGTCCGCGCCCACATCGAGCGACGCTTCTCGATGCCCTTCGACCACCCGGCGCGGCGCGTGGCCGACTACATCCGCTGCGTCCGAGCGATCTGGGACACCTTCCAGACCGACGCCAAGCCCGACTACCGGGGCGAGTTCTACCAGTTCCGCTTGATGAACCCCTTCTTCAACCCGGGCCCGATCGAGCACCCGAAGATTCCGATCTATTTGGCGGGGGTGAACCCGCTGATGTGCCGCACCGCGGGGGAGGTCGCCGACGGCTTTCACGTCCACCCGATGAACAGCGCCGGGTTCCTGCGCGATGTCGTGCGCCCGGCGATCGCCGAGGGAGCGACCAAAGGCGGGAGAAACGCCGACGACGTCGCCCTCTACGCGCCGATCTTTGCCGTCACGGGCGAGGACCAACGCGAGTGGGACAAGGCGGAGCGGGAGGTCCGACGGCAGATCTCGTTCTACGCGTCGACCCCGAACTACCGCGTGCTCCTCGAGTACTACGGCCTCGAGGCGCTGGGCAAGGAGCTCAGCGCCAAGGCGCGCCGGGGCGAGTGGCAAGACATGCCGAAACACATCCCCGACTCGTTGATGGAAGAGGTGGCCGTCATCGGAACATCGGCCGAAATTCCCGGCAAGCTGGCCGAGCGCTACCGCGGGCTCCTCGATCGCGTCTCGCTCTACTTCCCCATCCCCGCCCGCGATTCGACAGAGAAATGGACCCAGTTTGCCGAGGCCTTCCGCGCGGCGGATGGAGCGGGCGCGTGAACTTCGACTTTTCCTCCGACCAGGAGCTGCTGCGCCAAGAGGCGCGCAAGTTCCTCAGCGACCAATGCCCACCGAGCGAGGTGCGGGTCGTGCTCGACGGCGACGCGCGCTACCACGCCCCGCTATGGAAGCAACTCGCCGAGCTCGGCTGGTTGGGGACGGCGCTGCCCGAGGCGCTCGGAGGCCAAGGAGCGGGCGCGCTCGAGCTCTGTGTGCTGGCCGAGGAGCTCGGGCGCAGCCTGGCGCCGGTTCCGGTCTCGTCCTCGATCTATCTCGGGGCCGAGTTTCTGCTGCAGGCCGGAACCCCGGAGCAGCAGGCCCGCTGGCTTCCCAAGATCGCCGACGGCTCGTGCATCGCAACCTACGCCGACCGCGACGGCCCGGTGCCCGCGGTGTTCCGCGACGGCGCGCTCTCGGGCAACAAACGGCCGGTCCCGGACGGCGACGTCGCGCACCTCGCGATCGTCCGGGCCGAGCACGACCTCGCCCTCGTCGAACTCGCCGACAGCGGCGTCGAGCGCTTTGCCCTGGAGTCCCTCGACCCGACCCGCAGCCAGGCCGAGCTGCGTTTCTCGGGCGCCGCGGCGGAGCGGCTCGGCGCGGCGGGCCAAGCCCTCGCGATTCGCGACCGGGTGTACGACCGGGCCGCGGTGTACCTCGCCTTTGAGCAACTGGGCGGCGCCTGCGCGGCCCTCGAGATGGGACGCGACTACGCCGCCGGGCGCTACGCGTTTGGCCGTCCGATCGGGTCGTTTCAGGCGATCAAGCACATGCTCGCGGACATGTTTGTCTCGGCGGAGCTCGCGCGCTCCAACTGCTACTACGGCGCCTGGGCGCTCTCCCAGGAGCGCTCCGAGCTGCCCCTTGCCGCTGCCACCGCGCGGGTAAGCGCCACCCAGGCGTACCAGCACTGCTCCAAGAACAACATCCAGGTCCACGGCGGGATGGGCTTCACCTGGGAGTTCGACTGCCACCTGTTCTACCGGCGCTCCAAGCTCCTGGCCCTGCTCCTCGGATCCGAGACGCGCTGGAAGGGCCTCTTGGTGGACCGCTTGGCCGAGCAACGAAGGGCGAAATAAGTCCGCGCACGCGCAGTGAGCCAACGGCGAACGGAGTCAAACAGATGGACTTTAGTGACAACCGCGAAGAGGCCGGGTTCCGCCGCGAGGCGCGTGAGTGGATCGACTCGAACGCGCCCAGCGAGCTCCTTCCCCAGCTCCGCGCCAGCACGTTTGGGAAGTCGGCGTTCCAACCCGAGGAGCTGCTCCGCCACGCGAAGGCGTGGCAGCGCAAGAAGTACGACGCGGGCTGGGCCTGCCTGCACTGGCCCAAGGAATTCGGCGGCCGGGGCGCGAGCCCGATCGAACGCGTGATTTGGCTACAAGAAGAGGGGCTCTACGCCGTCCTGGCGGAGCCCTTTCTCATCGGCCAGGGGATGTGCGGCCCGACCGTAATGGCCTACGCCACCGAGGAGCAAAAGCGCGCCTACCTCCCCGACCTCGCCAGCGGCGACGCGATCTGGAGCCAGCTCTTCAGCGAGCCCGGCGCCGGCTCGGACCTCGCCGGTCTCTCGATGCGCGCCGAGCCCGACGCCGGGGACTGGGTGGTGAACGGCCAGAAGATCTGGTCCTCCGGGGCTCACTACAGCCAGTACGCCATCGTGCTGACCCGCTCCGACTTCGAGGCCGCCAAGCACCAGGGCCTGACGATGTTCTTTCTCGACCTCCGCTCGGCGGGGGTCGACATCCGCCCGATCAAGCAGGTGTCGGGGGAGTCGCACTTCAACGAGGTCTTCTTCAACGACGTGCGCATCCCCGACGCGCAGCGCCTGGGCGAAGCCGGTGACGGTTGGCGCGTGGCGCTCACGACGCTGATGAACGAGCGCCTCGCGATCGGCGGATCGATGCCGACCGGCTTTGAAGACCTCTTCGACTTCGTGGCGGAGCTGGAGGGTGAAGACGGCCCGCTGCTCGCGGACCCCTCGGTGCGCGAAAAGCTCGCAGATTGGCACGTCCGGTCGAACGGGCTCAAGTTCAGCGCGTACCGGATGTTCTCGGCGCTTTCGCGCGGCGAGATGCCCGGGCCGGAGGCGTCGATGGGGAAGCTCGTCGCCGGCAATACCATGCAGGAGATCGCGCAATTCGCCGTCGATCTCCAGGGCCTCGCGGGCGTGCTCAGCGGCCCGGAGCTCGCGGCAGCGCACTCGAAGTTTCAGGCGATGATGCTGCGCTCGCCGGCGACCCGGATCGAAGGGGGGACCGACGAGATTCTGCGCAACATCATCGCCGAGCGCGTACTCGATCTCCCCGGCGACATCCGCGTCGACCGCAATCTCCCCTTTCACAAGATCCCGACGGGAAGAGACTGAGGGCGACGGCGATCCGGCCGGACCCACCGGAGTACCCCAGCCCACACGCCGGGACGTCCTTGGTAGACTGGGCGCGCCGTGTCTCACGTCCGCCACCCGAACCCTACGAGGGAGAGCTCATGGCCAGCCCCGAAAACGCAAAACTCGTCGAACTGCTGCGCGCCAACAAGCCGGCAGCGGCGCCGCTCGATGTGATGCGCACCCAGGTCGAAAAGATGCGATCGAACTTCGTCGAGCTGAACGCCCGCGCAAAGATCCGGCCCGATACCAAACGCGAGGCGGTCGACGCCGGCGGCGTGCGCGCCGAGTGGTTCACTCCGGCAGGTGTCCGCGAGGACCAGGTGCTGCTCTATCTCCACGGCGGCGGCTACGTGATGGGCTCGGTCGAGACGCACCGTTCGTTGGTCGACGATCTCGCGACCGCCGCCGGCTGCCGCGCCCTGTCGCTCGACTACCGTTTGGCCCCCGAGGCGCGCTTCCCGGCGGCGATCGAAGACGCGACCGCGGCCTATCGCTGGCTCCTCGGCCAGGGCGTCCACGCCTCACACATCGTGATCGGTGGCGATTCGGCCGGAGGGGGGCTCGCGGCAGCCGCGCTCCTCTCGCTGCGCGACGCGGGCGACCCGCTCCCGGCCGGCGCCGCCCTGCTCTCGGCGTGGCTCGACATGGAGGGCACCGGCGAGTCTTGCCAGACCCGCGCCGAGCAGGATCCGATGATCGACCCCGGCTCACTCCGCGGCATGTCACGGCTCTATGTCGGCGAGTCGGGCAACCTCCGCGACCCCCTGGCGTCTCCGCTGCTGGCGCCGCTCCACGGACTGCCCCCGCTGCTGGTGCAAGCCGGCGACTGGGAGGTGCTGCGCGACGACTCGACCCGCTTCGCCCACGAGGTTCACCGCGCCGGAGGCGAGGTCACCCTTTCGATCTGGCCCGAAATGGTGCACGTGTTCCCGTTCTTTGCGTTTTTTATCCCGGAGGCGCGGGAGGGCGTGAAGGAGATCGGCGACTTCCTGCGCCGTTGCCTTGACGCCGCCGCGGCGAGCTAAGGGAGCGCGCATGGCAGACGACACGATGGTGATGGTGGACGCCGACGGGCACCTGCTGGAGCCGCGGGACACCTGGGAACGCTATCTCGAGCCGCAATACCGCGACCGCGCGATCCGCATCGACAGCGAAGACGGCGTCGAGGTGTTGCTTGTCGACGGGAAGCCCCTCGAGGCGGTGCGGGGCCGCACCGCGCTCCTCGGCGGCATCGAGATGGACCCGGCCGAGGCGATGCGACCCGGCAAATACAAGTACGAGGACGGCTGCCCGCCGGGCAGCTACGACCCCGCCGCGCGCATCGTCGTAATGGATCAGGAGGGGATCGACGTCTCGCTGCTCTACCCGACGATCGGCATCTGCTGGGAAGGCCTCGTCGAGGACCCGCAGCTCGCGACCGCCTACACGCGCGCCTACAACCGTTGGATCGTCGACTTTTGCGCCCATGACACGACGCGGCTCGTGCCGATTGCGCACATCTCACTCCTCGATCCAGAGGCGGCCGTGAGCGAGCTCGAGCGAGCGCGCAAGGCCGGCTGCCGTGGGGTCTATCTCTCGCCGGACATGGCGGCGCGGGGAGGCAAGTTTCTCGACGATCCGCGCTTTGATCGTTTTTGGGCCGCGGCCCAGGATCTCGAGACACCGGTGGCCTTTCACGTCGTGGTGCGCGACCGACAGAGCTTTGACGAATGGAACCCACCGATCGGGGAGGGTCGTCTTCGCTTTGCGCTGTTCAACTTCGCTTTCTTGGCGCTCGACGTGATGGCGGCGTTCACCCAGCTCCTGACGCTCGGCGTCCTCGAGCGCTATCCGCGGCTCAAGTGCGCGGTGCTCGAGACCGGAGCCAATTGGATCTCGGCGTGGCTCGACCGGCTCGACCACAAGCACGAGGTGATGGCGTCGGTGACGCCGATCAAGATGAAACCGAGCGAGTATTTCTACCGGCAGTGCGTGGTGTCCGCCGACCCCGACGAGAGCCTCACCGCCGACGTGGTACGCCACATCGGGTCCGACTACTTCATCTGGGCCTCTGACTATCCCCACGTCGACGCCTCGTTTGGCACCGTGCAGGAGATGCGGAAGCGGGTGGCGTCACTGCCCCTCGAAGACCAGCGAAAGGTGTTGGGCACCAACGCGTTGCGTTTCTACGGGCTCGATCGCTAGGAGGAGACCCAATGATCAAGGTGGCCGCGTTCTTCAAACGAAAGGCGGGCTCCTCGGTCGAGGAGTTCCAGCGCTACTGGCGCACCCACCACGGCGACATCGCCAAAGAGCTTCCGGGTCTGCGCCGCTACGTGCAGTGCCACACCCTCCCAGGCGTCTACAAAAAACGCGAGCCCGTCTACGACGGCGTCGCCGAAATCTGGTTCGACGACACCGATGCGTTGCGAGCGGCTGCCGCGAGCGACGTCTTCAAAGCGGTCAAAGCCGACGAGCCGAACTTCATGGACGTCTCGAGCTACGGCGACATCGTCACCGAGGAACACGTGATCAAAGACGGCGCCATCCCGGAGGAGGCCGTCAAAAACATCGAGTTTGTCCGGCGTCGACCCGACCTCAGCGTCGAGGCGTTTCAGAAACACTGGCGGGAGGTGCACGGCCCCCTCGGGGCCGCCATTCCCGTGGTCCTGCGATACGTGCAGTGCCACACGCGGTTGTCGGGTTACCGCGACGGCCGCATCCCGGTCTACGACGGCCTCGCAATGACCTGGTTCCAGGGTGTTCATACCATGCGGGCATCTGCTGAGACCGATGAGTATCATCGGACCCGAGCGGACGAGCCCAACTTCGTGGCCGGCGAACTCGACTTCCTCATCACCCAAGAACACGGGATCGTTCCCTAACGCGAACGAAGCCCGGGAGACCCCCGCGGATGCACGTCGGATACAGCGCCGTTTTCCAAAACCCCGAGAACCGGCTGAGCGACACCGAGGTCTACCAGCAGGAGCTGCGGATGGCCGAGCTCGCGGAGCCCCTGGGCTTTGAATCGGTCTGGTCGGTCGAGCACCACTTCACTGACTACACCATGTGCCCCGACGTGGTGCAGTTCCTGAGCTACATGGCCGGGCGGACCAAGAAAGCGCTGCTCGGGTCGATGGTGGTGGTGCTCCCCTGGCACGATCCGCTCCGGGTCGCGGAACAGATCTCGCTGCTCGACCACTACTCCGGCGGGCGCATGATCCTAGGCCTGGGCCGCGGTGTCGGGCGCGTGGAGTACGACGGTTTCCGGGTGGACATGAACGAGGCCCGCGGGCGCTTTATCGAATACACCGAGATGCTGGTCGATGCCCTCGAGACCGGCACCATGCAGCGCGACGGAGAGTACATCCAGCAGCCGCCCCGCGACATTCGCCCCAAGCCCTTCAAGAGCTTCAAGGGCCGCACCTACGCGGCGGCGGTTTCGCCGGAATCGCTGCCGGTCATGGCGAAACTCGGCATCGGGATTCTGGTGGTGCCGCAAAAGCCCTGGAACGTCGTCCAGAACGACATCATCACCTACAACGAGATCTTCGAGAAAGAAAACGGATACCAGGCGCCGCCGCCGATCGTCGCCGGCTGGGTCTTCGTCGACGAGAACGAAGACCGCGCCCAGGAGCTCGGCCGCAAGTACATCAGCCGCTACTACGAAACGGTGATCAAGCACTACGAGTTTGACAGCGACCACCTGACCAAGGTCAAGGGCTACGAGTTCTACGGGAAGGGCTTCCAGCAGAAGATCCAGGAGATGGGGAAAGAGGGTGTCATCGACTTCTTGACCTCGCTGGCGGTGTACGGGACGCCCGAGCAGGTCTACGAGAGGATCCTCCACTACCGCGAGCTCACCGGGATGAACGGCTTCCTCGGGGTGTTCTCGTACTCGGGAATGCCGTGGGCCGAAGCCGAGCGCAACATGCGCTGCTTTGCGAGCCAGGTGATGCCCGAGCTCAAGCGCGTCGAGGCGCCGAAGCTCGAGCTGGCCATGACGGCGTAGCCGCGTCTTCGCCCATATGGCGAGGGCTCCGCCGCCTGGGCGGAGCCCTCTCATTTTCAGGCCGGACCGTCGGGCCCGCAGCGTGGATGCCCGCGCGGCTCGGCGGAGAGCGGCGCGCCCCGGGCATCGACCTCGAATTTGCAGCAGTCGAGAAGCGTTCCCCGCAAACGGGCGCGGGCGCGTTGGACGCGAGATTTCATCGCGCTGTAACCGATCCCGAGCTGCTCAGCGGCTTCCTTCTGGCTGAGTCCGCCGAGGTCGGTCAGCTCGAGCGCCTCGCGGTCCTCGTCGCTCAGGGTGGCGAGCAGGGGCCGCATGCAGGCGGCGAGATCGTGGCGCATGCGCTCGGCGTCGCCCTCCCCCTTTCCGCTCTGCTGGACGCGCTCCTCCTCCAGGGCGCGGCCCAGGGCCCGCGTCTCGGACGCGCGGCGGCGGAAGTAGTCGGTGCTCGCGTTGGCGACGACCCGGTGCAGCCAGGCCGTCGCGGTGTCATCTTCGGGGAGTGCCTCGGGGCGGCTCGAGAGCCGCAACAACACGTCCTGCGCCACGTCCTCGGCGTCGGCCTCGCTGTGGAGGCGGCGTTTCACCAAGCGCACCAGCTCGTCGCGGAAGGCGGCGCTGCCCGCATCCGTTGCCGTGACGTCCTGGTCCACTAGTCCCGCTCCGGACCGCCCGCGGGTTCGGCGCAACACACCGGGCCCTGATCCGCACCCGCGCAGCAGCCCGACGGCTCGGGCGCAGCGGCTTGGACCTCCGGCCGATCGTCGGTGATGCGATACCACTCGAATCGCACGCCGTCGGGCTCCAGCGACCAAATCTTGTTCTGGGTGGCGTGGCAACAGGTCTCGTCGCGCTGCTCTTCCTGGATCAAACCCGCCGCGTCGAGCCGCTCGCGGACCGCGTCGAGCTCGGCCTCTTTCTGCACCTCCACCCCCAGGTGGTTGAGCCGCTCGGTCGCGCCGGGGTTCTCAAAGAGCACCAACTTCAAGGGCGGCGAGTCGATCGCGAAATTGGCGTAGCCCGGGCGACGCTTGTGGGGGGCCACCCCGAAGAGGTCACTGTAGTAGGCGACCGCCCGATCGATGTCGCTGACGTTGAGCGCGAGTTGCAAGCGCATAGGCACCTCCTTGGTTGTCTCGTTAACGCGCTCGGCCGCTCCGGGACGCAGATTCCGGCGTTTTTCTCTCCCGGTGCTGGTCTTCTGCTCACGGCTGGCGGCCCGGCCGCGTGGCTGAAGACCTGCGGCGTGCGGGAGCCGAGTGTATCGCAGCCCCCGAGCCCACCCGGGGCCCGTGCTTTGCGCTTCGTTTCGCCGCGACCTCGGCGTATGATGGCGGCCGAACCCACACCACACAGGAGCGCGAGATGGACGCCAACGAAGTTGTTATGCGGTTTTGCGAGAGTTTCGAGCAAGGGGACATGGAGAAGACCCTGTCCTACCTCGACACCGATTGCCGCTATCACAATATCCCGCTCGAACCCGTCGAAGGCGCCGAGGCGATCGGCAAGACCTTTGAGGGCTTTGGCCAGATTATGACGTCGATGCGCTTCGAGGTGCTTCACCAGGTCGCCAGCGGCGATGTCGTGATGAACGAGCGCGTCGACCATTTCGTGTTGACCGACGGCCGCAAGGCCAGCCTCCCGGTCACCGGTGTCTTCGAGGTGAAAGACGGAAAGATTACCGGCTGGCGCGACTACTTCGACGTACGTCAGTTTGAGGAAGCGACCGGCGTCTCGCTCTAGCGGGTGGTTTCCGCCGGCCTTCGGCCGGCTCTAACGCTCGAGACGTGGCCGGCCGATGGGAGACTACGGCCGGCCGCGGTACGTTTTCGCGGCGCCGGCCCCTGGAGGACCATGGCCGGTCGCCTCGGGCTGCTCGTTCTTCTCGTCCCCTACGTCCTGTGGCTCGTATTCGACTACGAGTACCACTTCCTCGACGGGGTGAACCTCCTCTTCCACGAGGCCGGTCACGTCTTTTTGTCGTTCTTCGGGATGACCCTGCAGGTGCTCGGCGGCACGATCGGGCAGCTCTTTTTCCCGGTCGCGTGCGCGGTCCATTTTCTGCGCCGCAGCCAGGCCTTTGAGGCCTGCATCGTCGGCATCTGGGGCTGCGAGAGCGGGATGTACGCCGCGCGCTATATCGCCGATGCCCAGGAGCAGATCCTCCCGCTCGTCGGGGGCCACATCCACGATTGGCACTGGCTGCTCTCGCGCTGGGGTACGCTCGGTGCGTGCGAAACGATTGGCGCGTTCGTCCACGGGCTGAGCTCGATGGGCGCTGTGGGGCTCTTGGCCCTCGCGACAAGAGTCGTCTTGCGCGAGCACCGCGCAGCCGGGTCGAGCGCGACCGAGCCGGTCTAATAGTCGTCGGCGCCGCGGTTCGGGTAGCCGTGCTCGCTCATACAACGTGCGTAGGAACTGGCACGCTCGCGGTAGTCTTCCGCCAGCAGGCGGCACATCGCGTCGATTCCCTCGAGGGTGTCGGGATGGGCACGCCCGGTCTGCTCGATCTTGATACACCCGAACCACACAGACGCGAGCAATCCGCTTGCCAACGCGATCTTCGCGCGCCCCTGGCGACCCACTAGCCGAGGAGCTCCTCGGCGCGGGCGAGCAGCGTGGGGATTGAATCGCCGATGTCCTCCCAGGTGACATCCACCCGCTTCCCGCGGCGATGCAGGCTCAGATTGAGCCCCGAGATGATCGCGAACTTGTAGCCCGCGAGCGCCCGATACCACCCGAGCTCGGGCAACGGCGCGCCCCACGCTTCCCGGTACATCTCGCACAGCGCCTCTGCGTCGGGCATCACCCCGCTCGGGCCCGGAAGCGTCGGGTGGGCCCACGCCGGCGCGTCGTTGAAGGTCGCCACCCACCCCACGTCGTTGAGGGTTGCGCCGATCCCGGTGAGCTCCCAATCGATGACGGCGAGAAGACGCCCCTCGAAGGAGAAGAAGGTGTTCCCGAAGTGGTAGTCGCCGTGAAAGACGCCGATCTGGGCGTCTTCCGGGCAGCGGTCGAGGAGTTTTTGACGCACCGCGGGAGCCCGGGCGAAGTCCTCGGGGCGCGCGAGTTTCTCCATGAAGCGATCCCAGCGCTTGACATCGACGTCGAAGGGAATCGGATCCCCGAGCCGCGCAACGAGCGGCTTGTAGTCGACCCGGTGGATCGCCGCGAGGGCGTCCATACACTGACGCGCCATACCCACCCGCGTGGCTTCGGGAAGCCCCGCCGTCCACTCCCCCGGCTCCATGCGCGCCACGTCTCCCTCGAGTTGCGGAACGACGAAGTACGGCCGGTCGAACCAGGCGAGGTCGTCTCCGGACCATCGCACGCGGCAGTGGGGCACCTCGGTCTCGTCGAGGGCACGCAGCACCGCCACCTGGCGCAGTACGTCCGCCGTGCCCTCCCATTTCACACCTGGGGGGGGAAGACGTAGGAACCACGATTCTTCGACACCGCGACTGCGCACGCTGAATCCGTACGAGAAGCCCGCGTGGCCGGGCATTTTGTGCACGGCGTACACCTCGGCGTCGGGGTCGCCATAGCGATCGTGCACAAAGGGGCCGAGACGGCTTTCGAGTTCGTCGAGCTCCACCGCTACACCGCGACAAAGCCGCCGTCGACGGGCATCGCGACGCCGGTGACAAAAGAAGACGCGTCGGACAGCAGCCATGCGACCGCCTCGCCGATCTCGCTCGGCTGGCCGAGACGGCCGATCGGTTCCTGGCGCTCAAACACCTCACGGTCGAGCTTGGTGGATTCCATCATCCGTTCGACCATCGGCGTCTCGATCACACCCGGACACACGGCGTTGACCCGCAGGCCCTTCGACGCGAACTCGAGCGCCGCGGTCTTGGTGAGACCCACGACGCCGTGCTTGCTCGCGACGTAGGCGCAGCCGCCCCGCGAGCCCACGAGCCCGGCCACCGACGCGGTGTTCACGATGGAGCCGCTGCCACCCTGGGATAGCATCTGGGTGATCTGGTCACGCATGCAGAGCCATACCCCCTTCAGGTTGACGGCGATGGTGCGGTCGAAGTTCTCCTCGCTGCAGCGGGTGGTCGACGCCCAGTCGCTTTCGATGCCCGCGTTGTTGAACGCGCCGTCGAGGCGACCCTCCTGTTGCGCAACGCTCTGGACCACCGCCTTGACCTGGGCGCCCTGGGATACGTCGCAGCGCACGAAGCGCGCTTCGGCGCCGGCCGCCTTCACCTGATCGACCGTCGCCGCAGCCTCCGCCTCATTGATGTCGGCGATCACGATCCGCGCCCCCTCGCGTGCGCAGCAGAGCGCTGCAGCCCGACCGATCCCCGTGCTGCCGCCCGTGATCAACACGACCTTTGCCTCCAAATTCCCTGCCATCGCGTCGCTCCCCTCGGTTCCTTGGGACGCTAGTCCATCTCCGCGACGTGTCGCTTCGCCCGCCGCGTCGACCGGGTCAGGCCTTGAGTGCAGCGCTGCGGGCGGCGTCGTCGAGCAACGCGAAGCAGCGCTCGAGATGTCGCGGCTCCGTGCGGGGGTTGCCGATCGAAACGCGGAGCGCCACCCGACCGCCGAGCCGCGTGGAGGAGAGATAGACTTCTCCGCTGTCGTTCACGACGCGGAGGATGGCCTCGTTCGCCGCGTCGACCGCCGCGTCGCCCCGCGCCCGCAGCGCCCCGGGCGCGTAGCGGAAGCAAAGCGTCGAGAACGGCACGGGCGCCATGCGCTCCCACTCCTCGCGAGCATCGATCCATTCCGCCCACTGCCGAGCCCACGCGCAGTGGGTGCGAATCCGCGAGGCGATTCCCGACGCGCCAAAAAAGCGGAGAATCATCCACATCTTGAGCGCGCGGAAACGCCGACCGAGCTGGATCCCGTACTCGTTGTAGTTGTGGACCTCGGGTGTCTCGGGCGTGCGCATGTAGTCCGCCACCAACGAAAAGGCTTCGCGAAACACTTCGGGACGCCGGAACAGGAGTAGCGATGCATCGAGCGGAGTGAAGAGCCACTTGTGGGGGTTCACCACGATCGAATCGGCCCGCTCCCAACCGAGGAACTGGGCGCGGTGCTCGGGGACCACCGCGGCCGCACCGCCGTAGGCCGCGTCTACGTGGAGCCAGAGCCCTTCGCGTTGGCAGCGGTCGGCGATCTCCGCGACGGGATCCACGCTGGTCGTCGAGGTGGTCCCGAGCGTCGCCACGGCGCAAAACGGCCACCAGCCCGCCCGGCGGTCCTCTGCAAGCGCCGCGTCCAGCGCATCGGGTCGCAGCCGGTAGTCCGCGTCGACCGCGATCTTGCGCACGCCCTCGCGCCCGACACCCACCACGATGGCGGCTTTCTCCACGGACGAATGGGCCTCTTCGGAGCAGTACAGCCGGAGCCGGCCGAGCTCGGGGCGGCCACTCAAGCCATGTTGTCGGGCGTCGAGGCCCGGGAACGCCTGGCGCGCCGCGACCAGCGCCGTGAGCGTAGAGACCGACGCCGTGTCGGTGAACATGCCGTCGAACGCGGCCGGGAGGCCAAAGAGCTGCCGCAACCAATCGACCACGCGCTCCTCGAGCTCGGTGGGCGCCGGTGCGTTTTGCCAGAACATCACGTTGGCGTTGAGACCCGCCGCGAGCCACTCGCCCAGGATCCCGGGACCACTCGCCACCGACGAGAAGTAGGCGAGAAACCCCGGGTGCTGCCAGTGGGTGATGTTGGGCTCAATCAGCGTCTGGTAGTCACGAAGGATCTGGTCCCAGCCTTCCGGCCTCTCTGGGGGCGACGCGGGTAGCGCCGCGCGCACGTCCCCGGGCCGGAGATCGGGACGCACCGGATAGCGCTCGAGCCGCTCCAAATAGTCGGCCACCGCATCGGCAACCCGGTGGGCGGCTTCGCGGAACTGGACAGTGTCCATATCGCCGTACTGCTCGGCGACGTCGCGGGGGTGAGGGGCATCCGGCATCGCGCTGTTCTCCTCGGCTCGTCACCGCTTCGAGCCCGCCGTGATACCACGGCCCCGACGCAGATCCCAGCGCGCGCCCTTGGCAAAAGAGTCGAGCGGGTCTCGGCGGAACACCGGAGCGGGCGGGTTAAAGCTCGAAGCGCGCTTCAGCGGAAGCTCGAAGTAGCCACGCAAAGGCACCGGAAAACCGGATCTGGGCCCTCAGGCCCGCCCGGCCGCCTCCGATGAAGGAAGAGAGTTCTTACGCAAATGGACAGACAACCCAAAGCAACAACTGAAACCGTCGAGACGCTGAAGCGACGGGTGGCCGAGCTCGAGGCGCGTTTAGAGGAACGCTCGGCCACCGACGCCGCCGCGCTCGAGTCGCGCCAGCGGTTTGAGCTCGCCGCCGCGGGTTCTTCCGACGGGCTGTGGGACTGGGACCTCCGCACCAATCGGGTCTACTACGCCACCCGCTTCAAAGAGCTCCTGGGCTATGGCGACGACGAGTTCGACGACAACCTGGATACCTGGATCGAGCACATCCACGCCGACGACCGAGACCTTGTCCTGGCCCAGCTCCAGGAACACCTCCAAGACGACACACCCTTCCGCCACGAGTACCGGCTGCGCTGCAAGGACGAAGCGTATCGGTGGTTCTTTGGGCGTGGTGCCTGTCTCCGCGACGACAGCGGCGCCCCGATCCGCATGGCCGGCTCGATCACCGACATCACCGAGCAGCGCGAAGCAGCGGCCGCGATCCGCCAGTCGCAGAGCACCTACCGCGCGCTCTTCGAAACGATCCGGGACGGGATCGTGATCACCGACCTCAACGGAGAGGTGATCGAAGCCAACCCGGCCTTTCTCCGCATGCTCGGGTATGCCCCCGACGAATGCGCGGAGCTCACCCACCCGCGCCTGACGCCGCCCGAGTGGGCCGAGCAGGACGAGCGGGCGCTCCGGCAGTGCCTCAAGCGGGGCTATTCCGACACCTGGGAGAAGGAGTACATCCGAAAGGACGGGTCGCGGCTCCCCGTGGAAATTCGCGTCTGGCTGGCCGACGGCGCCGAGCCCTCGGGCCGCGGGCGCGAGCTCCTGGCGGTGGTGCGCGATGTGTCCGAGCGCAAAATCGCCGAGCGGCGGATCCGCCGCCTCGCGTTCTTTGACGGTCTCACCGGCCTGCCCAACCGCCAGCTGTTTCAGACCCGCCTCGAAGAGGCACTCGAACACGCGACCGAGCGCGGAGAATCGGTCGCTGTGCTCTTTATCGACCTCGACCGCTTCAAGCAGGTAAATGACACCCTGGGGCACGGAGCGGGAGACCGGCTGCTCTGCGCCGTCGCGCGGCGCTTCTCCAAGGTGGTGCGCAAGAACGACGTCGTCGCCCGTGCGGGTGAGGGGTCGCACGAGCTACCGATCTCTCGCCTCGGTGGCGACGAGTTCACGGTAGTGCTCCGGATCAAGCATCCGGACGAGGCGCGCATCGTCGCGGAACGTCTGCAGCGCGTCCTGGAGGAGCCCTTCCGGATCGAATCCCACGAGGTGTTCATCGGCGCGAGCATCGGGATCGCGACCTTTCCCGACGATGCATCGGACGCGGAGACCCTCACGCGCAAAGCCGACACGGCGATGTACAACGCCAAGGATCGCGGCCGCGGAATTTACCAGTTCTACTCGGATTCGATGAACGCGACGAGCCTCCGCAAGCTCGAGATCGAAATGAGTATGCGGCGCAGCCTCGAAGAAGGCGGCTTCGAGGTCCACTATCAGCTACAACGCAGCGCGCAGCACGGCCGCATCACCGGCTGCGAGGCGCTGCTCCGCTGGCAGCAGCCCGACGGCGAGATGATCTCCCCCATCGAGTTCATCCCGATCGCGGAGGAGTCGGGCTTGATCACCCCGCTCGGGGAGTGGGTGCTGCGGGAAGCGTGCACCCGCTCGGTGGCGTGGGAAGATGCCGGCTACGCGCCCATCCCGGTGAGCATCAACGTCTCGGCGCGTCAGTTCCGCAGCAGCGACTTTCCCACCCGGCTCGAGGCGGTGTTGCGCGAGACGCGCATCGACCCGGGGCGCGTGGAGCTCGAAATCACCGAGAGCGCCTTTATGATCGACGAGCAGTCGATCAAGACGGCGTTTTCGCGGATCAAAGACCTCGGCGTTCGCATCGCCCTCGACGATTTCGGGACCGGCTATTCGTCACTGAGCTACCTGCGACGCTTCCCGATCGACCGCGTGAAAATTGACCGTAGCTTTGTGCGGGAGATCACGACCAACGCGACCGATCGCGCGCTGATCGACTCGATCGTCACGATGGTGCACACCCTCGGAATGAGCGTCGTCGCGGAAGGGGTGGAGGAGCTCGAGCAGGCGGAAATCCTGCGCGAATGCGGCTGCGACGAGCTCCAGGGCTACCTGTTTGCAAAGCCGGTCCCCGCGTCGGAGTTCGAGCGCTTCCTCGAGCGCATGAAAGACTCCGATTAGCGGCGGCGGCGTCCCCGTGCGAGGGCCAGCAGCAGCGCGATCGCCGGCAGCGCGGCGCCGGGCTCGGGAACAAAGCTCACTTCCAGCTGAATCAACGGGTGCTCGAGCCCGTTGCCGGGGTCGAGGATCGACGTTCCGGCGGCCCGCAGCTCGTCCAGGACGTCACCGACCGTGGCCTCATTGTCGAGCTGGCGGTGCAGCGCCCAGGCGCCGGCTACGTGGGGCGTCGCCATCGAGGTTCCGCTCAGCGCCGCGAAGGTCTGGCCCGGGAAAGCCGAGACGATCTGGCTGCCGGGCGCGAGCAGATCGAGAAAATCCGCCGAGTTCGAGAAGGACGAGACCTGGTTCTGTTTGGTGACCGACCCGACACTCACGGCCGAGGACAGGCAGCCCGGCGAGGCGAGCGCGTTGATAAAGCCGTCGTTCCCCGACGCGATCACCGTGGCGATCCCTGCGCTGCGCAGGTTCTCGACCGCCGTCAACACCAGGCTGTTCTCGGCGTCGCAGTCGAGCTGCGAGGTATAGGCGCCCCCGCCGACGCTCAGATTGACCGCGGCGATTTGGTAGGTGTCGCGGAGCGAATAGACATGTTCGAGCCCGCGGATGATGTCGGAGGTATAGGCGAGCGCGCATTCGCCACCGCCGGAGCACGGCGAGCCGTTGAACACCGAGAACACCTGGATGGCGACGAGACGCGCGCCGGGCGCGACCCCGCGGTATTGCGGATCGTCCCCGATCGCGATCCCCGCCACATGCGTCCCGTGGTAGCAATTGGGCGCCGTGCAGGGATCCGCGCTGCCGGGCCCGAAAGCCTGGGTACCGCCCCCGGGGCAATCGCCTTGGGCCGAAAAGCACGCCTCGTCGTCTGTTCGGCCCGCGAGCGCCGGGTGCGTCGTCTCGACGCCGGTGTCGAGCACGGCGACGTGCCAACCGCTCCCGTCGTAGCCCATCGCCTGCACGGCGCTCGCCTGCACCTGGGCGGTGCTTTCGGCGAGCGATGCCTCGTGGAGGCGATCTCCCTCGATCAGCGCGACCGCGTCGCTGGTGGCGAGCTGGGTCAACGCGGTGTGGGGCACCTCGAGCGCGACGAAGGGGAGCGAGTCGTAGCGTCGCACCACGCGCGTACCGCTGCCGAGCATCCGCTGCTCGAGACGCGCTCGCTGGCGTCCGATCCGGCGTCGTTGGCGAAGCACCGCGTCCTCGCTGCCGAGCTGCATCTCCAGCACAGCCTCGACCTTCAGCTCCACGATCACGCGTAGCGGCGGCGGGCCCTCGGCGGACGCCGAAGCCGCTACGAGCGTCCAGAGCGCGCCAAGAGCCCAGAGCGCGGATGTACGGGTCCATCGCGTTTGCTTGGAGTGATACATGCGATCCTCGTGGGGACGAGAACCGCTTCGACGCGGCTTGACCGCGCCCGAAGTGCAGTGCGCACCGTTTGAATTTGTGTAGAG
>CAJIBI010000044.1_pt1 | contig 21516 bp, 21 predicted proteins | sample 9199321 | NCBI WGS metagenome assembly CAJIBI01 (sample SAMEA7708294, study PRJEB35096) | sediment metagenome | biome: marine neritic benthic zone biome [ENVO:01000025]; feature: sediment [ENVO:00002007]; material: shallow marine sediment [ENVO:03000034] sea grass bed [ENVO_01000059] ... | reverse complement strand
TGGAAGCGCACGACCGCTTCGCTCGCGAGCTTGCTCATCGCATAGTGGGGCGAGTAGCCGGCGTGACCCCCGAGCTCGTTCTCCTCGGAGATCGGTTCGCTCGAGCTCGGCGGCACGCGGTAGACCGATGAGGACGACATGTGCAGGAACGCCTTCACATCGCGGTAGCGCTGCATCAGGAAGCCCGATCCCTCGGCGTTCTGGGTCATGCCGATTTCGGGCGTCGCGGGGTCGACGTTCGCACCACAGTGAATGACGTAGTCGACCTCCGGAAGCCCGGAGAGGTCGTCGTCGCCCATGGAGAAGAAGGCGGTCTTCACGCCCGCAGCTTCGAGCTCCTCCTTCGCCTGGGGGTCGGAGAAGCGCGCGGCGGCCCAGACTTCGTTGCGCTCCGCGAGCTTCTCGGTGAGCGGGCGGGCGACCTGGCCGGTCGCGCCGGTGACGAGGATACGCTGGCCTTCGAGCATGAGGGGCTCCTTTCGGGGACGATTCGAACCCTGCGGAGCGTACCCGACGTATAATGCCCTTCCCATGGCGCCCTCCGAGCCCCTCCCCCTCGCCGACCTGGTCGTAATCGACCTGACGATCGCCCGCGCCGGCCCCACCGCGGTGCGTCAGCTCGCGGACTGGGGCGCCGACGTGATCCACATCGAGCCCCCGTCGCCCGAGGACACGACCGCCGGTCGCCACAGCCCCGACTTCCTGAACCTGAACCGCAACAAGCGGAGCCTCGCCCTCGACCTGAAGCGAGAGGAGGGCCGCGCTCTCCTCCACCGCCTGGTCGAAGGCGCCGACGTGCTCGTCGAGAACATGCGGCCCTCGGTCAAGCACAAGCTCGGCTTCGACTGGGAGACGATCTCGGCGATCAACCCGCGCCTCGTCATGGGCTCGATCTCGGGCTTCGGCCAGGACGGTCCCTACGCGAGCCGCGGCGGCGTCGACCAGATCGCGCAGGGACTCGGCGGGATGATGAGCGTGACGGGGCTGCCGGGTCAGGGACCCGTGCGCGCCGGCGTGGCGATCTCCGACGTGACGGCGGGGCTGCAGCTCGCAGTCGGGATCCTCGTCGCGCTGCACGAGCGGGAGCGCACCGGACGCGGGCGCTATGTCCACACGTCGCTGCTCGAATCGATGATCGGCATGCTCGACTTCCAGGCGGCGCGCTACACGGTCGCGAAGGAGGTGCCGCCGCAGGCGGGGAACCACCACCCGACGATGGGGCCGATGGGGATGTACGCGACGAAGGACGGGTACATGAACCTCGCAGCGCCGTGGGGCCGGCTCTGGGAGGCGCTCTGCCGCGTGATCTCGCGGCCTGCGCTCGCGCAAGACTCGCGTTTCGCGTCGGCGGCGGACCGCGCGCGGAATCGCGACGCGCTGAACGCGGAGATCACGGAGGCGCTCTCGACACGCACGACCGCCGAGTGGGTCGAGGCGATGAACGCCGAGGGGATTCCTTCGGGACCGGTGAACGACCTGGCGGAGACCTTCGCGGATCCGCAGGTGCGTCATCTCGGCGTCGCGGCGCCCGTGACGCACCCCGTCGCAGGGGAGATCGCGATCCTCCGCAACGCCACGCATCTCGAAGGCGTTCCGGACGACATCCGCCGGCCGGCCCCGGAGCCCGGGGAGCACACGGACGAGATCCTGCGACAGTTCGGCCTCGACGACGCCGAGATCGCCGCGCTGCGCAAAGACGAGGTGATCTAGTCCGCTCGCCCCGCGCCTAGCGCTTCTTCGGCCGCTCGCCGTAGTCGCGGTGGGGCGCGTCGCGTTCCTGGATCACCTGGCGGAAGCCCTTCTCCTCGAAGCTCTCGACCCAGCGGTAGGCCTCCTCGGTGTGGCGCGTCACGCCGTCGAAGAAGGTGCCGAGCAGCTGGGTCGTGCGCAGGCCCATGTTCTCGAAGGCCTGGTTGATGAGCAGCTTGTTCAGCGCGAGTTGATTGGCCGGAATGTGACGAAATCGCCTGGCCTCGGCTTCGACGAACTCCGACAGCGCGTCGGGCTCGATGACATGCGATACGAGTCCGATGCGGTGGGCGGTTTCGGCGTCTATGGCGCGCCCCGTCAATAGAAACTGTTTGGCGTGTTCTAGGCCCAGTCGGTAGACCCAGAGCATGGTGGTGGGCGTACCGAAGATGCGGCTCGGCGCGTAGCCGATGTAGGCGTCGCGAGACATAAAGAGCAGGTCACAACAGAGCACGAGATCCGTCGCGCCGCCGATCGCCCAGCCCCGGATCTCCCCGAGCACGGGTTTCGGGCACTCCCAGATCTTCATGAACCGTCGCACGTTGTTGCCCATGAACTGCCAGTCGCGCACCGGATCCCAGGCGCCTTCGCGGGGCTCGGGCCCGACGGCGCCGTAGGGCGTGCTCCAACCGCGCAGCTCGCCCGGGTCACCGGCGTCCGCGGTGAGGTCGTAGCCCGCGGTAAGGGTGTCCCCCGCACCCCGCAACACGACGGCGGCCACGGCCTTCGAGCGACTGGCGCGGTCGATGCCGTCGGCAACGCCCTGGATCACGGCGTCGGTGAGGGTGTTCTTTTTGTCGGGCCGGTTCAGCGTGATGATCGCGATGTCATCTCGCTCTTCGTAGAGTACGACGGGGTTCGACATCGCTTCATGGTGCCACATCGCTCGGAGGAAGGAGCCCGGCGCTCCGCTCCCTCCGCCATCCATCGGGTCGCATCAAGGACCCAAGATGGGCGAAAACGGAAATCAGGCCGGCCTCGGGTCCGGTTCCCAGCGCTCCACCTCGACGCGGCAGTCGTAGAACGTTCCGCCACCGCCAAGGTCGGTGAGGGCTGAGGAGGTCACGTTGTTCACGTTCCCGTTTCCCTCTGAGAGCTTGTCCCACCATCCCCAAAAGGTGGACACGGTGGCGGGTGGCACCTTCTCCGAAATCTTGAGCGGTATGACGAAATGCCCGCGGTCGTTGAACACCCGCACCTCTTCTCCGTCACGCAGCGCCCGGGCCTCGGCATCGCGGGGGTGCATCTCCAGTGTGCGGTCGACGCCTTCCCGGCGACGCATCACCGGTAGCTGGCCGTACGAGGAGTTGAGCGAGTCTTTGTGTTTGCGGGCGAGGAAATTCAGGGGGTAAGGGCCGTCGCCCAGCGTCTCGTGTGGCGGCACGAAACTGGGAAGCGGGTCGAGCCCGTCCCGGGCCATCTTTTCGCAGTAGAACTCGAACTTTCCCGACGGGGTTTGGAACCCGCCCCGAGCCCGGGGTAGAAGGTCGGCCTCCTTCCGGGTCCGCACAAAGGGGTGGGCGACGAATTCGCCGGGGGACGCCGCACTCCGGAGCGCTTCGCCTACGAGCTCTTGAGCAGACACGTACAGGGCTGGTTCATCGACGCCGAGCGCGCGCCCGAGAAGCTGAAAGACCTCGGCGTTCGACTTCGCTTCTCCCAAAGGCTCGATGGCGCGGTGGCTAAAGCCGCCAAAGTCTCCTCCGTAGGCGAGGACGGCATCGTCGTGCTCCAGCGGGGAGGTCGCTGGCAGCACCAGGTCTGCATAGTCGGCGCTGTCGGTGAGAAACATGTCGTGCACCACCGTGAACAGGCCGGGCCGCTGCAGTGCGCGGCGCACGCTGGGTTGATCGGGGAGCGAGGCCGCCGGGTTGCAGTTGTAGACGTACAGCACCTTGATCGGCGGCTCGTAGTCGGGATCGAGCAGATGTTCGGCGAGGCGCACCATGTTGACTTCGCGCGTGCCCGGCGGAGAGAGGTCGGGGCGCATCGCCGCCGCCATGTCTTGGGCTCCAAACAGCGCGCCGCCCGCGGTGCAGAGCCCGCCGCCGACATCGCGCCACGCACCCGTCAGGGCCGGGAGGCACGACACCGCCCGGACCGCCGCGGCGCCACCGCCGCAGCGCTGGATGCCGATACCCATGCGGATCGCCGCAGGCCGAGTCTGAGCAACCGCCCTCGCGAGCGCTTGGATCTGGTCCACCGGCACGTCGCAGGTTTGCGAAAGCTCGACAAGCGAGAGGGAACGAAGGCGCTCGACCAGCGGCTCGTACCCGACCGTGTACTTGTCCACGTACTCGTCGTCGACCAGCCCCTCCTGCTCGATGACCTTCATCATCGCCAGGGCCAGCGCTGCGTCGGTGCCCGGTCGCAGGGGCACGTGCTCGTCGCACGCGCGGGCCGTGCGTGAGCGATAGGGGTCGATGGCGATCAGCCGGGCGCCGCGGCGCTTGGCTTCTTGCACCAGGGGCCAGAGGTGCAGGCCGGTGTTGAGTGGGTTGGACGCCCAGAAGAGGATCAGGCGGCTTTCGACGAGGCCCTCCGGCGCAAAGCCAAAGAAGACATCGGAGTAGGAAAGTGCGCCGAACAGGCCCCCAACGCAGATGGTGCGGGCGAGCGTCGAGGCGCCGAGAGCGTGGAAGAAACGGCGGTCGATCCCGTTGCTCTGGTACACCCCGTTGTTGCCGCGGTAGGAATAGGGCAGGATCGACTGCGGCCCGTGGAGGTCGGCGGCCACGCGCATTTTTTGCGCCGCGGTCTCAAGCGCCTGTTCCCAGGAAATCCGTTCAAACGACCCTCCCGGGCCTTTGGGCCCCACCCGCTTCACCGGGTGGAGCAGCCGTTCCGGCGCGTAGACCCGGTCGAGCAGCTTGCTCACTTTGGCGCAGAGCGCACCTTTCGTGAACGGGTGCTCCCGATTGCCCGCGATCTGGATCGCTCGGTCACCCTCGATGGTCACGTCCATGAGGCAGGAGTCCGGGCAGTCGTGCGGGCACGTGACATGCGCGACCCGCCGTTGCAACTCACTCATGCGGGCGCCTCCCTCCGAGGCGAGCCGGAGGCCCGGAGACGGCCTCCAACGAATGGGGTCATTTTGCTCCCGAGGTCACCCACAATCAAACAAAGAATCGCCGCGAATCTCCCTCCCCAAGGAGAGCCTCGCGCGCCATTCTAAAGCCCGGCGCTTCGCCCTTCCGCCATCCAGCGGGCCGCATCGGGTGTCATGCGCGCGGCCACGACCTGGTCATAGTGGGCGAGCTCCTCCGCAGAGAGCACGTCACGCCAGCGGCCGTTCTCGCCCTTGTAGATAAAGGAGTGGGCGCCGCCGAGGAGCATCCCGTCGGGCGGCGAGTACCTCTCCGCCTCGCGCTTCATGGCGCCAAACGAGGTCGCCTCCGCGATGGCCTCGAGCCGGTGGCCGGAGGCCTCGATGCTCAGAAACTCCGCCAGCATGCCGATCTCGCCGACTGGGTTCTCGACCAGGTCGTTGTAGTGGACCAGGTGGACGTTGGGCGCGTTCCGCGCCTCCCACCAGCTCTGCAGGTGATGGAAGAAGGAGCAGATCGGGAAGCCGTCGTGTTCCCAAGACACCGCCGCGCGGGTCAGCCAGTCGCGCCAGACTTCGTGCAGATCCTCGGGGCAGGGGGCGAGCGGCTCCCCGATGCGACCGGGGGAATGGTTCGCGAACTCGAGCATCGCCGGGCTGAAGTTGCGGTAGAAGTTGAACCAGGACATGAAGCCGTCGCGCCCATCACGGCCGACCGCGACGTACTTCGTCTTGGGGAGCATGGGCACGCCGTCGCGCGCAGTGTGGCTTTTCAGAAAGCGCCGATGGGCCTGCTTCCCGAGCGCCTCGGCGATTGGCTCGATCGGAAAAGCCGGCATCTCGATCCAGGGCGACATGTCGTGGAGCGGCGCGGGCCAGGTTTCCTCGCCAAAGATCAGATGCGCGATGATCGTCTGAACCCAGGTCGTCCCGGCCTTGGGCGGTGTCGCGATGACAATATCCCCGTCGCGCGGTACGACGGCAGACCAGCGTGTGCCGTCCATGAAGACGTTCTGGTAGAGGCGAGGCGGCGGGGCGAGGTCCAGATAGCTCTTCATCGCGGCTCTCCAGCCAGGCCGTTGAAGGTCTCGTTGACGGCCATGATGAGGTGGGCCTCGCAGCCATTCTCCCGATGGACGTTGGCCTTGGCGTAGTCGTCGCTCTGCATCATGTCGAGAAAGACGGCCGGGGTGGGGTAGCGGACCAGGGCAGTAAAGTCCCACTGCCCGTGCGCCTCGGGCCCGAGGGTGGCCCCATTCAGCTCGCCGGCCCAGATGATTCGTCCCGACCGGTCCCGGATGAGCTTGTTCGCCATCCGGCTGTAGCGGAGGTAGGCATCCCACCCGGTGCCGTCGCCGTCCAGGCTCCGGGCGCGGAACCGCATCAGGTTGAGCATGACCACCGGCCGCTCCGGCGGCAGGGCCTCGATGGTGGCCACGTGCAGGTCGTCGATCATCGATTTCTCCCGGTGCGCAGATACGAGGCGCTGAATGGCTCAATGGTAGTCACCCAATCGAGAATCGTGCTCGCGGCTGGGTTTTCGTCGTTCGGCACGGTTCCTGCTTCACGTCCTACCCGTCGCGTATCTCCCATTTGGCGCCCAGGAGGTTCCCCTTTGAGCGGAAGTGCAGCCCGACTGCAGGCGATCAAGGCCGTCACCGAATACAGCCCAAACGGTCCCTCCCTCTCTCTCTCCGAGGTGTCGACCGGCCAGCTCTTCGGCGCCAACGTCTTCAGCGCTTCGATCATGAAAACGCGACTGCCGAAATCGATCTACAAGTCGATCATCGCCACGATCGAAACCGGCAGCGCCTTGGAACCCGAGGTGGCCGATGTGGTGGCCGCCGCGATGAAGGACTGGGCGATCGAAAAGGGCGCCACCCACTACGCTCACGTCTTCTACCCGCTCACGGGTTCGACTGCCGAGAAACACGACAGCTTCCTCAGCCCGGACGGCCAGGGCGGCGCGATCGCCGAATTCGCGGGCAAAACACTGATCCAAGGGGAGCCGGACGCGTCGAGTTTTCCCAACGGTGGGATCCGGGCCACCTTCGAGGCGCGAGGCTACACGGCCTGGGACGTCACCAGCCCCGCCTACATCCTCGAGAACCCCAACGGGACGACCCTTTGCATCCCGACGGCGTTTGTCTCGTGGACCGGCGAGGCGCTCGACAAGAAGACGCCCTTGCTCCGCTCGCTGAAAGCGCTCAACACCCACGCTCAGCGCATCCTCCGGCTGTTTGGTCACACGGACATCGCCAACGTGGTTTCTTACGCCGGCGCAGAGCAGGAGTACTTTCTGGTCGACCGCCACTTCTTTTTCTCGCGGCCCGACCTGATCGCTGCCGGCCGCACACTTTTTGGCGCGCCTCCGCCAAAGGGCCAAGAGTTCGACGACCACTACTTCGGCGCCATCCCCGAGCGGGTGTTGGCATTTATGCTCGAAAGCGAGCGCGAGCTGTTCAAGCTCGGGATCCCTGTCAAGACCCGCCACAACGAGGTGGCACCCGGTCAATACGAGGTGGCGCCCGTGTTCGAAGAGGCCAACCTCGCGACGGATCATCAGCAGCTCATGATGGTGACCCTGCGCAGGGTCGCCGAAAAGTACGGAATGACGTGTCTGCTACACGAGAAACCTTTTGCCGGAGTCAACGGATCGGGGAAGCACGTCAACTTTTCGATCGGAAACGCGACCCAAGGGAATCTGCTCGATCCGGGCGATACACCGCATGCGAATGCCCAGTTCTTGATCTTTTGCGCCGCGGTGATCCGCGCGGTCCACAAGCACTCGGGTCTCTTGCGCGCGGTGGTGGCGTCGGCTGGAAACGACCACCGGCTCGGCGCGAACGAGGCCCCGCCGGCGATTCTCTCGATCTTTCTTGGGGAGCAGCTCGCCGACATTTTTGAACAGATCGCGACCGAGGGTGATGCCACCCGCTCCCTCGAGACGGGCCGGTTGACCGTCGGGGTAGACACCCTGCCGGTCCTTCCCAAGGACGCAGGCGATCGCAACCGGACGAGCCCCTTCGCGTTCACGGGCAACCGATTCGAGTTTCGAGCGGTGGGCTCCGCACAGTCGATTGCGGGTCCGATGGTGGCGATCAATACCATCGTCACCGAATCGCTCGACTACATCGCAACCGAGCTCGAGGCGGCGGTCGCGGAGCACCCCACGGAGCTCCTTGCGGCGGTTCAAAAGGTTCTACAGGACATCATCCGCGAGCACGGCAGCATTATTTTCAACGGCGACGGCTACTCCGACGCATGGCACAAGGACGCCGAGGAGCGCGGGCTTCCGAACCTGCGCACGACGGCGGATGCGTTGCCCGTCCTGGCGCACGACGAGGTGATCTCGCTCTTTGAAAATTATGGGGTGCTCAGCAAACGGGAGACGTTGAGTCGCCTGGAGGTGTACCTGGAGCAGTATTGTCTCACCGTAGGCGTTGAGGCCCGCACCACGATCGAGATGGCGAAGACGATCATCTTTCCCGCGGCGATCCGTTACCAGGGGGAGCTGGCGGCTACCTGCGCTAGCCTGAAGGCGGTCGGCTACAAGTTCGACCTCGACACGCTCGACCACGTCACCGCGCTGGTAAAGCAGCTCCAGGGCGCCATCGCGGCGCTCGAGGCCGCGGTCGGCTCCGAGGAAGGCGAAACCCTCCTTGCCCACGCCGAGCACTCTTGTCACGAGGTCTTGCCCGCGATGCTCGAGGTTCGCGCAGTGGCCGACCAGTTTGAGGGCATCGTCGCCGACGACCTATGGCCCCTCGCGACTTATCAGGAGATGCTGTTTATCAAGTAGGGTCGAGGAAGGTCCGGAGGTCGCCACTGCCGTGGTACGGCGGCGGTCAGCCTTTGGTGAGGGTCAGCAGGATGTCAGCGTACCAGGCACAGTTGAGTCCGAGCGCCTCGTCCTCGCTCAAATCGCGCGGACCCACATCGAGCCGCGCCGAATGCACGCCGAGGAGCATCCAAGGGAGGTCGCGGAGGGCGGCCCCGGGGTGCGCCAGTCGCAGGACGACCGGTGCCCCGCTGCTCCCTCGGTGTGTGCGAGCATCGATCAGGAAGTAGCCCTCACCTTGGAAGCGCAGTCCGAAGGACGATGCCACGATCGCCTGACGAGCGACCGGGATTCGATGTAACCAGTCGTAGAAACCCAGGGGAAAGCCAACGACCAGAACCGCGGTGCCGATCTCCACCGCATCGTCGGTGGCAAGCAGATGTTGCGGCGTGAAGCATCGAAACACGACACTTTCCGGCAGCGCGCGGCGATCGATCTCGATCGCCGCCACGTCGATGCCGCCTCCCGAATCTATCCCCTGACGCCACATGCTCTTGCGGTCCCGGTTATAGAGAGGGATCGAGAAGCCGGTGGTCGCGGCGAGGTTCTCTAGGTCCGTGTGCAGTTCGATCTCGATGCGGTCCGGGAAGTGCTTACTCGGCTCGTCCACCATCACGTGCCCCGCCGTGACGAGGAATAGCCGGTCGTCGCGCTCAAAGAAAAACCCGCTTGCCTTGGTGAGCTGCCGCGGGCCGGCGAAAGTCGCAATCGGTGCCGTGCTGAGAAGAATGGATTCGATCATTGGGGTTGCGGCGCTGATCAAGCTCTGTCCAGAGGCCCGGGGAGACGTGCTAATTGCAGGCCGCCCGCATTTGGATCAATACAACACGCACAAACACGACGCTCCCTGCGATTAGAAGCGCGAAATAGATTCGGTCGATTCCAGAGGATGGTGTAGATTCGAGCTCGAGTCTTCTTGCTACCGAACGACAGGACGCAGCGGATGAAGCACGCGATCTACGCCTCGACGCTCCGCGACTACGCCGACGCCAAGCGCCTAGTGGAGCTCGCGGTTGCTTCCGAGCAGGCCGGCTTTGACGGGTTCTTTATCTGGGACGTGCTCTTTATGGAGTCGGGCGTCGACGCCGCCGACGCGACCGTGGCCCTCGGTGCGATCGCCCAGGCGACCGAGCGGATCCGCGTGGGTGCCATGATTACGCCGCTGGCACGGCGGCGGCCCTGGAAGCTCGCCAAGGAGATCGCGACACTCGATCACCTCTCGGACGGTCGCGTCACCCTCGGCGTCGGGCTTGGGGAGCCGGCCGACCTCGAGTTTGGCAATGTCGGAGATGATCCCACCGGGAAGGGACGCGCCGAACGGCTCGACGAGGGGCTCGAAGTACTCGACTCACTGCTCCGTGGCGAAACCGTCAACCACGCCGGCAAACACTTTCAGATCCGTGACACCCGCATCGCGCCGGGCTGCGTGCAGCGTCCGCGGGTGCCGATCTGGGGTGCGGCCGCGCTTCCGGCCCGCGCCGGGGTGCGGCGCGCCGCACGATGGGACGGACTCTTCCCGGTCTCGTTTCCCGAATCGCCTGCCACCCGGGACGATGGTTCCTTTGATATGACTCAGATGTGGCTCGACCCGGAAGCGTTTGCCGAGGTCGTGAAGGCGACCCACGAGTATCGCGCCGCCGCGACACCCGAAGCCGGCGCCTCGAGCTTCGATTTCGCAGCCTCGGGTGACACGCGCGGCGACAGCAAAGACCGGGCGAGGGCGAAGGTCGCATCCTTTGAGGCGGCCGGCGCCACCTGGTGGCTCGAGTGGCTCGACGATCGGGCGGGCACCTACGAAGCCTCGCTGGAACACGTCCGTCGCGGTCCCGCCGCAACGGGGTAGCGGCCCACAGGCGAGAGCGGGACAAGACGTCGTTTGCCCCATGTTTTTGGAGCGCTCACGAGCGTGTCCGCGGAGCCACACATGGTCGAGCCCTACAACGCTGTCGGTCTAGTTCCCACCGTGCGCGGGATCCGCCGCCGCGAAGACATCATGCAAAACATCGAGCATCACCGACAGATGGTGAAGGCGGCGTCATGGCTGGCGGGACTCGACCTTCCGGTCCGCCTGGTGGCGTTTCCCGAGGGTGCGCTCCAGGGCTTCAACGACGAGGTGCTGGATCTCGATCACGAAGAGTTCGCGGCGACCTGCGCGATCGACATTCCCGGCCCGGAAACCGACGCCCTCGGCGCCATCGCGCGAGAATACGGCGTTTTCATCATCGCCCAGGCCAAGGCCCGGCATCCGGAGATCGAGCGTCGCTTCTTCAACGTCGGATTCATCCTGAGTCCCGAGGGCGACGTGATCCTTCGGCACTACAAGGTTTCACCGCTCTACCCGGTCGAGCACTCGGTGTGTCCCCACGACATCTACGACTGGTGGGTCGAGCGCTACGGGCGCACGCTCGACGCGTTCTGGCCGGTAGCGGACACGGAGATCGGCCGCCTCGGAATCATGATGGCAAACGAAGGCTCCTATCCCGAACACGCCCGCGGCCTCGCCATGAACGGCGCCGAGCTGGTCTACCGGGCGTCGATCCCGCATCCCGCGGCCTCGAACGACTACTACGAGGTGCAGAGCCGCGCCCGGGCCCTCGACAACAACATGTATATCCTGGCGCCGAACATGGGGACCTATTATCTCGACGCCGATTCCGATACCCCGATCGACACCTTTGGGGGACATTCCTACCTCATCGACTACCGCGGGCAGATCGTCGGAAAGCAGGAGTACGGCGGGGTGTCGACCAGCGTCTGTGGACCGGTCCATATCGAGGCGCTGCGCCACCACCGAACGACCTCGCTCTGGACAAATTGGATGAAGGACCTGCGCACCGAGATGATCCAAACGATCTACGAGCAGCCCATCTATCCCAAGAACCTCTACCTCGATCGCGCCCCCATGAAGCACGCCGAGTATCGGGAGAAGGTGATCGACCGGCAGATCGCGCTGATGGAAGAACGCGGTATCTGGAAGAAATCGAGCCTGAAATAGCCCGAGCCATCCGCTCGCCGCGCAGCTTCGAGCGCCGGGGAGAGGTGGTGGGTGACGGGGCGTCCTTTTGCTGCGGGCCCGCTTGCGGCGCGATCGGGGCTTGGGCACCACGGGCTCGAAGTCGATCCGACGCTGCTCCATGTCGACCCGCGCCACCCGTACTCGGAGCGGCGCAGCAAGCTGAAAGACCTTCTTGCTACGGGAGCCCACGAGGCGGTGCCGCGTCGCGTCGAAGCTGTAGTAGTCGTTCTCGAGTGATGTCACGTGGACGAGGCCCTCGACAAATACATCCTCGAGCTGCACAAAGAGGCCAAAATCGGTGACGCCCGTGATTACGCCGTCGAATTCTTCGCCGATCTTGTGCTGCATGAACTCGCACTTGAGCCATGCGATCGCATCGCGCGTGGCCTCGTCCGCTCGCTTCTCGGTCATCGAGCAGTGCTGGCCGAGTCGAGTCATGTCTTTGAGCGAGTAGACGAAGCTGCTGGGCGTCTTGCCCAAGAGGACGTGTTTGATTGCGCGATGCACGAGCAAGTCGGGGTAGCGGCGGATGGGCGAGGTAAAGTGCACGTATTTCGCGAGCGCCAGGCCGAAGTGTCCGAGGTTCTCCGGCTGATAGCACGCGCGTGCCATCGACCGAAGCAGCACCGTCTCGATCAGCGTGTCGTAGGGCTCGTCCTTGATTTGCTCCAGGACTCGAGCGAAGTGCCTGGGCTCGAGCGCCTTGACGCGCGGAAACGGCACGCCGAAAGTCGCCAGAAAGGCCCTGAGCTCTTTGGCCCTCTCCGGGGAGGGCTTGTCGTGCACGCGGTAGAGGGCGGGGAGCTTGTGGCGAGAGAGGAAGCGCGCGGCCGACACGTTGGCGGCGATCATGCACTCCTCGATCATCCGGTGCGCATCGTTCCTGTCGTAGCTGCTGATCGACTCGATGCGGCGGTCTTCGCCGAGCTCTACAAACGCCTCCGGGAGCTCGAAATCGATGGCGCCGCGCCGACGCCGCTGGGCGAGAAGGGCGCGGAACACCTGGTGGAGCGCTTCGAGGTGGGGCAACAGCCGAGCGTGCTTGCGACGAAGCTTGGCGTCGCGGTCGAAGAGCATCGCGGAGACTTCTTCGTAGGTGAACCGCGCTTGGGAGCGCATGACGCCTTCGAAGAAGCGCGCCCGCGAGACCTTGCCGTCGCGCCCGATCCGCATCTCGCAGACGACGCAAAGGCGATCGACCTCGGCGTTGAGGGAGCAGAGGCCGTTCGACAGCGCCTCGGGCAGCATGGGCAGAACACGACGCGTGAAGTAGACGGAGGTGCCGCGGCTGCGCGCCTCCTCGTCGGTCGCCGACCCGGGTTGGACATAGTGGGCCACGTCCGCGATCGCCACGCGGAGCCGCCAGCCCGACGTCGTCGGTTCGCAGAAGACGGCGTCGTCGAAGTCGCGGGCGTCGGCGCCGTCGATCGTCACCAGCGGGAGGTCCCGCAGGTCCTCGCGATCGCGTTTCGCCTCGGCCGGTACCGTTGTTCCGAGCCGCTCGGCCACCTTCGCAACGGCCGCCGGAAACTCCGTCGGCAACCCGTGGGCGTGGATGGCAATCTCGATCTCGATTCCGGGCGCGTTCGGCGTGCCGAGAACCTTGACGATTCGCCCGATGGGTGGGGTCTCGCGCGTGGGCTGGGCGGTGATTTCGGCGAGCACCACCTGGCCGGGCCGCGCGGTCGCAACGGCGTCGGGCGGCACCAGGATCCGATGGGTGATGCGGGGGTTCTCGGGCTCGATAAAGCTGACTCCCCCCTCCTTTAGATACTTCCCCACCACGGAGCTCGTATTTCGCTCCAGGACGTCGACCAGCGCTCCTTCCGGTCGGCCCCGCCGGTCGCGCCCCCGGATGCGGACCGCCACCCGGTCGCCGTGGAGGAGCTCGCGCATTTGCCGAGGAGAGAGATAGATGTCTTCGGCGTCGGCCTGATCAGGGATGAGGAACCCAAACCCGTCGCGGTGCCCTCGCACCACGCCGGTGACGAGCGCAATCCGGTCGACCAGGCAAAACCCTTCGCGGCGGTTCCGGATGATTTGCCCGTCGCGCACCATTGCCTTCAGCCGGGCACGAAGGCCCTTGCGCTCGTGGCGATCGAGCTCGAAGGCCTCGGCGAGTTTGTCGAAGCGGACCGGAACGCCCTCTTGCTCGAGGTAGCCCAGGAGATGGGTCCGGCTCGGCACGGGATGGGTGTATTGGCGGGCCTCCGCTGCCGCCTCCGGATCGCGGCGTTCCCACTGGCGTTTCCTGGGCATGACGGGGAGGGTAGGGCGATTCGCGCGAGGCGCGCGTTCCGCCGGGCCTACCCTTTCCCCCAAGGCTGGGCGGCCGCCAAAGCAAAACAGAGGAGATTCCAGTGGCAGACGAAATCCTGTACGAGAACCGCGGCCAAATCGCCGTAGTGACGATCAATCGGCCTAAAGCGCGCAACGCGATCAATAGCGGTGTGCGCGAGGGCCTCCTTGCCGCTTGGCAGCGGTTTGAGAGAGACGACGGTGTACGAGCGGCAATTCTGACGGGCACGGGCGATCGAGCGTTTTGCGCTGGGGCGGATCTCAAGGAAATGTCGGCCGGGCAGCTCGGTGTCTTGCCGCGAAATTTCCTGCCAACGCTCAACGTCAACGTGCACGTCCACAAGCCCGTGATCGCGGCGGTAAACGGCGTTGCCTACGCCGGGGGCTGGGCGCTGGCCCAAATGTGCGACCTCGTGGTGGCTGCCGAGACCGCCCGATTTGCGATCACCGAGGCAAAAGTGGGTCGTGGCATGCCGTGGGCCGTGCCGCTGACTCATATGATCCCGCAAAAGGTATTGCTCGAGATCCTGATGACGGGCGACCCGATCAGTGCATCGCGAGCGTACGAGATCGGCTTTGTGAACCATGTGGTGCCTGCCGGTCAGCTGATGTCCAAGGCGATGGGCATCGCGGAGACGATCGCGGAGAACGCGCCGTTGACCGTCGCGGCGGCCAAAGAGATGGTCTACATGGCGACCGACACGGGGCGAATGGCCGGGCTTGAGGCCGCACGCCATCTCTTCCATCGTGTCTACAGCAGTGAAGATGCACAGGAAGGGCCGCGAGCGTTTGCGGAAAAGCGCAAACCGCAGTGGAAGGGGCGCTGAAGGAGACATCGATGAGTGCGAAGGCAAGCGCGGATCCTCTGCAAAGCCAGATCTGGCGCGTGGTCGTCCAGCTGGACCAACTGCCGGCCGAGCCGGAGACTGGATACGAGTTGGACGCCCTCTCGGTGTGCTTCCGCACACTCTGCGAGACTCGCGAGCCAGCGCGCAGTGCGGCGGAGGACCAGATCTGGGAATTTTGGTGTGACCATCCCCAAGAGCAGCTCGCGGCTCAGATGGCGCTTGGCATCCGCTTGCTTGCGGCCGGGGAGCTAGCTCCGGCGGAGGCGGTGTTTGACCGGCTCATCGAGCGAGACCCGAATTGGGCGGAAGCATGGAACAAGCGCGCGACGGTCTATTTTCTTCAAGGGCGCGACTCGGCCAGCATCGGCGACATTTTCCACACGCTTGAACTCGAACCACGCCACTTCGGCGCGCTGGGCGGTTTCGCACAGATCTGCCTGCGCAACGGAGCCGCCGACGCGGCCAGGGCTGCATTGGAGCGCTTGCTAGCCGTGAACCCCGGCGCAGCTGGCATCCCCGAGGTGCTTGTAGCGCTCGAGAAGGATCACCCCAAGACTCTCCATTGAGAGTCGGGTCGTCAGCAGCGAAGCCGACAGGATTGCTCCTCGCACTAGCCCACCGTTGCTGCCATCCCCCGGTAGGAGAGCGCCATGCGCTGGATCATTGTTCTCGTCGTGGCAGGAGCTCTGGTTTTCCTGTTGGGTCAGCGCGTTCCCTTTGTCCAGGACCGTGTGTTGGACAAAGCGATCGAGGTGCAAGTCCACAATCGCGGCGATGAGCTCTTCAACGAGGACGCGCTACGCGCACTGCTTTGCGGTACAGCGTCTCCGCTCTCCCATCCGACCCGTGCCAAAGCCTGCGTCGCGATCTACGCAGCCGGCAAGTTCTGGATCGTCGACACGGGTCCGGGGTCTTGGAACCGTCTCGCTCTGAGCGGTATCGACCCTGCGCGCATCGGGGGCATCTTTCTCACTCACTTCCACTCCGATCACATCGGTGATTTGGGCGAGTTCAACCTTCAGACCTGGGCCGGCGGCCGAGCCGGACCTCTGCGGGTCTTTGGCCCGCCGGGTGTCGACCGTGTCGTTGGAGGGTTCCAAGAAGCCTACGCACTCGATACGGGTTACCGCACGGCTCATCACGGCCCCGAGCTCATGCCACCCGAAACCGCCGCCATGTTGCCAATCGTCGTCGAAGATCTGGGGGCCGGGGGGCCGACGCTGGCTCTAGCGGAGGGCGGACTTCGGGTGACTGCCTTCAATGTGGACCACAGCCCAGTCAAGCCCGCGTGCGGCTATCGCTTCGAGTATCTCGAGCGCTCCGTCGTCGTCAGCGGCGACACCGCGAAGTCCTCGTCCCTCGTCGCCGCAGCCACGGGCGCCGACCTGCTCATTCATGAAGCGCAAGCGAACCACATCGTCTCGAGGATCGGCAAGATTGCGGCCGAGAACCACCAACCGCGCGCGGCAAGGATCATGGAAGACATCCTGTCGTATCACAGCACGCCCACGCAGGCAGCGGAGTCGGCCAATGAAGCCGGGGTCAAGCTCTTGGTGATGTACCACCTCATACCGCCGCCGCCGATCCGCATGGTCGAGCGCGTGTTCACCCGGGGCGTGGATGACGTCCGTGAGGATGACTGGTTGCTCGCCGACGACGGCCTCCTCCTCACGCTTCCGGCGAACTCGGACGCGATCGAGACCTCGTTTCGTTGAGGCTCGCCCTGACTGCAGCATGAACGGGCAAGCCGTGGCAGCAGGGAGAGAAGTCGAGGGCGCAATCGGGATGGTGGCCCACCCGGCTCCCCGCGTTGCAGGCTGGCTCGATACTCTGGCATGCTTTGGAGTCTGACATGCGTGCCCCGCGGTCGGGGGCTCAGGGAGAGAAGCAATGCGGAAGACGATGCGCAGAGTGGCCCTGGTCGCCGCGTCCTGGTGCGTTTTGTGCGCGAATCTGGCGAGCGCAGAGCAGTTTCAGTTTGAGGTCTCGATGACACAGGACCAGGTGCCCCCGCCTACGGGCAGCGCGGCGGTCGGAACGATGTCCGTCTTCTACGACACCGAGACAAATTTCATGACCGTGGACGGGGAGGTCACGGATCTTTCGCTCAGCGATCTGAATCCGGTGGCACAAAACTCGCCGTTTCATCTCCATCTCGGTGGGCCGGGCGAAATCGGAGCGATCGCGGTCATCCTGGGGGATCTGAATTCCTGGGTAGAGCCCATTGAGGGGCTGATTTCAGTTACGGTCAGCCCGCCCGTCGTCGTGCCCGAGGAGGTTGAGGCCGACCTGCTAGCCGGGCTCACCTACCTGAACCTGCACACCCAGGCGTTCCCCGGTGGAGAGATCCGCGGCGACATTATGGCCCTTCCAGAGCCGCGGGGCGCGGCGCTAACCAGTTTCGTACTCGGTGCCCTGGGGTTGCTGCGCCGCCGGCAGAGGGCAGAGTGCCCGGCTCGGCGCCAGCGGCCTTCCAACACGCGTGCGGAGATCTAGGCGGCTGCGGGCGTGGCGGTAAGGAGGCCCGGGGCGGGCGCGCCGGTCTGCATCGTCACGGGTGTGGGGCGCGGAGCCGGGGCGGGCATCTGCCGCCGCTTTGCCGCCGGCGGCTACCGCGTCGCAATGGTCGCGCGCGGGAAGAAGGTGCTCGACGCCCTCGAGCAGGAGCTCGTTGGCGCGGCGGGGTTTGTGTGCGACGTGAGCGACGAGGCACAGGTGAACGCGACCGTCGCAGCCATCGCGGAGCGATTTGGCCCGCCCACCGTGTGCGTCTCGAACGCGGTGCGCCACGAAGGCATCTTTGGCGACGTGCTCGAGATCGACCCCGCGGACCTCAAACAAAACCTTCAAGTCAACACGATGGGTCTGCTGTATCTCGCGCGGGCCGTAGCACCGCCGATGATCGAAGCGGGGGGCGGGGCCATCATCGTCACCGGAAACACGGCGTCACGTCGCGGGCGCTCCCAATTTGCGGGCTTCGCTCCGTCGAAGGCCGCCCAACGGATCCTCGCCGAATCGATGGCCCGCAGCCTCGGCCCCCGCGGCGTGCACGTCGCCTACCTGGTGATCGAAGGCGGGATCGATGGCCCTTTTGCTCGCGATGTGCTTCGGGGCAAAGCCGACGAGTTTTTCATGCAACCCGCAGCCATCGCCGACACCGTCTGGCACCTGGCCCATCAGGATCGCTCGGCGTGGTCCTTCGAGGTGGATCTTCGACCCTTTGCCGAAGAGTGGTGACGCGGGGCTCCTGCGCGGTTAGGCGCGCCGTGCGCGCGCGTTTCCGAGCAGCAGTACCGCCGGATCTCCTTTCGCCTGGAGGCTCGCGACGAAGAGGGCGCCGACGTCTCGGGAAACCGCTTCACGCCTACGCGGGGCGAGCCGGGTAGATCAGGGGCCGCTCCGCGAGGCGACGGGGCCAGATCACGACGCGTCGTCCTTGCTGCCATTGAACGGTTCGCACCTGGTGGCCGACCTGGAGCCCGGAGACGGGATCGAGTCGGAAGCCCCCGTAGAGCGTCCGGCACGCGAGGCGCCGCGCCGCACCCAGCAGGGCGTCGTCTTCGGGGCTGCCGGCGTCTCGAAGACAACGCGCTGCGAGGATGCCGGCGGCGAAGGCCTGCACGGCGGGATAGGACGGCGCCAATCCGGTCGCGGCGCGGTAACGCTCCGAGAACCACTGTGGATCGGGGCCCTCGTCGACCTCACCCACCGCCGCGCCGACCCACTGGGCAGGCCCGAGGAGACCTTCGCGGCGTCCGCCCAGTGACGTGAGGACCTCATCGACACCGGCCGCTACGAGCGCGACGGCGCGCCAGTGACGCGCGAGCAAAACACCCGCCGCGGCGAGCTCGTCCTCGAAGGTACCGGCCAGCAGGAGGAGGTCTGCCCGCGGAACCCTCCGCGCCGCCCCCTCGGCGGCGCCCCGCGCGAACGCCATCACCGTGGCTCGGAACCCGAGCGCCGCTGCGGCCCGAGCAGCACCCTCCGCGACATCGGCCGCGAACCCCGTCGGCCCATGCAGGACCACGACGTGCGGGACGGGCTTCGGCTCGGCCGCCCGCACCGCCTCCAACACGCCGACGAAATAGCTCGACGCCGGCGCCAGGATGTTGACGACCGCCGGGAACGCGGGCCAATGGAGCGTCGACGCCGCGCCGCCGTGGTTCCAGACGAGCCGCCGCGTTGCGGCAAGCGCTTTGCGCGCCGGGCCGCTCCCATACGGGCCGAAAATAAAATGCGGCGAGGCGCCGAGCCCCCGCCGCAGTGCCAGCCCGGGGTCCGGATGGGCGTCCACGATTACCAGCCGCACGGCGCGCCAGGGGGTCGGGAGCTCCGCGGCTTCGCGGGCCCAGAGGTCAAGGGCCGCCGCGCTAGCGCGGCCAAAGCGCGCGAGCGGACCGGAGAGCGGTGTGACCATCAAGGCCCGCAACTCACTCATCGAAGCCCGACCGTATGGCACATGCCGCCCGCGTTCACGTGCGTGCCAGGATACCCGTCGTGGCACCTTGGTCGTCCTCTCTTCTGCCGCGATAGACTTGAAAGATGCGCGGCGTACCCACCTGGCCCTCTGCGCGGGGGCTCGCGGAGCTCGATTCCGAGTCGGGGACCGTGGGCGACGGCAGCGCCATCCGCGATGGGGGTCGCGAGCGGCTGGCAGAGCTCGTGGCGACGCCGGGGCTCGCATCGTGAGCGTCAAGGCCGCCGAACTCTGGCGATGCAATCGCGATTTGGCGGATGCGTGCCTGGCCCACCCCTTCGTGCAGGGAATTGCCTCGGGTGAGCTCGCGCTCGGGTCCTTCCAGGTCTATGTCGCACAGGATGCGTACTTCCTCGAGGCGTTCGCCCGCGCCTACGCGCTCGCGCTGGCGCGCTGCCCGGATCGCGAGGGGGTTGCCGTCTTCAAGGACCTTCTCGTCGGGGTGTTCGAGGAGCTCGAGCTCCACCGCGAGTACGCTCAGCGCTGGGGCATCTCGCTTGCGGTGGAGCCCCTTCCCGCGACGAGCGGGTACACCGATTTCCTGCTTCGCGTCGCATCGCTCGACCCGGTCGGTCACACGGTGGCGGCGATGACGCCCTGCATGCGCCTGTATGCCTACCTGGGCCAGGAGCTCGCCCCGAAAACGGCTGGCGCGAGCCCCTATCGTGAGTGGGTCGAGACGTATGCGAGTGCCGACATGGAGGCGCTGGCCGTGCGGTTGGAGCGGCTCCTCGACCGCTACGGCGGCGAACCGGAACCACTCGCAGCCCTCTATCGGCGCGCGATGGAACTTGAGATCGGCTTCTTTCAGGCGGCCTGGAAGGCGGTATGACCGCCGACGAGTGGAAGGCCTTCGAGGCCGCTCGGGCGCGACGCCACCGAGCTGCGCGCAACGCCCGCGAGGCCCTTCAGATCCCGCCCGCGGCCGGCCGTGGCTGAGCGAGAGGTGTCCCCGCCGGCGCCGCGCGGTACAACGGGCTCCCGCGTGGTCGCGCTTACGATCGCCGGCTCGGATTCGGGGGGCGGTGCGGGCATCCAAGCCGACCTCAAGACCTTCCAGCGCTTCGGTGTCTTTGGGACCTCCGCGGTCACCCTGGTCACGGCCCAGAACACGGTCGGGGTGCAGGCGATCGAACTCCTGCCAGCCGGCTTTGTCGCGCAGCAGATTGACGCCGTCGTGGAAGACTTCGACGTGCGCGCGGCCAAAACCGGTGCGCTCGGCTCTACCGAGATCATCGAGGCGGTGGCCGCCGCCCTCGAGCGGCATGCCCCGCCCGCACTCGTCGTGGATCCCGTCATGGTCTCAAAGCACGGGGACCCGCTGCTCGCACCCGACGCGGCCGCCGTGCTGAAGACGCGTCTTCTCCCCATGGCGTCACTCGTAACGCCAAACCTCCAGGAAGCCGCCGCGTTGCTCGGCCGACCCGTCGAGACGGAGGCCGACATGCGGGACGCCGCCCGCGCGGTCTGCGGTCTCGGCGCAGAGGCGGCGTTGGTGAAGGGAGGGCACTTGCCCGGAGAGGAGGCGGTGGATCTTCTCTTCGACGGGTCGGACTTCGCGCGCTTCGCCGCGCCTCGGATCCACACCCCTCATACGCACGGGACCGGCTGCACCTACTCTGCGGCGATCGTCGCGCTTTTGGCCGGCGGCGAGACGAGCCTCGGCGCGGTGCGCGAGGCGAAAAGCTTTATCTCCCGCGCGATCGCCGCCGCGCCCGGCATCGGCCACGGCCACGGGCCCGTCGATCACACGGCCTAGACAAGGCTGGCCTTGGGCTCGGCCCCATATGGTGCCTCGCTTTCGGGTTGGGGCTGTCAGCCGTCGCTGTACACTCAACGAATCCAACTAGGAGGCGAGACACATGGCTTGCACTGTATTGCTCGAGATGCGCGTCAAGAAGGAACACGTCGACGACGTCGCCGGGAGCTTCAAAGGGAATCTCCCGGACACGCGGTCGTTCGACGGCTGTATCGATGTTTACGCGACGCAAAACAAAGACGATCCGCAGAACTTTGTCGCTGTTGAGAACTGGGAAAGCCGTGAGAAATACGAGGCGTACTTTGCTTGGCGAACCGAGCGCGGCGACATCGACAATATGAAGCCGATGCTCGAGGGCGATCTGAAGATTCGCTTCTTCGATCGAATCGGCGCCTAGCTCCCGCGCTTGGGAGCGCCGGGAAAAAGGCCCCGAAAGGGGCCTTTTCACTCCCGATAGGATGCTCGGAGATCCTGCTTGAGCA
>CAJIBI010000047.1_pt1 | contig 21713 bp, 16 predicted proteins | sample 9199321 | NCBI WGS metagenome assembly CAJIBI01 (sample SAMEA7708294, study PRJEB35096) | sediment metagenome | biome: marine neritic benthic zone biome [ENVO:01000025]; feature: sediment [ENVO:00002007]; material: shallow marine sediment [ENVO:03000034] sea grass bed [ENVO_01000059] ... | reverse complement strand
TGCGTTACACGAGCCCCCACCCGATCTTCTTCGACGAGGGGCTGATCCGCGCCCACGGGACGCTCGCGTCGCTTTGTCCCCACGTGCACCTCCCGGCGCAGAGTGGGTCCGATCGCGTCCTCAAAGCCATGCGGCGCCGGTACTCGAGCGATGCGCTGCGCGGCCTCGCCGCCGACTTGCGCAAGGCCCGGCCCGACCTCGCGCTGACCACAGACCTCATCGTGGGTTTCCCCGGTGAGAGCGACGGGGATTTCGAGGAGACCCTCCGTCTCGTCCGCGATGTCGGCTTTGTCGACAGCTATTCGTTCAAATACTCGCCCCGGCCGGGCACCCGAGCCCCCACACTCTCGGACGGGGTCGCCCCGGAGCGGGCCCAAGAGCGCCTGGAAGCGCTCCAGACGCTTCAGCGAGAGCTCACAATCCGCTACCACCGCAACCGGGTCGGAGATGATGTTGAAGTGTTGGTGGAGGGTTCCAGCCGGCGCGGAAACCAGCTCTCGGGGCGCGACCCGCACCACCGCATCGTGAATCTCCGCCCCGTCCCCGGTGTGGGGCCCGGTGATTTCACCTGGGCGCACGTCGTAGAGGCCACGCCCCACTCTCTGCTGGGAGAACCCCTCGAGCCCGCAAATTTGCTCGAGATCGCCTCCTTTCGTTGAAGAAGTACCCACCGAGCGCCGATGACTGAAGGCAGCGCGCTCCGCTCGGGCGGAGAGCTGCGCCCCGCTCTTCGCGATCGGGGCTGGCGCGTGCGGGGGACGGATGGCCAAGGCTCGCATCCTGGCGGTGGACGATCAGCGCTACTTCCGCGCCTTCCTGGAGGACATCCTTCGAGGGGAGGGGTACGAAGTGCGCTCCGCCGAGAGCGGGGAAGAGGCGCTCCAGTACCTCGAGAGCGGGAGCTACGACGTCATTGTCACCGACGTCGTGATGCCCGGGATCTCGGGCACCGACCTCGTCGAGCGGGTGAAAGCCAAAAGCCCCGACCAAGAGATCATCGTGGTGACCGGGGTCGGCGACGTCCGCACCGCGGTCGACGCGATGCGCTCGGGCGCCAGCGACTACCTGTTGAAGCCCCTCGACCCGACGCTGCTCGCCCGCTCCCTCGAGGCCATCTTGCAGCGTCGCCGGCTGCGGCACGAGCACGCGTCGCTGATGGCCGAAAACCTCGAGTACCTCGGCGCGCTCTCGCTCTACGAGCGCTCGATGGCGCTCTTCTCCACCTACGCATTGGGCCCCCTGGCGAGCCGTGTTCTCGACGGACTCTGCCTCGAGCTCCGCGCCGAAGGCGGTGCGATCTGGTTGGCCGAAAACGCCGAAGCCAAGTGCTTTGCGTTGCTCGCCACGCGCGGCCTGCCCAAAGACCACGACGAGCCCGAGAGCCTCGACCTCGACGCGCTTCCCCAAGAGCTGCACCCCCTCGCGGATTCGAGTACCGCACCGTACATCCCGCCCGCTCCGGACCCGGTGCTCTGGGTTCCCTTCCGCGACGGCGAAACGCTGCTGGGGCTGGCGCGGATCTCGGCCCGCAAAGCGGCGCGCTCCTACGAGGACACCGACCGCGGTGTGGCCGAGCGCTTCGCACGCCCCGCGAGCATTGCGATTGCCAACGCCCTGCGACATCGCTCACTCGAGCACCGCTCCTTCCGCGACCCCGTCACCCAGACCTACACGGCGGCGTATCTCAACGATTTTGTCGACAGCGAGATCCGCAAGGCGGGCCGCTTTGGGCGCATTTTCTCGCTGCTCCTGCTGCAGCACGACGGCGTCACCGGCGGCCCCGGCGGCGACGAGACCCGGGCCCGGATCGCCAACCATTTGGCCCGGGTGCTGCGGGGCACCGACCTGGTGGCGGCGCTCGGGGACAATCGTTTTGGCGCGCTCCTCCCCGAGACCGATGCGCTGGGGGCCACGATCTTGAAGCGCCGGGTGCGTGAGATCTTCCGGCCCTACGAGCCCGACGGCGCCGACGAGGACGCGATCCGCGTGGCGACCGTGGCGTTTCCGTTTGACGGGCGCGAGCGCGACGCGCTGTGGCACACACTCGATCGCCGTCTCCAGGAAGACGCCGAGAGCGTGGTCCGCAGCGCCGGTCTCCGTGGGCGGCCTTTCCCGGCCCTGCTCGAGGCGCTCTCGCAGTACGGGCGCTTTCTCGCCGGAGACGCCTTTGGTTCGATCGCGCGCTTTCTGCTCTCCGAGGTGGATCGGCGGGCGGGGGAACGCGGCGTACTCGGGATCGCGCCGAGCCCGGCCTGGGTGTCCGCGGTGCGAGACGGCCTGGCGCGTCTCGACCCGGCCTCGACCCGCTGCGAGATCGTGCTGGTCAGCGACGTCCGCCCCGAATTTGTGGCCGGGTCGCCGGTCACGATCGTGCCCCCAGGGCGGGTCGGTTGGCGGTCGCCGTTCCTCTTCTACTACACCGAAGGGCCCGCCTACGCCGCGGTGGCGGACACCGCCAAGGGCGCCATCACGGGCTTGTGGCAGAGCGCCGACCGGTCCTTTGTCGAAGAAATCGCGTTCCAGCTCCAAAAGGCGCTGGGAATGTCGATCGGCCGCTGAGGAGGCGTCATGGGTCGCACCGTCGTCATCGCCGACTCGGACGCTGCGCGGGGAGACCGCGTTCGCGGCGCCTGCGCCGCGCGTGGCTTCCGGGTGCGCTCCGCCCATTCGGGCGCGGAGGCGCTGGAGCTCGCCATCTCGGAGGTGCCGGAGGTGCTCGTCGCCGGGGGCACCCTGGACACGATCGGGCCCGCCAAGCTGGTCGAAATCCTGCGCACCAACCCGCGCACGCGGCGGGTGCACTGCATCCTCCTGGGCGTTCCGGCGTCGGAGCTCCGCGAGGAGTGGGGTGCCGTCGCGCTGCCCGAGGATGTCGACGCCGAGGAGGTGGCGGAGGAGGCCGCACAGTGGGCCAACACCCTCGACGCAAGCGACAGCGAAGACGCGAACGTCCGCGAAGAGATCGAAGGCAGCTTGGCGCAGATCCCGCTGGCCGACCTGCTCCAGCTGTTTCACCTGAATCGACGCACCGGCACCTTTGAAATGATGCGGCGGGCGGGCGACGGCCGCAGCGATCGCGGCCGCATTCTGTTTCGCGAGGGCGATATCGTCTACGCAGCGGTCGGGAACGTCGAAGGCGAGAAGGCGCTGTTCCGACTGCTGACATGGTCGGAGGGCAACTTCGGGTTTCGACCGACCCAGGTCACGATCGAGCCCCGCATCACGGCCACCACACGCGGGCTCCTCCTCGAAGGGATGCGACAACTCGACGAGTGGAGGCAGCACCGGCGCGACCTCCCGCCCCTCGAGGCGCACATCGCGCTGCGCGTCGAAGCGGGCGAGCTGCCCCACTTCTCCCACCCGCTCACCCAGGAGGTGCTCCTTCTCCTCGAGCTCTACAGCCTGGTGGGTGAGGTGGTGGATCACTCGTCCTACCCCGACTACCAGGTGCTGCGGACTCTGCAGAGCTTGATCGAGCGGGGCCTGGTCGAGCTTCGCAGCGGCGCACCCGCGCCGCCGCCCACGCGAGGTGTCTTTCATCCGGCGCAGGTGCGCCGGCTCCGCGAGTGGCTGCGCGGCGCGCGGGCCGAAGGCGGGGCGCAGCGCGACGCCAAGGTGCTCGTGACCGCGTCCGAGCCCGAGGCGCTGTTGAGCTTCCAGAGCCTGCTGGCCGAGCTTCCCGGTGTGCAGCCGCACCCGGCGATGGCGCAGGGCGTGCCGGCGGGCGAGGTCACGCCGCTCGCGCGGCTGGCGGTCGACGACCAACTCGGCATCGAGTTCGTGTGGGTCCCGAGTGAGCCCGCCTACGCGCCGCTCTGGCCGCTGGCGGGGTATCAGGCACTCGGAACGCTGCTCCTCATGGCAGGTGCACCCGATCAGGCCGGCCCTCGCGTCGGAGCCGTTCGCGAGGCGTTGTTGCAGACACCGGGCGCGCGTGTGTTTCACCTGCTGCTGATGCGGGAGGGCGACGCCCCGGCGGCGGAGCAGGTGCGCAACAACCTCGAGTGGCTCGACGACTCCGAGTTCTTTTTGATTCCGATCGAGCGCGACAAAGCGCCGACGGATCTTCTGCGCAACGCGGTGTCGAGGTTGGTTCCGTGAACGCCTCGGAGCTCAAACGCTTTCGCATCCTGCAAGAGCTGAGCGAAGACGAGCGAGAGCTGGTCGAGGAAATCCTCGAAGAGCGCCCGCTTGCGGACAACGAAACGCTGTTTGCAGAGGGCGACGAAGCCGAGTCGATGGTCTTGATCGGAACGGGCGCCCTGGCCCTGACCGGCGGCGCGGAAAGCGGCGTCGCGGAGGCGGGTATGAGCATGGGGGAATGCTCGCTTTTTTCCTTTGGAACGCGCAAGGTTCGCGCCGTGAGCCGGGGCGCTACCACCGTCTGGCTGCTCCGCCGCGAAGACTTTCACCGCCTCGTCGACGACCATCCGCGTACAGCGTTTCGTATCGCCGAGGCGATTCTTCGCGAGATCTCGCTCCGCGCCCAGCAGGTCGCGCGCTCATAGTCCCGTCGGCCGCTGCGGCCACCCGCGCGTTGACCCTCCCCAGGGCGCAGACTATTCTCGGACCGCTCGGCCCCCCCGAGTCTCCACACCTCGACGGAAGACCGTCTTTGCGTAGCTACGAGCGTCTGTTCAGGTCGAAGCGCGGATCGGCCTGAGACCGCTGTATTCTCTCACCCCACCCTCCGCAGCAGAGTGGTAGACGAAGCGTATGGCGATCGAATCGGGACGCATCCGAGAGGCGCTCACCTTCGACGACGTGCTGCTGGAGCCCGCCGCGTCGCACGTCATGCCGCGCGATGTCTCGCTGCGCACCCAGCTCACCCGCGAGATCCCCTTGAACGCACCGCTGGTGTCGGCGGCGATGGACACCGTGACCGAGCACGGCACCGCGATCGCGATGGCCCAGGACGGCGGGATCGGCATCCTGCACCGCAACCTGAGCGTCGCCGCGCAAGCCGCCGAGGTCGCGACCGTAAAGCGCTTCGAGGCCGGCATGATCGCCGACCCGATCACGATGCGGCCCGAGCAGCGCGTCGCGGAGGCGCTCGAGGTGATGGCGCGCCACAACATCTCGGGGGTTCCGATCACGGAAGAGGGCAAGGCGGTCGGGATCTTGACCCACCGCGATCTGCGTTTTCTCAAACACGTGGACCAACCGATCGCCGCCGTGATGACGAGCGAACAGCTCGTGACTGTGCCGCCGGGGACCGAACTCGAGCGCGCGAAAGAGCTCCTCCACAAGCACCGCATCGAAAAGCTCCTCGTCGTCGACGAGCAGGGCATCCTGCGGGGGCTCATCACCATCAAGGACATCGAAAAGAGCGAGCGCTATCCCAACGCCGCCAAGGACGATCTTGGCCGCCTCCGGGTGGGCGCCGCGATCGGTGTGGGGCCCGACCGGCTGGAACGCGCCCAGGCGCTGGTCGACGCGGGCGTGGACGTCGTGATCGTCGACACGGCCCACGGTCACTCCCAGGGTGTGCTCGACACGCTGAGCGAGCTGCGCGGAACCTTTCCCGACCTTCCCATGGTCGGCGGCAACGTCGCGACCGCCGAAGGCACCGAGGCGCTCATCAAAGCCGGCGCGTCCGGGGTCAAGGTCGGGGTCGGCCCCGGGTCGATCTGCACGACGCGGGTCGTGACCGGCGTGGGCGTGCCGCAGTTCACCGCCGTGGTGGACGCCGCCCAGATGGCGGCGCGCTCCGGGATCCCCGTCATCTCGGACGGCGGTGTGAAGTTCTCCGGTGACATGGTGAAGGCACTCGCCGCGGGCGCGCACTCCGTCATGATCGGCTCGCTCTTCGCCGGGACCGACGAGGCGCCCGGGGAAGTGGTGCTCTATCAGGGCCGCACCTACAAGCTCTACCGCGGCATGGGTTCGCTCGGCGCGATGGCCGAGGGCAGCCGCGACCGCTACTTCCAGGGCGACGTGGAGGAGGCCAACAAGCTGGTGCCCGAAGGCATCGAGGGACGCGTGCCCTACCGCGGGAGCCTCTCGAGCAACGTCCATCAGCTCCTCGGGGGTCTGCGCTCCGCCATGGGTTACTGCGGCGCCGCCGACCTGGCCTCATTGCGCGCCAACGCGCGCTTTGTCCGCATCACCTCGGCATCGCTGCAGGAGAGCCACGTCCACGACGTCATCATCACCAAGGAAGCGCCGAATTACCGACTGGAGTAAGCGAAGGCGTAGCCTTCGCGAAGTTCACGAAGGACGAGTTTCTACAGGGCATCGGGAGCGACACCCATCGACCGGATTCTGATTCTCGACTTTGGTAGCCAGTACAGCCAGCTCATTGCGCGACGCATCCGGGAGCTCGGTGTGTACTGCGAGATCCACCCACCCGATTGGGGCCTGGACGAGGTCCGCGCGTTCGAACCCGCGGGTCTGGTGCTCTCGGGGGGGCCTTCGAGTGTCCTGTGGGACGGCGCGCCCGAGGCCGACCCGGGGCTGCGCGAGCGCGGCCTCCCGGTGCTCGGCATCTGCTACGGGCTCCAGTGGATGACCCATACGCTGGGCGGCGTGGTCGAACCGGTCGACAGCCGCGAGTACGGCCGTGCCCAGCTCAAGCTGGAGCGCCGCGACCCGCTCTTCGCGGGGCTCGAGAGCCCGGCCGAGCGCATCGTGTGGATGAGCCACGGCGACACCGTCCTGCGGCTCCCCGCCGGATTTGACGCCATCGCGTCGAGCGACCACTCCCCCTTCGCCGCGGTGCGGGCCTCGGATCGGCCGCTCTACGGCCTGCAGTTTCACCCCGAGGTGGCGCACACCGAGGGCGGCCGCGAGCTCCTCGCCAACTATGTGCTCGGGATCTGCGGCTGCCGCGCCTCGTGGACGATGGAGGCCTTTATCGACCAAGCGGTCGATCGGGTGCGCGCACAGGTCGGAGGCGGCCACGCGGTCTGTGGCCTATCGGGCGGAGTCGACTCTTCGGTCGCGGCGGCGTTGGTCTACCGAGCCCTCGGCGAGCGTCTCCATTGCATCCTGGTCGACCACGGCCTGCTGCGGGAGGGAGAGCGCGAAGAGGTCGAGGCGGCTTTCCGCGAGGGGCTCGCGATCCCGCTCACGGTGGTCGACGCCCGGGCGCGCTTTCTCGAGGCGCTTGCCGGCGTCATCGACCCCGAAGAGAAACGCCGCCGCATCGGCCACCTCTTTATCGAGTGCTTTGAGGAAGAGGCGGCGCGGGTCGCCCAGACTGTGGGTACGGTCGACTTCCTGGTGCAGGGGACGCTCTATCCGGACGTCATCGAGAGCGTGTCGGTGCGCGGCCCATCGGCGACGATCAAGACGCACCACAACGTGGGTGGCCTCCCCGAGCGCATGAAGCTGCGCCTGGTGGAGCCGCTGCGCGAGCTCTTCAAGGACGAGGTGCGCGACGTCGGGCGAAAGCTCGGGCTGCCGGACCGGCTCGTGGGCCGGCATCCCTTCCCGGGCCCGGGCCTTGCCATTCGCATCTTGGGCGAGGTGCGCGAGGAGCATCTCGAGGTGTTGCGGGGTGCAGACTCGATCCTGATCGAGGAGATCCGGCGCGCCGGCCTCTACGACGAGATCTGGCAGGCCTTCGCGGTGTTCCTCCCCGTTCAGAGCGTGGGCGTGCAGGGCGACCAGCGCACCTACGACAACACGATCGCGCTCCGCTGCGTGAGCTCGGTCGACGCCATGACCGCCGATTGGTCACGGCTTCCCCACGAGCTGCTGGCCCGCGTGTCGAGCCGCATCACGAACGAGATCGCCGGGGTGAACCGCGTGGTCTACGACATCTCGTCCAAGCCCCCTGCCACGATCGAGTGGGAGTGAGGGCGGCGGGTGTCCAAATCCTTCGTCCACCTCCACCTCCACACCCAGTACTCGCTACTCGACGGCGCGATCAAACACGCCCCGCTCTTCGATCGCGCGAAGGCCCTCGACATGCCCGCCGTCGCGATGACCGATCACGGCAACCTCTTTGGCGCGGTCGAATTCTACGAGGCGGCAATCGCGAACGGCGTGAAACCCATCCTCGGCTGCGAGGCGTATCTCGCGACCGGCTCTCGTTTTGAAAAGGAGAGGCGCGCTCAAGACGCCAGCGGCTTCGACGCCATCAACCACCAGCTGCTCCTCGCGATGAACGAGGCGGGCTACCGCAACCTCATGCATCTGATCTCGATGGGGTATCTCGAGGGCTTTTACTACAAGCCCCGCATCGACCTCGACCTGTTGCGCGACCACAGCGAGGGCCTGATCGCGACCTCTGGCTGTCTCTCCTCGATGGTTCCGCGGGCGATCTTGAACGGCGAAGCGGATCGCGCTTGGCGCCTTGTAGAGGAGTTCCTGTCGATCTTTGGCGACCGGTACTACCTCGAACTGCAGCGTCACGGGATCCCGGCGCAAGACCAGGTGAACGCCGAGATCGTGAAGATGGCATCCGACTTCAACCTGCCCCTGGTCGCCACCAACGACGCCCACTATCTCGAGAGCGACGACCACCAACACCACGACGTGCTCCTGTGCATCGGAACCGCCGCCAACCTCGATGACCCCGACCGGTTTCGCTTTGACGGCCACGGCTTCTACGTCAAAGACGGGGAGGAGATGCGCGAGGTCTTCGCCGACCACCCGAGCGCCGTGGACAACACGCTGGAAATCGCAGAGCGCTGCGCGCTCGAGCTCGAGATGGGCGAGTACCACCTGCCCGAGTACCAGGTGCCGGCGGGGAGGACGCGCGAAGAGGTGCTCGCCGAGAACGCGTGGACCGGGCTGCGGACACGGCTGGGCCTCGCGCCCGACGAGCCGCTCCCCTCGCGCTTTGCCGCCTACGAAACCCGCATGAAGCACGAGCTCAACGTGATTCAATCGATGGGCTTTGCGGGCTACTTCCTGATCGTGGCCGACTTCATCGATTACGCGCGCCGCTCGGGGATCCCGGTAGGCCCCGGGCGCGGCTCTTCGGCCGGGAGCCTGGCCGCCTACAGCCTTGGCATTACCGGTGTCGACCCGATCGAGTACGACATCATTTTTGAGCGCTTTCTGAACCCCGAGCGAATCTCGATGCCGGATATCGACGTCGACTTTTGTATGCGGGGCCGCGACCAGGTGATCCGCTACGTCGCGGAAAAATACGACGGCACCGAGGAGCCCGCGCCCGAGGAGATGCGTGTCGCCCAGATCGCCACCTTTGGGACGCTGCAGGCCCGCGCCGCCATCCGCGACGTGGGCCGTGTGCTCGGGCTGGCCTACGGCGAGGTCGACCGCATCGCCAAGTTGGTGCCCGAAACCCTGGGCATCACCCTGGACCAGGCGCTTGCGCAATCGCCCGAGCTGCGCTCGCGGGTCGAGGCTGACGGCCAGGTGGCGCGGCTGCTCGAGAGCGCTCGCAAGCTCGAGGGCCTCACCCGCCACGCCTCGAAGCACGCAGCCGGGGTGGTGATCGGCAACAAGCCGCTCATCGAGACGGTGCCGCTCTACCGCGATTCGCGCTCGGGCGACATCATGACGCAGTACGACATGCGCTGCGTCGAGAAGATCGGCCTGATCAAGTTCGACTTTCTCGGTCTCAAGACGCTGACCATCATCGCCGACGCCGAACGCTTGATACGCGACCAGGCCGATCCCGGCTTCGCGATCGACGCCGCGCCGCTCGACGACGGGGCCACCTACGACATGCTTGGCCGTGGGGACACCGAAGGCGTGTTCCAGGTGGAGTCGTCGGGGATGACCGAGCTCGTGACCAAGCTCGCACCCCGGAGCTTTGTGGAGCTGATCCCGCTGATGGCGCTCTACCGGCCCGGGCCGCTCGGTTCCGGGATGGTCGACGACTACGTGAACCGCAAGAAGGGGATCACCGCGGTGCACTACCTGCACCCGGACCTCGAGGAGCTCACCGCCGAGACGCTCGGCGTAATCGTGTACCAGGATCAGGTGCTTCAGATCGCCAACAAGCTGGCCGGCTACAGCCTGGGCGAGGCGGACCTGTTGCGCCGGGCGATGGGCAAGAAAAAGCCCGAGGAGATGGCGAAGCAGCGCGAGCGTTTTGTGAGCGGAGCGGTGGAGCGCGGTGTCGAACAGCAAAAGGCTGCCGAGATTTTCGACCTGATCCAGGAGTTCGCGGGGTACGGGTTTCCCAAGGCGCACTCGACCGCGTACGCGCTGGTGTCGTTTCAGACCGCCTATCTCAAGGCGAACTACCCGCGCGAATACATGGCGGCGTTGCTCACCGTCGAGTCCGGCAACCACGACCGCATGGCGCGCTATATCGCCCACGTCCGCGAGCGCGAGATCCCGGTGCTCGCCCCCGACGTGAACGAGTCTCAGAGCGACTTCTCGGTGGTCGAGGGTGGGATTCGCTTTGGCTTTTCCGGGATCAAGAACGTCGGGCAGGCCGCCGTCGAGGCGGTCGTCGAAGCGCGGAACGACGGGCTTTTTTCCGATCTCTTCGATTTTTGCCAGCGTGCCGACGCGCGTCGCGTAAACCGACGCGTGGTCGAAAGCTTGGTGAAGTGCGGCGCCTTCGACACCCTTCACGAAAACCGGGCGAGCGTCTGGGCGAACCTCGACGCCGCCCTGGAACGCGGCGCGGCCGCCCAACGCGACCGCGAGATCGGGCAGGAAAGCCTGTTTGCGTCGGCGGGGAGCGCCGCGCTTCCCGGGGACACGCGGCTCGTCGACGCGGCGCCGTGGACCGAACGCGAACGGCTCAGCTACGAAAAGGAGCTGCTCGGCTTCTACGTGACCGGGCACCCGCTCGGCGCCGTTGCCCCGCGTCTGCGCAAGCTCGGGATCGTGAGCTCGCGGGTCGCGCAAACCCTCGAGAAGGGTGCGGTGCGGGCGGGAGGGCTGCTCGCCGCGATGCGGGAGACGCGTACCCGGCGCGGCGCCACGATGGCCTTCGCGACGCTGGAGGATCTCGAGGGCGTCTACGAACTCGTGATCTTTGCGGAGCCCTACACGCGTCTTCGCCCGCTTCTGCGGGAGGCCCAGACCTCGGAGCCCGGGGCGTCGCCGGCGCCGGTGGTGGCGCTCGGCGATCTCGAGCCGGGCGATCCTCCAAAGATCTTGGTGCGCGACGCGTTTTCGCTCGAGACGGCCGAGGCCAAGCTCGCGGCGCGCCTGCGCCTCGAGCTCCTCGAAGTGGAGGCCACCGACGACCGCCTGAAGGCGGTGGCGAGCGTGTTGCGCGACCATCCGGGCGACTGCGCGATCGAGCTGCTGCTGCGTGTCCCGGGCGAGAGCGAGACCACGATCGCGCTCCCCGAGTCGTCGGCGGTGGACGCGAGCGAGGGGTGTCTTCGCGCGCTCAATTCGCTTTTTGGCCGACCGGTGGCCGAGCTCGATTTGTCTTGATGCGTACCGTCCTCCTCGCGCTCGCCCTCCTGCCCCTGGCCCTCGCGGTGCCCGCCGCCGGCGATCTGATCACCGAGCGCGCGCGCGGTGCCGTACCGATCTGGGCGGACGGCGAGGTGCCCCAGGGGCTCGGCCCGGAGGCCAAGGAGCCGGCGCCGCGCCGCGCCCTGCGGGCGGCGATCACCGAGGCTGTGGCCCAGGCGACCCGGGATTTCGTCGAGCGCGAGGATCCGTACCTCGATCCGGAGGCGGCCGTGGAGGCCCTGGGAGACGGGCTTCCGTACGCCGCGCGGTATCGCGTGATCGAGGACCTCGGGCGGGTGGCGGCGCCCCCGGAGGCGGAGACCGAGCTCGAATACGCCCTGGTGATCGAGGCCCAGGTCGACCTCGATCGCATCCGGCGTCGCCTGGCCGAAGCCGGTCTGTTGCTGTTTGGGGCGGATCCGCTCCCCAAAACGGAGCAGGTCCTCGTGCTCGAGGGGGATTTCTCCTACGCCAGCTACGCCGAAATTCGCGACGCACTGGGCGACCTCGGGGCGGAGATCGGCCCGCATTCCTTCGAGAGAGGGCGGGTTCGGCTCGATTTGGACGCCCCGCGCTCCCCGCAGGAACTGGTCGCAGCGCTGCGGAGCCGTCTGGGGCCCGGCCTCTATCTCGACCCCATCGGCGAGGAAGCCGGGGGTCTGCGTGTGAAGGTGGTCGAGCGCATCGAGCCCGCCTCCGACGAGGAGGCGGAGGAGCCCCGCTAGGCCCTCTCGCGGCGCCGTCTCGAGACCCTTCAGATTTGACTTGCCCGGCCGAAATCGGTATTGAAGCCGGCACGTTAGACGCTTTCTTGGCACGTAGCTCAGTGGGAGAGCACCACCTTGACACGGTGGGGGTCGGCGGTTCAATCCCGCCCGTGCCAACCAGCGCAGCGCAATCCAGCGACCTGATTGGTGGGTCGCCCAACGGGAACAACCGAGACAACGAGCCACCGATGATGCGCCCGCGCTCATGAGCGAGATCGAGCTGAGCCTGCCCGATGGCAGGTGTCTCAAGATGCCGTCCGGAACGACGGCACTCGCGGTCGCGCAGGAGATTGGGTCGGGTCTCGCGCGCGCCGCACTCGCCGCGCGGGTCGACGGGGAGATCGCAGACTTGCGCGCCCCGATCGAGCGCGACTGCGCGATCGAGATCGTAACCGGCCGCGACGTGCAAGGTGCCGAAGTCCTTCGCCATTCCGCGGAACACGTGATGGCAGACGCGGTCAAGCGTCTGTTCCCCGAGGCGCAGATCGACGTCGGCCGTCGGGACCACAGCGAGAAGTTCCAATACGACTTCCTGACCGAGCGCGCCTTCACGCCGGAAGACCTCGCCGCGATCGAAGCCGAGATGGGACGGATCCTCAAAGAAAACGCGGCCTTCGAACGCGTGGTCGTGAGCCGTGAGGAAGCGCGCGCGCTGTTCTCCGACATGGGCGAGGAGCTCAAGGTCGCCCGGATTGAAGGCATCCCCGGCGACCAGCCGATCACGCTCTTCCGTCACGGCGATTTCGTGGACCTGTGCCGCGGCCCGCATGTTCAGCGCGCCGGACAGATCGGCGCGGTGAAGCTCCTCGAGGTGGCGGGCGCGTACTGGAAGGGCGACGAACGCAACCCGATGCTCCAACGCATCTACGGGACGGCCTTCGCCAACAAGAAGGAGCTCAAGGCGTACCTCGAGCAGATCGAGGAAGCCAAACGGCGCGATCACCGGCGCCTCGGGGCCCAGCTGGACCTCTTTCACCTGGACCCCGTTTCCCCGGGCTCGCCCTTCTACCACCCCAAGGGCGTCGCGCTCTACAACGAGCTGGTCGAGTTCGTCCGAAGCTTGTACCCGAAGTACGGCTATCAGGAGGTGATCACACCGCAGGTCGTGCGGGCGGACCTCTACCGCACCTCGGGTCACTACGATCTCTTTCACGAGGACATGTTTCGCTTCGAAGGCGACGAGGGCGAAGAGCTCTTCGTGAAGCCCATGAACTGTCCCGGTCACTGCCATCTCTTTGCCGCGACAAAACGCTCCTACCGCGACCTGCCGCTGCGGCTGGCCGAGTTCTCGCGTCTTCACCGCAACGAGCGCTCGGGAACCCTGCACGGTCTCACGCGGGTGCGATCACTGGCCCAGGACGACGCCCACATCTATTGCGAACCGGACCAGGTCGAGAGCGAGATCGCGCGCTTTTTCGAGATGATGGGCGAGATCTACGGTGCGCTCGGCCTCGACGACGTCGAGATCTTTGTGTCGACGCGGCCCGAAAGCGGGTACATCGGCGCGCCGGAAGACTGGGATCGCGCCGAGCAGGCGCTGGTCCGCGCCGTGGAAGACGCCGGCTACCCGTGCGGGATCAAAGAGGGGGAGGCCGCGTTCTACGCCCCGAAGGTGGAATGCGATTTTCGCGATGTGCTCGGGCGCTCCTGGACGCTCGGGACGATCCAGCTCGACATGGCGCAGCCCTCGCGCTTTGGGCTGCGCTACATCGGGCGCGACGGCGAGGAGCACGAGCCGGCGATGCTCCACCGCGCGATCCTGGGCTCCCTCGAGCGCTTCATCGCGATTTATCTGGAGCACACGGCTGGCGATTTCCCGCTGTGGCTCGCTCCGGTGCAGGCGATCGTGCTCCCGATTACGGAACGTCACGCCGACTACGCGCGCAAGGTGCACCGCGCGCTCCTCGACCGTGGCGTGCGGGTAGAGCTCGACGTCCGCAGCGAGAAGCTGGGCTTCAAGGTGCGCGAGGCCGAGCTGCAAAAGATTCCGATCATGCTGGTGGCCGGCGATCAGGAGGTGGCGAACGGGACCGTCACGCCGCGTCGGCGCCACGGGAGCGGGGGCGCCGTCGAGGCGCTTCCGCTCGATGACCTCACCGCGGACATGTGTGCCGCGATTGAGGAACGAAGACAGACCCTGTAGTCCCAAGGAGAACGCAGCAATCCGAATCCCGAGACGAGTTGAGCGAGACGTCAAAGACGAGGCCCGAATCAACGAGCGGATCCGCGCGAGAGAGATTCGCGTGGTGGATGTCGACGGCACCCAGCTGGGTGTGATGACACCGCCCGAGGCGATCGAACGCGCGGCCGATCAGGGCCTGGACCTGGTCGAGGTCGCCCCCAACGCACAGCCACCGGTTTGCCGGATCATGGATTACGGCAAGTACAAGTACGAGCAGAAGAAGAAAAAGGGGGCGGGCAAGGCCAAAGCGCACGCGGCGACGATGAAAGAGGTGAAGGTTCGCCCGCGTACGGACGAGCACGACCTCGACTTCAAGCTCCGCAATGCCCGCAAGTTTCTGACGGAAGGCGACAAGGTCAAAGTCACGCTGATGTTTCGCGGACGCGAAATCGTCCACAAAGAGCTCGGGCTCGATCAGCTCAACCGGGTGAAGGAGATGCTGGGAGACATCGCCACCGTGGAAAACCCACCGCGCCTCGATGGCCGCTTTATGTCGATGATCCTCGTCCCCAACCGGGACGCGATCAAGGCGCTGCAAAAGGCCGAGAGCGCCGCCGCGGCGGCGGAAGCCGCGGCGGAAGCCGCCGCGGCGCTGCCCGACGCGCCGGCCGAGGCGAGCGGGGCAGGAGAATAGAAATGCCGAAGATGCGAACCCACCGGGGAGCGGCGAAGCGCTTCAAGCGCACGGGGACCGGAAAGATCTCCCGTATGCGGCGCAACAAGAGCCACATCCTCACCAAGAAGGACAAGAAGCGGAAGCGGCGGCTGCGGCAGCGCACCTTGGTGTCGGCCCACGACCGCCCCCGAATGGAGCAGATGCTGCCCTCGTAGGCGGCGGAGGAGAGCACCATGCCTCGCGTGAAACGCAGCGTCCCGGCCCGCAAGCGGCGCCGACGCATCCTGAAACAAGCGAAGGGGTTCGCGGGCTCCCGCCACCGGCTCTTCCGGACCGCGCGCGAAGCCGTCGAGCGCTCATGGCGCTACGCCTACCGCGACCGCAAGCAGCGCAAGCGCCAATTCCGCAGCCTGTGGATCGCGCGGATCAACGCCGCCGTGCGCGAACACGAGGTGTCCTACAGCCAGTTCATGCACGGGCTCGACAAGGCGGGGGTCGAGATCGACCGAAAGAATCTCGCCGACCTCGCGGTGTCCGACCCGGACACCTTTGGCCAGCTGGTGGCCAAAGCGAAAGCGGAGTTGGCGTAGCCGTCCCGGGGTCGTGATGGGGGATCCGGTCCGGGCATTGGCCGCTCTCGAGGCGGAGGCGCGCGACGCGATCGCAGCAGCGGCGGACCTCCCGGCGCTGCAGGCGGCGCGCTCCGCGCTCCTCGGCAAAAAGGGCTCGCTGTCGCAGGTGCTCCGCGGGCTCGGCGGCCTCGCACCCGAGGAGCGGGGTCGTGTCGGCCAGGCCGCCAATCGTTTGAAGGGCCAGGTGGAAGGCTGGTTGGAGAGCCGGCGGGCCGCGCTCGAAAACGCCGCCCGCGACCGCTCGCTCGCCGAACACCAGCTGGACGTCAGCTTGCCGGGCAAGGTGCCACCGTGCGGTCACCTGCACCCCACGACCCAGGTCGAACGCGAGGTCGTGGCGTTTTTTGCGTCGCTGGGGTTCTCGGTCGAAGACGGGCCCGAGGTCGAGACCGAGTACCACAACTTCGAGGCGCTGAATTTCCCCGACGATCACCCCGCCCGCGACATGCAGGACACCTTCTTTGTCGAAGGCGGCGCCGTGCTGCGCACCCACACCTCGCCGGTCCAGATCCGCGCCATGAGCGGACGCGAGCCGCCCTTCCGCTTCATCGCGCCCGGGCGGGTCTACCGCCACGACCGCAGCCTGCGGCACTTCCCGATGTTTCACCAGGTTGAAGGATTCATGGTGGATGAGACCGCATCCTTCGCGGATCTCAAAGGCGTCCTCTACGCCTTTGCCCGTCACATGATGGGAGAAGGTGTCGACCTGCGTTTCCGCGCGTCGTTCTTTCCCTTTACCGAACCCTCGGCCGAGATGGATTTCACCTGTCTGGTGTGCGAAGGGAAGGGCTGCCCCACCTGCTCGCAGACCGGCTGGGTCGAGTGGGGCGGTTGCGGGATGATCCATCCGAATGTACTCGCCAACTGCGGCATCGATGCCGAGCGGTGGCAGGGCTTTGCCTTTGGGATGGGGCTCGACCGGGCGGCGATGCTGCGCCACGGCATCCCCAACATTCACCTCCTCTTCGAGGGGGACTTGCGCGTGTTGGAGCAGTTCTGATGCGCGTCCCGCTGGGTTGGCTGGCCGAATGGATCGACCTCCCCGACCAGGCCGAGCTCGAGCACCAGCTCACCCAGGGTGGGCTCGAGGTCGAGACCGATGACGAGGGCGCGTCGGCCTTCGAGGGCATCGTCGTCGCTCACGTGCTCGAGCGTGAGCCGCACCCGGACGCCGACCGGCTGTCGCTGTGTCGGGTCGACCCGGGCGACGGCGCGGCGGTCGATGTCGTCTGCGGGGCCCCCAACGTGCGCGCGGGGCTCAAGGTGGCCTTTGCGCCCCCGGGCGTCCGTCTCCCGGACGGTACCAAGCTCAAGCGCTCCAAGATCCGCGGCGTGGTGTCCAACGGGATGATCTGCTCGGCGCGTGAGCTCGGCCTCGGCGACGACCACAGCGGAATCCTCGAGCTCGACCCCGAGCTCGCTCCGGGCCGGCCCTTCGCCGAGGTGGCGCCGCGGGACGACCGGGTGCTCGAAATCGCGCTCACGCCCAACCGGGGCGACTGCGCCTCGCTCCTTGGCGTGGCGCGCGAGGTGCGCGCCCATTTCGGCGGGGAGCTCCGCGTTCCCGCCTTCGCGGTCGAGGGCGAGGTGGGGGACGCGAGCGAGGGCGCCGTCGAGATCGACATCGTCGAGCCCACGGGCTGCTACCGCTACGTGGGGCGGCTGGTGCGGGACGTCCGCGTCGGGCCAAGCCCCGACTGGTTGCGGGAGCGCCTGGACGCCGCGGGCGTGCGATCGATCAACAACGTGGTCGACGTGACCAACCTCGTGCTGCTCGAATTCGGCCAACCGCTCCACGCCTTCGACGCTCGGACCTTGCGCGGGTCACGCATTCTGGTGCGCCGCGCCAAGACGGGTGAGAAGTTGATCACCCTCGATGGCGAGGCCCGCTCACTCGACGCCGACGATCTCGTGATCGCCGATGCCGAACGGCCCGTGGCACTCGCCGGGGTGATGGGCGGCGCCGAAACCGAGGTGAACGAGGCGACCGAGGACGTGCTCCTCGAGAGCGCGCACTTCGAGCCGGCCAGCGTGCGCCGGAGCGCGCGGCGACACGGGCTCAGCACCGAGGCGTCGTACCGGTTCGAGCGCGGCGTGGACCGCGCCGGGTTGGACCGCGCCGTCGACCGCGCCGCACGCCTCCTGGTCGAGCTCGCGGACGGAAAGGTGGCACCGGGGCGAAGCGACGACGTCGGCGCACCGCCCCCGCCGCTCGACCCGGTGGTGATCGATCCGACGCGGGTGAACCGCCTGTTGGGAATCCAACTCGACCCGCAGACCATGCGCGCGGCGCTCTCCCGCCTCGAGATCGACACCGAGGATGCGGGTGGCGGTCGGCTGCGGTGCGCGATCCCGAGCCACCGCAACGACCTCCGCATCGCCGCCGACCTGGTCGAGGAGGTCGCCCGCATCCACGGCTACGAGGCCATCGAAGCGACCCTGCCGCTGGCGCGGGTCGCGCCTGCGCGCCGGCCGCGCGCGCAGGTGGTGGCGGACCGCGCCCGGGACGTGGCCTCGTCGCTCGGCTGGAGCGAGTGCATGACGCTCCCCATGGAGAGCGGCGCCGCGCACGACAAGCTCGGGCTGGCCGACGACGACCCGCGGCGGCGGGCGGTGGCGCTTCAGAATCCGTTGGTGGAAGAAGAGCGGCTGCTCCGCACCAGCCTGGTGCCCTCGCTGCTCGAAGTCGTGCGTCAAAACCTCGCGCGCCAGCGCCCGGAGGTGCGGGCGTTTGAGGTGGGCCATGTGTTTCTCGGCGCGGCGGGCACCGCTGAAGAGGGCGGGCTTCCCGAGGAGCGGTACGAGCTCGCCCTCGCCCTCGCGGGCAAGGCCGAAACGCTCTGGGCGACCGCCGGCTCGCCGTTTTTCGAGGTGAAGGGGGTGGCGGAGCGCCTGTTCGCCGACGCGGGTCTCACCCCGCGCTGGAAGCCCGAGGCGCAGGAGCCCTTTCTTCACCCCGGGGCGAGCGCACGCGCCGAACTGGACAAGCAAACCGTCGCTGTGGTGGGGGAGCTCCATCCTGCGGTGGCGGGTCGCTTCGAAATCGAGGCGCCCTGCGCGGTCCTGGTGTTGGACCTCGGCGCGGTCGCGGCCCGAAACGCGGGCGCGGTCCGCTATGCGCCGGTGTCGCGACAACCGAGCGTGCGCCGCGACCTGGCACTTCTGGTCGACCGCGAACAAGCGGCGGGCGCGTTGTTGTCGGCCATCCGGCAGAAGGGCGGCGCGCTGCTGCAAGGGGTGGATCTCTTTGATCGCTATGAGGGGAAGGGCGTACCCGAGGGGAAGGTGAGCCTGGGGGTGCGTCTGGTGTTTCAGCACGCCGAGCGGACTTTGACGGAGTCCGAGGTGGCGAAGGCAACCGATCGCGTCGTCCGCGCCCTCGGCCAGCAATTCGGTGCGGAGCTTCGCTAGCTCGGAATTTTTTTTGGGGGAGGGAACATGACGAAGGCAGACATCGTCGAGCAGATCTACGAACGGGTCGGGTTTTCAAAAAAGGAATCGGCGGAGCTCGTCGAGAAAGTGTTCGCCATTATCAAGGACACCCTGCAGTCTGGCGAGAAAGTCAAGATCTCCGGCTTCGGAAACTTTGTCGTTCGGCAAAAAAATGCGCGCAAAGGACGAAACCCGCAGACCGGCGAAGAAATCCTGCTCGAAGCCCGCAAGGTTCTCACTTTCAAGCCGAGTCTCGTGCTAAAAACTCTCCTGAACGGTGAGGGGGATGAGGCGGTCGCGCAGGCGGAAGAGCGGGCCATCTAGGTCATCCCATGAAGAACGGCGGCGCGCACCCGCGTGTCGCACAGCGCGAGGGGGGATGGTGGTGGACCTACCGACAGGCGCGCAGTCTTCAAAGCAGGGTCTCGAACTCTCCGACAAACGCTACTACCGCATCGGCGAAGTCAGTCGGATCACCGGCGTGAAGGCGCACGTGTTGCGCTACTGGGAGTCGGAGTTCCGTTGGATGGCTCCGGCGAAGTCGCGCTCGAAGCAGCGCATGTACCGCAAGCGCGATATCGAGATCATCCAGCTCCTGAAGCGCTTGCTCTACGCCGAGCGATTCACGATCGCGGGCGCACGCAAGCGTCTGAAGGAAATGGGCATCGACCGGGCGCTCGATGTCGAGGAACTCGAGCGCAGCATCCGCGACGATCCGCTGTCTCAGGTCAAACGCATTCGCGAGGAGTTGCGTTCGATCCGCGCGCTGCTCTAGACGCGGGCCGAAGCGGCGGACGCCGCAGCCGGGGAGGGCGGGATGGGCAGGGCGGCGCGCTAGCCGGCCGCGGCGGGGCCTCTAGACTCCGGCGATGCGCGCCCGTCTCGCCGTCGCAGGCCTTTGCGCAGCCATGTTGCTCGGCTGCGCCATGAAGCGCCCCGTCCTGTATCCCAACGCCACCTACCGCAGCATGGGCCAGGCCGCCGCGAAGGAGGACATCGAGCGCTGCATCGCGCTTGCCAAGGACGCGGACCTCCAGGAGAACCGCGCCGGCCGCGTGGCCAAGGGAACCGCCGCGAGTGGGGCGACCGGGGGCGCCACCGGCGCCGCGGCGGGTGCCGTCGTGGGCCGCGCCGGGACCGGCGCCGCCGCCGGCGCCGCGGGCGCAGGCGCGGGAGCGCTCATGCGCGGCATCTTCCGAAGCCGTGAGCCCGACCCCCTCCTCCAGCGCTACGTCAACATCTGCCTCCAGGAACGCGGCTACCGCATCGTCGGCTGGAGGTGAGGCCGCGCGGCGCGTCTCGCGGCCAGGCCGGAGTTGCTGGCGTCGCTCCGTCCCGGAAGCTATCCATGCCCCAGTCGGGCCGTAGCGCAGTTTGGTAGCGCGCCTGAATGGGGTTCAGGAGGTCGGGAGTTCAAATCTCCCCGGCCCGACCATTTCAAGTCAACCGCCTAGCGTCTTTCCGAATTCATAACAGCGATTTAGGCCTATTTCGTTGATTCCCGATGAGACCCGGGGTGTCACTTGTTTACCCCCCGTTTCTCGATCGACTGCTTACATAGTGCTTACTTTTCTGCGCTCCTGAATCCTCCCAGGCGTTTCGGAGGATGCGATGCCGCGCATTACCAAGAGAGTTGTGGACGGTCTGGGTCTGGGCTCTTTGGCTTGGGACGGTGAGCTCAAGGGTTTTGGCGTTAAGCGCACCCGAAGGGGGTGGCGTCCTACGTAGTCCAATATCGAAATAGTGCGGGGCGAACGCGACGACTGACCCTCGGGCGCCACGGCGTCCTGACGCCGGACAAAGCGCGCGCACTGGCGGCGAAACGTTTGCTCGAGATCGCCGATGGGCGCGATCCCGCCACAGAGCGTCGAGCGGCCCGAGAGGCTGCGGTTGCTACTTTCGATGACCTCGCGAGAGCTTGGGCCGAAGAGCAAGCCACCCGAGTAGGGAAGGGGGCGCGTGTCATTGCCACCAAAACCGTGGCTGTGGATGTGAGTGCCAACCGGCCAGCTTTTTGCATGGCTCCGTAGCGCGGGCGTTGGGACCCTGGGAAGCTCACTAGGTGCCGGTTACTCGTAGGTCCTCGGTGTATTCCGATCCACGATCCCAATCCGAGAGTTGCGAGGACCAGCGCAGACGCTTGTTCGATTGTCCGACTGACCTGGGATCAACGTCTCCGACGCGTGCGAGAGCGTGATCGCAGTCCAGCGATCGCCGCCGCCCCGGCCACGAGGCCGAACGGAGCCGGGGCCTCCGGACAGAAGGTGGGGTCCGTGGCCGGATCGAGAACCGTGAAGCTCGTCGACTGGATGACCGTCGCGTTCAAGCTCGCGTAGGCGAGCGTGACCGCCAGCGAGAGACTTCCCGGTGTGTCGAGATCGAGCGGTGTCAGCGGCAGGCTGTCCTTGGTCGTCACCATGTCGGGGGAGGCCGCCAGGATCGTGCTCTCGGCGATACCGAATTCACCGCCGACGACCGGGTCTCCCTGAACCGAGACCGGCGCGAGCGGTCCGTCCGCGACGAAGGCGAGCTGGTCCATCTCGGTCGTACCCGGAATGCCCGCGTTGTCGATGACGACCCCCAGGTGCTCGAACACGGGCTCGAAGGTCACGTCGATCCCGGCGTCGGGGAGCTCGATCCGCATCCGCACGGTGGCGTCGCTGAAGTTGCCGATGTTGGGGTCGTCCATCGTCTCGGCGTCCTGGGGAACCGTGGGGTCGTAGACGACGCAGGTC
>CAJIBI010000436.1_pt1 | contig 22247 bp, 19 predicted proteins | sample 9199321 | NCBI WGS metagenome assembly CAJIBI01 (sample SAMEA7708294, study PRJEB35096) | sediment metagenome | biome: marine neritic benthic zone biome [ENVO:01000025]; feature: sediment [ENVO:00002007]; material: shallow marine sediment [ENVO:03000034] sea grass bed [ENVO_01000059] ... | reverse complement strand
GACCAACGATCGGTCGATCATCAACACGCGTGACGAACCCCACGCCGACCGCGAGAAGTACCGGCGGCTGCACGTGATCGTGGGCGACTCCAACATGTCGGAGTACACCAACTTCATCAAGATCGGCACCTGCGCCGTCGTCCTCCAGATGATCGAGGACAACTTCATCAACAAGGACTTCACCCTGCGCAACCCGGTGAAGGCCATCAAAGACATCTCCTACGACACCACCTGCAAACGTCCGCTCCGTCTCGACAACGGCCGCGAGTACTCACCGATCGAGATCCAGCGCGAGTACTGTGAGATGGCCCAGCGCTACATGGAGCAGTACCCGGTGAGCGACGAGCTGCGCGATTCGGTGGAGAAGTGGCAGTACGTCCTCGACTGCCTCGACACCGACCCGGACAAGCTCTCCCGCGAGGTCGACTGGCTGATCAAGCGCAAGATGATCGAGTCGTACCTCGACAAGCGCGGGAGCAGCTGGAACGACCCCCGCGTCTTCATGCTCGACCTCCAGTACCACGACATTCGGGTCAACCGGGGGCTCTACTATCTCCTCGAGCGCAAGGGCGCCGTCGAGCGCATCTTGAACGACGACGAGGTGCTCAAGGCAATGACCGAGCCGCCCCCGGACACCCGCGCCAAGATGCGGGGCGAGTTCATCAAGCTGGCCCGCCAAAATGCCATCCAGTACGACCTCGATTGGTCCAACATCCGCCTCGGCAACCTGCTCAACGTGCGCGTGATCTGCAACAACCCCTTCGAGACCGACACGGAGAAGGTGGCGGAGCTGGTGCGCACGATTCAGAAGACCAACCTTCGCAAGACCTCACTCTCCAAGCTGGTGATTCAGTCGTAGCTTCGTTTCCGCCATACACGGTTCGGGGCCCCGGCCTCTTCAATCCCTGCACCCGCACATTCCGGGGCTAAACCCGACCGCTCGTTGGCCGATACCCATGGGGTGGACCTATGTCACGAACCTCGCCTCTTGGCGGCGGGGGTTCGGGAGACCGCCTCATGTTCAAGGCTCTGATTGGTCTGTTTTCCAACGACCTGGCCATCGACCTCGGGACGGCGAACACGCTGGTGTTTGCGCGGGGCAAGGGGTTGGTTTGTTCCGAACCCAGCGTGGTTGCCGTCAAGGACGATCCCAACGGGCGCGAGCGCGTGCTGGCCGTGGGCGCCGAGGCGAAGGCGATGCTCGGGCGCACATCGGGAGGCATTCGCGCGATCCGCCCGATCAAAGACGGGGTGATCGCGGACTTCGAAGTGACCGAAGCCATGCTCCGCTACTTCATCCAGCGCGCGCACAACCGCTCGAAGCTGGTGCGGCCCCGCATTGTGGTCTGCGTGCCGCCCGCGATCACCAGCGTGGAGAAGCGCGCGGTGCGCGAATCGGCGCTCTCCGCCGGCGCCCGCGAGGTCTACTTGGTCGAGGAGCCTATGGCGGCCGCGATCGGCGCGGGCCTCGACGTCACGGCGCCGACCGGAAACATGGTCGTCGACATCGGCGGCGGCACGACCGACGTCGCGGTGATCTCGCTGTCCGGGGTCGTGACGGCCACGTCGATCCGCTGCGGTGGCGACAAGATGGACGACGCCATCGTCCAGTACGTGCGTCGCAAATACAACGTCCTGATCGGCGACCGCACCTCGGAAGAGGTCAAAATGACGATCGGCACCGCGTCACCCCACGCAAAGACGCAGCAGATGGAGGTGAAGGGACGCGACCTGGTGGCCGGGATCCCGAAGGTGGTCTTGGCGACCAGCGACGAGATTCACGAGGCATTGGTCGAGCCGATCGGGTCGATCGTGGAAGCGGTCCACATCACGCTCGAGAAGACACCGCCGGAGCTCGCCGCCGACATCGTCGACCGCGGGATCGTCCTCGTGGGTGGAGGCTCGCTGCTAAACGACCTCGACGTGGTGCTGCGCGAGCAGACCGGGTTGCCGATCATCCGAAGTGACGACCCCTACACGGCCGTCGTCCACGGCGCCGGCTACGCCCTCGACGACATGGAGCTGCTTCGTCAGGTCTCTTTTGAATAGCAAGCGGAGGGGCGGAGCCCCGGAGCGCGCAGCGAAGGCGAAGCCTTCGCGAAGTCCACCAAGCCGAAATCGCACCGATGCCGAGTGTCTTCGAGGCGCCCGCGCAAGCGGAGGGGCGGAGCCCCGGAGCGCGCACGGCAAGGGTCGCAGAGCGACCCACGCAGCGCGGCGTAGCCGCGCGGAGTCCATCCGGGACGGGCGAAGCCTTCGCGAAGTCCACCAAGACGAACTTCGGGAACTTGCGGAAGTCCACCAAGACGAATCGCGCAGGCCGCGGGCAGCCTATCGCCGCCGTCGCTGGTAGCGGTTCACGTTCGCGTTGTGTTCGGCGTAGGTGCGGGCGAATTCGTGGGTGCCGTCTCCGCGGGAGACGAAGTAGAGGTAGTTCGACTCGCCGGGCCACAGGACTGCGCGCAAGGCGGCGGCGCCGGGGTTGGCGATTGGCGTCGGCGTGAGCCCGGAGATCCGATAGGTGTTGTACGGGTTCGTCTCGTCTTCGAGGTGAACGCGCCGAAGGTTGCCGTCGAAGTCGGCGATTCCGTAGATGGTGGTGGGATCCGATTCGAGGCGCATGCCCCGGGCGATCCGATTGAGGAACACCGAGGCGATGAGCGGGCGCTCTTCGGCAGCGCCGGTTTCCTTTTCGATGATAGACGCCAGCGTCACAACCTCGTGCATCGTGCGGCCCTGTCGTTTGGCTTCGGGCGCAAGCTCGGCCCACACCGCCAGAAACTGCTCGACCAGGTGTCCGACGATTCGCTCGGGCGGGAGGCCCGACGGCCACCGATAGGTCTCCGGAAAGAGGTACCCCTCAAGCGAGGGCCCCTCGACGCCGTAGCGGTCGGCGCTCGCGGGATCCCGCACGATCGCGAGGAAGGCGTCTGCGTCGCAGAGGCCGGCGGCGTCCAGCCGTTGCGCGATTTCGGCGGCGCGCAGGCCCTCGGGGAGGCTCAGCGCATAGGTGCGGACCTCTCCCGACACCAACGCGTCGAGGATGCGGCGTGAATCCCACGCGGGTGAGACTTCGTACTCGCCGGCGTGGATCTTGCGCTCGACTTCGCGCCAGCGGGCGAGCCACAAGAACGCTCGCGCGTCGCGAATCAGGCGATTGGTTTCGAGGTCGCGGGCAATTCGCGCGAACGGGGTACCCGGTTCCACTACGAAGAGCTGCGCCTGGCCGACGGGCGCGGCCGCCGAAAGGTTCGATTGGATCCGCAGCGCGGCGACGGCGGCGAGCACCACCGGCGCGGCGAGCAGGCAGACCAGTCCGATCCATAGCCCGCGGCGACGCATCGATCAGTGCCCCGCCGGATCCCTCGCGGGGTTGCGATCGCCGCGCCGCGCCAGATAGGTCGACAAGATCAGCGCCGCCGCCGCCGCGTCGACCTGGCCGCGTTCACGGGCCGCACGGCGCCGTCCGCGGCTGGCACGCGGAGATACCTCGCGAAGCGCGCGCTCGGCTTCTCGGCTGCTCCATCGCTCGTCGAGACACTCTACCGATAGCCCCGAGGCCTCTGCGAGTGCGCGCGCAAAGGCGCGGGCGTCTCGCGCCTCGGTGCCTTCGCGTCCGTTCATATGGACCGGGAGACCCACGACGACCTCCTCGACCCGTCGTTTGCGGATCAACGCGGTGAGTTCTTTCAGATCGCGGCGCAACCCGCGGCGGGCGAGTGCTCCCTGGGGCAGCGCGATCCGATTCGATGGGTCCGATAGCGCGATTCCGATCCGGCGGCTTCCGAGGTCGAGGGCGAGCACGGGCACGTCTCGAGTCTAGTCGATCAATCGGGGCGCGAGCCGCGGTGGAGCAACGCGGAGCGCGCGGCGTCGCGCAGCACCCGGTCGCGTTGTCCCATCGCCGTCCGCAAACCCGCCTCCGCCTCCTCCCCCGGGAGCGCCCGCAGCGACCCAATGACCGCGAGCTTGAGCTCGCGCAGGCGGTTTCGCGAGAACAGACCGCCGCGCTGCAACACGTCGCAGAGCGGTCGGACCGCGTCTTGGTGGCCGAGGCGTCCCAGCGATCGCACTGCCTCGCGCGCGAGGTCGAGGGCGTCGACCTGGAGCGCGCGCTGGAGCACGGCGACCAAGGGGGAGACGACGAGTCCGCGCCCCGTCCGCCCCAACGAATAGGTCGCAAGTTGCACCACATCCGGCCGCGGACTGTTCAGCCCGTCGATCAGCGCTTCGTAGGCCGCGACGTCTCCGATCTGCACCAACGCCTTCGCAGCTTCTCCCGAGATCTCGTTGCTGCTCTCGAGGAAGAGCTTGCGCAGGGCGGGGACCATCCGGGGGTTCTGGGTTTCTCCGGCGAGCCGGAGCGCGACGCGTCGGCGCGCCGGATCCTGACTCTCCAACTCGACGAGGAGGGCAGTCGCCGCTTCCTCGCCCATCGCGAGCACAACGCCGGTGAGGCGGCCCCTGGAGACCCGGTCTCGTTCGACGCAGAGGTGTTCGAGCAGCGGCCCCACGGCTGGAGCGCCGAGCACCAGGAGCGCCTCGGACGCGCGTAGCGCGGTGTCGGCCTCTGGCGCGGACGCACGCTCGATGAGCAACTCGAGAAGGGGCCCCTCGCACAACCGGTTCACGGATCGCTCCGCGACGTAACGCTGCTCTACGCTGCGCTTCTGATCGTCGCTGGCGTGCCTCGCGAAACAGAGGAGCACGCCGTACCCCTCGTCGGCGAATCCCTCGTCGACGCGTCGCCCCGCCAGGGTGACTAGCTCGAAGCCGAGGTCGCGATAAACGCTGTCGTCGTCACACTCCTCCAGCTCTTCGAGCATGCTGTCGAGCGCGAGGCGAGGAACGGGGGCACTCGTCGTCGCCGGGACCCGCTCCGGTTCGGGGGGCGGCGTCAATCCGGTCAAGGTCGTTTCGGGGTCGATGGCCTCGTAGTCGAAGTCGGCGTGAGGTGCCGTTTCGTCGCCACCGGGAGGCTCCGGTGCGGCCGCCTCGTTCGGTGCTTCGACGGCCGCCTGTGAGGCTCGGATGCCGGGAAGCGGGAACGCCGAGAGAGAGTTCCGGCCGTCGATCTCCGCGGGCTCGACGCTCAAGTACGAAAGGAGCGCGGCGAGGCTCTCGATCGCGAGCTCCTGTTCGAACACGAGGATCCACAGCGAGTGCATCGCAAAGTCGCGCGCGAGGTCATCGCATCTTCCCGTGCCGACCGGCGTGCCTGGCTCGCCAAACCAAAACGAAGTGCCGCGCACCTCTAGGCGTAGGGGTCCGAAACGCGACAAGTCGTCGCTCCAGGCGCGGAAGCAGCGGTCGACATGGTCTTCGCGTTCTGCGCTGTCTTCCGGGTAGTAGAGAAAGGCTTTGAGACCGCGTTCGAGCTCGAGTAACAGCGCCGCGACGTCCGCCGCGGTGCGTTGGCCCTGCGTTTCTCGTTCGACTCGGTGTTGGCTCATGCGGTGGCGCGGTCTCGTGCAAAGTCCCCATCGAGAAGAAAATTCCCCGGGGGATTCGCACCTTTCCGCTTACTGCATCGACCGGCGAGCACGCTCGCTTTACGCGTCATCTGCATGTGAACCGCGGTCCGTTTGAGGGGGACCCCACTCGAAGCTACTTTTCCAAAAACCCGGTTCCCCCAAAGGCTTTCCCATTCACAAGCCGGGTTGCATGAGAGCATCCTCCAGCGAGGTGACGCGAGTCGCCGCCCCAGACCTTTCGCGTGGCGAAAAAAGCGCGAAAATGGGTGAAGTGGAGGTTGTGATGCCCTCTGATTCGGCGCCGCCCGAGCCGCCCCGCGTCCCGAAGCCCGCGGGTGCCGGCGGCGCGGCTCCGACATCCCCCCGGGCACCCCGGTTGGCGTTGGCTGTTGCGACCGGTCTCGGAGTTGGGCTCGTTCCGGTCGCCCCCGGAACCTTTGGCGCACTTGTGGGGGCTGGCGTCTTTTTGGCGCTTGCTGCCCTGCCGGGTTGGCTGTGGCTCATCTCCGTGCTCGGCTTGTGTGCTCTGGGCGTCTGGTCGTCGACGCTTGCCGAGCAGTGGTTCGGCCGAGACGACGACGGCCGTATTGTGATCGATGAGGTGGCGGGTCAGGTGATCGCCCTGGCTCCGCTGCTTTTCTTTCGCCCCGCATCGCTTTTTTCAGGTCTCGTGACCGGCTTCGTCGCATTCCGGGTGTTTGATATCTGGAAGCCTGGGCCGGTCCGCTGGGCCGAGCAAAACTTCAAAGGGGGCGTCGGCGTGATGGCCGATGACATCGTGGCGGGCGCTATGGCTGCGTCGATCTTGGTGGTGCTGGGCGCGCTCGGCGGCTTCGAATGGCACGATGGCCATGGGGCCTCGCTCACACCGCTCCTTTGGAGTCGTTGGAGTGAGACCCGAGAGGTGCAGCCGCTTTGATCGCGGAGATCTTGACGATCGGCGACGAGCTCTTGCGCGGGGAAATCGTCGACAGCAACAAGTCGCATCTCTCGCAGCGGCTTCTCGACCTGGATGTCGAGACGCGGTTCCACAGCACGGTCGCCGACGACCCCGCCGACATGGCCGATGCATTTCGGCGCGCGGCGAAGCGCGCAGAAATTGTCCTGGTCTCCGGCGGGCTCGGCCCGACCCGCGACGACCTCACGATCGAGGTGCTGGCAAAGACGTTTGGCCGAGAGCTCGTCCTGGACACAGCCTCTCTCGAGACGATTCGCGCCTTCTTCCAGCGCTTCGGTCGGGAGATGGCCGAGATCAACGCCAAGCAAGCCTACTTTCCCGAGGGCTCCGAGGTCCTGGCGAATCCGATCGGGACGGCTCCCGGGACAATGCTCGAGGCCGAGGGGACGCTGTTTTTCTGCATGCCGGGGGTTCCGAGCGAGCTCGTGAGAATGATGGACGAGCAGGTGTTGCCGCGGGTCGCCGCGCGCCGCGAGATCAAGAGTTACTCGCGTGCTCGTCTGCTGCGCACCTTTGGCATCGGTGAATCCAACCTCGACGAGATGCTCCGCGAGGTGACGCTCGGGTCCGAGGTCGAGCTCGGCTTCCGCACGGCGTATCCCGACAACTACGTCCGGCCCGTCGCCCGCGGGAGAAGCGCCGAGGAAGCCGAGGCCCGGCTCGAAGCGGCCTGCGCTGCGCTTCGCGAGAAGCTCGGGCCGCTCTGCTACGGCGAAGGCGACCAGACCCTCGAGGCGGTCACCGGGGAGCTCCTGCGCGAACGCGGGGTACGCATCGCGGTGGCCGAGTCCTGTACCGGAGGGTTGCTCGGCGCGCGGTTTACCGCCGTCCCGGGTTCATCGGCCTATTTCTTGGGCGGCGTGATGGCCTATGCCAACGAGGTCAAAGAGAAGCTCCTGGGTGTTCCCGCCACCCTGCTCGCCGAGCACGGCGCGGTATCCGAGCCGGTGGCGTGCGCGATGGCGGAGGGTGTGCGCGAGCAACTTGGTGCGGACCTCGCGGTGTCGACCACGGGCATTTCCGGGCCCGATGGGGGCACCGAGGAAAAGCCGGTCGGGTTGGTGTTCATCGGCTTTGCGGACGCGTCGGGAAGCCAGGCCCGGCGCATCATGTTTCCCTTGGGTCGGGAACGCCACCGCCAGATTACCACCCAGGTCGCCATCGACTGGATTCGACGCAGCCTGTTGGGCGTCCCCTTTGAGCTCCCGCGGATCGGAAGAAAGCAATGAGGCTTTTTTTCGCGGTCGAGATCGGGGAGGAGGCGTCGGGCGAAGCGTGGGCGGCGGCGTCTGAACTGGCCGATTGCGATGTGGACGGCGCGGTGCGCTGGGTCCCGCGCGAGAACTATCACGCGACGCTGCGCTTTCTCGGGGCGACGGCGGCGGAGCAGATTCCGCGCCTTCTCTCGGAGGTGAGCCGCGAGAGCGCGTCCCAAGCCGCCTTTCGCGCCACCCTGGGTGCGCTCCTGTTGTTGCCCTCGTCACGGCGTCCGCGGGTGATCGCGCTCGAAATCGAGTCGGAGGGGTACCTCGAGGCACTCGCCGACTGTGTCGAACGCGGCGTGTGCCGCGCGGGTGTGGCGCCCAGCGATCGTCCGTTTCGGCCGCATCTCACCCTCGGGCGAACGCGTCGCGGGCGCGCCTACCGAGGCGCCGCAGCGCTTCCCCTGGTCTCCCCCGCGCGGGCTTCCTTTCGCGTGGACGCCGCCCTCCTGGTCGAGAGCGAGCTTTCACGGCAGGGGGCCCGCTATCGCGCGCTCGAGCGAATTCCGCTCGGCGCTTCGGCTCACCCTCACTGACACCCATTTCTGGGAAAAGGATTGCGAGGACTCCACATGGCCAACACCACCAAGCAGACGAGAGAAGGCGAAACCCCGAAGCGCAAGGCGATTGACCTCGCTGTGACGACCATCGAGAAGCAGTTCGGCAAAGGGGCGATCCTCACGATGACCGAGGACGCCATCAACCGCGAGATCGAGTCGATTCCGAGCGGCTCGATTAGCCTCGACCTCGCATTGGGGATCGGCGGCTATCCGCGCGGTCGCGTCGTCGAGATCTACGGCCCCGAGTCCAGCGGCAAGACGACCCTGGCGCTCCACGCTGTCGCGGAGCTGCAGCGCCAGGGCGGCGTCGCGGCTTTTATCGACGCCGAGCACGCTCTCGACGTCAACTACGCCCGGCGCCTCGGCGTGCAGATCGAAGATCTCCTGGTGTCCCAGCCCGACACCGGCGAGCAGGCGCTCGAGATTACCGACGTGTTGCTGCGTTCCGGCGCGGTCGACCTGGTGGTCGTCGACTCGGTGGCGGCGCTGGTCCCCAAGGCCGAAATCGAAGGCGAGATGGGGGATCACCACGTGGGCCTGCAGGCGCGCCTGATGAGCCAAGCGCTCCGCAAGCTCACCGGCACGGTCTCAAAGACCAACGCGACGGTGATCTTTATCAACCAGATCCGGATGAAGATCGGCGTCATGTTCGGAAACCCCGAGACCACCACCGGGGGCAACGCGCTCAAGTTCTACTCCTCGGTCCGTCTCGATGTGCGTCGGATCGCCGCGCTCAAAGAACGCGACGAGGTGGTGGGCAACCGGACCCGCGTCAAGGTGGTGAAAAACAAGTGCGCACCGCCCTTCCGGCAGGCGGAGTTCGACATCCTGTACAACCAGGGCGTGTCGCTCGAGGGCGACCTGCTCGACCTCGCTTCGGAGAGCGGGATCGTGGAGAAGACCGGCGCCTGGTACTCCTACGAGGGCGAGCGCATCGGTCAGGGCCGCGAGAACGCCCGCCGTTTTCTCAGGGAGAATCTCGACATTTGCGCGCGGATCGCCGAGGCCGTGTACGCGGAGAAGGGCCTCAAGCGCCAGGTGCCGGTCGCGGAGGTCGGCGTGGCCGACGAGCAGGCCGAACAGGTGGCCGAAGGATCCGACGCCTAAGCGTCAGCGACCCCCGCTACTCGGGGCGGCGGAGGCGGTGCTGATCCTGGTAGGCCGCTACCGCCGCGTGGTCGCGCGCGTCAAAGATCACGTCGAAGCGCTCCCCGGGCGTGTCGCCGAGGCGGCGCATCGAGATCTTGAGCCGCGTGGGTCCGCGCTCGTATTCGCAGGCCCAAACCGTCTGGTTGCGCGCGTAGCTGCGTTCGAGGATCGAACGGCCCTCTTCTTCCACCCGGTGAAGCTCGGGTTCCACACACACCCCGCTCCGGTGGCGACGCTCGACATCGGCTTTGAGCTCGCGGTATTTGGCGATCGCCTCGTCGAGCAGGTAGTTCTCGTTCCAGGCCCGTTCACCGGGGTGCCCGAAATCGACCCACATCCGCACCAGCTGATCGTCGTCGTCGAAGTAGAGGATTCGGTGAATCTCGCCGCCCAAGGCTTCGGGGAGGCGGTCGACTTCATAGGCAAGCCCGTAGCGCTGGTGGAGCGCCCGCGAGATCACGCCGGCGTCGGCGGCTTCGGTGGCCTCCTTCGGGCTCTGGCCCCAGCGGAGCCCGAAAAGCGGGCTGGTCGTCTCCGCGGACGCGGCGGCGGCCAGCGAGAACAGCGCCACCGCGAGGATGCCCAGTTTCATGTGCTTGCTCCGGGCCGCCACCCCCGGGTCGGTGGGCGCCGGTGCGGCGATGCCGCCTGGTCCGAACTCGCCGGTCGCGCCACAATGGCCGTCCGACACGAAGGAGGTCGCCGATGGTCGCTCCCCTAGAGGGTATCCGAGTCATTGAGATCGCCCACTTTGTCGCGGCTCCCTCGGGCGGCGCGCTCTTGGCCGACCTCGGCGCCGAGGTGATCAAGGTGGAGGTTCCGGCCGGTGAGATGTACCGCCATGTGCGGCCGCAGTTTCTGGGCATTCCCTCGGAATTTCCGGCGTCTCCGGGGTTCGAAATGGACAACCGAGGGAAGCGCTCGTTGACCCTCGATCTCACCAAACCAGGGTCGGTCGAGGCGCTCGCCAAGGTGATCGACACCGCTCAGGTCGTGCTGACCAACATGCTTCCCGCGCGCCGCCCCAAGTACGGCATCGACGCCGAGACGCTTCTGGCTCGCAACCCCGGTCTCGTCTTCGCGTCCCTCACCGGATACGGCATGCGAGGGGACGAGGCCAGCACCCCCTCCTTTGACTACGCCGCGTATTGGGCCCGCAGCGGGCTCATGGACTTGATGCACGATGAGGGCACCCAGCCGGCCTTCCTGCGCCCCGGTGTCGGGGACCACGCCGCGGGCATCAGCCTGGTCGCCGGGATCCTCTCGGCGCTGCGGGTGAGCGAACGGACGGGCCGCGGCCAGGTCGTCGACGTCTCGCTGATGGGAATCGGCGTATACGTCTCCGGCTGCGACATGGCGACGGCCGCCGCCACCCGCCAGACCCCGCCGCGTCACAACCGAGACGCTCCGTCCAATCCCCTGTGGAACCAATACCAGACGCGCGATGGACGCTGGCTCTTTCTGGTGATGGTGGAGACCGACCGCTACTGGCCGCTCGTGTGCCGCGCTCTCGGGCGGGGCGATCTCGAACAAGACGAGCGGTACGCGAGTGCAGAAGGGCGCGCGCAATTCTCCCGCGAGCTAGTCGCGGAGTTCGACAAGACCTTCGCGCTGCGCGACCTCGCGGAGTGGGCCGAGCCGCTCCGCGAGAACCGCGTGATTTGGGCGCCCGCTCAGACGATGGCCGAGGTGCTCGACGATCCCCAGGCCCAGGCGATGGGGTTCTTTCCGGAGGTCGATCACCCGGAGGCGGGACGCTTCGCGACCGTCGCGGCGCCGTTCCTGCTTTCGGAAAGCGACGTGCGTCCGAAGGCGCCGGCCCCCACGTTGGGAGCCGACACCCAAGACGTCCTGCAGAGCGCCGGCCTGAGCGCCGCCGAGATTGCGGCTCTGTTCGAACGCTGAGCCGCGCCTAGCGCAGCAGCTTGCCCGCAGCTGCAGCGGGGTCTTGTGCCGCCGCAGCGCCCTCGACCGCTGCGGCCGCGGCCTCCGTCTGCGCCGTCTCGAGGGCCTGCTGGACCTCGAGGTTTTCGGGCTCCAGCCCGGCCGCCTCCACACAAACCGGCAGCGCCTCTTCGAACTTGCGGTCCGCAACGAGTGCGAGGCAGTTCACCGAAATCCCTTCGTCCCGAACCACCTCTTTCATTTCGGTGGTCTCGTCCGCCTCTTCGAGGGCCTCGATGGCGATCGCGCCGGCCTCTTCGTCGCTGATCGCAGGCGCGGCAACGTCGCTGGCGCCCTCCATCGCGTCTCCGACGGTGTTGCTTTCGCCCCCGCAGGCCAGAGCGAGTGCGAGCACGACCAGAACAATCCTATGATTCATCAGCGTTTCTCCTCCGCGGGGCTTTGCGCGCTGGAGTGGTGCGGTGGAGCAATTCCAGCGAAACACCTTTCCCATACAGTATGGCAGTCGCTGAGCCCTTGGAAAGGGAGGGTCCTCGCACCGGGCCCACGGCGCCCGATGCCGACCGGCGCGATACACTCGGTAGCCATGAGAGATCGCCGAGACCGCCGAGACCGCAAGTGGGGATTCCGCACCCGCGCCCTGCACGCCGGGGGCCAACCCGATGCCGCAACCGGTGCGCGTGCGGTTCCCATCTACCAGACGACCAGCTACGTATTTGACGACACAGCCGATGCCGCCGATCTGTTTGCGTTGCAGAAGTTTGGGAGCATCTACACCCGCATCGGCAACCCCACCAACGCGGCGCTCGAGGAGCGGATCGCGAGCCTCGAGGGCGGGATTGGCGCCGTGGTGGCGGCGAGTGGCATGGCCGCCGAGTTCTTGACGATCACCACGCTGGCCGGCGCTGGCGATCATCTCGTCTCGAGCGCCGGCGTTTACGGCGGCACCTACACGCTGCTCGACGTCACCCTGCGCAAGCTCGGGATCGATACGAGCTTTGTCTCAACCACCGACCCGAAGGACTTTGAGGCGCAAATCCGCCCCAACACAAAGATGATCTACACCGAGATCATCGCGAACCCCTCCGGCGCGGTCGCCGAGCTCGAGGGGCTCGCCGAGGTGGCCCGCGACCACGGGCTGCCGCTGGTCGTCGACAACACCTTTGCGACTCCGTTTCTGTGCCGGCCGATCGAGTTCGGCGCGGACGTCGTGATCCATTCGGCGACGAAGTTTCTCGGGGGCCACGGCACCAGCATCGCCGGGGCGGTGGTCGAAGCGGGGCGCTTTGACTGGGGTTCGGCGCGCTTTCCGGGCTTCAACGAACCCGTCGCGAGCTACAACGGCCTGCGTTTTTGGGAGAACTTTGGCGAATACGCGTTCTGCACCAAGCTCCGTGTCGAGCAGCTGCGCGACGTCGGCGCCTGCCTTTCTCCGTTCAACGCCTTTCTCCTGCTGCAGGGGATCGAGACCCTTCCACAACGGATGGAGGCCCACGTCGCCAACGCCGAGGTGGTGGCCAAATGGCTCGACGCGGACTCGCGGGTGTCTTGGGTGAATTACGCGGGTCTTCCAAACTCTCCCTACCGCGATGCGGCCAAGAAGTATCTGCCTCGAGGTGCGGGCGCCATCTTCACGTTTGGCGTCGGCGGCGGCCGCGAAGCGGGGCAGCGCTTTATCGAGTCGCTCGAGATGATCAGCCACCTCGCGAACGTCGGCGACGCGCGCACCCTCATCATTCATCCGGCGTCGACGACCCATCAACAGCTCTCGGAGCAGAGCCTCGAAGACGCCGGGATCAGCGCCGATATGGTGCGCCTGTCGGTCGGCCTCGAAGACGTCGACGATATTATTTGGGACCTGGATCAGGCGCTCGACGCCGCCCAGAGGAGGTAGCGCCCGATGGCCGAAGCGGATCACGATCCCGTCGAGGGCTGGACCCCGCCGAGCGCAAAAGAGCGGCTGGCGCTGATCCGCGAGCACCGGTCGGTCGCGATGGTGGGGGTATCGAGCAACCCGGCCCGCCCCAGCAATTTCGTCGCGACCTACCTGCTGAGCTACCCGGAGGACTTCGAAGTCACGTTTGTGAACCCGCGCGAGACCGAGATCTTGGGCCGCCCGGTGGTGCCGAGCCTGAAGGAGCTGCCCGAGCCCCCGGGCATCGTGGACGCGTTCCGGCGACCTGAAGATCTCCCTGCGATCGCGCAGGAGGCGATCGAAGTGGGCGCCAAGGTGCTCTGGATCCAGCTCGGGCTGTGGAGCCCGGAGGCTGCGCAGATCGCGAGCGCGGCAGGGCTTTCGGTGGTGATGGATCGCTGCCTCAAGATCGAACACGCGCGTTTCTACGGCGGACTCCACTTGGGCGGCTTTGATACGGGCGAAGTGCGTTCGAAACGGGCGCGCCGCTAAGCCCTTTGGCGTCGGAGCCCTCGTTCGAGAGCAGCGACAGCGTTCGCTCGGGCAAGCCGCTCCAGTACGCGCGCAGTCTTCCGCTCGATGGTCCGCTGGCGCTGGAGCTCGGTGGCGAGCTCCCGGAAGTGGTCGTCTCCTACGAGACCTGGGGCACCCTCAACGCCGCGGGCGACAACGCGGTTCTCGTGTGCCACGCGATCAGCGGCGATTCCCACGCCGCTCGCCACGACCCCGACGACGACGCGGGCTGGTGGGATCTGCTGGTCGGGCCCGGCCGCCCGATCGATACCGACCAATTTTACGTGCTCTGCATGAACGTGCTGGGCGGATGCCGCGGAAGCACCGGGCCCCTCAGCCGCAACCCCCTCACGGGCCAACCCTACGGCCCCGATTTTCCCCAGGTGACCGTGTTTGACATGGTCGAATGCCAACAGCGCGCGCTCCAGCGGCTCGGTATCGAGCGTCTGGCGGCGGTCGTGGGAGGCTCGCTCGGCGGCCACCAGGCGCTCGCATGGGCGGTCCGCTACCCGGAGCGCGTGGCGGCGACCGTAGCGATCGCCACCTCGCCGCGGCTCACTTCACAGGCCATCGCCTTCGATGTGGTGGGACGCAACGCGATTCTGCGGGACCCCGACTATGCGGAAGGGCGCTATGCGGCGCGGGGCAAGAGCCCAGGCGTGGGGCTCGCGCTGGCGCGTATGCTCGGCCACATCACCTACCTGTCGCCACAGGCGATGAGCTCCAAATTCGAGCACGATCGCCTGCAAGCGGCCGACATCGTCTCCGATTTCGAGAAGAAGTTCTCTGTCGGCTCCTACCTCGCGTACCAAGGCGAGCGCTTTGTCGAACGGTTCGACGCCAACAGCTACGTGACGCTGTCGATGGCGATGGATCTCTTTGACCTCGGAGCCGATCAAACGCAGCTGCGCGCCCGGCTCGACGCGACGCGTTGTCGCTGGCTGGTGATCAGCTACACGAGCGATTGGTTGTTCCCGCCAGAGCAGTCGCAGGAGATCGTGCGCGCGCTGCTCTCCAAGCGGAGTCGGGTGAGCTATTGCAACGTCACCAGCGACTGCGGGCATGACGCCTTCTTGCTCGCCGACGACATCGACCGCTATGGCGAGCTCATCCGCTCGTTTCTCGACCCGGACCCCGACGCCGGGGCTCAGGGCTCGCTCTTTGTCGACCCGGACCCGGCGGCGCTGCTCCACTCGCGGCGTGTCGACTACGATCACATCGCCGAACGGGTCGGTCCGGACGACTCGGTGCTCGACCTGGGCTGCGGCTCGGGCGAGCTGCTGAAGCGGCTCGAGCGGCGCGCCGGGCCCGGACGCAAGGCGGTCGGGGTCGAGCTCTCCGAATACGCGATCGTCGAGTGCGTGCGCCGCGGCGTCGACGTGATCCATGCCGACATCGACCGCGGCCTCGAAATTTTTGAGGACGACGCCTTTGACGTCGTCATTCTGTCCCACACATTGCAGGCGGTCCGCGACGTGGAGCGCGTGATCGCCGAGATGCTGCGCGTGGGACGCCGCGCGATCGTAAGCTTTCCCAACGCGGCGCACGGCGCGCAGCGTCGGCGGCTCGAAGAGGAGGGGTTGGCGCCCCAGGCCTCCCTCCTCGAGAGTCACCGCTGGTCCGATCCTCCGCCGTTGCGCCTGGTCTCGATCCGCGACTTCGAGCTCTTTTGCGAGACGCGCGGCGTCGCGATCGGCGATCGCGTGGCGCTGGATACGAGCTCGGGGAGCGTCGTCACCGACGCGGTCAACCGCGGTGCCGACCTCGCGATCTTTGTGCTCGAACGGAGCAAAACGTGAAGCGCGTCGTCGCGATTCCGGGAGAAGACGCGGCGCCGGAGGCATTCTATCCCTGCGTGGAACTGGTCGACCGCCTCGGGGTGCCGATCGAGTGGGAATGGCCCGAGGTCGGGCTGCCGGCCAAAGAGCGGACTGGGCATCTGTTTCCCAGCGAGGCCCGCGCGGCCATCGACGCGTCGGACGCCACCCTGTTTGGGTCGACCAGTGGCCCGAGCGGCCCGGCGTTGTTCTATCTGCGCTGGGGGCGCGGCACCTTTGCCAACGTGCGGCCCGCCCGGTGGTGCCCGGGATACCAAAGCCCCCTCGCGAACCCGGAGGGGGTCGACTTTGTCATCGTGCGGGAAAACCTCGAAGACGCCTACGTGCGGGTCGAGGGTGAGGTCGACGAGCTCGCCCCGCTGGAGCTCCGGAGCCCGACCGCGCGACGCCCGCTTCTCGAGTTCCGCCCGGGTCGCTTTTCGGTCAAGGTCATCAGTGAAGCGGGTACCGCGCGGGTCGCCCGCTTTGCCTTCGAGTTGGCGTGCAAGCGCGCTGCCCGCGGTAGCCCGGGGCGCGTGACCTGTGGCACCAAGCACAACATGCTGCCCCAGTCGGACGGCCTGTTCCGCGATGTCACCGCCGGGGTCGCGGCGGAGAACCCCGAGATCGAGATCGAGGCGCTCGGCGTCGACGACCTCGCGCACCGCTTGATCGCGACGCCCCAGAGCTTCGACGTCGTGCTCCTCCCCAACCTCTACGGGGATCTGTTGTCCGATGCCGCCGGCGCCCTGATCGGGGGCCTGGGCCTCGCCCCCAGTGGCTGCTATGGCGCCGACTACGCCTATTTCGAGTCGGCCCACGGCACGGCGCCGGACCTGGTGGGCCAACACACCATCAACCCCACCGCGACCCTCCTCTCGGCGGCTATGATGCTCGAGTACCTCGATCTCGAGGAGGCGGCCGGGCGGCTGCGCAAAGCGGTGGAGGCCGTGTACGCTCACGGCGAGCAGCTCACCCGCGACCAAGGCGGTAGCGCCACCACCGACCAGTTCTGTGCGGCGGTGGCCACCGCGCTGTAGCGGTACAACCTCCGAGGCTCGAGACCTCGTCGTTCCACCAAAGGGGAATTTCGTCATGCCGTACGCCGAAGGGCGAACCTTTTACGACGCGGACAGCCACATCATGGAGCTCCCGGACTGGCTCCACGCGTTCGCCGACCCGGGCGTGCGCGACCGCCTGCCGCCGATCGACTTCGCGCCGGGGGGGCGCATGGTCGAGGCGCTCGAACGCCTCGAGGGCCGCCGGGCGCACGCCCCGGAGACCGTGGCGGAGCTCGAGAAGAACGTGATCGCGGGCCCCAAGGGATACGATGCGCTTGGCGCCTTCAACGCCGCCGAGCGTTCGCGAGCACTCGACCACCTGGGCTTTGCGCGGCAGGTCGTGTTCCCGACCTTCTCGCCGCTCCACGCCTTTCACCAGGCCGACTTCGAGCTGCGCTACGCCGCTTGCCGTGCCCACAACCGGGCGATGGGCGCGTTTTGCAGCGACGATGAGCGGCTCATGGGGGTTGGCATACTGTCGCTGGCCGACCCGGCTCAGGCAATGATAGAGCTCGATACCGCGATCGAAGCCGGCCTGGCGGCGATTTGGATTCCTCCGGAGCCGGCGGGCGGGCGCTCGCCCGGGCACCCCGACCTCAATCCCTTGTGGGCGCGTCTCGCCGAGGCCGGGCTGCCGTTCCTGCTCCACGTCGGCGGGAGCTCGTTCAAGGTCGACGACGCCTACTGGAACAACGGAAAGCCGCTTCCCGACGATTGGCTCGGCGGCGGGGAGAACATCCGCTCCAAGGACTTCACGACGCTCCACCAAGCGGCGGAGACCTTTCTTTCGGTGCTGGTGCTCGACGGGGTGTTGGAGCGTTTCCCTGCGTTGCGCGGCGGCGCGATCGAGCTCGGCGCCACCTGGGTTCCCGGCATGATGCGGCGGATCGACTACGCGGCGGAGGTCTGGTACAAGAGCGAGCCCGACCTCGCGTCGTTCACCCGCAAGCCCTCCGAACAGGTGCGCGAGCAGCTCGCCTTTACGCCCTTCCCCTTCGAGGACGTGGGGAGTCTGATCGCCGACTCCGCCGACGATCTCTTCATGTTCTCGAGCGACTACCCCCACATCGAGGGCGGTCGCAACCCCCTCGGCCGCTTTGAACGGTCGCTCGCGACGGTGTCCGACACGGCGAAGGATCGCTTCTACTCCGGCAACTTCGAAAAGCTCTTTTCCCTCTAATCATCCGAACAGGAGAACAACTCAATGGCCCTGAAGACCGAGCGCGTCGACATCAACGGAATGGGCGGTTATCTCGCGCGCCCCGACGACAGCCAGACCCTCCCCGCGGTGATCGTGTGGATGGAGGTCTTTGGCGTGAACTCCCATATCCGCAGCGTTGTCGACCGGGTGGCCGCTGAGGGATACGTGGCCCTCGCTCCCGATTTCTTTCACCGCACGGCGCCGGGCATCGAGCTCGGCTACGACGAAGCGGGGATGAACGAGGGCATTGCCAACATGATGCAGCTCAAGTCCGATCAGATGATCGCCGACGCCCAGAGCGCGCTCACCTTCCTGCGCGGCCGCGGCGACGTCCAAGGCGAGAAGATCGGCGTCATGGGATTCTGCATCGGTGGCCACATGACCTACTTGACAGCGTGTGAGACCGACGTCGCGGCGGCGGCGAGCTTCTACGGCGGCGGGATCTCGGCACCGGAGGGGCCCGGCGGCGCCGCGTCGACGGTGAGCCGCACGGCGGGGATCAGCTGCCCGATCCTTTGTCTCTACGGCGCAAAGGACGCGCACATTCCGCTCGACCAGGTCGATCAGGTGCGGTCGGCGCTAAAGGCCGCGGGCACGCAGCACGAGGTAATCGTATACGACGACGCCGACCACGGCTTCTTCTGCGACCAACGCGACAGCTACCACAAAGCCTCGGCCGACGACGCCTGGGGCCGCGTCAAGGATCTGTTCAAGAGTCACCTCGGCTAGCAAGCGGAGCGGCGGTAGCCGCGGAGCGCGCAGCGAAGGCGAAGCCTTCGCGAAGTTCATCCAAGCTGAAAGCGCGAACCTCCGGGCATCGTTGAAGCAGCCGGAAGTTCATCCAGGCCGCAAACGTTCACCTCCTCACGGGCGGGCTAATCGTCGCTCGGTCTGCTCAGCCGATACAGCGCCGTCTCGTAGTCGGAAACGACGTAAAGGGTCTCGTCGTCAACGGCGGCGACACCCGTCGGCACTCCGATCTCGGGGAGAGCGTCGGGAAGGTCGAGGCCGATCGGCAGCCGGGTGCCGAGCACCGCAAGGCGTCCCGAGCCGGGTTCGACAGCGACCACGCGCCGGGCGCCCACCTCGGCCACGGCGACGCGGCCGTCCGGAAACACGTCGATGCCCTCCGGGCGGTCGAGGTTCTCGGCGATGGGCGCGCGGGTTCCCGCGTCGAGGTCCAGCCGTGTTACGGAACCGGCTCGGTACTCGCTGACGTAGAGCGCACCGTCGCTGGCGCGGGCGAGGCCGACGGGTCCGCGCAGGCCTTCGGCGACGACCTCGCGAGAGTCCGGGTCGGTGACGTCGACCCGCACGATGGTCCCCGCCTCGAACTCCGCCACGAGCAGACGATTCTCGTCCTCGAAGAGGAGCCCGTGGGGCGAGTCGAGATCCTCGAAGACCGCCTGGTCCGCTCCCGTCGCCGCGTCGAAGACCTGCACTGCGCCCGGCGAGAGGTCGCCGATAGGAAGCCCCGACACGGCGAACCAACGGGGGCTCGACGCTGCAAAGAAGGGCAGATGGAGCTCTCGCTCGAAAGCGCGGGCGATCTCGAGCACCTCGTGGCCGGGTCGGCGCACCGCCCGGAACGAGAACACGTCGGGAATGAGCAGCTGGTTGCGGGTCGGATCCCAGGCGACATCCCCGGGAACACTGAGCAGCCCCGAGAGCTTCACATCCTGACGCCCCGACGCGATATCGACCTCGATCACCGCGTTGTCGCTCGCGTTGGTGATGAAGAGCCGGTCCCGCGAGTCAAAGGCCAGGTTGTCGACCATCGCTTCCACCTGGGCGACCACCTCTTTCTCACCCGTTGCGGGGTCGACCCGCACCACTTCGCCCCGCGCGGTGTCGACGACAAAGAGCTCGCCTCGGGAGTTGAAGTTCACCGCCGCCGGCACGCCAAAGCCATCCGCCACCACGGTGAACTCGCCGCTCTCTACGTCGACTCGGGCGATCTGGCCCTTGGTGAAGAGCGGGCCATAGAGCTTCCCGTCGCGGTCGAAATCGAAGCCGTTGAGGCCGCCAAAGCCCTCGGCGACGAGGCGCGCCGGCGCCTTTCCCTCGAGGTCGATCTCGTAGAGCGCGTCGCCAAGAAATACCGTCGTGGCGTAGAGCCGTCCGTCGGGCGCAAAGGCCAGCGAGTTGAAACCGGGATGCCCCGACGCCAGGGTGAGCGTCTCGCCATCGGGCCGCCGCGCACGCACTTCGCCGGCGAAAAACGCCGTCCAGGCAAGGGTGCCGTCCACTCCGAACTCGAGGTCGTCGGCCTCGCCCAAGGGGGCAGGCACCACGGCGGCGACGGCACCCGATTCGGGCCGAACCTCGTAGATCGCCTGACCCAGCACGTCGCCCACAAAGAGTCGGTCCGCGGCATCGAAGGCCAGCCCGTGTACGCCGTGAAAATGCGACCCACGCACCACGACGTCGCGGTCCCACTCGACGTCGGCGGATCCGGGCCCATTCCCTGCCCCGCCGCATGCCACGAGCAGCGTACCGGCAACCGCTGTCACCCGTGCCCATCGTTGCCCCGCGCCGTCCCGCATGCAGCGGCCCCCCGTAGCTTGGGTGGTACCCTACGCGGACCGCTGCGGCCGGTCCAGACGCCCGCCGGCTTCGCGGCCAGATAGTTCCCAGAGGAGCGAAATGCCGAGATTCAACTTCCAACCCCACGATTTGCCGGCGCCCGCCGAGGCGCTTCGCCACGAGGTGCGCGAGTTCCTCGACAAGGAGCTGGCCGACTATCCGCCCGGGCTGCGCTCGCACACCTGGCAGGGATTCTCCCCGGAGTTCAGCCAGAAGATGGGGGCGATGGGCTGGATCGGGATGACTTGGCCCAAACAGTACGGGGGGAGCGAGCGCAGCAACCTCGAGCGGTACGTGGTGCTCGAGGAGGTGCTAGCGGCCGGCGCGCCGGTGGCGGCGCATTGGATCGCCGACCGTCAGAGCGGGCCCCTACTGCTGCGCTATGGGACCCAGGAGCAGCGCGATTTGATCCTCCCCTCGATCGCGAAAGGCGAGTGCTACTTCTGCATCGGGATGAGCGAGCCGGACTCGGGCTCAGACCTCGCCTCGATTCGTACCCGGGGTGAGTGGAGCGAGTCCGACGAGGGCTGGGTCGTGAATGGCACCAAGGTGTGGACGACCAACGCCCACCGCTGCCAGTGGATGGTGGCGCTGATCCGTACCGCGGGCGACGCGAAGTCGCGCCAAGAGGGGCTCACCCAATTTCTCGTCCGTACCGACGCCCCGGGTGTCACGATCCGGCCGATCCGCGACCTCGCCGGTGGCGAGCACTTTAACGAGGTGGTGTTTGAGAACGCGCTCATCCCCGACGCGATGCGCGTCGGCAAAGAAGGCGCCGGGTGGAAGCAAGTGATGGCCGAGCTCGCGTTCGAGCGCAGCGGGCCCGAGCGCTACCTGAGCAGCTTCGAGCTGGTGCGTCAGATGGTCCTGGAGGCGGAGACCCACGAATCCGAGCGGCTGTTGGTGGGAACAGGCCGCATGATCGCCCACCTCGCGACGCTGCGGCAGTTGTCGATCTCCGTCGCGAGCATGCTCGAAGCCGGCGAGGATCCGGCCCTCGAGGCCTCGGTGGTCAAAGATGCCGGCGGTACCTTTGAGCAGGAAATCCCGGAGATCGCCCATGACCTGCTGGGCCGTGAGCCGAGCGCGGAAGCGACGGGGGATTTCGAGCAGGTGTTGGCCTATCTCACGCAAAACGCGCCGTCGTTCTCTCTGCGCGGCGGCACGCGGGAGATCCTACGCGGCATCATGGCGCGCGGGTTGGGCTTGCGATGACGTTGGCGCAGAGCCGCTTCAGCGCGCCGCCCGACGGGCGCGAGCGCCGGAACCGAGGTGCACATGGCTGACGAACACCGCGCATTGATCCGCGAGACCCTCGACCGCCTCCTCGAGGATCATCTCGATCGCGCGAACCGGGAGGCGGCAGAGCACGGCGAATGGCCGCAGGCACTCTGGGGGGCGCTGGAAGAGAACGGCCTTACCCAGCCTCTCGTCGAAGAGCTCGGCGGGGGCACTTGGCTCGACGCCCAGGTGATCCTGCACGCCAGCGCGTTCTTTGCGGCGCCGCTGCCCCTGGCCGAGACGATCCTCGCCGGCTGGCTGTTGGACCGCGCCGGTCTCGAGGTGCCCGAAGGCGCCCTTTCAATCGCGCCGCTGGGCGATTCGCTTCGGCTCGAGTCGGGAACGCTTCGTGGCGAGGCCAAGCGTGTTCCCTGGGGCCGCAACGTCGCCCACCTCGTGGTCGCCGGTGGCGGACAGGTCGCATTGGTCGAGCTCGCGGGCTTGGCGATCGACCACGGCTCCAATTTGGCGCACGAACCGCGCGACGACCTGCGTTTCGACGGCGTCGAGGCGCTTTGCACCGCCGCGCTTCCGGAGTCGGTCGGTGCGGCGCCGGTCGAGCACT
>CAJIBI010000341.1_pt1 | contig 22579 bp, 19 predicted proteins | sample 9199321 | NCBI WGS metagenome assembly CAJIBI01 (sample SAMEA7708294, study PRJEB35096) | sediment metagenome | biome: marine neritic benthic zone biome [ENVO:01000025]; feature: sediment [ENVO:00002007]; material: shallow marine sediment [ENVO:03000034] sea grass bed [ENVO_01000059] ... | reverse complement strand
GGGTGGGGCGCGGGGTGATGAGGTAGGCGCCGTGGAGCGAGAGGTTGTAGAGGATCGCGCTGCGCTCGCCGGTCTTGCTCACGACCTTCGCCACCACGTTGGTCGGCACCCGGGAGGCCGAGCGCGGCTTCCCGATGTCGTTGTAGTGGGCGAGGTTGATGACGAAGCGGAGCTCTTCGTGGGTGTAGGGCTGCCAGAGCGCGTAGCGCACCCCCGCGCCCCGCAACGCGTCGAGGTCCGACGAGGCCGGGAGCTCACCAGCCGCGATGAACTCCACCCAGTCGCCGCGAAGCCGCCGCGCGAGCTCGGGGAGCTGGGCCGCGGGGTCGGCGATGCCGTGACCCTCGGCGAGGACGATGCAGCGCACCGGGCTCGTCGAGCGCTGGTCGATCTCGAGGATGCCCTGGACGGAGCGCGCCGGCAGCGCGCGATAGTTGAGCAGCACCACCCGCGCGGCGAGCGATTCAGAGGCGTCAGGTCCGCCCAGGATGACGACGACGTCACGACGCATCGCAGCACTCATCGGAGGACCACCGGGGGGACTTGACCTCGTCGCCCCCCGGGGGCTCTGCGGGTCGGGTGGGGGCGTCGCGCCGGGAGTTGCGGCGGCTAGGCGCTCCTCGCCGCGCGCACCTGCTGGTCGTGGAGCGCCAGGATCTGCGCCACACAGCCGGTGAGCCGCTGCGCCGTTCCCAGGTGGAGGAACTCGTTGGGGCCGTGGGCGTTGGAGCCCGGCCCGAGCACCCCGGTGATCACGAACTGCGCGTCGGGGAACTTCTCGCCGAGCATCCCCATGAAGGGGATCGTGCCTCCTTCGCCCATCATCACCGCCGGCGGGCCGAACCAGTCGCGGGAGACGGTCTCGAGGCTGCGTTCGAGCCAGGGCGCCAGCGCGGGCGCGTTCCAGCCGGGCGCGACGAAACCCGGCTTGAACGAGACGCGCGCGCCGTAGGGCGGGTCGGCCTCGAGGGTCTCGCGGATCCGGTCGCGGGCGAGCGCCGGGTCGACGGTGGGCGGGAGCCGCAACGAGATCAACAGCGAGGTGCCCGGCCGGAGCACGTTGCCCGCGTCGGCGAGGGACGGGATGCCCTCGGCCCCCACCACCTCGAGCGAGGCGCGCCAGGTGCGGTTGAGCACCAGCTCGGGGCCGTGGCGCGCGACCGGCCCGGCGCCGCCCTGAAAGGGAAAGCGCTCGAAGGCCGCGTCGCCCAGCACCTGCGCGGCGGCCTGCGCCTGACGGCGGCGCTGGGCCGGGATCTCCGCCTGGAGCTCGTGGAGCCGGATCTCCCCGCTCTGCTCGTCTTCGAGACGCGAGAGCAGACGGCGCGCGACGCGAAAGCTCGAGGGCACGACCCCGCCGGCGTCCCCCGAGTGCACGCCCTCCTCGAGCACCTCGACCTTGAGCACCCCCGCCGCCAGCCCCCGCAGCGAGGTGGTGCACCAGAGCTGGTCGTAGTTGCCACAGCCCGAATCGAGACACACCACGAGCCCCGGGCGCCCGATACGCGGGGCCAGGTGGTCGATGTAGGCCGGGAGGTCGTAGCTCCCGCTCTCCTCGCAGGTCTCGATCAACACGCCGCAGCGCGCGTGCTCGAGCCCCTGCTCGCGCAGCACCCGCAGCGCCAGCAGCGACGCGAAGACGGCGTAGCCGTCGTCGGCCCCGCCCCGGCCGTAGAGCCGGCCGTCGCGCACCACGGGCTTCCAGGGGCCGAGGTCGGCGTCCCAGCCCTGCATCTCGGGCTGTTTGTCGAGATGGCCGTAGAGGAGCACCGTCTCGTCGCTCCCGGTGCCGGGATACTCGAGCCAGAGCACCGGCGTGCGGCCCGGGAGGGTCACCACCTCGATCGAGAGCCCGGGCAGCGCCTGGGTCTCGCACCACTCGCGCGCCAGGGCGACGGCGCGGTCGAGATGGCCGTGCGCCGCCCAGTCGCGGTCGAAAGCGGGCGACTTCGCGGGAATTGCGATGTACTCCCGCAGCACCGGGAGGATGCTCTTCTCCCAGGTCGGCTCGATCAACGCGCGCGCGGCCGCGATGTCCACGGCCCCATCCTACGGAGAAGCGAAGCAGATGGAAAGCAACGGCACGTGTCTCGTCGCAGGAGTGGGCCCCGGAACGGGGGCCGCCGTCGTGCGCCGCTTTGCGGCGGGTGGCTACCAGGTGGCGATGGTGGCCCGCGACCAGGCGCGGTTGGCCGAGCTCGAGAAAGAGATCCCCGGCACGCGCGGCTTCGCCGTCGACCTCTCCGACCTCGACGCCACCCGCGCCCTCCACACCCAGGTCACCGAGGCGATGGGCCCGGTGCGCGTCGTGGTCCACAACGCACCCTTCGGGATGTTTGGCGAGGCGCTCGAGATCGACGCCGAGCGCTTCGAGCACGCCTTCCGGGTGAACACGGTGTCGCTGCTCGTCTTGGCGCAGGCCTTCGCCCCCGACATGATCGAGGCGGGGGAGGGCGCCATCCTCGTCACGGGCAACACCTCGGCCTGGCGCGGCAAGGCCAACTTCGCGGGCTTCGCCCCCACCAAGGCCGCCCAGCGCATCCTCTCCGAGTCGATGGCGCGCTCGCTCGGCCCGAAGGGCATCCACGTGGCCTACCTGGTGATCGACGCGGTGATCGACCTGCCGTGGACCCGCGAGGCCTTCGCCGGCAAGCCCGACGACTTCTTCGCCCAACCGAGCGCCATCGCCGACACGCTCTTCCACCTCGCCCACCAGCACCGGTCGGGCTGGAGCTTCGAGGTCGACCTACGCCCCTTTACCGAGGAGTGGTAGACCTGCGGGCGACAGAAAGGGGTCGTCCGGGTGAGAGGGCAGGTGGGCCACGAAGCAGGCCCCAGCCCCCTCGCGCGACTGCACCTCGAGCATCCCGCCGTGCTCGCGCACGATGTCGAAGGCGATCGAGAGCCCGAGCCCCGTCCCCTCTTCGGGCCCCTTCGTCGTAAAAAAGGGGTCGAAGATCCGCGGGCGCACCTCGGCCGGGATCCCCGGCCCGTTGTCGCGCACCTCGATGTCCACCCCGTCGCCGTTGTGCCGCGTCTCCACGGTGATCACCGCGTCGGGGTGCGCCACGAGGGCCTGCTTCGCGTTCACCAGGAGGTTCACGACGACCTGGGTGAGGCGCTGGGAGGAGGCGCGGATGCGCGGCAGGTCGCCCCCCAGCAGGGTCTTCGTGTCGACGTGGCGATTGCGGTGGAGGTCCGAGAGCCGCACCGACTCGCGGACGATCTCGTTTACGTCGACCTCCGCGACGTCGTCGGCCGGCTCGCGGGAGATGCGCCGCATGCTCGCCACGATGCCGCCGATGCGGTCGATCCCGTCGCCGCACTCCGACACCACCTGGGGGAGCTCCTCCAGGTCCTGCGCCTGCTCGTCCGGGAGTCGGTCGGCGTACTTCGCGAGCTCGCCGATCACGGCCTCGAGGTGGGTCAGGTTCGAGCGCAGAAACGCCAGCGGGTTGTTCACCTCGTGGGCGACGCCGGCGGCGAGGCTCCCCACCGTCTCGAGCCGCTGTACCTGGCGGGTGAACACCTCGTACTGGTGCTCCTGGGTGCAGTCGCGCAGCACGGCGAAGCGCCCGGCCAGCCCGCTCTCGGCGGGGTCGAGGGCCTTGGCGGTGAGCTGCACCCGGCGGCCGTCGCCGGGGCGGAGCTCGGTGGCCGGCAGGGTGAGGCCGGGCGGGAGGGCCTCGAAGGCCTCCTCGAGGGCGGCGAGCCGCTCGCGGTCGTCGGCCAGCGCCCCTACCACCTCGGCCAGCCGCCGCCCGCGGATCTCCCCCGCCGAGCGCTCGAGGATCAGCTCCGCCGCCGGGTTGGCGTCGAGCATCACCCCCTCGAGGTCGCTGATCAGCACGCCGTCGCGCAGATGGTCGATCACGTCGCGGCGCGCGATGGGCAGCATGTCGAGCAGGTGGTTGCGAAAGATCGCGAAGGTGAGCACCAACGCGAGAAAGCCCATCGCCGCCGGCGTCGTGTCGTAGGCCAGCGGCGACCAGCCGCTCACGAACGACGCGTGGGTGACGAGGGGCCCGGCGAGGGCCAGCACCACCAGCCCAAACTGCAGCGGCGCGTCGCGCAAGAAGGTGCGCGCCGCCGCGCGCAGAAAGAGCGCGTCGCCGGCGAGGGTGTAGACGTAGCCAAAGACGAGGGTCGCGTAGAAAAGCGGCCCCGGGGTCTCCGCGTGCCGCTCCACCGCCGTGAAGAGCTGGCCGTGCCACCCGTTGGTGGCCATCGCCACCCAGCTCAGCGCCATCGGCAGCAGCAGGGCCAGCCACGCCGGCGAGCGCGGGTCGAAGAGCCGCACCCGGGCGTAGCGGCCGCAGAGGAGCAGCCAGCACACCGGCGCCAGCGTCGCGCCCAGCCAGCTCACCGCGAAGCCCGTCTCGGCGGCCCCCGCGCTCGGCGCCGCAAAACGCCACATCACCCCCGCCGTCCACAGCATCAGCGAGGCCAGGTAGGCGAGCAACGGATTGCGCAGCGGCGAGCGCACGGCGAGGCTCGCCACGTAAACCGCGATCGCCGCGCTGATCAGAAAGGTGAGCGCGGCCTGGAGGGTGGCAGCGGACATCGCCCCTTCCATCGGCGCATCGCGGCTCGGAGGTGAGGGTGGGGCGACCGGCGGGTGCGGGACAGTTCAGACGCGCAAGAAGCGGCCCGGCTCGACCTCCCGCACCGTCCCCGCCGCGCACATCCGCACCAGGTGCATCGTCATGCTCCGCCGCTCCACGGCGTCGACGAAGAGCACATCGTCCCCCGGCCGGTAGATGAAGCGGTGGGCGGCGATCTCGTCGAGGCTCCGCGGCGCACCGTCCAGGAACTCGAGGAGCCGGCGCTCGCGGTCGCCGATCATGCTGCGGAAGCGTGTGTAGCGGGCGTCGAAGGCCTCGCGCTCTTCCAGCACCCCGATGTGGTGGAAGGTCGCCCAGCTCTGGGGCGTCAGCGCTTCGAGCTCGTCGAGGGTCGTCTCGAAGTCCTCGAGGTCCGACCAGGCGTCGCCGTAGTAGGGGCCAAAGCTCGAGAGGTCGACGTCGGCCAGGTAGAGCATGTCCTGGGGCTCGATCCAGAAGAAGCACTGGCCCCGGGTGTGGCCGGGGGCGTGGATGGCCCGTACCCGCACCGAGCCCCCCAGGTCGAAGACGTCGCCGTCTCGGAAGGGCACGACGTCCGCGCGGGGCGTGTAGTGATACTTGTCGAGGAGTCGGCTGATCCATTCTTCTTCAATCACGGGGCCATAGCCGTAGATCTCGAGCATTTTCTCGAGGGATTCGAAGCCCTCGATGTCGTCCTCGTGACAGTGCCAGGGGATGTCGGGGTAGAGGTGGTTGCCGGCGTAGTGGTCTTCGTGGCAGTGGCTGTTGAGGATGCGGTCGACGGCGGGGAGGGCGTCGCGGCGGTCGAGCATCCCGAGGGCCGGGTCGATCAACAGGCTCTCCTCGGGCCCCCGCACCAGAAAGGTGTTGCCGTCGGGGTAGCGCCCGCCGTCGGGCCCGTAGAGGACGGTGACCGCCCCGAACTGTCGCTCCTCGAGCCCTGCCGCCATGCGCCTCCCGCTCCGCTGGCCCCGCCGGAATGGGGGCCGGGGAGGGCAGACGATAGGCGGCGCGCCCCGCGCCAACCATCGGGCGATCAGGCGGAGCGGGATCCTTGGCTGCGCTCGCGGAGCTCGTTGACCCGCCGCCGCTGCTCCGCGGCCACCCAGCTCGTGAGGTCGCTGCGCACGCCCTCGCTCACGCCCTGGAACTCGAGGGAGACGAAGCGCCTCGAGCCGGCGCTCTCCGGGCTCACCCGCACCACCCGGGCCACGAGCTTGAAGTCGACGTCGCCCAGCGGGAAGTGGCACTTCACGACGTCGCCCTCGTGGAGGTGCTCGGGCTCGGCCACGCGGGCGCCGCCGGCGCTGAAGTCGATCAGGGGGAGCTCGGCGAGGCGGGTGTCCGAATCGTCCTGGGGCTCGATCTCCGCGCGGAGACCGTAGGTGTTGACGCGGACGTATTCGCGGCCCTGGCGCCGCGCCCAGTCGCCCTGGAGCCGCAGGCTGACGGTGTCGCGCATAGCGATCGCTACGCGCGCTACGCCGCGGTAGCGCGCGTCGCCGCGCACGCCGATCTCCACCTCGACGTCCTCGCCGGGCTGCACCGCCCCGAGCGCGCGGGTCGAGACCCAGATGAGGCCGTCGGTGACGCGCTCGACCTCCACCTCGCGCGGCTCGCCGCCTACGACGACGAGGATCGAGGCGCCGCGTTGTAGCGCGGCGGCGTGGCCGGAATCGCTCAAGCCCTCTCCTCGCCCGCGTCGGGACGCGGGGCGGCACAACGGGATCCGACCCCAGCGGAACCCTCCGCCCGGACGCGAATCCACCCCCTTCGGATCGGGTCGCGGGAGGCGGTGCTTGAATGCGTCCTGGCGGGGGGCACCGGCCCCTCGCACGCCGCGAGAGCTTCGGTAGCTTCGCCGTGGGGGAAGAGGTGCGAATCACACAGAGACGTGGGGGCAGGTGCTCGCGCGGTGTCTCTAGCGGCGGAGAGGGCCCGCGTGCCGTAGGCGCGAGGGGCAGGAGTAGGCCTCCGCGCCGGCGCACCGACGCGGCCACCCGGTTGGCGCGCGCCGCGAGCCGTGGGGCGTTCGCCGTGGGTCTCGCCGCGGCCTGGCTCGTGCTGCTCCCGCAGCGCGCCGCCGCGCAGGATGCCGTCTTTGCCGTGCCCCGGGTGAGCCCCGAGGCGAAGCTCGTGGTTCCCATCGAAGAGAGCGGCGACGCGGCTCTCGGCCGTGGGTGGCACCCCGGCAGACGCCAGTTCGTCTCCCAACGCGGCACGTGCATCGCCTACGACACGAGCGGCTTCGAGCCCGCCGAAGAGGTGCACGCCTCGCTCGAGACGCTGAGCCGCGCCGGCGGGCACCTGCGGTTGGGGCTCCACGTGGCCGTCTATCGCGGGGTCGAGAGCGTCGAGGGGGCGCGGTTGGTCGACGCCGCGCGGCGTCTCGCGCGTCACGACCTCCAGTCGTTCCGCGCGCTGTGTGGCGACACCTTCGCGGCGGGCACCGTCGCCGGGGCGCAGTTTCTGGGCGAGCTCGAGGTGGGCTCGCAGGACGGCGCCGCGGCCCACGCCTGGCTTCAGCGACGCCGCGTCTTTGGCGCCACCACCAACCTCGAGCGACTGGCCGAGATGCTCGAAGACTTCGTCGGGCGCTTCCCGGTGCGCGCACAGATCCTGATCGAGGGCCGCCGCGGTGCCGCGAAGCCGATCGATCCGCTGGTGCTGATCGCCGGCGCCGCCGACTTCCCCAACACCTCCGACGCCGAGCGCGCCGGCCCCTTCCTCGCGCTCCTCCTCGAGTACCCCGAGTACATGCGCTCGGGGCTCGCCCTCGACTTCGCGATGCGCCCGCCCGCCGAGCCGGGGCGCGCGGTGTTTGCCGCGATGCGCCCGCGGCGCAGCGCCGCCTCCGAGATGCACCTCGCGCGGTCGACGCGTCGGCCGCCACCGCCAGCGCCGGTGGCGACGCCGGTGTTTCGCGTCGAGCGCTTTCCGGTGCGGGTCATCGAGCGCGGCGACATCGCGGTCTACGCGGGGCCCACCTCGCCCCCCGACCTCTTCGTCCAGCACGTCGGCACCACCCACTTCTGGGTGCCCGGGGCCGCCTCGGGGACGCCGCGGGTGCGCGCCGCCATCGCCGGGGCGATGACCGCGATGGCGCCCTCGCCCGAAGTCTGGCCGCTGCGCTGGGTGCGCCGCTACGCGGCGGGAGGGGCGGAGGGGATGGCGGTGTATCTCTCCCCCGACGCGCCGATCGACGGCACCCACAGCGGCCGCGCCGCCGAGGGCTACGCCTGGATTCCCGGGGTGGCCGCACCCAACCCCCGCGAGCGCACACTGGTCGACGCCGTCCTCAAGGCCGCGACGCCGCCGGTGTCGACCGGGCCCTAAACGCAGCGCCGGCGAGCGACAGCAACGCCACCCCCGCCGAGATCGGCACCCACCAGGTCCACGCCACCACCGGGCGGCCCGCCCACACCGGTTGCAGAAAGAGCAGGGCGCCGGTCGCGGCGCCGAGGGCGAGCGCGACGACCCCGGCGCGGTCGGGCACCGCGCCGCGCCCAAAGAGCGCCCAACCGAACACCGCGAGCAGCGCGCCGTAGAGGACGGTCATCGCCGAGAGCGCCAGCTCCACGAGCGAGAGGTGCGCCTGGGCCAGCCGGTCATACGCGGCGATCGAGAGCGCCGACGCGATCAACACGCCGCCGCACACCGCCGCCGCGCGTCGCAGCGCCGCCGGGGTGTCGGCGGCGTCGAGGGCGCGGCCGCGCACGTCGACGACCCAGGTGCTCGCCATCGCGCAGAGTGCCGAGTCGAGGCTCGAGAGCGCCGCCGCCGCGAGCCCGGCAAAGACCAGGCCGCGCAACCCGTCGGGCATCGCCATCAGCGCGAAGCGCGCCACGGCGTGACGTCCCTCCTCGAGGGCCAGCCCCGGCTGCTCGAGGGCCACCCGCGCCAGCGCGGTGCCGATCAGCAGGAAAAGCGCCGTCGTCGGGAAGTTCATCCACGCCGACGCCAAGAGCGCGCGGCGGCTGGCGCGGGGGCCGGTGGCGAAGAGCCGCTGCACCATGTCGTAGTCGGTGCTGTGGGTGGCGAGGGTCAGGAAGAAGCCGCCGAGCACGGCTGTGCCCACCGGCGGGACGCTCGAGAGCGAGAGCCAGGGGTCGAGGTGGAAGATCTGACGCCGCCCCGCGTCGCCCGCCCAGGCCCAGAGCCCCGCGAGCCCGCCGTCGACCGCGGCGAGCGCGACGGCCAGGAGCGCCAGCGCCGAGCCCCAGAGCGCGGCGCTCTGGAGCACGTCGGTCCACACGACGGCGCGGATGCCGCCCACCCGCGTGTAGAACATCGCCGCCGCGCCGCCGGCCACGATCGCCGCCGGCACCGACACGCTTAGCACCACCGAGAGCGCCGTCGCGGCGATGAAGAGCCGCGCCCCCGACGCCAGCGCGCGCCCCCCGAGAAAGCAGAGCGCCGCGGCGCGCCGGGTCGCGGGCCCGAAACGCCGCTCGAGAAAGGGGTAGAGGGTGACGATGCCGGCGCGGTGGTAGCGGGGCAGCACGAAACGCGCGATGCAGGCCTTCGCCGCGAGCGCCCCGACGCCCAGCTCGAGAAAGAACCAGTCGCCGCGCAGCGCGGCGTCGGGCACGCCCAGAAAGGTGGCCGCCGACAGCTCGGTGGCGGCGAGGGAGAGAAAGACGGCCCAACCGGGGAGGGCGCGGCCGCCGACGAGCCACTCGCGGCTGTCGCCGCCGCGCGCGGCGCGCAGCCCCAGCGCCAGCGTCGCGCCGACGAAGAGCGCGAGCACGCCGTAGTCGAGGGCGCCGAGCGCGGCGGGGGCCCCGGCCAGCGGGGAGCCCACGGGTTAGACGTCTTCGGGGTCGCGGAAGGTCGGGGCGCGCTGCTCGACGTTCGCCTTCACGGCCTCGATCTGGTTGGCGCCGCCCAGCAGCGCGCGCTGGATGTCCTCTTCGAGACGCAGCCCCTCGGCCTTCGAGCCGTCCCAGCTCTCGTTGAAGAGGCGCTTGCCGGCGCGCACCGCGTCGGGCGACTTCGCGGCGATCTCGTAGGCGAGGTCGAAGGCGCGCTCGCGGGGCGCGGGGTCGACGTGGGTGGCGAGCCCGAGGTTCCCCGCCTCCTCGCCGGACACCACCCGGCCGGTGAAGGTGAGCTCCTTCGCGATGTCGGCGCGCACCAGGTTGCGCAGGGTCTGGGTGCCGCCCATGTCGGGGATCAGCCCCCACTTGATCTCCATCACCGAGAAGCGCGCGTCGGGGGCGACGAAGCGGATGTCGGCGCCCATCGCGAGCTGAAAGCCCGCGCCGTAGGCCACGCCGTGGACGGCGGCGATCACCGGGATCGGAAGCTCGTGCCAGATGTAGGCCGCGCTCTGGGCGTAGTTGGCGGCGCTCGAGCCGTCGCGGGCAAACAGGTCGGGGGCGCTGTCGCTCACCGAGCCGAAGCTCGCGAAGTCGAGGCCCGCGCAGAAGGCGCGGCCCTCGCCCGAGAGCACCACGGCGCGCACCGCCCGGTTGCCGGCGAGCTCGCGCCCCGCTTCGACCAGGCCCTCGAACATCGCCGGGTCGAAGGCGTTGAGCTTGTCGGGGCGGTTCATGCGAACATCGGCGACGCCTTGGGTGATCTCGATCGTGATGCGGTCGGACATGCGGGCCTCTCGGTGGGGACGGGCGGGTGGTCGGGTGTACGGGAGCCACCCCGCGCCCGGTGGCGCCCAACACTCGCAGAGCGACCCGCCGGACACAAGCGGAGCGCTCGCAGGTGGTGGGGCTCGCCGCGCGCCGTAGGCGTGCGACGCCGCGCTGCGGCGCTGGAAGGAGACGGGCGATGGCAGAGACGGTGTTGCAGGTCGAGCGCGACGGCGGCGTCGCGACCTTCACGCTCAATCGACCGGACGCGCTGAACGCGCTCAACGCGCCGCTGCGCGCGGCGTTGCGCGACGCCTTCGAGACGCTGCGCGAGCCGGGTGAAGTGGGCGCTGTCGTCCTCACCGGGGCGGGCCGCGCTTTCTGCGCCGGCCTCGACCTGAAAGAGCTGGGGGGCGAGAGCGGGGGTGGCGCGGCCACCGACACCACCCTCACCGACCTCCCGCTGATCCGCGCGCTCTGGGAGTGCCCGGTGCCGATCATCGGCGCCATCAACGGCTTCGCCGTCACCGGGGGCTTCGAGCTCGCGCTGGCCTGCGACGTGCTCATCGGCTCGACCGAGGCCCGCTTCGCTGACACCCACGCGCGCATCGGCGTGGTGCCCGGCTGGGGGCTCTCCCAGCGGCTCCCGCGCTGGATCGGGCCGAGCCGCGCCAAGGAGCTCTCGCTCACCGGCAACGTCCTCGACGCCGAGCGGGCCGAGCGCTGGGGTCTGCTCAACCGGGTGGTCGCGCCGGAGGCGCTCCTCCCCACCTGCCGTTCCCTCGCCGCCGACATGCTGGGCTGCGACCCCGCGACCCTCCGCGAGATCAAACGCGTGATCGACGACGGCTACGCCACCACCCTCGAGGCCGGCCAGCGCGTCGAGACCGAGGCGTCGCGCGCCTGGGCGCGCGGCGTGCGCGCCGAAGACGTCGCGGCGCGCCGCCGCGGCATGCAGGCGCGCACGCGCGCGCAGCCGCGCGGCTAGCGCCCGGGCGGCGCGATCGTGTGCGCGGGGGCCGGGGCGCGGCCGGTGGGCCGCGCACCCGGTCGGCGCGCTAGCTCAGCAGCTCGCAGGCGTCGTTCAGAAACTGCAGCGAGCTCACCTCGTCCTGCAGGATCGTCCGCATCAGGTACTGGGTCTCCGGGTCGCCGTCGAGCCGGTCGGTGAAGTCGCGCAGCGGCTTCAGGAGGTCGTCGGCCGAGGCGAACTCCTTCATCAACGTCTGGAGCTTCTCGACATCGCCACACGCGGTGCCGCCGAAATCTTTCATGAAGCGGTCGCGGTCGGCGCGGGGCACCTCGGCGCTGCAGGTGCCGCCGAGCTCCTTGATGCGCTCCTCGAGGAGCTGCGCGTGGCTCGCCTCGCGCTGCTGCACGGTGCGCAGCCCACCGCGCACACACGCGGTGTCGCTCACGTCGATCCACGCGTTGATCCAGGTCGCCGCGAAGCTCTCCTGTGCGCGGTACTCGTCGAGGAAGGTCACGGTCTCCTCACAGGTCGGCTCGTTCGAGAGCTTCGCCATGCGGCCTTCGAGGGTCTCGATCTGTGCGCAGAGGGCGCCCTGCTGCTCGCACACCTGCGCCAGGAGCTTCTCGATCTTCGCCAGTTGCTTGTCGCTCATCTCGTCCTTTCAATGTCCTCGCGCGGGTCGGATCGGGGCGAGGGGTGAAGCGCTAACATGCCGCGTCGGCACGGGAATTGGAAGAGTTCCTGAATCGATCGTCGAAACGGGCGTCTAACTTGCCACACTGCGGGGCGCCATCGCGAGGAGGGAAGCATGGGAGCCGTCGAAACGATCGCCCTGGCCATGGGGGTGGGCTGGGCTGCCGGCATCAACCTCTACGCCGCCATCGCCACCCTGGGGTTCCTCCAGCTCACCGGCAACATCGCGCTCCCGCCCGAGCTGGCCGTCGTCGCCGACCCCCTGGTATTGGGTGCCGCCGTCGTCATGTACTGCGTCGAGTTCTTCGCCGACAAGGTGCCGGGCCTCGACACCGGCTGGGACGCCATCCACACCTTCATCCGCATCCCCGCCGGCGCCGTGCTCGCCGCGCAGGCCGTGGGCCCGGTGAGCGAGCCCGCGATGCTCGCCGCCGGCCTCCTCGGCGGCGCCTTCGCCACCGGCAGCCACCTCATGAAGTCGGGCACCCGGGTGATGATCAACACCTCTCCCGAGCCCTTCACCAACTGGACCGCGTCCATCGCCGAAGACGCCATGGTGATCGCCGGGATCTGGGCCTCGCTCTACCACCCCTGGGCCTTTCTCGTGCTCCTCGCTCTCTTCGCCCTCGCGGCGATCTGGCTCCTCCCCAAGCTCTGGCGCGGCTTCCGCCGCGTCCTCGCCGCCGGCGCCAACCTCTTCCGCGGCTCCGACCGCACCGCCACCGCCCCCGCGACCCCCGCCGTGGTGATCGACGAAGACGAGGAGACGCGGGGCTAGCCTCCCAACCCTACGCGGTTCGCAGCCACTCTTCGACGAGCGTCACGTACTCCACGAACTGAAGATCGTGTCGATCGAGCCCCTGGCGATGGCAAAAGGAAGGCAGGGCGCCAGAAAACAGGGAGAAGCGTTCTCGAATACGGACTGGCCCTGGCAGAGTCTGTCGACGAGATACGCTTCGAAACCAGTTGCGAACCGCTCCGATCAGCATCTCGGGTGTGTTGCGGTGCGCGCGGACATCCTGGCCTGCGATGTCGGACAAGACCTGCTGGTATCGGTAGGGCTCTGCATCAAGGATCAAGCATCGCTTTTGCTTGGCCGACCCGGACCCAAAAGCGCGGCACCCCAGATCCAGACCGAGTTCGAAGGGCATATTGAATCTCGGGAGATCCGGCGAGAGCTCCACCCGTGACAGATCGTGGATCGAGAAACGCGATGTCTCAATGAGCTCGTGGATGCGGCGGACACGCGCCTCACCCGAATCAGGTTCGCCCAGGGCGCATCGCGGCACGAAACCGCAATCGACTACGCAGAACACCATCGCCTCGAACAAGGGCGCGTAGCCGTCGTCGAAAGGGCAATTGAGGAACACCGAGGCGGCGAAGCCGGACCGCGAAGTCATCGCTGGTGGCTAGGTCCGGCTCCGGCGTTTCGCCCAATCCTCACTCGGGGCTTCCGGGTCGGGGCGCATCCCGCGAAAGGAGATCTCGGCGCGGCCGGACGCCGTCGTACTTCGGTCGAGTGTCCGGGGCACTTCGATCTCCCCGGCTTCGATTTCGGCGTGGAGCTGCTTCGCGACGGCTCGTGCCTTCTTCCGATCGACCCGGCCGGTGCGGCCGAGGCTCTTGATCACGCGCTTGGCCATAACTCAAGTATCGGCAACGGCAACTCTTCTGACTACCGAGGACGCGCGGGCTCGGAGAGGGCGTTGGCGGGGTCGCTGCTCGCTTTGGGGGGGAGGGCGAGGAAGCGCACGCGGGCGCGGCGGCGCAGGTTCTCGCGGGCCTGACGCGGGCGTTGCCCTTCGAGGTAGCCGCGGACGTCGGGCGCCGCGTCTTCGAAGCTCATCTCGGCGGGCCAGCGCTCGCGGTTGGCCTCGAAGAACTGCACGAGCTCGTCGGCCGTCACCGGGCCGAGCGCCTCGATCTCCGCCTCCATCACCTGGTCGGGGCGGATGCCGCGGCGACGCGCCTCGCGATCGAGGATCATCGCGTCGATCATCCGCTCGGCCGCCTCGGCCCGGTAGCTCCAGCGCTCGCGCCGGTCGGCCTCCGAGAGCTCGCGGCGGAACAGGTCGTCGCGGATCCAGGAATCGAGCTCCGACTCCCGCACCACCCGGTCGCCGATCCGGAACCAGACCGGGCCGTCCTCCGGGGCTTCGGGCACCTCGGGCGTCACCGGCGGGGTCGGGTCGGGAGACGGCGTGGGGAACACCACCACGCGGGGCGGGGGCGTCGGGGGCGGGGGCCTGGGGTCGGGCTGTTTGGCACACCCGAGGGCGAGGGCGAGGGAAAAGCCCACGAGCCCGAGTGCCAGAAGCCGGCACATGGCCGGGATCGTAGGCACGCTCCCCAGCACCCGCAATTTCGACTCGCAACGCCGCGACACCGCCCCAGGGGACTGCGTCATCCCCCGGAGGGGCCGCTTGCCTCGCCGAGAATCAGGCTTGCCGCCCCGAGGGAGCTTTACTGTCCCCTCGGGATTTGACAAATTGCTTTTTGTGCTTGCTTTAGGATGACCGCCCGCCGAAATAGCTCTTGAAACGTGGTAAAAAGGACCCACTTGATCTTCACCTTCCGAGAACCCGCGGCCACTTTCAAGAATCCTATAAGCGCACTCGTGGCGAAGAAAGAACAAGTTGCATGCGTCAGAGCCCAAGCAACCGACGCATCCCTATTCCGCGGAATTCGGTTTCTTTGTGACAGCGCCCATCTTCGAGGGATGGAATGACCCATCTGGATGACAACCTGCAGAGCGCGGAGCTGAGCGATCGCTGGCAAGAGCCGGAGGTCGCCACGCGCGCCCCCGAGCCGGCCACCGACGTCCGCGCGGCAGGGTTGGGCGTGAGTGAAGATCAGCTGCCCACGGCCAAAGAGCTGGCCGGGGCCACCGGGGTCGCGGCCGACGCCCTCGTGACCTATCTGCGTTCGATCGCGCAGATCCCGGTGCTGAACCGCGAAGAGCAGTTCGCCCTCGCGAGCGAGCTCGAGGGCCACCGCAACGACTTCCTCGAGGCCGTGCTGCCGATGCGCTCGGTCGCCCGCGAGATCGTGGCCGACTGGCGCCGCCGCAAAGACGGCGGCTACGTCACCGCCGTCCTCTCCGATCACGACGGCAAGAGCCGCTCGACCAGCGAGGCGGTCGACCGCGCGATGGGCCGGGTGGAGAAGCGCCTCGACCGCTCGCCGCGGGCGCTGCGCCCCGACCCCGAGATCGCCAAGGGGTTGCGCCGCGCGAAGCTCGCCTTCGAGGTGATCACCGAGAACTTCCACGCCGTGCGCGCCGGGCGCTTCCTCGACCCGCGCTCCGACGGCGACCCCTTCGTCAACGCCGAGCGCGCCCACCGCAAACGGGCCGTGGCCGCCGAGCGCCGCTACGACATCATCAAGCAGCGCTTCGTGCGCCACAACCTGAAGCTCGTGGTGAACTTCTCGAAGCAGTACCGCGGCATGGGCGTGCCCTTCCTCGACCTGATCCAGGAGGGCAACCTGGGGCTCATCCGCGCCGTCGAGAAGTTCGACTACCACCGCGGCCACAAGTTCTCGACCTACGCCGCGTGGTGGATCCACCAGGCGCTGATCCGCGCCGTGCAGAAATACTCGCGCACCGTGCGCGCGCCCTCGCACGTCTACGACCTGCAGCTCCGCTACAAGCGGGTCGAGCAGACGCTGCGCAGCCGCATCCAGCGCGAGCCCGGGCGCACCGAGATCGCCGACGCCCTGGGCCTCGGGACGAGCGACTTCGACCGGCTCTTGTCGACGATGTCGCCGATCCTCTCCACCCAGGCCCCGCTCGGCGGCACCGAAGACCTGACCATCGAAGACGCGCTCTCCGACGACTCCCTCGTCGACCCGGGCGACGTCATCGACTCGGGCTCGGTGCAGCGCCAGATGCACCAGCTTCTGGGCGACCTCGAGCCCCGCGAGCGCATGGTAATCGAGTCGCGCTTCGGGCTGGGCGAGCGCGAGGAAGAGACGCTCCAGGTGATCGGCGAGCGGCTCGGGCTCTCGCGCGAGCGGGTGCGGCAGATCGAGGCCAAGGCCCTCGAGCGGTTGCGCCGCGGCGGCAAGGCCGAGCAGCTCGCCACCGTGCTCGAATCGCGCTTCGCCGAGCTGTGAGTCTCGCCGATACGCTGGGCCCGCTGCGGGTCGACGACGCCGAGGGCGACCCCGTCGAGATCGGGTCGCTCTGGAGCGAGCGCCCGCTGGGCCTCGCCTTCCTGCGTCACTTCGGCTGAATCTTCTGCCGTGAGCTCGTCGCGCAGTTGCGCGACCACGCCGACGAGCTGTGTGCCGGGGGGGCCACCCTCGCCGGCATCGGCTGTGGCAGCGCCGCCCAGGCCGCGGCGCTGCGCCGCGGCATGAAGCTCCCGTTTCCGCTCTACGCCGACCCGTCGCTCGCGAGCTTCGAGGCCGCGGGCCTGCACCGCGACGTCCGCACCCGCAACCCGCTGCGCGTGGCGAGTAACGCGGTGCGCGCCTTCTGGGGCGGCGCCCGCCAACGGGGCGTCCAGGGCGACCCTTTTCAGATGGGCGGCACCTTTGTCTTCGCCGCCGGGGGCGACTTGCTCTACGCCCACCGCAGCGAGGTGGCCGGCGACCACGCCCCCCTCGAGGCGCTCCTCGCCGCGCTGACCTAGGCCGCGCTCAGGGCTTGGCGTCGAGGTCGACCCAGACCGGCGCGTGGTCGGAGGCCGTGAGGCCCTCCTGCTTCTTGCGGTACTCGCGGTCGATTTCGGCGTCGACGACCCGTTTCGACACCGCCTCGGTGCCCAGCAGAAAGTCGATGCGCAGGCCCTGGCGTTTGTGAAAAGCCCCGCCGCGGTAGTCCCACCAGGAGAAGGCCTGGGTCTCCGGGTGGCGGTCGCGGTAGAGGTCGCGCAGGCCCCAGTCGAGCAGCCGTTGGTAGCGCGCGCGCTCGTCGTCGGTGTGGAAGATCTCGCCCCGGAACCCCTCTTCGTTCCAGGTGTCGAGGGCCGTGGGGCACAGGTTGAAGTCGCCCCCCAGCATCAGCGCGTCTTCCGCCCCGTACTCCCGGTCGAGAAACTCCGCCAGCGAGTCGAACCAGCGAAGCTTCCGCCCGTAGTCCTCGTGGGTGAGGGTCTTGCCGTTGGGGCAGTAGAGCGAGGCAAACACCAGCCCGTCCACCAGCCCGACGAGTACCCGCGAGCCAAACGCCTCTTCCCCCGGCAGCCCGCGGCGCAGCAGCTCGCCCGCGTTGCGGCTCAGCACCGCCACCCCGTTCCAGCTCTTCTGGCCGTAGACCAGCGCCGAGTAGCCCTCGGCCTCGAACACCTCGTAGGGAAACTTCTCTTCCTCGAGCTTCAGCTCCTGCAGCGCCACCACATCCGGCCGACGCGACCGAAGCCAATGCAGGACAAACTCGATCCGAGCTCGGAGACCGTTGATGTTCCAGGTTGCGACGCGCAGGGGAGCTCCTTGTGGCACGAGAAGCTCAGTCTAGTCCACTCCGCTGCGGCGCTGCCGCAGCTTGAGAGTCGGCGTCAGCGGAGCCTTTGGACGAATTGATCGTGAAGTATCTGACATCCGAGTGCTAATCCGAGTACCCATTCTGTTCGTAAGCCTGAGACGCTGTTTGGGGCGAGTTTCCAAAGAGAATCCTGCATGGAACTCACGTGGCTCGGCGAAAAAAGGCCCGACGACTCAAGCGCGCGGTCGCTCATAACATGGCGGAAGTAATCCGGTGATCGTTTCGAAAAGAACCAATCCCGAATCGGCGTGTAGAAAGGCCTCTTGGTCCTTTTTGCAATCTCTCTCGGGAGAAGGTCCGAGACAGAATCTCGGAGTACGGCCTTCTCTTCTGGGCCGCGGAGCTTGAAAGAGTGGTGTAATGGGGCAACGAAATCGACTATTCGATGGTCCAGGAAAGGCACTCGCGCCTCGACGCCGTTCGCCATCGAGGAACGGTCTCCGATCTGGAGGATCCACGAAGGAAGGCGGGTGGTGAGTTCCAGTGCCAAAGCGGCGTCGACCGGATGTAGAGCTGAGTAGTCCTTCGGAAGAAGAGGCATGAAATTCGACGGCGGCTCTTCGAGTGGCCGCACCGCTCGATCATTCATTATCGCTCGACGGTCGGGCTCAAGAATCGACCAAAGGTCGAACCAAATAGGGTAGTGACCGAAGTAGGATTTAGTAGTTGATCTCGCTTGCCTGTGGTTTGCGATCATCAACTCCACGAACCCGTCAGGCATCCCTTTCCATCGGTAGAGGTTCTTGTAGATGAGGGGCTGAAACCAAGAAAGGGGGCGACGCCGAAACAATCGTCGCTTCCTGTCGGCCCGGTATCCGTCATATCCAGCGAATATCTCGTCTGCGCCTTCGCCAGTCAGCACGACTTTGAAGCCCGCGCTCCTCACTTTTCGAGCAAGGGCGTAGTAGGGAAGGGCAAGTGGGAATTGCAGCGGTAATTCCATCGCACGAATCATGTCTGGGAGAAGTTCGGCCGTGGCTTGGTTGCATACCAGAAGATGATTCTCGCTTCCCAGATGGTCGGCGACTTTCTTGGCAAATCGACGTTCGTCAAGCGCTTCCTCTTCGAAACCGATTGAGAAAGTTGTGGGCGGATCTCCAGTGATCTCCGTGAGCACAGCGACGATCGCGGAGGAATCGATACCGCCAGAGAGGTAGCTAGCAACAGGAACGTCCGACTGGAGGTGTTCGTAGACCGATTGCTTCAAACGCTCGCGGAGCTCGCGGCTCGCGTCGTCGGGGGAGATCCTGGTGTGCTCGCCTCTCGGGACGAAATTCGGTCTCCAGTAGCGTGCCCGCGTTGTTTCTTTTCCTCGGCGGAATTCGTGAAAGTGGGCGGGAAGTACCTCAAAGACGTCCCGGAACATCGTCCTGGGTGGGCACGGGTAGGAGAGCGAAAAGAGATCATCCAGGGAGTCAGTGTCGATTGCTGGCTCTACAAGGCCAGAGGCAAGAACTGCCTTTATCTCAGAACCAAAGATGAGAAAGTCTGGCGTCTTGGCGAAGTAGAGAGGTTTGATTCCGAAGCGGTCACGGGCAAGCAACAGGTGCTGACGCGAGGGATTCCATGCCGCTATTGCAAACATTCCTCGCAGCTCCTGCAGTGCGTTGGAGCCAAGCGATTCGAAAAGTGGCGGTATCACGGCGGTGTCAGAGTCGTTTGCGAGTTGATGACCCTTCGCAGCAAGGTCGCGACGCAATTCTAGGTGGTTGTATATCTCTCCGTTTAGTGCACAAACCGAACCGTTGCGCCCAGTGACTGGTTGTGAGCCGCCCTTAACGTCAATGATCGCTAGGCGCACCACACCGAGGTGAAGATCGTCGTCGAGATGCTCACCTGAGTCGTCTGGGCCTCGATGCTCGATCGAAGACACCATTCGCCGAATCACGTGAGCGTCGGGGAGCGGGCGTTCCCGAAGGCGAAGGAGGCCTGCGAACCCGCACACGGCTATTGCGCTCGGATTGTTGCGGACGAGGCTGTGTCGTCGAAAATGCGGCTGGTCTCAACGAGAAATTCTGGTACAGGGAGCTCGAGACCCTCTAAAAGGCGCCGTACTACGAAGAGCCGTGGTCGAATCGTCGCGTGTTCGAAATACGGTTGCATCGGTGCACGGTTGAGCGCGAAACGGTTCAGCAAAGGAAGCTCATGCAGGACGTGCGAACGACACCCAAGTTCTGCATAAGTATCAGCGAGTTTGTCGGGGAAGAAAGCAACGATCGACGACGCTTTATTCGAAAGCGCCGCCTCGATTGCTGCTTTAAGGAAAGGAACTAGCAACCGCGCCCGGAATCGTTTCGATATCGCAAACTTTCCGATGTCGATGACACCCGCTCGGACGATCCCGCCGATATCTAGGTGGAAGACCTTTTGAGTGGGCAAGCCTTCAGCCGATGGGGTGGTGACCCGCATTGCTCCGCAGATCTCGCCACGCCGCGAATACGCAACGATGTGTTGGGCGGACGCGTCGTACGCGTCAGTCATCGTTCCCCCAGTGAACGCACCACGGGCTACGAAGCCTTCGGATTGGTAGATCTCGTATCGGAAGCGACAAATCGCTTCGAGGTCGTCTGGCCCCTTGACTCTTCGCACCTGGAACCCGTGAAGGTTGAATTCCGGGGCGGCGCTCAAATCGACGAGTTCTGATAAGCGGTGTCTGGACACTTTTCTTGGGGTCCGAATGTTGAAACGAACTGTACCGTATAGCGCCTAACTAACTAATTCCAAAGAAAAATTGAACACAAGACTCCAAAGCTGGCGCGTTTTCCATGGGGGCTTGAGCTAGGTCGACGCGCAGCCGATTGCCTCCGTATGAGGCACGACCGCGTCTTAAGCGTGGGGGCTGCAGGCCTTTTCGCAGTCGTTGTTTTCCTCGGCGCCAATTCGCTTTCGTGGGTGGGCTCCGTTTTTCCCGGTTTTCTCGTCCTGGAGAACCGAGTTGTTGCGTCGGCAGGCCTCAGCAGCTGGGGCGCTCCTGAATCGGGCTCCCTGGCGTATTTCGAGGTTCTCGAGGCCGATGGCGTCGTGGTCGATGCACCGAGTCGTGTTTCGTCTCATGCAAAGACGTTTTCTCCTGGAACGCCAATCACCTATCTAGTGAGAAAGGGCGACGAGCTTCGCGAGGTAGCCTTCGAAACGCAAAGGTTCACAGTCTCGGACTACGTCTGGTTCTTCGGGTTGTATTTCTTGGTTGGCCTTGCCTTCGCTGGTGTCGCCCTTTCGTTGCTCTTTCTTGCGCCTGACGATCCAGCCGCCCTCGGTAGTGCAGCATTCCTCGGGTTCATCGGCCTCTGGGCGTTGACGTCTGTTGATCTCTACGGTCCGTATCACCTTTTTCGATTTCACGCGCTGTGCGAGGTGCTCGTGGTAGCGGGAACCCTCCATATGGCGCTGGTCTTTCCAACGAAGAGCGGACTAGTACGAAGGGCACCATGGATTCTGAAAGCAGTCTACGGCGCCGTTCTAGCTCTCGCGGTCGCTGTGCAGGTCACTCTCTATAGCCCGACGCTGTATGTGCTCCTTCATCAGATCGTCATCGCGACGATGGGCTTCTCATGGCTCGCGCTAATTGCGGCGATGCTTCATGCCTACCGCTACCCATCGGACCTTGCTTCGCAGCAACGTGTAAAGGTGGTAGCTATTGCGTTCGCGGCGTCAATCGGGTCTTCCCTCTTCTTCCTGAGCACCCAACTGGGGGGAGGGTCGGGTACCGAGAAACTGCTTGCCGCCGCGATAGTTATGCCGATCTCCGTGGGCTATGCAGTGCTGAAGGATGATCTTCTCCAGGTAGACGAGTTCCTTCGCACCTCGCTCGTCTACGCTTTGCTGACGGCACTTATCGCGACGATCTACGCAGCTGGTGTCGCCACAATCGAAGGCGCTTCCCGGAATGCAGGCTTTTCCAGCGGGTGGTTGTCTGCTCTTGTTTTCGCGGGCTTCTCGGTACTTGTGATGTTGCCAATTCGAGACCAAATCCAGTCGGTGGTTGATCGCCTTTTTTACCGATCCGCGTACGACTTTCGAATGGTTATGGAGCAGGTAAGCACGCGTCTTTCTCGGGTATCAGATATCGAGTCGATCACCCGAGACGTTGAGTCCGCGGTGAGCGATTCACTCAAGCCGAGTTTCGTCGAGCTAGCCGTGTTCTCGTTGACCAAGAGCAATGATCTCAAGGAGCTCGCGATCAACGAGATGAGGGACAACGACGACGGGTCGCTTTCGATCCCATTTAGGATCGCGGGGAAGAACGTCGCGCTTATGCAGATTGGACCGAAGCGGTCAGGCAGCTTCTATAGCGGTGCAGACCGAACTCTTCTCCAGACACTTGCGAACCAGGCCGCACTCGCGATTGATAACGCTCTAGCGATTGAGACCGTCCAAGAACTCAACCGAACTCTAGAGAGGCGCGTAGACGAGCGCACTTCGGAACTTGAGCGGGTAGTTGAGCGCTTAAAGGACGCGCAGGTGCACCTGGTCCAATCCGAGCGAATGGCTGCGATCGGCGAACTTTCTGCGGGCGTCGCGCACGAGGTGAACAATCCGCTCAACTTCGCACGCAACTCGCTCGCCACCCTGAAAACCTACGCCTCGGATGTGACGGGAATCGCGGCTGCGCTCTCCTCCTTGGATGCTGGCGACGAGCGAGAGCTCATAGATAGGCTGAAGGTTGTTCAAGCGGAGATCGCCGAAGTCGAGGTTGGTCAAATCGGCGAGGACATGAGCGAACTCGTAGGTATTCTGACCGACGCTCTAGATCGAACTGCGAAGTTGGTCTCTGACCTTAGAGATTTTGCTGCTCCTATTCGGGGTGAAGCAGCCCCCGTGGATGTCGTCGCGAGCGTGGAATCGACGCTTCAACTCATGGGCCACGAGATTCGGAACGCGGGCGCGGACGTGAGGCTGCGGGTGGATGACGATATTCCGCGAGTAAGCGGCAACCCGGCCGCACTAAACCAGGTTTTCTTGAACCTGGTGAAGAACGCTTTGGAGTCGCTTCGCTCGGAGGTCGGGACGATCGCGATCGAAGTGAAGCGATGCGGGCAAGGCGTCGAGGTTGATGTTTCCGATTCTGGCATCGGTATCGCGGGGGAGAACCCGGAACGCCTATTCGAACCGTTCTACACAACGAAAGACGCTGGCAGTGGGACTGGACTCGGGCTCTCAATGTGCAGGCGTATCGTCGAAGACCACGGAGGGACGATATCGATCGGGCCTGGTCCTGACGGGGGAGCGCAGGTTCGCGTCAAACTTCCGG
>CAJIBI010000175.1_pt1 | contig 22650 bp, 21 predicted proteins | sample 9199321 | NCBI WGS metagenome assembly CAJIBI01 (sample SAMEA7708294, study PRJEB35096) | sediment metagenome | biome: marine neritic benthic zone biome [ENVO:01000025]; feature: sediment [ENVO:00002007]; material: shallow marine sediment [ENVO:03000034] sea grass bed [ENVO_01000059] ... | reverse complement strand
GCTTCGCCCCGGGGCGACCGGGCGCGCAGCCACGCGCGGCCGGCGCCGAGCCGCCGGCGCCGCCGGCCCGAGGCCACCAAGCCTCGCTGCTCGACCCCGGGAGCGCGGTTGCGCCCGGCGCGAGCCTCGAGGAGGTGCGGACGGCGCTCGGCGACTGCACCCGATGCCGGCTTCACGAGGGGCGCACACAGATCGTCTTCGGCGACGGACACCCGAACGCCGATCTCTTGTTTGTGGGCGAGGGCCCCGGGGAGCAGGAGGATCTGCAGGGCATCCCCTTCGTCGGGCGCGCCGGCGAGCTGCTCACCCAGATGATCGAGAAGGGCCTCGAGATCCCACGCTCGTCGGTCTACATCTGCAACATCGTGAAATGCCGCCCGCCGGGAAACCGCACCCCTCTGAGCGACGAAGTCCAGACTTGCCGGCCCTACCTCGACGGGCAGATCGACGCCATCGCGCCCAAGGTGATCGTCGCGCTCGGCAAGCCGGCAACGAGCACGCTTCTCGGGCGCGACGTGGCGATCACGCGTGCGCGCGGGACGTGGGAGACCTACCGGGGGATCCCGCTGATGCCCACCTACCACCCGGCGTTCATTTTGCGCCAGTACACCCCGCAAAACCGACGCTTGGTGTGGGAAGACCTCAAAACGGCCATGGCGAAAGCGCTCGAGCTCGGTGCCACCTTCGCCTGAAAGGGACGCGGAGCGCCCCGCGCTGTGTGGCAAAGGCGCACCGAACCGGCAAGCTACCCGCCTTCACTCAACTCTTCGTCGCGAACGGCCGATATAGAGTCACCCCCGCTGCGTACACTCGACCCGAGAATACGGAGCGCGAAGACGTTGGCCCTCGAACGAAGCGAACGCATCCGCTGCCATCTTCCCTGTGAAATCGTCAGCGGTCGGCGCCACCGCGTGACGGCCACCGTCACGGGGCTGTCGGACAAGGGGTTCAGTCTCGAGATTCAACGGGGTGTCGAGCACGGCGACGCGCTCCGGGTCTGCATCCTGCCGCACCGCGGCAAACGCGCGATCACGGTACACGCCATCGCGTGGTCCACCCGCGACCGCTACGACCGCCGCACCGGGCAGAACAAACGCGAGACTGGCTTTATGGTGTCGGACCCAAGCCCGGCCTTCTTGGCGCTGGTCGACGAGGTCCGAAGACGCGAGAACCCGATTTCGCCGATGGACGTGCGGCGGGCGATGGGTTGCGATGGCGCCCTACCCCGCCCCCGCGTCCCGCTGCCGCTGCACAAACCCGACGAAGACGAGAATCTCCCGCGTTTCCGCGTGAGGCTAAAGCACGGAGGCAGTCCGCGTTCCCGCAGTGCCACGGTGCGAGCCCGTTCGGCCCAAGAGGCGGAGCGGCGCGCCCTGGGCGACAACGCCGCGGAGTGGGAAGTGCTGAGCGTCACGCGTCTGCGTGACTGACGCACCCGCAGCCCTCAGGGTTTTTCGAGCGCTTCGACGACCTCGCGGTAGTGCTCGGGGACGTCGTCGGCCTCCTCCTCGAGCTCGGCGTGCACCACCCGCAGCACCCGACCGAGGAATTCCTCGCGCCAGGCGTCCCGTTCGGCGCGCACCTCGGCGTCGGGCCGGTACGTCTCGACGTCCCGCCGCGTGAGGCCGCCGCGCGACTCCAGCAGACACAGGGCCGTATCCAGGCGATCGTGGAGCACCGACACTTCCCCAGCGAGCGCCATCAGCATCGAAAGGAGCTTGTCGCAGGTCGGATCGTCAAAGAAATAGGGCCGCGCGCCTTTGGCGCGACGCCGGAGCTCGGGGGATTCCCTCAAGGGACCGACCCGCTACTTCCAGGCGCCGAACGCGAACCACTGCCCGCCGCCGCCAAAGTCCCCGCCCTGAAAGGTGTGGGTCCGTTTGGCTTCCGCCGCGGCGAAGGCACTCGGCGCAAACATCTGTACGACCTTGTCCCTCTCGAAGCCGGCGCCAGCCGCGAGCGCTTCCAGATCCATGTCGTGTACCGAGCCCCAAAAGGGCTCGTTGTTGTTGTAGGTATCCCAGTCGAGCATGAACGCCTCGAAGGGTTCCATGGTCGAATACTGCGGCACCTCGCCGTGGAGCATGAGCCCACCCGGGCGCAGCAGGCGGTGGCACTCGGCCATGATCCGGCGGATCGCCTTCGCCGAGGTCTCGTGAAGGAGAATGTGCGACACGATCAGATCAAACGATTCGTCCTCGAAATCGAGCGATTCCGCGTTTTGTTGCGAGAAGTGGATCGGAACCCCCAGCGATTCGGCGCGGGCGTGCGCATAGCGCAGCATCGGCGCGCCGATCTCGACGCCGTGGATCTCGGCCCCGGGAAACACCTCGGCGTAGGGAAGGGTGCTGTGGCCCACCGAGCACCCGAGATCGAGGATGCGTCGCGGTGCGAAATCAGGGAACTCACGGCGAATGTGATGGGCCAGGCTCGCGCCGATGTCGTCGTTGTAGGGCCCCATTCGGCCCATCGCGTAGAGGTAGACGGCCCGGTCGTAGACCGCCCCGGCCGCGACGTCATCTTCGGTGAGCTCGGTGTGGTAGCCGCCCGGTTGGCAGTGGATGTCGACCGCGCGGTGATACGCCGGCACCTCGAGCTCGGGATCGAGACGCAGGGATCCGAGCTGGCCGCGCTGGCCTCGGACCTTCTCGATCAACTCGGGGAGTTGTCGCTCCACCGACGACCCCACCGACTCCCACATCATCTCCTGGCTGGTGCGCAGGAGCTCGCTCCAGAACTGGTAATAAGGGTCGCGCTGCATTGCCTTGCGCACCTCGTGGCGATCCACGGGTGCGCGGCCCTGTTCTTTCTCAAAACGGGGCAGCACGCGGCGCTCGTAGACGTCCTTGTTGCCGGGAGCAATCTGGGTCGCGACGTGGAGCTTGAAGCTCTTGACGAACTCCTGACGCGCGAATTCGTCGTGGCTCGCCTCGGGAAGCGCCTCGTGTACGTACTGCGCTGAGAGGTCGATCGGCGTGCCGGTCGTTTCTGCGGTGGCCATGCTTGTTCCCCCTTGTTCGGGACAGAAGGTCAGGAAGTGTTGCGCGGCCCGAAGCGCGGCGCCGCGGGAGCGGGGAGCCCGGTCTCATCGAGGCAGCGGGCCTTCAGCTCCGAAATGTTCCCGCCGAAGTCGAAGCGTTGCAGCTCCTCGCGCTTCTTGGCGATCTCGGCGCGCAGGCGCTGGGTGGCATTCTCATCCACGACGGCCTCGGCGTCGACCATCACACCGTAGCGGGTCGCGCCCTGCGGCGTCACCAAACCGCGTGCGACGTCCCGGGCAACGAGGGCGGGGTCGCGCTCGAGCGGGTCGCCCCAGCCGCCGCCCCCCCAGGTTTCAAAAAAGAGCCGATCGCCTTCCCCGACCGGAACGTGGTCGCACTTGGAGGGCAGGATCTCCTCGCGGCCGTCCCGTCGCCGCATCACCTTGCGGCTGCGCATGCCGGGCTGGCCGCCGTTCACGCCCCAGGGGTACGTGAGCCAGCGGTCGTCGTGGATCGAGACCTCGCCGGGCTCGAGGAAGTGGTAGACGAGCCGGATCCCGTTGCCGCCCCGATGCAGGCCCGCGCCCCCGCTGTCAGGGATCGTCTCGTAGGCGTCGATCCGGAGCGGGAAGTAGCTCTCGAGAAACTCGTTGGGGACGTTGGTAAAGCTCGGCCACAGCGAGTGCCCGTCGGGTCCGTCGCCGACGGGGCGCCCCGGGATGCCGCCGAAACCGATCTGGTAGAGCTGGTACCACTCACCGCGGCGGTCGGTACCCGAGTACATGAAGTGAGGGCTGTCCGAGAACCCCGCGGCGCACAGAAAATCCGGGTTCCCCTGGCCGAGCAAGCCGCTGATCACATCGAAAATCCGTCCGAGGGCGTGGGTGCGGCACGAGAGCGCGGCGGGTGCGTCGGGTTTGAGCAGCGACCCCTGCGGAATCCGCACCTCCATCAGGTCGTAGAAGCCGTCGTTGAACATGATTTGCGGGTCGAACACCATGATCATGAAGACGCCGCAAAACATCTTGAACATCTCTTCGTTCAAATAGAAGTTGATGGATCCGTCGGATTGGGGGTCGGTTCCCTCGAAGTCGAAGATGACCCGGTCGCCCTCCCGCCACATCCTGCAGGCGATCTTGTAGGGGCCCGCCCCGATTCCGTCGTCGCAGATATAGTCCTCGAAGGACTGCGGCGTCTCCGGGATGGTGTCGCGGATCAGCTGCTTCATCGCGCGGTGGTTGCGCTCGAGGAGTTCTGCCAGCGCGGAGTGAAAGACGTCGTCGCCAAACCGCTCGGCGAGCTCACAGACCCGACGCGACGCCGTACGGCAGGCGGCAATGATCGCGTTGAGGTCGCTTCGGTTCCAATGCGGGAGCCGGCAGTTGCGGAAGATGAGCTTCAGCATCTCCGTCTGGATCTCGCCCCGCTTTACGATCTTGACCGGCGGGATGATGATCCCTTCCTCGAAGATCTGACGGGCGTCGGTCGGGAGGCTCCCCGGAACCTTGCCGCCGATGTCGGTCATGTGGCCAAACATCGCAGCCCAGGCGAGTACGCGGCCGTCGCGAAAGATCGGCATCAACACCAACCAGTCGTTGGCGTGGCTGATCGCGCCCGCGCAGCTGTAGGGGTCGGAGGTGAGGAAGACGTCGCCCTCCTCGATCTCGCCCTCGTAGCCGCGCTGAAACCCGTGGATAAAGGAACCAAACTGCCCGACGACCATCTTGCCGTCGCGGTTTGCGATCATCGGGAACTCGTCGTGCTGTTCGCGGATGCCCGGGGACATCGCGGTGCGAAACAGCACCGCATCCATCTCGAAGCGCGCGTTGCGGAGCGCGTTCTCGATGATGTCGAGGTTGATCGGGTCGACCGCCACCTGCTGCAGGGGGGTCGTATTGGATTCGATCAAGTGCGCGGGCATCAGTCCTCCGGCTCGATCACGAGATTGACGCGCTCGTCCACGCGCGCCCGATGGCGGGGCAGAACCAGGGTCGTGGAATCCATTTCGATGGCGATCGCGGGTCCCCGAACCGTGTCGCCCGGACGCAATGCGCCCCGGTCGTAGACCGCCGCCTCGTGGTGGGCGCCCTCGGCGTAGATCGTCTGGGTCGCGATCTTCGCGCGGGCCGCATCGCCGTCCCCCGGCTCCAGGACCGGGGCGCGAAGCGCAGTCTCCGCGCCTAGCACCACGGCGCGTAGATTGACCAGTTCCTTCTCCTCGTCGAGGGAGAAGCTGAAGAGCTGCTCGTGGGTGGCGTCAAAACGCGAACCGATTGCGGAGAGGTCCCCCCGGTCGAGGTCGTCGAGGGTGAACTCGACCGGGAGGGTCAGGCCCTGGCCGTGGTAGCGGACGTCGACCTGATACTGGGTCTCGAGACCCGGGCCGCCGCTTCCCGCCAACGGCGCCTGCGCGCGCTCGGCGAGTTCGTGCAGCATGCTCCGCAGCGTGTCGACGGGTGTCGCCGCAAAGGACCGGATCAGGCTGCGCGAGGCTTCGTTGCGGCGTCGCGTGGTTGCGTCGCCGTAGGCGCAGAGGACACCGGGACCCGGCGGAACGATGACCGGCCAGGCGTGGATCAGCTTGGCGAGAGCGTTGGCGTGCAACGGGCCGGCCCCGCCAAACGCCACCAGGGCAAAGTCGCGGGGGTCGTGGCCCTGTTCCACTGAGACGAGGCGCAACGCGCCGCACATGTTCTCGTTGACGATGTCGACCACACCCGCCGCGGCCTGCTCGAGCGAGAGGCCCCGCGCCGCGGCGATCTGGCGCAGCGACTGTTCCGCGCGCTCGCGGTCGAGGGCCATGTCCCCACCCAGCAGGGTCTGGGAGGGCAGATAGCCCAGCACGACGTTGGCGTCGGTCACCGTCGGGGCCTCTCCGCCCCGGCCATAGGCGGCGGGCCCCGGAGTGGCGCCGGCACTCTGTGGCCCAACCCGCAGCGCACCGGTGAGTTCCGGGACGTGGGCAATCGACCCGCCACCGGCCCCGACCGTTCGCACGTCGACTGAGGGCGCACGCACCGTCAGATCCCCGACGGTGGTGTCGCGCCGCAGCTGGGCTCGCGCGCCGCGCACGAGGCATACGTCCGTCGAGGTGCCTCCCATGTCAAAGGTGAGGAGGTCTTGGTAGCCGGCTTGGGCGGCCACCCAGATCGCCCCCGCCACGCCGCCCGCCGGGCCGCTCATCAGGAGGTTTACCGGCGCGCGCGCCGCCACGTCTGCGTTGGCGAGGCCGCCGTCGGAACGCAAGATCTGCAGCCTGGGTACGGCGCCGGAGGTCGCCGCCGCCCCGAGCTCACGTTCGAGGTTCTGCATGTAGCGCTCGACGACCGGCCGCACATAGGAGTTTGCGACCGTGGTAATGGTGCGCTCGTACTCCTGCATCTCGGGAATCACCTCGGAGGAGAGGGACACCGGGATGCCCGGAGCCGCCTCGGCCGCGACCTCGCGCACACGCCGCTCGTGCACGTCGTTCGCGAACGCGTTCACCAGCGATACGGTGAGCGCCTCGATGCCCGCGGCCGCAAGCTTCTCGAGCTTTGGCCGCAAGCTGGCCTCGTCGAGAGGCTCCACGACCTCGCCCCCGGAGGCGACCCGCTCGTCCGCCTCGACGGTGAGCTCGAGGGGCGCCAGCGGCTCGCTCTTTTCGTAGATCACCCAGCCCCCGAGCCCGCCCGGCACAAAGGACCGCGCGATCTGCAGCACCTGCCGGTAGCCGCGGGTCGTCACGAGGCCCACGCGCGCTCCGCTGCGCGTGAGGACCGCGTTGGTCGCCACTGTGGTTCCGTGCATCACCTCGCCCACCCGGCCCGGGTCGACACCCGCGGCCTCACAGGCGCGCGCGATCCCCTGCAGGACTGCGACCGAGGGGTCTTCGGGGGTGGACGGGACCTTGGCGGTCGTGGTCCGATCGGACTCCTCGTCGAAGAGAAGCACGTCGGTGAAGGTGCCGCCCACGTCCACGCCAACCCGATACGCCATGGCCATTCCTTCCGCGCCAGCTGCTCCGGCCCACGGGAGAATACGACAGCCGTCCGTAGCAGGCGGTTCCGACCCCCCGGGCGGAGAGGCTAGAGAAACACGTCGCCCCCGTTTGGGGAGACGCACTGGCCGGTCAGGTGGCGCGCCTCCTCCGAGGCGAGGAAAACGTAGGTGGGGACGATGTCCTCGACCTCGGCGAGCCGACCTTTGGGAATCGACTGCCGGATCGCCTCGATCATCTCGTCGGGGACGCCATCGAGGATCGGGGTCCGCGTTGCACCTGGCGCGACGCAGTTCGCGGTGACGTTGCGCGCGCCGATCTCGAGCGCGAGCGAGCGGGTGAAGGAAATGATCGCTCCCTTGGCGGCCGTGTAATGCGTGAGCCCGGGCGCACCTTTGTAGGCGAGCTGCGAGGCGGTGTTCACGATCCTTCCGTAGTCGCGTGCGTACATCCCGCCCAGCGCGGCGCGGGTGCACAAGAAGACGCCGCGCAGGTGCACCGCGATGAGCTCGTCCCATTGGGCGACCGGCATCTCGTGCACCGGCGCGACGTTCGCGATCCCCGCGTTGTTCACCAGTACGTCGATGCGATCGAACTCGTGTTCGACCTGCTTCACGAGCGCCGTCGCCTCGTCTTCGCGCGACACGTCGGCGCGCACCAGAAGCGGGTCGCGGCCGGTCACCGCGATCGCCTCAGCCACCGCCTCGGCCGCGGCGCGCTGCGTGTCGTCGGGATAGTTGATCGCTACCCGCGCCCCGGCGGCCGCGAGGGCGGCCGCCACGCCGGCACCGATCCCGCTGCTCGACCCGGTCACCAAGGCCACCCGCTCGTCAAAGCTAAACATGGCCGTGCCCCCTCACACCACGCCCTCGGCGCGCAGAGCGGCGATCCGCTCGGGCGAATAACCGAGCGAGCCAAGCACGGTTTCGCTGTCGGCGCCGAGTGCTGGCGGCGGCCTGCGAATCTCGGCGGGGGCGGTCGGGATCCGCATCGCGGACGCCACCATCGGGATCAGGTCTCCGTCGGCCTCGACGTCGACCCGTAGGCCGCGGGCCAGCGCGCGCGGGTCCTCGAACACCTGGTCCACCGCGTTGATCGGCGCACAGGGGATGCCCGCTTCGAAGAGCACGTCGATCCACGCCTCCGCCGGGCGGGTTCGAAACTCGTCTTCGAGGAGCGGCACCAACACCTCGCGGTTTTGCACCCGCTGCGGATTCGACGCAAAGCGCGCGTCGGCCAGCCACTCGTCGCGACCGAGCACGGCGCAGAGTTTGTGCCACAGGTTCTCACTTCCCACCCCGATCGCGAAGGACCCCTCACTGCCCTCAAAGGCCTGGTAGGGAACGATGTTGGGATGGGCGTTGCCGTAGGCGGCGGGGCGTTGGCCCGAAACCAGAAAATTGCTCGCGACATTGGCCAGCGCAGCAACCTGGGCGTCGAAGAGCGCCATGTCGATGCGCTGCGGCTGTCGCTCGCCATCTGTCCGGGATGCGAGCGCTGCGTTGACCGCCCCGACGGCGAAGAGCCCGGTGATGATGTCGGTAATCGCCACCCCGACCTTGTGGGGCGAGTCGGCGTCCGGCCCCGTGATACTCATCAGGCCCCCGCGCGCTTGCAGCATGAAGTCGTAGCCCGCCTCGTCGCTGTAGGCGTGGCCGTATCCGTACCCGGTGATCGTGCAGTAGATGAGATCGGGGCGGAGGGCGCGGAGGGCGTCCCAGTCGAGACCCCACGCCGCCATCGTCCCGGCGCGAAAATTCTCGATGAGCACGTCGGAGCGCGCGATCAGCTCTCGCAACACGCGCTGACCGGCGGCGGCCTTGAGATCGAGGGTCAGGCTCTGCTTGTTGCGGTTGGCGCACAAGAAGTAGGCGGACAGCCCCGAAGGGGTGAAGGGCGGGCCCCACTGGCGGGTGTCGTCACCCCGACCGGGCGCCTCCACCTTGATGACGTCGGCGCCCAAATCGCCGAGGGTCATCGCACAGAACGGGCCGGCGAGAATGCGGCTCAAGTCGAGGACGCGAATCCCCGCCAGAAGCGCGCTCACGTCGCGGCGGCGTCCCGGCTCCGCTGCAGACGCGCGCGGAGCGCCTCGGTGGCAGCGCGATCGACGCCGAGCTCGCCATCCTTTTCGTGGAGCACCACGCCATACAGCTCGCGGGCGCGCGCCGCGCTCTCCCAGCGCTCCAGGACGTCGCGTCGTACCCGTTCGGGGTCGCGTTCCAGCGGATCGCCGTAGCCCCCACCCCCGGTATCGACGCCGCGGATCCATTCGCCGGGCTCGAGCACGCACTCCACCACGCCGGGGAGCTTGGTCTCGTTGCCATCGCGATCGATCTTGAAGGTGGCCGCCGCCGGGCCGGCGTGCCCCCCGCGCACGCCCTGGGGCGGGTGGTGCTGCCCGTCGCATGACACCACCACGGTCATCGGGTCGTGGCGCGGGCCGTAGACCACTTCGCCGCCGGGCGCGCCTCGGAAGCGACCGGCGCCGCCGCCCCCCTCGATCACCCGCAACGAGCGAAAGAGCATCGGGTACTTCGACTCGTCGACCTCGACGCTCCCCCGGTACATCAAGCCCGCGGCCACGGGCAGACCGTAGTTGAGCCACCCGTCGGTGGTGGGCGTCGCGGGGCCGCCGTTCACCAGCACCCACTCCTGGTTGATGTACGCCGCGTCGCCGACGCGCCAGTCCTTGCCGGAGATCACGCCGGCTCCGGCCCCCATCCCGAGCCCCCCCTCGGCCAGACCGCTTCCGTCCCCGATCTTTGCGAACGCCGCCTGGGTCGCGTTGACGATGCGATCGGCGATGTTGGTCGTCGCCATCGAGCAGCTGTGGGGAAATTCGGGGACGCCGGTCACACATCCTTCGCGCAGCTTGACGTCGACCCGCGAAAAGCTCCCCGCGTTGTGGGGGATGTCATGCTCGAGGCAATTGAATACGCCCGCCATCGCATTGCTGGTGGCGCAGGCCACCGATTGGTTAAGACCGAAGGACAGGTTGTCTGCGTTGTTGGTGAGATCCACCTCGATCCGCCCGGCGTCGGGATCGACGTCGACATCGACGCGGATCTCCATGCCCTCCGGCAGCAACGGAGGAAATTCGTCGTAGTGGCCGACGTTGCTGAGGCGCCCCTTTGGGAGCTTGCGGATGGCCTCGACCATACGCCGCTCGGAGTACGCGAACCACTCGTCGATGAATTCGCGGATCGTCTCGACGCCGTAGCGCTCGACCAGCTCTTTGAGACGGCGCTCGCCGATGCGCGCGCTGCCCACCTCCGCGAGGTAGTCACCGTACCACTGCTCGGGGGCGCGGATGCGGCGTTTGCACATCCGGATGATGTCGGACACATCTTCGTAGTCGCGCTGGATGCGGACGCAGGGAAAGATCAGCGAACCCTCTTCGTAGACGTCCTTGGCGTGCGCGTGGTAGGTGCTGGGGATCGAATTGCCGCAGTCGGCTTGATGGCCCTTGGCGCAGGTGGTGAAGAGGTGCTCGCCCTCGTAGAAGACCGGCACCATGATCATGTGGTCGGCCGGGTGGGTGTTCCCCAGGTACGGGTCGTTGTGGAGAAAGGCGTCGCCGTCGCGCAGGTCGGGGTGGAGATCGCACATCGACTGGGTCTGGAGGCTGCTGCCAAAGATGTGGACCGGCAGCCCCTCGCCGGGGCAAAGCAGGCGGTTGTCGGCGGTCACGATCGAACACGAGAAATCCCGCACCACCGCCAGCACCGCGGAGCGCGCGGTCCGCAGCAGCGTGTTGGCCATTTCGCGCACAATGGCGTTCAAGCGGTTTGCGACCACCGCCATTTGAATCGGGTCGAGCTTCTGGGTGCCGCTCATGGGTTCACCTCCGCGCTGGGTGTCAAGAGGTAGCGTCCGCCCTCGCTGATGCGAGCGCGCGCGCCCGGGTGGACGACGAGGGTCGTCGTCTCCTCCTCGATGATGGCGGGGCCTTCGATCTCGGTCCCCGGCGCCAGCGCGCCACCCAAGTAGACCGGGGTGGTGACCGCCACCGTGCCAAAAAATGCCTCGCGTTCACGCGCGGCCCGAGCCACCCCGGAGGCGCGCGTCTCCACCTGCAGCGCCGGGGGGGCGACGCGGGCGCGCAGGCGGCCCCGCCAGTTCAGACACTCTACCGCTTGCCCCGGGTCGTTTACGGCGAACACGCGTTGGTGGATGGCGTGAAACGCCTGCACCAGGGCGTCGACATCCGCATCGGAACGAAAACGCGGACTCGGCAGGGGCACCTCGAGCTCCCAGACCTGGAAGCGATAGCGCGCCTCGACAAAGAAGCGGACCTCGATGTCGCGGAAGCCCCGTTTGGCCAGCGTGTCGCCAAAGCGGGTGAGCTCGGCCTCGATCGCGTCGAGGGCCTCGTTGATGGTCTCGAAGGGAAACGCCGAGGAGATGGCCAGGCGGCTCATCCCCGCCTCGGACACGATGTCGGAGAACTGCATGCCGGCGGCGCTCAACGCGCCGGCGGTGCGCGGAACCAGCACCTGGCCGCAGCCAAGCTCGGCGGCGATGGGAACGATGCCCAACCCCCCGGCTCCGCCCCCGGCGACCAGCGCCGACTCGCTCGGGTCGATCCCCTCGTTGATGGTGAGCTCTTTGATCGCCTGGATCATGTTCTCGTTCGCGACGGCCATCACCGCGAAGGCGCTCCGGTCGAGCGGTTGTCGAAGCGTCTCGGCGAGCCCCGAGATCACTCGCTCCGCCGCCGCCAGGTCGAGCCCCATCCGACCGCCGAGGAAGTACTCGGGATCGATGTATCCCAGGACGACCGCGGCGTCGGTGACGGTCGGCTCGGTCCCGCCGCGCCCGTAGCACGCGGGCCCGGGCTCGGAGCCGGCGGACTGGGGACCGACACGAAGCAACCCGCCGGAATCCACCCACGCGATCGAGCCACCCCCAGCACCGATGCTGTGGACGGCGACCGACGCCATCCCCAGATTGTGCCCCACCCACTGCGGGCCGAGCCAGGTGTCGCGGGTGAACTCGATGGCGCCGTCGCGCACCAGGCTCACATCGAAGGTGGTGCCCCCTGCGTCGCACACGATGAGGTCGCGCGGGAGGCCCTCGGCCTCGACGTAGGCGAGGCCCGCAACCGGTGCCATCGCCGGGCCCGACTTCACCAAAAAGATCGGCCGCTCGACGATGTCCTCGAGGTGCATCACACCTCCGAACGAGGTGCTGACCAAGATATCGCCGGCGTAGCCCGCCTTGCGGAGGTCGTCCTGCAGTGCGGTCAGATAGGTCTGCATCAGCGGCTTGAGCGAGGCGTCGATCGCCGTCGACGAGGCGCGCCGGTACTCCCGCAAAATCGGGTTGAGCCGGTGGGAGAGCGTGTAGGGAAGCCCTGGGATCTCCTCCTCCAGCAGCTCTCCGACACGGATCTCGTGGGCCGGGTTGGCAATCGACCAGAGCAGACAGACCGCCGCCGCCTCGAAGCCCTGCTCCCGACACCGGCGCAGGGTGACGCGCAGGGCCTCCTCATCGAGGACGCGTTCGACACCGCCCTCGGCGCTGACGCGCTCGGGGACCTCGAAGGTGTGGCGTCGTGGGATGTAGGGATCGGGGTACTCGACCTGGAGCTGGTGTGGGTTGGCCTTCCCACCCTCCTTCAGCAGGAGGATGTCGGGGAACCCCTCGGTCGTAAAGAACGCGGTGCGGGCGACCTTTCCCTCGACGATGCCGTTGGTCGCACGCGTCGTCCCGTAGAGAAACAGGTCCGCCTGGGCGAGGAGCGCTTCGACGCTGGTGTCGAGCTCACCCGCCGCCACCGCCAGGCCGGCTTCGATCGAAGAGAAGGCACGTTCGCGGTCGGTGAGGGCCTTGCCCACCGTGAACGCGCCCGTGTCGTCGGCGACGACCACGTCGGTGAAGGTGCCCCCCGTATCCACCGAAATCCGGTACGCCAACGTCCGCCCCGCTACGCCGGCCGCTCGGGAACCGCGGCGGTTTGGCGTTCGCGGAATTCTTCGAGCGCCTTGCGCACCGCCGGGTCTTTGACGGCCAGGATCGCCGCGGCGAACAGCGCCGCGTTCTTGGCCCCCGCTCGTCCGACCGCAAAGGTGGCGACCGGGATGCCGCCCGGCATCTGCACGGTCGAGAGCAGCGCGTCGAGGCCTCCCATCACCCCGCCGGCCATCGGCACCCCGAGTACGGGCAGCGTCGTGTGCGCGGCGGTGACGCCGGCGAGATGCGCGGCCATGCCCGCGGCGGCGATAATCACTTCGACGCCGTTCGCCTCGGCGCCCTCGACAAACTTCAGGTGGCGATCGGGGGTCCGGTGCGCCGAGATCACGAGCGACTCGTGCTCGATGCCGAGCTCGCCCAACACCTCCGCCGCGCCCTTCATGGTCTCGCCGTCGGATGCGCTGCCCATAATGATCGTGACCCGCGCCGCCATGTACTCCTCCTCGATCGATCGAAGCTGCATACTGTACGTCATGGCATCCGGCCCTTCGATCCGCGCCGGCACCGCGCTGTGTGGCGTCATCCTGCACCCGGCCTCCCACACCCGATCGCCCGCGATGCACAACGCCGCGTTCCGGGCACTGGGGCTCGACGCGGTCTACCTCGCCTTCGACGTCGTCCCGGATCGGCTCGCCGCCGCTGTCGAGGGCGCGCGCGCGATCGGGATCCGGCAGCTCGCCGTCTCGCTGCCGCACAAAGAGGCGGTCTTGCCGCTGCTCGACGAGGTCGACCCCATCGCCCAGAAGATCGGCGCCGTGAACACCGTAACGTTGCGCGATGGCGCGCTGGTGGGGTCGAATACCGACTGGATCGGAGCGGTGCGGGCTCTCGAAAGGGTGGGCTCCCTTGCCGGCGCCGATGCGGTGGTGCTCGGCGCCGGCGGCGCCGCACGCGCGGTGCTCTTCGGCCTCGTCGAACGCGGCGCCACCGTCCGCGTGCTCAACCGCAGCGAGGACAAAGCGGCGGGGCTGGTGGAGGCGCTCGGCGGGGCCGGCAGTGGCCCACTGGAGGCGCTCGGCGACCTCCCCTGCCAGATTCTGGTCAACACGACGAGCGTTGGCCTGCGCAGCGACGCCTCCCCGGTCTCCGCGGCAGCGATCCCGCGCGACGGGATCGTGCTCGACGCCGTCTACGACCCCGCCGACACCCGCCTCTTGCGCGACGCCCGCGCCCGCGGGGCCCGCACCGTCGGAGGCAAGTGGATGCTCGTCTACCAGGCCGCCGCGCAACTGCCGCTGTGGTCCGGCAAGGAGGCGCCTACCGAGGTCATGGCCGAGGCCTTTGACCATGCCTAGCTCCACGTCGGGAGTGGTCTCGCAGCGGGAAGCGTTTAGCGCGACCAGCGGCCCCGTCCGGCGGCGGGGTAGGTCATGAACTCGATCAGGTTTCCGTCGGGGTCTCGGGTGTAGACGCTCGTCCCCTCCCGCTTCCCTGCGTCAGCGCCGCCGGGTTGATCGAAGGGCCCGTACACGATCTCGGCGCCGGCCGCTTGGATCAGCGCCTCGGCCTCTTCGATGGTCCCGTCGAACACAAAGCACAAATCGCCGCAACCGGGTTGCGCCGTCGGCCCCCGGGCCTCGAACGAGGGGTCCTGCCAGAGATCTGGGTCGTGGAAGTTGAGTTTCGCGTGTTCTCCCACCTGGATTGCAAAGAGTGGGAGTTCGCCGGCGCGCCACTTCTCCTCGTAGAGGACGGGCATGCCGAGCCGCTTGTAGAACGCGATGAGCGCTTCCGGATTCCTTGCGGGAAGCGCGACGTGATCGTAGCCCCGAAAACGCATTGGCGACGCTCCAGCCGATTCGCGGCGTCTAGCTCCTTTGGCGGTGCGCGATTTCGGCCTGATTGAACTTCGTTCGCCTGCGCGCTCCGCGGCTACCGCCCGCTCCGCTTGCTTCAAAGCTCCTTTGGCGCTGCGCGGTTTCGGCCTGATTGAACTTCGTTCGCCTACGGCTCACTGCGCGCGACCGCTACGCGGTCGCTTGCGCTAGTTCAGCCCCCACTTGGTCTTGTTCTCGGCGATCTGATCCGGCGTGGGCTTTTCGTTGTCGGCGGTTTCCGGGACGGTGAAGTCGTCCTTGCTCTCGGAAACCTTGGCGTTCAACCCGACATCTTCCTGGAATACGCCCGGCACCTGCTCGTCCTCGTAGATGGCCTCCCACGGGCATTCGGGCTCGCAGACGCCACAGTTGATGCACTCCTCGGGGTCGATCGCAAGCTGGTTGGGGAAATCGCCACCGGCCTGGTTCTGGTAGATGCAATCGACCGGGCACACTTCGACACAGCTCATATCGACACAATCGCGGCAAAGCCTCGTGATCACCCAAGCCATGTTTCGCTCCCCACAGTTCGCCGCGTCGGCGGGTTACTTCAGTTTGGTTTCCTTGTAGACCACGTGCTTGCGCACGACGGGATCGTACTTCTTCATCTCGAGTTTGTTGGGCGAGTTCTGCCGATTTTTGACGGTCGTGTAGAAGTGCCCCGTCCCCGCACTCGACTCGAACTTGATGTTTTCGCGCTTGCCTTTCTTGGCCATCCCCTGCCCCTTAGTTCTGCGGGTCCGGGAGCACGTCGCCGCTCTTGGCGAACACGCGCACCCGTCGCCCTTCGCGGTCCTCGACACGGATCCGGCTCGGTTGACTGGTTCCCGGGTCGACGAGCATGACGTTTGACGCGTTGATGTAGCCCTCCTGCTCGAGGATTCCGCCCGCCGTCATCTGTTTTCGACCCGGCTTGAGGTGCCGTTTCTGCATCCGCACCTTTTCCACCCGCACCCGACCCCGCTCGCGATCCACCGCTATCACGCGGCCCTGCTTACCGCGGTCGGCACCGGAGATGACCTGTACCAGGTCACCCTTGCGAATCCCAAAGCCCATCGATGTCTCCTGCGGCGAGCGTTGCCGTGATCGCGCCGACCCTCCAGGCCGACTGTTCGGATCGGGGGGCATACCGTTGCCTGCCGCGTCCGCGGCGTCAACCCCCTTCGGGCGCAAGCGGCCGGTCTCGCAGTGCTTTCGCCGAGCGCCGTGGGGTGCTCCGGCGGCCCGCCAACGAGGCTCTCAGCCCCGGACACCGTGATAGGCTCGCGGTCGTGGTAGCGACCCGCCCGCGCCGGCGACGGATCCGAAACGCCTCGATCACCCTCGCCTGCCTCGCCCTCGCGGTGGCGGGCGCCTGCAAGCTCCTACCGGAGCGCCTGGTCGTGAACGCTCCCCTGGCGCAGCTGCTGTGGGGTCGGCAGATCGCGCCGCCCGACGAATCGCGGCTGGGCGAGGTGCTGCGGGTGCCGTCTGGATTTGAAATTGGGATCTTCGCCACCGAGCTGCCCAACGCCCGGATGCTCCGCTTCACCAGCCGGGGCGACCTGATCGTGAGCCTGCCGCGCGACGGCGCCGTCGCGCTGCTCGAGGCCGATCGTGACGGCGACGGACGCGCCGATGGGCGCCGGATCCTCGTCAGCGGGTTGCGCCGCCCCCACGGGATCGACGTGTACGAGGGGTGGCTCTACGTCGCAGAGACCGACGCCGTCGGGAGGGTCGAGTTCGACGTCGACACCGGGAACGTGGTCGGCGAGTACCAACGCATCGTGGACAGCCTCCCCGGCGGCGGCAACCACTGGTCGCGGACGCTCCGCTTTGGCCCCGACGGCTGGATGTACGTCTCGGTAGGGTCGAGCTGCAACGTCTGCGAAGAGGCCAACCCGCGACGCGCAGCGCTGCTGCGCTTTCGTCCGGATGGGAGCGACGAAGAGATCTATGCCACCGGCTTGCGCAACACGGTGGGGTTCGACTGGCGCCCGCAAGACGGCCATTTGTACGGAACGGACAACGGCCGCGATCTCCTCGGAGACGATTTTCCGCCCTGCGAGCTCAACCGGATCGAATCCGGTGGGTTTTACGGGTGGCCCTACGCAAATGGCGATCGTGTCGCCGACCCCGACCTCGGCCGCGGTCGTGCGCGAGAGATCGCGTCGTCCGCGGTGCCGGTGTTCCATTTCCCGGCCCACAATGCCCCCTTGGGGATCTCATTCTTGGACGCTGACGCCCCGGAACCTCTACAAGGCGCGGCGCTTGTCGCGCTCCACGGTTCGTGGAATCGCAGCCGCAAAGACGGCTACAAGGTTGTCTCGCTGCACTGGAACCGGGATGGATCGATCGAGTCTCGTGATTTTGTCGTGGGGTTCGAACGCAACGAACGGGTGGTGGGGCGCCCGGTGGACGCGGCGCTTGGTCCCGATGGCGCGATCTACATATCGGACGACTATGCCAGCACGATCTACCGCGTACGCGCGATTCGATAGTAGGCAGCTATCCTGCGCTGCTCCGGGAGGATTTTTTGCTCCATTCTCGTTTTGCTCGGGCGCAGCGCGTTGGGGGCCTCCGTCGAACGCTCCACCTGCTCGCCCTGGCCGGCCTCCTCACCACCGGCACGGCGTACGCGGAATCGGAGCTTCTCCTGCCATTCCCCAACACGATGGGTTCCATCGAGGTCGACACCTACGATGAGGCCGGCGCAGAGCGCGTGGGGCCGGGTTACATCTCGTTTGAGACCCAGAACGACGGCACCGTGCGCTTCGCGGGTTCGAGCGGCATCGAGGGCGCCGAAAACACCGTCATCAACGCGCTCTTCGAGGTGACGGCGGAGGACAGGCTTCGCCCGCTGTTGCAGGAGTCCCGTTCCTTCGACGCCGCTGGGGATCCGCTCGGGGTGATGAGCATCGACCACCGCGAGGGCACGGGGACATGCCACCCCACCGGTGGAGAGCGCCGCACCATCCCGCTACCCAAAGACGACCGCGTCGCCAACGTGATCCTCGCCCAGGCCCTGGTACCGCTCGCCGCCCTCGGCCGCGGCGAAGAGCCCTTTCAGGTCCTGATCTGCCGCCCCACTGTCCGCGTCATCGGCGCCCTGGCCAAAGTCCGCCAGCGCGAGACGTGGAATCAGCGGAGCCTCGTGGAGATTCGGACGGGTGCCGACCTGGGGCCCGTCTTGAACCGTCTACTCGGCCCGTGGCTGCCGAACGTCTCGATCTGGTTTGACGGCTCGCAGCCCGCCTGGTTGGGCCACCGGGTGCCGCTTTTTGCGAAGGGCCCGACGGTGACGGTGCTCCGCGCCGACGTCGCCGCAAAGCTCGCCCCGGCGATCCAGCTTCCCTAGCGAGCGTTACTGCGCCGACGCCGGGGTCTGGGACAGCATCCAGGGCGTCGCGTCGACGAGCTGCACCCCGTTCTCCCCACCCGCAGCCAGCAGGCGGCCCGTGGCGGAGAGGCTCTCCCGCGCATCGACATCGACGGTGTCGAGGACGGTGCCCCGCCGCGGGTCCACGACCTGTAGGCCGCGGGCCCCGAGCAGGAAGACGCGACCCCCGAGGAGCGCCACGTCCGCGATTTCGCCGACTTCCTCCCGCCGCAAGCGCGACATCACCTTGGCTCGCCCAGAGCCGCCGACGTAGAGGCACATCACCTCTTTTTCGCCGATGACGGCGGCCAGCGGCCCGGACACGCGCAGGGCCTTCGCGTCGAACCCGCGCTCAAAGCGGGCCAGGCCCTGGATCGCGTCGCGGCGAATGGCGTTGCTCTTGGCGCGATAGAGCCATTGATCGTCGAGCAGATAGACGTGGTCGCCAGAGCGGGAGACGGCGTTGAGCTTGCCGTCGATGAGAGGGGTGACGACACCCCCGCGGATCGGAACCCGCAGGACACCGCGCGAGCTCACGACGACGAGGTCCTCTTGCACCCGCGTGACATCGCGCACCGCGCCGACTTCGCCGCGATCCCAATAGGCCACCTCCCCGGCGTTTCCGTCGCCGTCGATCGCCAGAATGCGGATCCCGTCTTGGCCGAACGCGACCACCGCGTTCGAGTAGCGCCGCACCCCTTCGAATTCGACCAACCCACGCTTTGCTCGAAAGTGGGCGACGTCGGTGGGATGCGCCGGGTCCGCAACCGCGATGGAGCGGAAGCTCCCGTCGCGGAAGAGCGCGACCGCGCGATCGCCCGTGATGTCGATATCGCGGAGGCGCTCGTCGCTCTTCCAGTGTCCGCGTCGCGCGAGCTGCGTGGGCCAGGTGGCCATCGGGACAAAGAACTCGTTCCAGTACAGCTCGCTTCGCGGGCTGAACAGAACCGACGTGTTGGCGCGACGTTCCGAGTTCGAGACACGCAGCGTAAAGCGCTCTTGGAAGATCGGATCCCCGCCTGCGGCCGAGCGGAACGAGAGCTCGGTTTCTGCCAGGACGCCAGGCGGCAGCATCTTTCCGTCGGTGACTTTCGTGACGGTGGGGTTCTCGGCGTGGCGAATCGTGATCCAGCCGTCTACGGCGGCGGTGGAGGCAGTATCTGTGACGAGTGCGACGGGGCCTCCGGCGTACGCCACCGCGGCGCGCTGGCGAAAGGTGCGCCGGACCCGATCGGGGCTCGCCACGGCACCGTCGATTTCGATCCGCAGCCCGACGCGTTGGAAGCGCTTGCCCTGTCGCACCTGGAGCATTTCGAGCGCGCGTCGCGCTTCGGCGCCGTATTCGCTGCCGGGGTGCCGCCGGATGAAATCCGCGAGTGCCTGGGGATCGCTCGCGAACCCGTCGTTGGAGAGGTACTCGACGGCGGCGCGCGCATTGGCGGCGTACTCGCCGTCGGTGAAGCTCTGGAGAAATTCCTGATAGGCAGCCGCCGTTCCGATGCGCCGGGCGCGCTCGTAGCTCTCCTCCTCGAACAAGATGGCGGCGCGCCGGATGTAGCCGCTGTGGGGGTACTTCTCGCGGAACTCCTCGAACGCCTCCCAACTCGGGTTGTCCCGCAGGTCCAAGAAGGCCGCACGCTCCAGCGCCTCATCTCGATACGGCGACTCGGGCCGAAGCGTTGCGAAGCGGCGATACTCGTCGGCCGAGTCCTTGGACCGGACGCGATCCCACTCGCTGGTGGCGCATGCGGCCAAGAACATCACCAGCAGGGCGAATAAAACGCGCGTGCGGCGCATGGGTGGCTCCCCTCCAGCCTTGGATAGGCGTAGCGATCCAGGTTTGGGATCGGCCTTTTCCGGGGGACGCTTGAGCGGCCCAGCGCGTTTGGTTCCCAGGAAGTTGACCGTCGTCCCCTGGGGGCGCCTTGGACCTTGGGCCTGGGTCAAGCGTCACGCGGTCGGGGCCGAAGGGTTCCCGGACCCGATGTGTCCCTGGACGCCCCGGGCGCGCGCGCAGCGAAAGGAGAACCGTGGCGGACTCTTGGCGGAGATGCAGCGCGTGCAAAGGTCCCATCGGGCTCGGCGCCACCTACTGGGCTTGCAACGTCTCGACCTGCAACCGCAAGCGGACCGCCCTCGCGTTCTGTTCGGTCGACTGCTGGGAGGTCCATCTGCCTGGCGCGAACCATCGGCAGTCGTGGGCGGTTGAAAAAACGGCACCTCTTACGCGAGAAGCGGCAACGCCGAGTGCTGCGCCGAGCCGCCGGGTGGTGACGAGCGCCGCGGCTGCACCCTCCGAAAAACCGCCGGATGAGGTCTTGATCGTCGCGAGCCGGCTCAAGGAATACGTGAAACGAAGCGCCGGCTACAACACCTCCGATCGCGCGCTGGCCCCGCTCTCGGACCTCGTGCGTCGCGTGTGCGACCGCGCGATCGAGAATGCGAGGCGCGACGGGCGCATGACGGTGCTCGACCGCGATATTCCGGACGACCTCGAGTTCGAGTGAGCCAGCGACCGTTCGATGCGCTGACCCCCAACCCGACCGGTGCTCGTGGAACCGGAGCGCTGCGCGGGACGTTCTTTGTCTGCGCTTTTGGCGGCGTCTTCGCGTTCGCCGGTCTTGCGGTGCTCGCGTTCCTGGTGCCGGAGCAGCTTCGCTCCGGGGACCTGGAGGAGAAGATCGGCAGCCTCGTGGTCGGGGTGCTGTTCACCCTGGTGGGGTTCGGTGTCATTGCGCTCGCGCTCCGGTCGTCCCGCGAGAGCCGCCGCGAGGCGGCGCTGCGCGAGCGCTACCCCGATGCCCCCTGGATGTGGAACCCCGAGTGGGCAGGCGGACAGATTCGCGGCAGCGCCAAGACCGCGATGATCGTGGCGTGGTGCTTCGCGGCGTTTTGGAATGCCATCGCGTGGCCGGTTCTCCCCCAGCTGCTCGATCAGGTGAGAGAAAGCCCGTCGCGCTGCTCGGCCTGATATTCCCCGTGGTCGGCGTGGGCCTGCTCGGGTGGGCGATTCTCGCGACGCTGCGCGCCCGGCGTTTTGGCACCGGGACGCTCACGCTCGACACGCTCCCCGGCGTGATCGGCGGCCGCTTCGCCGCGACGGTCGAGACCGGGCGGCCCTTGCCCACCGATACATCGGTTGCCGCACGCCTGGTCTGCGTCCGCCGCACGACGAGCGGCACGGGGAAGTCGCGGTCGACCCACGAGACCGTCCTGTGGGAAGACGAGCTTCAGGTCGGCGCGGGGCACCTCCAACCCGGAATGCGGGGGACGCGAATCCCGCTGGTCTACCCGATTCCCCACGGCTGCGTCGCGACCGACGACCGCGTGCCCAGCCAGACGGTGCACTGGCGGGTGGAGCTCCGCGCCGAGCTACCCGGCGCGGACTACGTGAGCAGCTTTGAGGTGCCGGTGTTTCGAACGGCCGCGAGCTCGCCCGAGCTCGACGAGGCCGCCGTCGCACGACACCGCCGCGAGGCACCGGTCGGCGACGACGACCGCCTGGCGCGGGCGAAGATCCGGATCGAGCGTCTCCCGGGCGGCGGCGTCGAGTTCTACCTCCCTCCGGCGCGCAACCCGGGGATGGCCGCGATGGCCACTGTGTTCGCGGTCGGGTTTGGTACCGCCGCCGTCTGGATGTACACCGAAAAATCCACCGTGTTGTTGCCCATAGTCTTCGCGGGCTTTGCGCTGCTCCTCGGCTACGGAGCGGTCTCGCTGTGGCTCTTTGCCCGGCGGGTGCGCGTCGAAGCCGGCGCACTCTCGGTCCGCGGCGGCCTCTTTGCCCTCGGGCCTCCGCACCGGGTCGCGCTCGACGACATCCAGGGCTTCGACCTCGCGATTGGGATGCAATCCGGAGATCGCGTCTTCTATCGCGTCACCGCGAGGACGAAGCGGGGACGGAGCCTCCGCTGCGCCACGGGCCTTCCGGGCAAACGCGTCGCGGAGCACTTCCTCGCCACCCTCGAAGCCTGCCGCTAGCGACCCCCCTTACCTACTCAACACCTGTGGGCTGTTGAGTGCGATATTGCTCGCGCAACGCGGGTGGTGCCCCGAATACAAAACGGGCCGGCCACTTACGTGACCGGCCCGCCAAAGAGGTCCCACTCTCGCGCTACTCTCCCACCAAAGAAATTGGCAGTACCATCGCCGAAGCGGGGCTTAACTTCCGTGTTCGGAATGGGAACGGGTGTGGCCCCCGCTCAATAGAGAGTGGGAAAACCTTTCGGTTGCCAACTCGACAACCTTTGACAATCGAATAGGTGATACTCGCGGGCTTTCAGAAAAATACATCGCTAAGCGCGCTCCATGGTTAATGGTCAAGCCGCACGAGCGATTAGTACTGGTCAGCTCCACACATTGCTGTGCTTCCACCCCCAGCCTATCAACGTCCTGGTCTTGAACGGGTCTTCAGCAGGCCGAAGCCTGAGGGAGATCTCATCTCGAGGGGGGCTTCCCGCTTAGATGCCTTCAGCGGTTATCCTTTCCGCACGTAGCTACCCGGCGGTGCCGCTGGCGCGACAACCGGTACACTAG
>CAJIBI010000358.1_pt1 | contig 22888 bp, 25 predicted proteins | sample 9199321 | NCBI WGS metagenome assembly CAJIBI01 (sample SAMEA7708294, study PRJEB35096) | sediment metagenome | biome: marine neritic benthic zone biome [ENVO:01000025]; feature: sediment [ENVO:00002007]; material: shallow marine sediment [ENVO:03000034] sea grass bed [ENVO_01000059] ... | reverse complement strand
GCTGACCTCGCTGTCCCGATCGAAATTCCCGTGGAAGGCGCGGCGTCGCCGCCGCGCATCTACACCGACCGCCAGATTGCGCGGCTCTCCGAGATTGCGTCTTCGGTCGAATGCGAGTGCCCGAACCATCTAGCGACCTTGATCGCCAACCTGGTCCAGTTCGAACGCTACTCGGAGACCTGCAAGAACGAGAACCCCGAGGATGCGGCACTCCACGCGCGCTTGGCGCTTGGGACGGGTCGGGCGCGCGCGCTCATCGAGCAGCTGCTCACCGAAGTCTGCCACCACGATCGAATTCGTTTGTAAAAAAGTGTTGACATTCGTCTAACTAAAAATTATATATTCCTTCGAGAACGCAAGACCAGAACGAGTGCCGGCGAGGTCCCCTCCTTTACCTCGCCGTCACTCACCCCGCGGGGAAATCGTGTTTATCCAACCCTCTTCAGATGTTCGCCCGCGCTTGGGAATCTCGGCGTGTCTGCTTGGCCGCAAGGTCCGTTTCGATGGCGGCCACAAGCGCAGCCACTTTCTCGCCACCGAACTGGCCCCCCTTGTGGAATGGGTTCCCGTCTGCCCCGAGGTGGAGCTGGGCCTGGGAACGCCGCGACCCTCGCTGCGGCTGATCGGCGACCCGCAAACGCCGCGCCTGGTCGAATCGAAAAGCGACGCGGACCGAACCGAGGCCATGGAGGCATTTGTCGCGGCGCGCGTGAAGCGGCTCGCCGCAGCACGTCTCGATGGCTTTGTGCTCAAGAAAGACTCGCCGTCCTGTGGCTTGCACCGGGTGAAGGTGTGGAACGATTCCGGCCAGGCCGAGCGCACCGGCCGCGGCCTCTTTGCGCACCGCTTGGCCGAGGCAATGCCGCACCTCCCCGTCGAGGAAGAGGGACGGCTCAATGACACGCGGCTGCGCGCCAACTTTCTGGTGCGCGTTTTCACCCGTTCGCGTCTCGCGCGGCTGTTCGCCACGGAATGGACGCAGCGCGACCTCATTGAGTTTCATACCGACCACAAATTGCTCGTCCTCGCGGCCAACCCCCGGGCGGCCAAATCGCTCGGACGTCTCGTCGCGTCCGCCGGTGCTCTCGACCGCGAGGAACTCTCAGATCGTTACACGGCGGAAATGATGGACGCCCTCTCCCGCGTGTCGACGACGGGGACGGTAGTCAACGCGCTGCAACACATGGTGGGTTACGTCACCAAGCTGCTCGATCGCGAGTCGCGCCGTGAAATGCACGATCTGATCGACGGCTTCGGACGAGGGGAACTCCCGCTCGCGGTTCCCCTGGCTCTTTTGCGGCACCACGCACGGCGCGCGGACGTGCCGTATCTGCGTCGCCAGCGCTTCGCCGAGCCGTGTCCACCGGCGCTCCGGCTTCACGCCGCTTTATAAGGCGTTCGCCGTCCAGTCCTCACCTGAAAGGGCCTCCATGTCGTTCGCAAACACCGTCGCGCAGCCCCCCGCACTGGAACGCGCCTCCCGCCTCAAGCTGCTGCCCGCACTGCCCGACGTCGCCAAACGGCATGCCGCGCACCCCCGCGCACTCGATCGCGTCGGGATGGAGAAGATCCACGTGGCGATCCGCCTCGAGCGCGAGCCAGGGGTCGTGACGGAGCTCCCCGCAGAGGCCGATGCGTTCGTGCGTCTGGACCGTCCCGAGGCGAAGGGCATCCACATGTCACGACTCTTTCTGGCGCTGGACGAGCGGTTGACGGCGGAGCCGCTTCGGCCCGCGACGCTCGCGGCGATTTTGGATGACTTCGCGACCTCGCATCGCGACCTCAGCCGCGGCGCCTACCTGAACCTCCGCTTCGAGCTCATGTTGAGGCGCCCCGCGTTACGCAGCGCGTACCGCGGCTGGAAGCGCTACCCGATCCAGCTCGCTGCACGCGTCGAAGACGGCGCCCTGCGGCTCGAGTTGGAGACGGAAATCCCGTACTCCAGTACGTGCCCGTGTTCCGCCGCGCTCTCCCGACAGCGGGCACGCGACAACCTCCTCGCGCACTTCGGCAAGGGCCGCGTGGTGGCCGTCGAGGACGTCGCCGAGTGGGTGGCCTCCGAGGCCGGCATGCCCGCCACGCCCCACAGCCAGCGCAGCTATGCCGAGGTTCGGGTCGCCCTGGACCCGGCGAGTGGCGAGTTCCCTTTCGAAGCCCTCATCGATCACATCGAGGGCGCACTCGGTACGCCGGTGCAGGCCGCGGTGAAACGCGAAGACGAGCAGGCCTTCGCCGAGCTCAACGGAGCCAACCTGATGTTCTGCGAGGACGCCGCTCGGCGGCTCGCCCACGCCCTCGACGCGCGAACCGAGTACTTGGACTTCCGCGCGCACATCCGCCACGAAGAAAGCCTTCACGCCCACGACGCGGTCAGCGCCGTCGCGAAAGGGGTTCCGGGCGGTTTCCGGGTGGAGTAGGACATGGATTCGCCCGCGGTCGGCGCGCTGCTTGCGATCCACGCCGGGGCAACCTGCGCGATGGCCGGCATCGTGTGGTTTGTCCAGGTCGTCCATTACCCGCTCTTTGCGGCGATTCCCTCCGGTGCGTTCGCCCACTACGAGTCGCTCCACACCAAGCTGACGACCCGCGTTGTAGCACCCACGATGCTGGTCGAACTGGCAGCGGCCGTCACGCTTGTCGCGACTCCGGTCGGCAACGCCTTCCCGTTGGCCAGCTGGGGGGGGCTCTCGCTGCTCGCGGTGATCTGGCTCTCTACCTTTGCTCTGCAAGTGCCCCGACACCGCGAACTCGGTGCGGGGTTTGACCCCCATTCGCATCAGCGGCTGGTGGAGAGCAATTGGATACGGACGTTTGCATGGAGCGCACGCGCCGCGATCGCCCTCGGACTACTGGCGGCGACCTGACGAACGAGGGCGGCCCCGCTACTTCATCCGACCGCGATAGTCCCAGCTGATCAGTGCACGCGGGTGCAAGCAGATCGCCGTCTCTGGGCGTTGCTGCTGGAGAAGCCACTTGGAAAACGCGCTCGGTTGATCGCCCAGGTAGCGCTTTGCCAGGCGCTCTCTCCACTCGTCCCCGCGTTCGGGGACGAGCGCGGCGTCCGCGTGGCCGCGCAATCCGTGGTAGGGCGGCGCCTCGGGTGCGATCTCAAAGCCACAACGCGCGTCGCGCGCGATCCGTTTCGCGAGATAGGAATCGGACGCGGTGGCGCACCAGAGCGCATCGTCTTCTCGACAGAACCAGACCGAGACCACAAGCGGCCAGCCGTCCGCGCGAAGCAGCCCGACACGAATCGGGATCCGCGCCTCGTCGAGAAACGCGTCGATCTGGCTCGCGTTCCAGGGGCCCGAGTGGGTGTCAGCACGCATTGCGTTCGTCTCCTTCGCGCCCATTCAACTCGATTCCGATTTCGACAGCAAGCGTCCGGACTCCCTCGCGGCCGCGAAGCCGCGTGAGGGCCGCTTTCTCGATCTGCCGCACCCGCTCCCGTGAAATGCCGAGCCGTTGACCGATGGCCTCGAGCGTCTGCTCGTCGTCGTCTTGCATACCAAACCGCCATTCGAGGATCCGCCGTTCGCGCGGCGAGAGGGTGTCGATCTGCTCCGCGAGAGCTTCGCGCAGCTCCTCCGCTTGCGCGATGTCGGCGGGCGGCGTCTGCTCGAGGTCGACAAGACCTTCTCCGAGGGTGTCGGGCTCGTTCGGGCGCGCGGGTTGGTCCGCCGAGACCACCCGCGCCAACGTCGCGTCGAGTTGACGCCCGCGGTCCCCGCACACCTCGAGCGCCTGCGCGACGTCGTCTCGCGTCGGCTCTTCCGGGCGGAGCCCGCGCAGCTTGCGCTCGCAGTCGAGATACCTGCGTTTCAATTGGTACGCGTGCGTGGGAAGCCGAATCGCTGCACCGTGGGTTTGCAACGCTCGGACCATGGCCTGTTCGATCCACCACGTTGCATAACTCGCAAACCCGTGGCCTCGATTCGGATCGAACTTCTCGACCGCGCGAATCAGGGCTTTGTTGCCCTCTTGGATCAAGTCGAGGAAGTCGACGCCCCGATGTCGAAAACGTTTTGCGAAGGCGATGACAAGCCGCAGGTTGTGACGAGTGAGCCGGGCGCGGAGTGTTGAGTACTCTTGGTGAGCGCGTCGCGCATGGCCGCGCAGGCGGCATACACGCTCGTCGCTGCTGTCCTCGCGAAGTCCCTCGCGCCAGAGCTCTTCGATCACGGAAAAGGCGACGTCGGCGGCCAGGATTTCTCGAGCCAGCGCACGGGGAGGCGCTCCTGTGCGAAGCCGGTCGGAAAGGCATTGCATGCGCTCTGATAAGCCGCGCGCGCGCTCGAGGCCGCCGGGGCCTCGAAACCCCTCGACCAGCGTCTCGACCGAGCGGTTGGCTTGGACGAGGGCCGGCCATCGCGCCAATAGGAGCGGAGTGGTGGTGGACAGCAGCGCAACCGCCAGAAAGAAGCGTCGTCGGGCCCGCGCGAGCGCCCGCCCGACTCCAATCTGCTCTTCCCGGGAGAGGATCGGAATGTCGGCGATGCTCTCGAGATAGCGGTCTAGTGTGGTCATCATTTGTCTATATTTTATCTAAAAAAAAGATTGACAAAAGAGTCAACCAGGAATATCGTCCTGTTGTTCGGAAACTTAAACCCCCAGGGGATAGGAAATGAGCAATCTGGTCTTCGAAGATGAATTCGGGAAGAGCCGCAGCTCGGTTGGCGCGGCCAAGGTGTTGTTTGGAGTCGCCGCCGGCGCCTCCTTCCTGTTCTCGGTCTACCTGTATTTCAGCGGCGCCCGCGAGCAGGGAATTTTTGTCGGGCTGTGGGTGCCCTCGATTTTGTCCGCCGGGAACCTCGTTCTCGCTGGGCGGGAGTAAGCAAATGAGTGACGCAACGATCTTGATTGTGGGCTGCGCAGTGACCTTCACCGCGATTGCCGGCGCCTACCTGGCCATCCGGGAGGGCTACCAGCGTCGAACGCCCATCCGCTCCTTGAGCACGCAAGCGCCCGGGCGCTTTGCCGGTCGCCGTGAGGCGCGGCCGGGTCACCGCGACGTGGCCTAGACCAGGCAGAAGACGCGACGGCCCGGGACGGTGTGACCCCTCTCCCGCAAACCCGGGCCGTCGTGTTCCCCGCACCCTCCGTTCAACAATTTTTTAGATCGAAACGTTTCTGCATCGCCCTTCGCGGGGCCACGGCCGCTGCCGCGACCGAATCTGCATCCGTTCGGCCCACCGCGTCGAAACTCCGATCATGATCAGACGGAGGCGAAGGTACGCAAGCGGTGGCTACAGCCGCTGGATCGCGATCGCGGGTGCGTTCTTTCGCTTCATGCCCGCCGGGATCTGGCTGGGGCCACATCCCATCGACAAGGCACTGCGCGATGCGCTGCTGGTGGCCAGCCCTCGCTGAGCTGGCGGGATCGGGACCGCGTCGTACCTTCGCGGCGTTTGGTCCCGCCCCCGGTACCTCCGAGAGACCTTGGCCCAGTCGCTTTTACAACGTATCGCTGCAGGCGACGAGAGCGCCGTGAGGGAATGCCTCGACCTTCACGGCGGACGCGTATGGGCAATGTCCCGGCGCTATTCCGCAAGCCCGGCCGAGGCCGAGGACGCCGCGCAGGAGATCTTCATCTCGCTGTGGAAGAGTGCGCACCGCTACGATCCCACGCGGGCCTCGGAAGCCGCCTTCGTCGCAACGATCGCGCGCCGGCGCCTGATCGATCGCCTGCGCGCCCGGGGCCGACGCGCGCCGACCGTTCCACTCGAAGAGGGCGAAGTGGTGAGTGGCGACGGCGCGGCGCGTGGCGACGCGGCACTCGATGTGATGCGGGTTCGCGAGGCGATGGAGCGTCTCGATGAGCAGCCGCGACGCCTCCTCGAGATGGCGGTGCTGGAAGGGTTCTCCCACGCACAGATCGCCGAACGAACGGGTATCGCCCTCGGAACCGTGAAGAGCCACGTGCGTCGCAGCTTGATCAAGGTGCGACAGAGCCTCGGCGACCGGGGAGCGGGGCGGTGAACGGCCGCGATCGCCTTTTCGAGCTCCTTGCCGATCGCGCCACCGAGGGGCTGGCGGCCAGCGATGCGGCCGAACTCGAGCATCTGCTTGTCGATTCACCCGGCGTCGACGACCTCGAGCTCGACCTCACCGCGGCTTCGATCGAGCTCGCGCTGCGCCCCGTTCCAGAGGTGCTCCTGCCGGCCGAGCTGCGGGCGCGGATCGAGGCGGATGCAGGTCACGTGCTCGGCAGCCTGGGTGGCCCATCGATCGGCCGACGACGCGCGCCGCCTCCGCGCCGCCGCTGGCTGACGCCGGCCGGCTGGCTCGCGGCGGCAGCCCTCGCAGGGGTGTTGATCCTTCGCTCGGGCAGCGAGCTCGCGCCGAACCCCACGTCGCTCCGCGCCGAACTGGTCGCGTCCGACGCGTTGGTATTGGACTGGGCGGCGACCGGCGACGCAGCGGGGCCCAGCGCCAGCGGCGACGTGGTCTGGAGCCAGAGCCGTCAGACCGGTGTGATGCGCTTCCGTGGGCTCGCTGTGAACGATCCCGCGGTCTTTCAGTACCAGCTCTGGATCTTCGACGCGGGGCGCGACGAGCGGCACCCCATCGACGGCGGCGTCTTCGACGTGGAGACGGAGGGCGGCGATGTGCTGGTCGCGGTCGACCCCCGGCTCCGGGTAGACGACCCAACGCTGTTTGCCGTGACGGTCGAACAGCCCGGCGGTGTCGTCGTCTCGAGCCGCGAGCGCATCGCCGTGCTGGCGAAGGTCGGCCCCTAGGGCGCGTTGCCGGGTTGCCCAAAACAAGAACGCCATCTCGAGCCCTGTGCATCCAAAGCCTCGGACCTCGCGAAGCATCCCTCATGATGACGTGGCTCCGTTTGCTTCGGCCCGCCGCTCCAGCGTTCGCCGCGGCGACGTTGCTCGCGAGCTGCGCCTCGCGTCCGCCCCTTGAGCCCTTCGACCGCGAGATCGACGTCGAGCGATTCATGGGAGACTGGTACGTCCTGGCCAGCATCCCGATCGACTTGCCGCTCTTTAGCGAGGCCGCTGCTCACGACGCGGTCGAGACCTATCGGCTGCTTCCCAACGGCGAGATCGATGTGTCCTACCGCTTTCGCGACGGAAGCTTCGATGGCGAGCCTCGGGTCGTGCGGCAGCGCGGATGGGTGGTTGATGAAAGGCGCGGGACCGAGTGGAGGGTGCAGCTGCTGTGGCCCTTCCGCTCGGCCTACTTGATCGCGTGGTTGGATGAGGACTACCAACGCGCGATCATCGGGGTTCCCTCGCGCCGTTACGTGTGGCTGCTCTCGCGCGACGCGGCGATCCCGGAGGCCGAGTTCGCCGCGCTGACGCGGCAGATCGCGGAGTTGGGCTACGACCCGAAGCGATTGCGTCGGGTGCCGCATCGCGGCGCCGGCGACTGAGCTCCGGCTTCGGGCGCGAAGCAGTGACCCGCACCTGGAAAGGTTTGCGACCATGACCCCGCCGGAACGAAAGGCGCTCCTCGCTCTCCTTCCGATTCTGGCGGTCGGCGCCGCCATCGCGTGGGCCGGAAGTCAAGGCGGCCTGAAGGTGGGCGGAACACCGATCTTCGGGATGTGCGCCGCGCTCTCGTTCGCGATCAACGGGCTGGTCTTTGTCCACGCGTTCTTGTTTCGCACCGAGCGCTATTTCGATCTCACGGGGAGCCTCACCTACGCGAGCCTGATCGCGGTGGCATTGATTGCGGCGGGTCGCGCCGACCCCCGCGCGCTGCTGCTCGGTGCCCTGGTGAGCGTCTGGGCCGCGCGGCTCGGAAGCTATCTCTTTGTTCGCATTCGCCGCGAGGGGAAGGACGGTCGCTTCGACGAGATCAAAGAGAGCGCTCCGCGATTCTTCACGGCGTGGATCCTCCAAGGACTCTGGGTGTTGCTCACGGTCTCGTGCGCGCTCGCCGCGATGACGACGCAGCGGCCCCGCCCTCTTGGAGGCGTCGCGCTGGCGGGCAGTCTTGTCTGGGCAGCCGGCTTTGCAGTGGAGGTGATTGCGGACCGCCAGAAGCAGCGCTTCCGCGCCCAACCCGGGAACCGCGGACGCTTCATCCAGTCGGGCCTCTGGTCCTGGTCGCGGCATCCCAACTACTTCGGCGAGATCACGCTTTGGTTTGGGATTGCGCTGATCGCCTTACCGGTGCTATCGGGCTGGCAATACGCGACGCTGATTTCGCCGCTCTTTGTCTACGTTCTGCTCACGCGTGTGAGTGGCATCCCGCTGCTCGAAGCGCGGGCCCAGGCGACCTGGGGTGACGACCCGGTCTACCGCGCCTATCGCGAGCGCACACCGGCGCTCGTGCTCAGGCCGCCGCGGCCTGCCTAGTGCACGCCCTCTCGTCGCGGCTCGGCCGTCTCCGCCTGCTCGCCTACTCGGCCCCGTCGCTGGTGACCTCGGTCGCCGCGCTTCCGATGGCGCTTTTCGTGCCGGCCTTCTACGCCGACGACCTGGGTGTGCCGCTCGCGGCGGTGGGTGCGGCGATCGCACTCTCACGTCTGCTCGACGTCGTGACGGACCCGCTGATGGGAACGCTCAGCGATCGCTTGCGCCTCCCGCTTGGACGGCGCAAGCCGTGGATGGTGCTCGGCGTTCCGCTCTTCGCGATCTCGCTGTGGAAGATCCTCGTGCCCGGCGAGGCGGCGACCTTTCGCTACCTCCTGATGTGGTCGGCGCTGCTCTATCTCGGCTTCACGATGATCGATCTGCCCCACAAGGCCTGGGGCGCCGAGCTCTCCACCGACTACGACGAACGCTCGCGTGTCACGAGTTGGCGCGAAGGGATCTCGGCGGCGGGGCAGGTGGTGTTGTTGGCGACGCTCGCGGTGCTCGCCGCGCGTGGGATCGACGCGGCGGCTGATCAGCTGCGGGGCGTCGCGTTGGTCGTGGTCCTCGGCCTGCCCCTGTTGACGGCAATCTGCGTGTGGACCGTGCCGGAGTCGGAACCGGAGGGGTTTTCTCATGCGCCGCGCAGCACGCTTGCGGGGCTCGCGATCGTCGGGCGCAACCCCGCGTTTTTGCGCATGGTGGGCTGCGTGCTGCTGTTCGTCTCCGGGGTGGCGATCCAAGGGACCTTGCACCGGCTCGTCCTCGCCGACGTCATGGGTGACGCAGCGCGCTTTCCGCTGATGATCTTGCTGGAGAATCTCGCGACGTTGTGCGCCGTTCCCCTCTGGCTCGCGGTGTCGATGCGCATCGGGAAGCACCGCGCGCTGATGGCCGCGGCGCTCTGGATTGCCCTCGGAAGCCTGCCGCTCGTCTTGCTGCGCGCCGGAGACACCGCGCTGCTGATCACGGTGATCGCGGTGCGCGGATCGAGCTTTGCGTCGATCATTTTTCTGGCAAATTCGATCGCGGCCGACGTCATCGACGTCGATACGCTGGAGTCGGGCGAACAGCGTTCCGGCCTCTTTTTTGCCGTGTGGGGCATGGTCACCAAACTTTCGCTGGCGTTGGGTGTGCTGCTAGGAACCACGCTGCCTTCGGCATTGGGCTACGAACCCGCCGCCTCCGTCGTATCTCCCGCCGTCCAGACCCGGCTGATGGCGATCTACGGAGTGCTGCCGGCTTTGCTGATGGCGCTCGGGGCGCTCTTCCTCCGGAACTTCCCCATTACACGCGAACGTCATGCGGAGGTGCGCGCCGCGCTCGATGCCCGCCGCGACGACCTCACCGCCTCTCGCGCCGGCGCGCGCTAACGAGAGCGGGAGCGCGGCCACACCCGTAGGAGGGTCGACGACCGCGCGCGACTTCAGGCGGCCACAGCGAGTGCGTCGCGAGCCGTCTCTGCGGCACGCCGACCCGACGCCATGGCTCCCTGGAGTGAGGCGAGGTCGCAGTAATCCCCGCACAGAAAGACGCCGGAGGGGTGTCGGGCGGGGCGGGGGGCGGGCTCGAAGCGCCCCGGCTCTTGCCGTGGCAATGCATCCTCGATCCGGTCGATGCGCAGCAGCCGCCAGCGCTGCACCGCTGGGCCGAACCAGGCCGCGAGTTGCTGGCGGGCGCTCTGGTCGAGGTCGACGTCGTCGCGCTCCAGCGCGGGGGCGAGGACACTCGCGGACACCAGCGCGCGGCCGGCGGGCGCGTAGCTCGGCGCCACGCTGCTCGGGACGCACAGTTGGTTGACCGGACCGCTGTGCTCCCCGTCGAGCACGAGGTAGCCGCGGGTCTCGGGTGCGGTGGGCGCGTCGTAGTAGAGACACGCGGTCGCGTTCGAGGGCGGCGTCTCGAGGCCCGGCACGAGGGCACGCGCCGCCGGCGCCGCGGTCGCGACCACGACCGCCGCGGCGGGCACCCACTCTCCCGAGACGAGCTCGACGCCGCCGGCCTCAACGCGCGCTACCCGCGTCCCCAAGCGCAGTGTGTCTTCGGGGAGGCGCGCCGCGAGTTGGTCGGGGATGGCCTGCATACCGTGCGCGGGAAGGGCGACGCGCCCGCTTGAGAACATGCGAAAGAGGTAGTCGAGCGCGCGTCCCGAGGCCGCGAGCTGTGCGTCCAGGAACACGCCCCCAAAAAAGGGACGAAAGAACGCCTCGATAAAGCCACTCGAGAATCCCCGGGCGCGCAGTACCTCGACCGCACTCGCAGCGTTCTGCGCCAGCAGCGCTTCGGGCGCGCCGCGGCGTACCTGCGCCCACATGCGCAGCACCCGGAGCTTGTCGCCGAGCTTCCCGACCTTCGCGAGCGCGGTCGACACGAGGCCCGCGGGATGCCGCAGCGGATCCGCCAACTCGGCAAAGCGACCCGCCACGCGAACCAGGGCCCCCGCCCGGAAGGGCGCGAGGTGGAGCGCGCCGAGGTCCAATTGACGCTGCACCTCGGGATAGGCGGTGAGCAGCACCTGAAAGCCGCGGTCGAGGCGATATCCGTCGTGAAGATCGGTTCGCACGCGTCCGCCGACCGCCCTCTCGGCCTCGATCACTTGGACCGGGAGCCCGCGTTCGGCGAGGGTGCGTGCGCACGTCAAACCCGCCACGCCCGCCCCAACGACGATCACCGGTTTCGCGTCCGGCGCCGCTTGCCCCGCGGTCGGGTGCGTTCTAGCCACGCAGCCGATCCTCCACCGGGTGCAGCCACCGGAACGACACGCAGGCGTCGAGACTGGCAGGGATCCCCGCCTCGATGCTCGGGTAACGGGGCTCCAAGCCGAGCTCCTTCCAGAGAAGACCCACCTCGACCGGGAGATTCATCGACCAACCGCGGACCGTATCGGTGGTATGAAGCGTCGGGTGGGGGCGCAAGCGCGAGAGCCCTTCCAGTAGCCAGGCGCCCGCGAGCGCAGCAGAAAAGGGAAGCCGCACCAGGCGAAAACGCGGGTAGTGCTCGCTCAGGATGGCAAAAAATTCCGTCCAGCTGCTCGGATCCCCGTCGCCCACCGGGCTGGTGCCCTCCCAGCCCTGCGCGGCGGCCTCGATCAGAAGCCGCGCGGCGTCCTCCACGTGCATATGGGAGTATCGGTTGTTCCCTGCACCCGGGAAGAGCACGTAGCCGTGTCGCAGCTGATTGAACAAGTAACTGCGTGCGCCGTACACATGGGGCAACCGGATGATCGCGAGTCGCATCGGGGGAGCGGCCTCGCGGAGCGCAGCCTCCGCTTCGAGTTTCGCTACGCCGTAGCCCAGCCGTGGGCGCGCGGGGGTGCCGGCGTCAATCCGCGTCTCGCGGCCATCGTAGACCAGAAGGCTGCTCGCGTAGACAAAGCGCTTCACCCCGGCGGTTCGCGCCGCCTCCATCAGGGCCTTCGAGCCCTCGACAATGGTCGGTCGCACCCGTTCGTAGCGCTCGAAGGTCGCGCGCGCGGCCAAATGCAGGACGGTATCCACGCCCGCCACGGCTCGCTCAAGGCTCGCGGGCCGTGAGAGGTCCCCGTGGACGAGTTCGGCACGCAGCGGCGTGAGCAATCGGCCACGCTCGCGTCGGCGCACCATCAGGCGGGGCCGTAGGCCCCGCGCGCAGAGCTGGCGCGCGACCTCGTAGCCGAGAAAACCAGTGGCTCCGGTGACGAGCACACGCTCCATGCCGCTCACGGCAGCTCCCCGGTGCCCGTGATGAGGCGCGTCCCGCGGTTGCGTGTAACGTAGTTCCACAGCCAGCGAATCGTCACCAATACGCGGTTCTCGTGCTCGATCAAAAAGAAGACGTGCACCGCCGACCACAACAACCAGGCGGGGAACCCGCCAAAACGGATCGCGCCGAAGTGCGCGACCGCGGCCCTGCGCCCGATCGTGGCCATGTTGCCCTTGTTCCGGTACCGGAACGGGCGGACGGAACGTCCGCGCAGTCGGTTCGCCACCACGCTGGCGACGTAGCGACCTTGCTGCATCGCGACGGGAGCGACGCCTGGCAGCGGGCCCTCGCCCCGGTGAGCGAAATGTGCGATGTCGCCAATCGCGAAGATCTCGGGGTGCCCCGAAATCGAGCAATCCGGCTCCACCAGAACCCGTCCGGCGCGGTCGAGCGCCGCTCCCGCTTCTTTTTCGAGTACACGCGCCATCGACGACCCACGAACACCAGCGGCCCACAGCACGCAGCGCGTGGGCACCCGCACCCGCTCGCCCGCCGCCTCGATCGTGACGCCGGTGGCGTCCAGGTCTTTGACCAGCGCGCCGGTGCGAATTTCCGCACCGAGACGTCGGAGCGATTTTGCGGCCGTTTTAGACAGGGGTGGCGGATACTGCGGCAGGACCCGCTCCGCTCCTTCGACGAGGAGGACGCGTGTGTCCCGTGGGTCGATCGCGCGAAAATCGCTGCGCAAGGTGTCGCGGGCGAGTTCACAGATCGCGCCCGCCAGCTCCACGCCAGTGGGTCCCGCGCCGACGATCACGAAGGTGAGCAGTGCCGCTCGGGCCAGTGGATCCTGTTCGCGTTCGGCCCGTTCAAACGCCAGGAGGATGCGGCGCCGCATCTCGGTGGCGTCCTCGACGCTCTTGAGACCCGGAGCGCAATGCTCCCATTGCTCGTTGCCGAAGTAGTGGTGGCGGGCCCCCGTCGCCACGACCAGCGTGTCATATTGGAGCTCGCCGCCGTCGCGCAGCAGGATGCGTTGGCCCGCGGTGTCGAGCCCCGAAGCCTCGCCAAGCAAAACGCGGGCGTTGCGTTGCTTGCGCAGCGCCCAGCGGATGGGGGACGAGATGTCGCCGGGCGAGAGCCCCCCGGTCGCGACCTGGTAGAGGAGCGGTTGAAAGAGGTGGAAGTTGCGGCGGTCGAGCAGCGTGATGTCCACCGGGACCCGCGCGAGTCGCTGTGCCGCGTGGAGGCCAGCAAAGCCCCCACCGAGTACCACGACGCGATGCCTCGCGCCCGCGCTGGACGGCTGGTTTGCCATTATGCGCTCTGCTCCGTAGGGGAGAGGGTGGCCTGGTTCCGCGGCGGAACGCGCAGCGCGTAGTTGTAGATCAGCAATACCAAGGTCCCGAAGGCGATCGACACCACGCCGAGGCCGACATCGTAGGGCTTTTCGACTGCGAGCGAGAAGCGCAGCAAAATCGTCGACACCACAAACGCGGCGTTTCGAAACACGAGCTCGTAGCGGCTCGACAGAAGGAGAGAAAGGATCAGCATCAGCGCGTCGGCGAAGATCATGATCGTGAACAGATCGAGATAAAAAATGGTGCGGACGTCGATCGTGGGCGGCGCGTCAAAGAGAGCGACCCGGACCACATCGGCGCACCACCAAGCCAAGTTCCACGCCGCGAGCCCGAAGAGCAGGCCGGTCAGCATGAGGGCGATCGACTTTTTGCGCCTGATAAACACGTCGAGGCGGGCTCGATCCACGGTCTCGAGGGCGCCGGCGCGCGGCCGATTCGCGTTGACGTGGTAAAAGATGGCTACGAGCACAAACATGGCCAGACCTCCCGCCATGTCGAGCAGCACCGCACCGAATTCCTGGAGTTGCGCGCCGAGGTCCACGACCGATTCGAACTCGGCGATATCCTTGAACACGTTGCGGATGACGATCAGCGACAGAATCTCGTACTGCTTGCCCAGTGAACGCGTCGTCGATTCCGGGATCGACAGAATCAGCAGCAGCACCTCGTAAAACAGCACGAAGCTAAAGGGCGTGTAGAGCGCGGCGAGGTAGTTGGTTCCCACGGACGCGATGAGGGTCGGCGGTTCCGCGAGCTGGCGGGCGAGGAACACCAGCCCCGAGTGGACGGCGAGCCCCACCAGCGCGCAATACACCACCAGACGGCGGAACCAAAGGCGCCGAGGTGGGGCACACACGCGATCAAACGCGTGCTCCGGCCACCTCTCTCGCATCCTTCCCCCGATCCTTGCGTTTTTGATGTCCATTAGTTATCTAATTATAACATAGACATTCAGCGCCCAGACAGGATGAAAACATGAAGTTCGAGCTGCCGCCCCTTCCGTATGCAATGGACGCCCTCGCGCCCCATCTCTCGGCAAGGACCCTCGAGTTCCACTACGACCGCCACCACCGCGGGTACCTGGCCAAGCTCCACGGCCTGATCGACGGCACGCCCGAGGCGCAGATGGAGCTCGTCGACCTGGTGACCAAAGCTACCGGTGCGACCTTCAACAACGCCGCCCAGGTGTGGAATCACACTTTCTACTGGGAGAGTCTCTCGCCCGATGGCGGAGGCGCGCCCAAGGGCAGGGTCGCCGAGGCGATCTCAGGGAGTTTTGGCTCGATCGCTTCGTTTCGCGAGCGCTTCGCCGAAACCGCGCTCAATCTCTTTGGATCCGGTTATGTGTGGCTTAGCTTTGATCCCGCAACCGAACGGCTGCTGATCGAGGGCTCGAAAGACGCCGGCAACCCGCTGCAGCTCGAGCGCATTCCGCTGCTCGGCCTCGATGTTTGGGAGCACGCCTACTATCTCGACTACCAGAACGCCAGGAACGGCTACGTGGGCGCGTTCCTAGAGCGTCTGGTGAATTGGCATTTCGCCGAACAAAACCTCGAAAAGGCGAGCTCCGCCTAGCGACCGGGCGTGCTCTGGCCGACCTCTCCCGCGGGAGCGGCCGGATCACGCTCCGGTCGGCTGCGGCCGGCGAGCCGATCGGCAATGATGCCAAACACCTCGGGCGAGAAACCCAAGCCCACATGGGTCGTGCCCACTTCGACGTGTTCCACGTCACGGCTGTGTTGATCGATGCAGCGCTCCCACGGCACCACGGCGTCCGCGCGTGAGAAGATCGCGGTAATCGGACGCTCGATCGGGCGGTGATAGCGGGGATGGAGCGTCGCCGCGGCGTACTCGGACCTCCGCAGCACGGGCGTTCCCAGGGTAATCACGCGGTCGACCACTTCCGGGAGGTCGCGCGCCACCTCGCGGGCGAAGTATCCGCCCAGACTCCATCCCACCAGCGGGACCGGTCGGCCGATCGCGTCGGCCATCTCTTCCACCCGCTCGACGACCTGCGGTAGCAGGGCCGGGACGTTGCCGGTGTTGCGTCCGAGCCCCCATCCCTCGGCGCGGTACCCGAGCCAGCGAAGATAGCTCTGGAGCACCGCAGTCGAGGCGTCTCCCGCTCCGTAACCCGGGAGGACCAGCACCCGTTGTCCCCAGCCGCGCGGCTTCAAGGCGAGAAAGGGGAAGCTGAAAACGAGTCGGGGTAGCTCGAAGAGCCCGCGCGCCTCGTTTGCGAGCGAGGCGCGGGCCGGGCGTGCCGCCGCGCTCACTGCGCTCTCCCGGTTGCGGACGGAGCTTTCAGTAGTCGCTCGATTTCGCTCACCAGTTTCCGGTCTTCCGGGCGCACGCCGGAATTGTAATGGGCCACCACCCGCCCGGTGCGGTCCACAAGGTACTTCTGGAAGTTCCAGCCCACCGGTCCTCCAATCGGTTCCGGTCGCGACGTAAGATAGCGATAGAGGGGGTGGGCATCGTCCCCGCGCACGCGAACCTTCGAGAACATCGGGAACTCCACGCCGTAGTTCGACCGGCAAAAGGCGCCGATCTGGCGGTCGCTCCCGGGCTCCTGGTCGCCGAAATCGTTGGAGGGAAAGCCCAACACGGAAAAGCCTTGGTCGCGGAAGCGTTCGTAGATGCGCTGCAGGCCCTCATATTGGTTTGTAAAGCCGCAAAAGCTCGCGGTGTTGACGATCAACAGCACTTGCCCTCGGTAGTCGGACAGCGGTTGACGCGGGCCGTCGAGGCGTTTTGCCGCGAACTCGTGGACCGACGCGGCGTCCTCGACGGCTTCGCCGGCCGCGCGTGCCTGATGGCCCCACATCCATAGGATCGTCATGAGGAGCAGCACGCGAACGAGCATCCGACGCCACAGGAGAAACCCGAGAATGCTCATTGCTGGAACCCTTCGAAGGGGTGCGCGGCCCGGTGACCCCACGCGGCCACGGGGTAGGCCGCGGCGTCGGTCGCTTCTCCGTCGTGGCCGAGCGGCTCGCGCAGCATCTTGCGCACTTCCGCGGTGTGCTTCACCTCGTTGGCCACCATCTGGCGGGCGAACTCTTCGAGCACCACCGAACGACCCTCGACGAGGTGCAGCAGGGATCGGTAGCCCGCAACCGCAGCGGTCTCGTGAACGAGCGACTCCCTCAGGATGTCCGTGGCGGTTCGCGGAGTCGCGTCGAGGAGCGGGCCGATGCCCAGCGAGACCTCGCCACCCAGGTCGACGATCATCTCCCCCACTTGCTGGGCGTGCAGGAGCGATTCGTCGGCTTGCGCGCGCAACCAGGCGACCAGCGGCGCGCGGTCTATGCCGAATACCATGAGTGAATGCTGGGTGTAGCGGACGGCCCCGGCCAGCTCGTGTTCCAGAATCGAATTGAGGATCCGGATGACGTCCCGTTCCTCGGTCGCGTGTTCGAAGAGCTCGGACACGGCTATTCCTCCATATCGAGTGGTTGGGCGCGCTTCGAGAGTTGGTCGGTGGTGAGGCCGGCCTTGAGGTAGTCGCGGTTGAGTTCGGCGATGTAGCGAACAGAGATCTCTTTGGGGCAGGCCGCCTCACAGCGGTAGTGGTTGCCACAGCTCCCAAACCCGGCCTCGTCGTGAGCGTCGACCATCGCGACGGCGCGTTTGAGCCGCTCGGGTTGGCCCTGGGGGAGATGACGGAAGTGGGCCGCCTTCGCGGCGACAAAGAGCATCGCCGAGGAATTGGGACACGCGGCGACGCACGCCCCACACCCGATGCACTGAGCGGCGTCAAAGGCCGTCTCCGCCTCTTCCTTCGCGATGGGGATCGCGTTGGCGTCGGGCGCCGCGCCTGCCTTCACCGAGACAAACCCTCCGGCCGCGATGATGTCGTCCAGGGCGCCCCGGTCGACGACGAGGTCGCGGATCACCGGGAACGCCGCCGCGCGCCAGGGCTCGATCACGATCTCGCTCATCCCCTCGAACTCGCGCATGTAGGTCTGACACGTCGTGGCGCCGGGCAGCGGGCCGTGGGGGTGGCCGTTGATCACGAGCGAACACGATCCGCAGATGCCCTCGCGGCAGTCGTAGTCGAACTCGATCGGGTCGATCGCGCGCTCGGCGAGTTGCAGGTTGGCGACGTCCAGCATCTCGAGAAAGGACATGTCGGACTCGATCCCGACGACTTCATACGCTTCGAAGTGACCGGAGTCGTCGGGACCGGCCTGGCGCCACACGCGGAGCTTGAAGTTCATTTGTAACTCCTCGCGCTGAGCTCGACTTCCTGAAACGCGAGCGGCTCGACGTGACGCCGTGGGGTGACATCGGGTCCGGTCCACTCCCAGGCGGCCACCTGACAGAAGCGCCCGTCGTCCCGGAGCGCCTCGCCGTCCGGCGTCTGGTGCTCCTCGCGGAAATGCACGCCACAGCTCTCGTCGCGGGCCTGGGCATCGCGACACATCGTCTCGCCGAACTCGAGGAAGTCGGCGACACGGCCCGCACGCTCGAGTTCGCGGTTGAGGCGGTCCCCGCTCCCGGTCACCCGGCCGTCGTGCCAGAATCCGGCGCGCAGCGTTCGAATTGCGTCAATCGCGGCCTCGAGGTCTTTGCCGTTGCGCGACATCCCGCACGCATCCCAGAGGATCTGACCCAGCTCTCGGTGAACCGAAGTGACCGAGCGCGTTCCGTCGAGCGCCAGCAGCCGATTGACGCGCTCTTGTACCTCGTGCTCGACGTCTACCCACTCCGCGTCGTTGGCGTCCGCGCGGTCGAGCCGTGTGCGAGCGAGGTAGTCGCCGAGCGTCAGCGGGACGATGAAGTACCCGTCGGCCAGACCCTGCATCAGCGCGCTCGCACCCAAGCGGTTGGCGCCGTGGTCCGAGAAGTTGGCCTCGCCGATTACAAAGAGGCCGGGAATCGTACTCATCAGGTGGTAGTCGACCCACAGACCGCCCATGGCGTAGTGGGGAGCCGGGAAGATCCGCATGGGTGCGCGATAGGGGTCGTCGCCGGTGATGCGCTGATACATCTGAAACAGGTTTCCGTAGCGCTCTGCGATGTGTTCGCGTCCGTGCTCGGCGATGGCATCGCCGAGATCGAGATATACGCCCCGGCCCATCGGCCCCACGCCGCGCCCTTCGTCGCAGACGCGTTTCGCGGCACGGCTTGCGATATCGCGGGGTGCCAGATTGCCGTACGCGGGGTACAGACGTTCGAGGTAATAGTCGCGCTCGTCCTGCGGGATCTCGCTCGCGCGACGCTCCTCGTCGAGGGCTTTCGGAACCCAGATTCGGCCGTCGTTGCGGAGCGACTCCGACATCAGCGTGAGCTTTGCCTGGTGCTCGCCCGAGGGCGGAATACACGTGGGATGGATCTGCGTGAAGCAAGGGTTGGCGAAGAGCGCGCCGCGCTTGTGAGCCCGCCACGTCGCCGTCACGTTCGAGCCCGCGGCGTTGGTCGAGAGGTAGTAGGCATTGGTATAGCCGCCAGTCGCCAGTACCACCGCGTCCGCGGCGAAGCGCCGGGTGACCCCCGTCACGAGATCTCGCGTCACGATGCCGCGCGCGCGGCCCTCCACGACGACGAGGTCGAGCATCTCGGTGCGGGGGTGCATCTGCACGCGTCGCGCTTCGATCTGCCGCTCGAGCGCCCCGTAACAGCCGAGCAGCAGCTGCTGGCCGGTCTGGCCCCGCGCGTAAAAAGTTCGAGAGACCTGTGCCCCACCAAACGACCGATTCTCGAGGAGCCCGCCATACTCGCGAGCGAACGGCACTCCTTGGGCGACCGCTTGATCGATGATCGCGTTGCTGATTTGTGCCAGCCGCCACACGTTGGCTTCGCGCGAGCGAAAGTCGCCCCCCTTGATCGTGTCGCGGAAGAGCCGTCCGATGCTGTCGCCGTCGTTCTGATAGTTCTTGGCGGCGTTGATGCCTCCCTGCGCGGCGACGCTGTGGGCGCGGCGCGGGCTGTCCTGAAAGCAAAAGCAATCCACCTGGTAGCCGAGCTCACCCAGGGACGCCGCGGCGGAAGCGCCCGCGAGGCCGCTTCCGACCACGAGAATGTGGTGGCGCCGCCGGTTCGCCGGCGCGACGAGCGCGAGCGATTCACGACAGCGGGTCCACTTGTCGGCCAGCGGACCGTCGGGGATGCGAGCGTCAAGCTTCACGGTGTTGTACTCGTCGCCGCCTGCGCGACGGCGCTGCCGGCCTCGGGGCTTGCGCCCACACCCAGAAACACAAGAGTCGGCAGTAGCAGGTTGCCGACCGCGATCGCGGCGACCAGGCCGTATCCCAGCGCCTTCACCAGCTGATTACCGTGCTCGTAGCGGACACCGAGAGTCTGCAAGAAGCTCTGGCCCGCGTGGCTGAGGTGAATCGCCAGAATCCCCATCGCAAAGACATAGAGGCCCGCGATCCATGGCGATGCGAACGCGGCGACAACCATTCCATACACATCGTGGCGGCCCTGGGCGTCTACCTGCGCGTGGGCCTCCGGCAGGATCCAGCCCCAGGTGAAATGCGCGAGATGAAAAATCAAAAAGGCGAATACCAGCAGGCCGGTGAAAATCATGGACCGCGATGCCCAGGTCGACGCGGGGAGCACAAGACCGTTGCGGTAGCCGACGGGTCGTGCCGCGCGGTTCTCACGTGCCAGCGAGATACCGATCCAGACATGCACGCCGAAGGTCGCCAGCAAACCCAGGCGAGCGGGCCAGAGCAACGGATTTTCCTTCAGCCACACGGCGTAGGCGTTGAGGGGCTCGCGGCCCTGAAATACGTAGAGGTTGCCGAGGAGATGGACAACGAGGAATCCCAGAAGAAGCAAACCGCTCACGGCCATGATTAGTTTCCGGCCAATGGAACTTTGAAGCAGTGCGACAATCCGGTTCATCGTTTCCACCTCTCTCGGCCTCATCCAAGCCGGCGGGAGAGCCCGCACCGGGGGCTCTCCCGGGGAGGGCTAGGAAGCGGGGAAAATTACCGTGTCGATCACGTGGATCACGCCATTTGACGCGGCCACGTCCGCCTGAATGACCTTGGCACCGTCGACGCGCACCCCATCGCTGTGATCGATGGAAAGCGTGCCGCCCTGCACGGTGCGCGCGGAGTCGATTTTCATCGCATCCTCCGCGCTTACCTCGCCCGCGACGACATGATAGGTCAACACGGCAGTAAGCCGTTCCTTGTCGGCGAGCAGAGCGTCGAGATCGGCCGGCGGGACCTTGGCGAAGGCCGCGTCGGTCGGGGCAAACACCGTGAACGGGCCCTTGCCTTTGAGCGTCTCCACGAGGTCGGCCGCCTCGAGTGCACGGGCCAGCGTTACAAACTGCCCCGCCGAAACCGCGGTTTCCACGATGTCCTTGTCCTTTGCCATGGGACTCTCGTATTGACCCGCCGGTGCGGTGGTCGCCAGCACCACGACGCCCAAGAGAGCTCCTACAAACCCAAAACGAAGCGCGTTCATTCGAATTTCCTCCATGTGTCTGTTGTCGAGTTGAGCCACGGCCCTACGCCGCAGTCTTCGTGTTGTGGATCGCGGCGACCTGGCCCGAGCCACCTTCGATTCGGTACCCGTCGGCATCCGACTTGGCGCGCGCGATCGCATAGATAAAGAGGCCGAGGCCAACCTTCGCGATCAGGTCTGCGAAGGTGTAACCGACCTGCAGTAGCGTCTCGCCGGCAGCAGCCGCTCCCAGCCCGCCGAGATAGGCGATCGGGTAGAAGCTCCAGCTTGCGACGATGAGAAAGCGCGCCTTCCTCACCAGCGGCTGCACCTGGGTCGGTTGTCCTTCCACTACCGTGCGGAACTGGGTGTAAAGCACGGTCACGATGTAGAGAAACGGAATCATGGCGAGGCCCCACCACAGCGCAGCCTGGCCCACGGTCTCGGCGACCTCACCCGGGTAACCGAGTGCGATCATCGCGACGGCCGCGACGGCGAGCTTCGCGGTGAGGTTGCGCGCGAGCGCGCGCTGCAGGTTCATCACCGCAATCAGCTCGACGATCAAGAGCGGTACAGTGAGCAGCCAGTCGGCGTAGCGGTAGGCGTCGTTGAACGGCTTGCCGCTGGCCACGTAGGTTCCGCCTTCGAGAACGTACGCAGCGGTGAAGCTGTCGTAGATGCGGAAGTAGTGGTAGCAGGCGATGGCGACCACCAGGCCCGAAATCAGCAGCGCCGGCCGGTATGCCGGAGCCACCTGCGATCGCGACAAAAAAAAGAACAGCGCGGCGGCGCCCATGCCCGCCACGGTTAGGGACATCAAATTTGTGATCAGCCCGAACTGGAACGCGGAGATCTCCATTGGTTTCTCTCCTTGGGGAGCTCCGGCGTCCGCCACCCGACAAGACCCGCTTCTCCCGTTTTGATCCGTCTATTGTAAATCTAAAATAAATTTAGACAATACCTATTAACTTGGTTCCAGCGTTTTTCGCCAGGCGCTATAGGAGCGAAGCGATCCGCCCGCGGGACGGCAGAGCCACGGCCACGGGTGGACGACAGCCAAATCCACGCGTCGCGCGATCCGGTGCCAGCCGGGCACCGGAACAAAGGTTGCCGCGAGAGGGCCCCCCGCGAGCATCGCGGCCGGATCGCCCAGGAGCAGACGCAGGGGCCGCTGCCGGGCGAGCTCGGCAAGAGTTTCGACCAGAAAAATCAGGCGCTTGCGGGACAGTTGGAGTTGCATCAGCAACTCGTGGTCGAACACAAAGACCGCGGGCAAGTCCGGGTGGGCATGCAGGGCAGGATCTGCGAGACCCAGCGACTCCGCGGTGATCCACACGGCCTCCGGCGCTCCGTGTCGGCGTGGTGCCTCGGGCCCGGCGCTGCGCGTCGGGTCGGGGTCGCGCGCCAGCCGATCTTCCGATTCGACGGGAACGCGCTGACTCGGGGCAGGCCAGCGCTCGATCGGACAGTGCGCTCGGAGCGCACACCCATCGCACAGGCCCGGCGCGCGTCGTTCGACCTGGCCGCGCGCGAAACCGTAGGGTCGCCCGGTGGCGGTGCCGACGGTCCATTGCCAACCGAGGCGATTTGCCGCGCGAGAGCCATCGAGGAGGTGCCGAAAAAAGCGCTCCTCGCCGGCTCGCCACTGAGCCCGATGGCGCACCGTCCAATGGGACGCAAGCCACATGCGAGCTTGGTTGACCACCCAGCCGTCCCTCTCGAGTGCGTCGACCGCGTGGGCAACGCACGCCATTTCGCGTGGCCACGGGTCCTCGGCCCAGGCTTCCTGCTCCGCGACACGCACCCGCAGGGGACGACGCAGGCGGGAGTCAAGCCGCGCGTAGAGATGACGGGCGTACTCCTGCCAGAGCAGCTCGTCGCGAAACTTCTGCCTGTCGCGCGAAGGCGCCGAGGCTGCATGCGCCCACACGCGCGGTAGGGGGAGCAAACCGTGGCGGATATAGGGCGAGAGACGCGATGCGCCGCGGCGCTCGAGGGGCCACACCTCGTTGCGCCGCGCGGCATAGCCCCGGACCTCGAAGCGGCGGAGGGCGGCATCCGCTGCGCGCTGTCCGCCCCGGAACATGGGGCTCGGCGCGCTGCGGTCGCCGCGGACCGCGC
>CAJIBI010000187.1_pt1 | contig 23121 bp, 18 predicted proteins | sample 9199321 | NCBI WGS metagenome assembly CAJIBI01 (sample SAMEA7708294, study PRJEB35096) | sediment metagenome | biome: marine neritic benthic zone biome [ENVO:01000025]; feature: sediment [ENVO:00002007]; material: shallow marine sediment [ENVO:03000034] sea grass bed [ENVO_01000059] ... | reverse complement strand
GCCTTTTTGCCGCGCACCGATTCGCTCAACACCGGCCTCTTTGCGCTCCAGCAGGCCCCGGTGGGGCCCGTCGACCTCGAGTTCGGACTCCGTTGGGACTACACGAACCGCGACCCACGCGAGCTGACGGCGGGTCTGGTCGATGCGGGGGTGCTCGACGCGGACGACGAGACGTTCAACACGATCAGCTTCTCGACCGGCGTTTCTTGGAGCCCCAACGAGACCTATCTCCTGGGTCTCTCGCTCGCGCGTACCGAGCGCGCGCCTTCGACGGAGGAGCTCTTCTCGGGCGGGCCCCACCTGGCGACGGCCGGCTTTGAGGTCGGGGACCCCGATCTCGACGAGGAGGCGGGCATCGGTCTCGAGGTGACCGCGCGCAAGCGCCTGGGCCGGCTCACCGGCGGGTTCAACGCCTACTACACCACCTTTGACGACTACATCTTCCAGCGTTTTACGGGAGAGGAGGAAGATGGTCTCCCGGTTCGGCAGTACACCCAGGAAGACGCAGAAATCTGGGGGGCGGAGGTCGAACTTGGCTTCCTGGCGTACCAGGACGACGATCTCCGCGGGCTCTTCGACTTCACTTTCGATTACGTCCGCGGCGAGCTCGACTCGGGCGGCGACCTTCCCCGCATCGCCCCGTGGAGCGTGCGGATCGGGGGAGAGGGGCAGAGCCGCTATGCCGACCTCCGTCTCGAGGTGGTCTATGTGGGCGAGCAGGACGACACGGCCGACTTCGAACTCAAGACCGACGACTACGCGCTCTTCAACGCGAGCATCGCGGTGCGCCCCTTTCCCGATCGACACAAGCTGAGCCTGCTCCTCGAAGGGAGAAACCTCACCAACGAGGAGGCCCGCAACCACGTCTCGTTTCTCAAAGACGTGCTTCCGCTGCCGGGTCGCGATGTCCGGATTTCGGTTCGCTACGACTTCTGAGGGCAGCGGGCCGCGGTGGGGCGCGTGCGTGCTCGCGTCGCTTGCGCTCCACGGTGGGCTGCTCTGGTCGCTTGGACGGCTGCACCCAGAGCACCCCTTTCCTGCCACGATCGAGCCGATCGCGGTGTCGCTGTTGCGGGAGCCCGCGGCGGTTGTGCCCGAGCCCGCTCCCGCAGCGCCCACGCGGATCGCTCGACCGCCGACTCGGCCGCCCTCCCCTCGCAAGCCGGCGCAACCGCCCCCACCGCCGCGCGCCAAGACGGCCGAATCGACACCGCAGCCCGAGGCGCGGGAACGCTCCCCCGAGCCCGGGCCGCCGAACCCTGCAGCGCCGCGGAATCGTCTGGCTCCGGAGGTCCCCGCAAGGAACGCAGTCCTCCGGATCCCGGAAGGGCCTGCAGGGAACCCACAAGACTTCGCCCGGGTGTTCCGCGAGCACGAGGTCGATCGGATCGCCGCGCCGGGGAGCGCCATCCAACCGCGCTATCCCGAACGCGAGCGGCGCCGCGGTCGCGAGGGCATCGTGGTCCTGAAGCTCACGGTCGCGGCCGACGGCGTGGTCGCCAAGGTCGAGGTCATCGAGAGCGCCGGCACGGCATTCGACGAAGCCGCGATTCGCGCGCTGCGCCGGGTGCGCTTCACGCCTGCACTCGTCGCAGGTCGACCGGTATCCTCAGAGCGTCGCTACCGCCTGCGCTTCGCTCTGCGCTAGGGATGAATTCGGATGGTGCGGCAGAGAGGATTCGAACCTCCACGGGGTTGCCCCCGCCAGCCCCTCAAGCTGGTGCGTCTACCAATTCCGCCACTGCCGCAGGGCGAGAAACCCTAAACGATCGTCCAGCCGCCGTCGACGGCCAGCGTGTGGCCGGTGACGTAGCTCGAGGCGTCGGAGGCGAGAAAGAGCAGCGGACCCACCAGCTCTTCGAGGCGGCCCGGGCGACCCATCGGGGTGCGACTCGCCATCCATTTCTGCGCGTTGTCGTCGGCAAACATGTCGTCGGTCATCTCGGTGGGGAACCAGGCGGGCGCCAGGCTGTTCACGCGCACGCCCTTGCGCGCCCACTGCGCGGCGAGCTCGCGGGTGAGGTTGATCATCCCGCCCTTTGACGCCGCGTAGCTCGCCTGCGGGACCTGCCCGCTTCCGACGATGCCCAAGATCGACGACACGTTGATGATCGAGCCGCTGCCGCGTTCGAGCATGTGGCGCCCGACGCGCTGTGCGCAGCGAAACGCGCCGGTCAAATTGACGTTCAAGACCTCCTCGAAGGTCTCCATCGCCTCGTCCTGGGCGGGCACGACTTCGACAAAACCGGCGTTGTTGACCAGCACGTCGATGCGTCCAAAGCGCTCGAGGGAGCCGTCGACCAGGGTCGCCACGTCTTCGTCACGGCCCACGTCGCATCCGACCGCCAGCGCCTGGCCACCGCCGCCCTCGATGCGTTTGCAGAGCTCCTCGAGGCGCTCGACCCGCCGCGCGGTGACGACTACGCGGGCGCCCGCGGCGGCGAGCCCCTCGGCCATCACGACGCCCATACCGGCGGAGGCACCGGTGACGATCGCGACGCGGCCATCCAGGCGAAATTGCTGGGTCGGGTCCTGGGCCACGAGCGCGCTACTGGTCCGCGAGGGCGCGGTAGCGCGCGTCGTAGTAGACGAGCGGCGGCGCGTCGCCCAGCGCGCACTCGAGCACCTTGCCGACGTAGATCACGTGGTCGCCGGCGTCGTGCGCCGACTCGACCTCACAGTCGAGCACCGCGAGCGCCCCGGGAATCCAGGGCGCACCGCTCGGGCCGCTTTTGCAGTCGAGGCCGTCGAAGCGCACCGCCTCGTTCCCCGTCGTGGCGAACCGATTCGAGAGATCCTGCTGGTCGGCCGCGAGAATGTTGGCCGCGAACACCCCGCTCTTCGCAATCAGCGGATTTGTGTTGGAGCCCTTGTCGGCACACGCGAGCACCAGGGGCGGGTCGAGCGACACGCTGCTGAACGCGGAGACCGTCATGCCCCCCGCTTCGCCCTGGTAGCAGGTCGTGATGATTGTCACGCCGCTGGCCCAGCGACGCAGCGCCCCTTTGAACAGCTCGGGATCTAGTGCCATCCGGGAAGAGTACTCAACTTCGTGGGCGTGCGGACGGGCCGAGATGCCGCGGCTACGCCGCCTTCTCCATCGCGTCGGTGTAGCTCCCGTCGCGCGCGGCGCCGTTCATTTTGGCGCGATGAAAAAAGGCCTGCTGGGCGGCGTCGTGGTTGTCCACCTTTCCCGCCCACGCCTTGAGCGCCGGCTGCTGCAGCGCACGTCCGTACGAGAAACTCAACTGCCAGGGGAATCCGCCGATGCGGTTCATCTCGTTCAGGTGCGCAGTCGCCGCTTCGTCGCTCTGGCCACCCGAGAGAAACACGACCCCGGGCACGGCGGCGGGCACGACGCGCAGGAAGCAACGGATCGTCTGCTCGGCAACCTCGCGCACGCTCGCTTGCTGCGGGCAGTCGTACCCCGAGAGCACCATGTTGGGTTTGAGCAAGATTTGCTCGAGCGGTACGCGTTGCTCCAAGAGCTCTCCGAAGACGAGTGCAAGCGTCCGCTCGGTCACGGCATAAGAGGTCTCGATCGTGTGAGCACCATCCATCAAAATCTCCGGCTCGACGATCGGTACCAGACCCTGCTCGACACAAAGCGCTGCGTAGCGCGCGAGTGCGTGGGCGTTGGTGGCGAGGCAGTACTCGCTGGGGGTTCCAGCTCCGATCGCGATCACCGCGCGCCACTTGGCGAAGCGCGCGCCCAAGCCGTGATACTCGATCAAGCGATCGCGGAGGCCGTCGAGCCCTTCCGTCACCTTCTCGCCGGGGGCACCGGCGAGGTCCTTCGCCCCGCCGTCCACCTTGATGCCCGGGATGATGCCGCGGTTCTCAAGGAGCTTGACGAGCGGCGTTCCGTCGGCGGCCGATTGGCGCAGCGTCTCGTCGAAGAGGATGACTCCGCTGATGTAGTCCTCGCAGCCTTTGGTGGAAAACAGCATCTCTCGGTAGAAGCGACGGTTGTCCTCGGTCGATTCCACCCCGATCTGATCAAAGCGCTTCTTGATCGTGGGGCTGCTCTCATCGGCGGCCAGAATTCCCTTTCGGGGGGCCACGAGGGCGCGGGCGGTCTGTTCCAGGCTCATCGAGATCGTCTCCTCTCGCGTCGGGTTGCGGGGGTTGAAATTGGACTCGGCGGTGAATTTATCGCTCGACCGCCGGCCGCCAAGGCTCCCGAGACACCGCCTTCCCGCCGGCGCGCTGGGAGCCCCTTAGAGAGTGGCCACGAGCACCAAATCGTTGACATTGGTGCCGGTGGGGCCGGTGCGGAGCAAGCCACCCTCGGCCGCGAAAAAGCCGTGGGAGTCGTTCGCGTCGAGGGCCGCGCGGGCATCGACGCCAGCGGCCCTTCCCCGCGCCACGCTGCCGCCGTCGGCCCAGGCCCCCGCGGCGTCGGTGGGGCCGTCGCTGCCATCGGTGCCGGCGGCCAGTGCCACCACGCCGGGAATCCCGTCGAGCTCGATGGCGAGGGCCAGCGCCAGCTCCTGGGCGCGACCGCCCCGGCCTCCACCCCGGACCGTCACCACCGGCTCGCCGCCGGAGATGATGCACGTGCCGGGGCCCGCCTCGCGGGCCGCGCGCGCGAGCCGCGACGCCTCCTCCCGGGCCTCCCCCGCTAGCCGGGTCGGCCAGGGCTCGACCCGAAGCCCAAGGCGTTCTGCCGCCCGTTCGGCCGCGCGCAACGCGTCGCCAAGCGACGCCACGACGCGATGGTGGACCCGGGCCAGGGCGGGATCGCCTGGCTTCAGGGTTTCCGGGTGCTCCCCCCGCGCGCCGGCGCGGAGGTGCTCCAGCACGGCCGCCGGCACCCGGGGGCCGAGCCCGAGCCGATCGAGGACGGCGAGCGCGTCCCGGTAGCGGTGCGGATCGGCGCAGAACGGACCCGAGCCGATCAGATCCAAACGGTCTCCGGGGACGTCTGAAAGGGCGAGCACTTGCACGTCTCGACTTCGACTCATTTCGAGGCTTCGTCCGCCCCCGACCGCCCCCAGATGCTTGCGCACCGCGTTGAGCGCCTCGATGTCGGCCCCGGCCCGCAGCAGGAGGTCGGTGACGACCTGCAGGTCTTGCAACGCGAGGCCCGGCGCGGGGCAGCCGAGCAGCGCCGACGCCCCACCCGAGAGCAAGACCAGAAGACCCCGCTCGGGAGGACAAGCCGACGCGCACTCCAGCCAGCGTCGGCCCGCGCGGAGCGAGCTGTGATCGGGGACGGGATGGGAGGCGCGCAGCACCTGGAGACGCGCAGGGGCCGGATCCGAGGCGTCCTTGGTTACGACGAGGCCGCGCACCAGCCGGTCGCCGTACACGGCGGCCACCGGTCGCGCCATCGACGGGGCCGCTTTGCCGGCGGCCAAGACGTCGATCGAAGTGCGGTCGCCCCTCTCGGCCTCGAGAACCCGCGCCACCGCTCGGTCCCCTCTCACCGCATCGAGCGCAGCCTCGAACACTTCCTGGAGTGTCTGCCGCGGCGCCAGGGGCGGCGGCGCAGGCACGGCTAGGGCGTGTCTTCTTCGGAAGCCGGTGAGCCACCGGTCGACGCGCTTGCGCTCGCGCCGGTGCCCGAGGCAGGCATCTCCATCCCGGCGGACTCGAGCGGCACAAGCCGAATCTCGATGCGTCGATTCTTTGCGCGGCCCTGTGGGCTCCGGTTGGACTCCACCGGGTGATACTCCCCCAACGAGACCGCCGAGAGCCGCTTGGCGCCGACACCGCGCCCCTCGAGGACGCGCACGACGCTCGAGGCCCGGGCGGCCGCGAGCTCCCAGTTCGTCGGGTAGCGACGGGTGAGGTCTCCGCGAATCGGGACGTTGTCGGTGTGCCCCTGCACGTCCACCCGATAGCCCTGGTTGCGATCCTTGAGCTGGTCTCCCACCCGCTCGATCACCGAAACCCCGCGCTGCGAAAGACGCGCGGATCCCGACGGGAACAGGATCTCCTCGGCGAGGTTGAGACGCAGGCCCTGGGTGAGCTGCTCGATCTGGATCTGGCCCGCGGTCAGCTCGGACTCGAGATCGGACACCAGGGAGCGGTAGGTGCTCTCGACGTCGGCCAGCTTTTCGCGCTCGATTTCGGCGCTGGCGAGGCTCGCAGCCAAGTCCTCGCGCTCGCGGCTGAGCTTTTTGATCGAGCGCTCGAGTTCCTCGCGGCGACCCCGCAGGTCTTCGAGTTGTTCGAAGAGCGTGACCCGCTCGCTCGAGAGGCTCTCGTTCGAGGCCCGCGCGCGCCGCAGGTCCTGCGTGAGCTTGCCGTTCTGGGCGGTCAACCTGTCGCGTTCGTCGACGACCTCTCGGTAGGTCCCGCGCGTGACACACCCGAGTGCGACAGAGAGGCACAGCGTCACGAGCGAGGCGTAGGCCAAGCTGTCGCGTCGCCACGCAACGCTCCGGATCCGAGTGGCGGTCGGGTTCGGTCCGATCACGGGGTCCTCCCGGGGCGGGGGACGACTCAGGCCGCCGGCTCGAGCGTCCGCTCCAAGGCTTCTTCGATCGTCGCTACGTAGCGAATCTCGAGGCCTTTGAGCAGCGCGGGCGCCACTTCTTCGACGTCGCGCCGGTTGGCCTCGGGGAGCACGACCTGCCGAATCCCCGCGCGCTTGGCGGCCAGGAGCTTTTCCTTGATCCCCCCGACGGGAAGGACCTTCCCGCGCAAGGTGATCTCGCCGGTCATCGCCACGTCGGCGCGGGCGGCCCGGTCGAAGAGCAGCGAGGCGAGCGAGGTCACCATCGCGACCCCCGCCGACGGCCCATCTTTGGGCACCGCCCCAGCCGGCACGTGCACATGCAGATCGGATTCGTCGAAGCGCTCGGGCCCCAGTTCGAGGGTGTCGCTTTGCGACCGCAGCCAGGAGCGCGCTGCCTCCGCCGATTCCCGCATCACGTCGCCGAGCGAGCCGGTGATCTTGAGCCCGCCGCGTCCCGGCATCCGGGTCGATTCGACAAACAGGATGTCGCCCCCGACCGGGGTCCAGGCGAGCCCCACCGCAACGCCCGGGCGGCCGGCGCGCTCGGCGAGCTCGGGCTCGAATTTCTCGGGCCCCAGGAGCTCGCGCACCGTGGCCGCCTCGATTCGCCCAGCCACCTCGGGGCCCTCCTCCGCGACCCGCCGCGCGGTCTTGCGGCACAGCGAAGCGATCTCGCGTTCGAGGTTCCGCACCCCCGCTTCGCGGGTGTAGCCGTCGATCAGATGCTCGATCGCAGCATCACTCAACGCGAATCCGGTCTCGGCGAGGCCTGTCTTGGTTTGCTGGCGCGGCACGAGATAACGCTTTGCGATCTCGAGTTTGTCCTCCCGCGTGTACCCCGCGAGTTCGATCACCTCCATCCGGTCGCGCAGCGCTGCGGGCACCGGTTCCATCCAGTTCGCGGTCGCGATGAACAGCACTTTGGAGAGGTCAAAGGGGACCTCGAGGTAGTGGTCGCTGAAGGTCGCGTTCTGCTCCGGGTCGAGCACCTCGAGCAACGCCGAGGAAGGGTCACCGCGGAAATCGGCGCCGACCTTGTCAACCTCGTCGAGGAGAAAGACCGGGTTGCGGGTCTTGGCCTTCCGCAGCCCCTGCAGGATGCGGCCGGGGAGTGCACCCACGTAGGTGCGCCGATGCCCGCGGATCTCCGCCTCATCGCGGACACCGCCGAGCGAGACCCGCACGAACTCGCGGCCCAGGGCGCGCGCGACCGAGCGCCCGAGCGAGGTCTTGCCGGTGCCCGGCGGGCCCGCAAAGCACAGGATCGGCCCCTTCAGATCGCGCTTCAGCCGCAGAACCGCGATGTACTCGAGGATGCGGTCCTTCACCTTTTCGAGGTCGTAGTGGTCCTCGTCCAACACCTTCTTGGCGTCGGCGATGTCGAGCCGATCCTCAGATTCGACGGCCCAGGGGAGATCCACCATCCACTCGAGATAGGTGCGGATGACGCCGTGTTCGGCCGACGCCACCGGAGTGTTCGCGAGGCGCTCGAGCTCCCGGGTGGCCTGCTCATGCGCGTCCTCGGGCAGCTGGGCGCTTTCCAGCCGCTCGCGCAGCGCGTCGATGTCCACACGCTCGTCCTCGCCCTCTCCGAGCTCTTTGCGGATCGCGTCGATCTGCTGGCGGAGCATGTATTCACGCTGCGTCTTGCCGAGCTCGCTCTGCACCTTCTCGCGGATCTCGGTCTCGATGCGGTGCGCCTCGGTCGCGCGGTTGAGCTCGGTGAGCACCCGGGCGAGCCGCCGCCCGACCTCTACCTCCTCGAGAATCGCCTGCTTCTGGCTGAGGTCGAGCTCGAGATTGCTGGCGACAAAGTCGGCGAGCCGCCCAGGCTCTTCGAGGTTGGCAGCGACGTGGTGGAGCTCTTCAGAGAGCTTCTCCTGGATGGACACCAACGCCCCGAACTCCTGGAGGATTTGGCGTTGCAGGGCCTCGACCTCGACCGATTCGTACTCCCCGCGCTCTTCGAGGATTTCGCTCCGGGCACGCAAGAAAGGCTCGGTCTGGACAAACTCGGAAATGCGCGCCCGCGCGACCCCCTGCACCAGGAGCCGGTACGAGTCGTCGGGAAACTTGAGCATCTTGACGACACGGAGCACGGTGCCCACGCGGTAGAGGTCGTCGGGGCCGGGGCTGCCCTCGACCCCGCGGCGCACCGCGGGCGCGATCATCAGGCGCTCTGAGGTGACGAGGACCTCGTCGATCACTTTGCGAGAGCGTTCCGTCGTCACCAGGAGCGGCGACACCAAGGACGGGTAGAGGACCGTGTTCTTGAGCGGCAAGACCGGAAGCTCTTCCGGCAGCTCGACGGTCGCGAGCTCCTCGGGACCCCCTCCCAAGTCGACCGAGACATCGGTCGAACCGAAGGGCTCCTCGCTTTCGAGAGAAAGGTCGGCCGATTCGCTCATGACTCGCTCCCGGTCTCGACGCGGATTTGGCGCGCGCCCACCGGCTTACGCGGAAGAGTCACGGTGAGGATCCCGTCCTCGAGCTTGGCGCGCACCCCGTCGCGTTCAAAGGGCGCGTCGATCCGCAGGGCCCGTTCAAAGGGGCCAAAGGCAATCTCCACCTGTTGGGGACGGCCGCGTTCCTCGCCGGGCGGGGGACGCCGCACACCGCGCACACGCAGAAACTCGCCGTCGAGGGTCACACGGATTCGATCGCGCGGGACGCCAGCGATCTCGAGCCGAACGAGGATGGCGTCCTCGGCGTAGAAGACGTCCGCGGCAGGGCGCCAGCGGTCGCCTCCGACGCGTCCGGGGACGCCCTCCAACCACTCGGACATCGGGTCGACGACGCCGCGCGCACCGCCCGCCTCTCGAGCTCGCCCGGACACCGCTACGCAGGCCCCCCCTTGTCTTCGGTGTACTCGGCGTCGATCACGTCGTCGTCGCCGCCGGCCCCGCCACCCGGCGGGGCAGCGCCCGGCGCTGCGCCTTCGCCTTCGCCCTCAGCGGACTGCGCCTTGTAGAGGGATTCCGCGATCGCATGCATCTCGCGCTCCACCCGCTCGCGCGCCGCGTCGAGGGCGGCGGCGTCGCCGCTCTCGAGCACGCCCTTGGCGTCCGTGAGCGCCTCCTCGACCTTCGCGCGTTCGGCATCGGAGAGTTTTTCGCTGTTGTCCTGCAGCGTCTTCTCGGCGCCGTGGATCATCGAGTCGAGCTGATTGCGCTTCTCGACCTGTTCGCGCCGCGCCTTGTCCTCGTCCGAGTGCGACTCGGCGTCTTGCACCATGCGCTCGATCTCGTCCTTGGACAGCCCGCCGCTGCCCTCGATCCGAATCGACTGCTCCTTGCCGCTCGCCTTGTCCTGCGCGGACACCGCGAGGATGCCGTTGGCGTCGATGTCGAAGGTGACTTCGACCTGGGGGACACCGCGCGGTGCAGGCGGGATCCCGTCGAGGATGAAGCGTCCGAGTTCCCGGTTGGCCTCGGCCATCTCGCGCTCGCCCTGGAGCACGCGGATCTCGACTTGGGGCTGGTTGTCCGCAGCGGTGGAGAACACCTGGCTCCGCTTGGTGGGGATGGTGGTGTTCTTCTCGATGAGCTTTGTCATCACGCCGCCCAGGGTTTCGATCCCGAGCGAGAGCGGGGTCACGTCGAGCAACAGGACGTCGCTCACCTCGCCGGCCAGAACGCCGCCCTGCACCGCCGCACCCACGGCGACGACCTCGTCGGGGTTCACACCCTTGTGGGGCTCCTTGCCAAAGAATTCGGTGACCTTCTGCTGCACCATCGGCACGCGGGTCGTGCCACCCACCAGCACCACCTCGTCGATGTCGGAGGTGCTGAGGCCGGCGTCGGCGAGCGCGGTCTTGCAGGGGGCAAGCGAGCGGTCGATCAGATCTTCGACGAGCTGCTCGAACTTCGCCCGGGTGAGCTTCATGGTGAGGTGCTTGGGACCGGACTGGTCAGCCGTGATGAAGGGCAGATTGATGTCGGTCTGCTGCGCGGTCGACAGCTCGATCTTGGCCTTCTCCGCGGCCTCGCGCAGACGTTGCGTCGCCATCGGGTCGTTCGAGAGATCAACGCCCTGGTCCTTTTTGAACTCCGCGATCAGGTAATCGATGATGCGTTGGTCGAGGTTGTCCCCACCGAGGTGCGTGTCGCCGCTGGTCGCTTTCACCTCGACGACGTTCTCGCCGACTTCGAGGATGGAGATGTCAAAAGTACCGCCCCCGAAGTCGAAGACGACGATCTTCTCGTCGGCCTTCTTGTCGAGCCCGTAGGCCAACGCGGCCGCGGTGGGCTCGTTGATGATGCGCTTGACGTCGAGGCCCGCGATCGCGCCGGCGTCTTTGGTCGCCTGGCGCTGCGCATCGTTGAAGTAGGCGGGAACCGTGATCACGGCGGCGCTCACGCTCTCTCCGAGATAGGCCTCGGCGGCGCCCTTGAGCTTCTGCAGGATCATCGCGGAGATCTCGGGCGGGCTCAGGGTCTTGCCGTCGATCACGACGCCGGCTCGGCCCTCGGCGCCCTCGCTCACCTCGTAGGGGACGAGGCGAATCTCCTCGGCCACCTCTGCGACGCGTCGCCCGACAAAGCGCTTGATCGAGTAGACCGTCCGCAGCGGGTTCGTCACCGCCTGGCGTTTGGCGGCCGCGCCGACCAAGCGCTCGCCGTCATCGGCAAACGCCACGACGGACGGGGTGGTCCGGCCGCCCTCTTCGTTCGGAATCACGGTAGGTTGGCCGCCTTCCATAACCGCGACGACCGAGTTTGTCGTGCCCAGATCGATCCCGATGACTTTGCCCGAATCCGCCATTTCTCTTTCCTTTCCAACCGCTTATGGACGAACACCGACCACTGTGCCGGAGCGGTGGGTGTCGGCTTCCCAACCTGGTCCCAGCGGGTGTCCTGTCAAGCGGTATCCCCGGGGGCGAAAAAAATTCGTTACAGCTTCCCCTGGGGATGACGATGGGGAGGACAACCCTCCAAGCCCGCGATCCCGCGATGGAACATCCAGCGCGGGGAGCCGGGCGGTTATACTCGCGGGGCCGCCGGGGCCGGGCCCGCGACGTCGAGGCCCCCGGGCAACCCCCCTGCGACGTGCTGGCCTAGCTGGAGGAACGCGGAGCGATCATGACACGCCTGCTCCGTCCCTCTATATGGGCGATCAACGGGCTGTTGATCGTCTTCTGTGCCTACTGGACCGCCGCCTTGTTGCTGGCGGCCGTGGGCACGCTGATTTCGGGCTCCGGGCCTACGCTCCGCGAGGCGTCGGTCGCGGTGGCCGCCGCGCGGCCCACCTGGCAAGAGCGCCGCGTGATCCTCGACAAGAACCTGTTCCAGGTGTCGACGCTGCTGCCCGACGCTTTCGAGCCGGAGCTTCCGATCGACGCGGATCTCGAGGAGACGCGCCTGCCGCTGAGTCTGATCGGAACCATCGCCTCGACGGTGCGCGAGGAAGCGCGCGCCTCGGTGCGGATCGATCGAGAAGGACGCGTCGTCACGGTGCGCATCGGCGAGGAGGTGATCGACGGCGCCACGGTGAGCCGGATCGAGCGCCGCCGACTGGTGCTCGAGAACGCGGGCAGCCTCGAAGCGCTCTCGCTCGACGAGGACGAGGAGCGCCCCACTCGGGCGAGCGCCCGCCCGGCGGCGACGCGCCAGGTGGCGGCCCGCCGCGCACGTCCCCGCACCCCGCGCCGCGCAGCGGCGCCTCCGGCGCGTCCGCGCGCGCCGGTCGACGACTCGGCGCTCCGCGACCCCGCCCAGATCGCCTCGCAGGCACGCTTCCTCCCGCGCTACGAAGATGGCACGGGGAAGATCCTCGGGATCCAGGTCGACGCGGTGCGGAGCGGGAGCCTGCTCGAGGAGATCGGGATGCGCGATGGCGATACGATCGTGGAGTTCAACGGGTTGGAGATTGCCGGCGCCGAGGACGCTTCCGAACTCTTGAGTGAGCTCGCCGACGTCGAGGAGTTCGAGGTCCAGGTCGTGGGCAGCGATGGGTCGACCCGCACGCTCGAGTACTCCTATGAGTAGCTCGCTCCTCCGACGCTTTGCCTGGGTGCTGCTCTGGGTCGCGGCCGCGGGGTTTGCCGCCGACGCCCGGGCGCAGGACGCGGGCGAGCCGAGCGAGCAGCCCCTGGTGAACCTCGACTTTGTCGACGCCGACCTCCCCGATGTCATCGACACGATCGCACGACTCACCCGCAAGAATTTTGTCTGGGACGACCGCGTGCGCGGCAAGATCACCATCGTCTCCCCGACCCCGGTCTCGGTGGATCAGGCCTACACCGTCTTCGAGTCGGTCTTGCAAGTGAAGGGCTTCACGACCGTCGAGGCGCCCGGCGGCGTGATCAAGGTGATTCCGATTGCCGACGCAAAAGAGACCAGTATCGACACGCGGGACGAGGCCTTTGGGACGCCGCGCACCGACCGCTTTGTCACGCGTCTGATTCCACTCTCTTTCATCGACGCCGAGGCGATCGCCGGCACCCTGCGGCCCCTCGTCGGGAAGCAGGCCTCGCTCGTGGCCTACGCGCCGACAAACACGCTGATCCTGACCGATTCCGCGGCCAACATCCGGCGCGTGCTCTCGATTCTCGACGCCATCGATGTCGAGATCTACAAGGAAGAGCTCGCGCTGATCCGGCTCGAGTACGCCGATGCCGGCACGCTCGCCGAGCAGCTCTCCGAGATCTTTGGCGCCCAGATCAGCGCCACACCGCAGGCGGCTGCGGCGCGCGGCCGCGCGCGACGCCGCGCCCAGGCCCAGCCCGTCGCGACGCCGTCGGCACCCCGCGGCAAGGTGCGGATCCTCACCGACGAGCGCACCAACTCGCTGATCGTGCTGGCGGCGCGATCGGCCCTGCGCGACATCCGCAGTTTTGTGCGCAAGCTCGACGTGCCGATCGAAGGCGGCGGGCGGATCCAGGTGCACTATCTGCGCCACGCCGACGCCGAGGAGCTCGCCGACACGCTCAACAGCCTGCTCTCGGGCCAGGCCCCGAGCGCGGGGGCGGCCGGAGGCGCCCCCCAGCAAGTGCGCGCTGCCGTTACCGAGCTGGCCAGCGGCGTGGGCTCGGTCACCTCCGATCCCGCCACCAACTCGCTCGTGATCCAGGCGAGCCCCGAGGGCTTTGAGGCGCTGATCCAGGTGATCGAGAAGCTCGATATCCCGCGCCCCCAGGTGCTCGTGGAAGCCCTGATCATGGAGGTCGACGTCAGCGACGCCGAGGAGCTCGGCTTCAACGCGGTGATCCGGTTGTTCCGCGGCGACACGGACTGGGCCTTCCAGACGCTCACTGCCTCCGGCGGGGGATTCCTCCCGCCCGGTACCGGCGCGGTGGCCGGGGATGTGGTTGCGGGGGTCATCAAGGACAACAGCGAAGGCGGGACCCAGAACGGCACCGCGATCCAGGCCGTGATCACTGCCGCCGCCCGCGACAGCAGCATCAACATCCTCTCGGCCCCGCACATCCTCACCTCCGACAACGAGGAAGCCGAGATCTCGGTGGGCGACAACATCCCCATCATCACCAGCCGGGTGCAGTCGGCAGCGGGAATCTCGAATCAGACCGGAGATCTCGCGAGCTCGGTCAACGTGGAGCGGCAGGACATCGGCGTGACGCTCCGGGTGACGCCCCAGATCAGCGAGGGCGACACACTGCGTCTCGAGATCTACCAAGAGATCACCGACATCAACGAGGCGGTCTCGCAAGAGACCGGGGACCCGGAGGAGGTGGGCGTCGCGCTCTCGAACCGGCGCGTCGACAACACCGTCGTGGTGAACGACGGCGACACCGTCGTCGTGGGCGGCCTGATCAGCGACAACTACAACGACACGGTGTCCAAAGTGCCCTTCCTCGGCGACATCCCGTTTCTCGGCTGGGCCTTCAAGAGCACGGCAACCTCGCTCACCAAACGCAACCTGCTGATCTTTCTCACGCCCAATATCATCCGCTCGGGCGACGAGCTCGAAGGGGAATCGATCCGCAAACGCGAGGAGTTCCGCCGCCGCTCCGAGAAGGCCCTGGAGGGGCTGGACTCACCGGAGACCGATGTTCCAGACGAGGACATCAGCCTCATCCTCGGCCCGGGTAGCAACGTCAACGTCAACGCAATCGAGGGCCTCGAGCGCCGCTACCCGCTGGAGCGGCTCGAAACCCTGGAAGAGAGCCAGCGCGCCGCCGAGGCCGAGAAGGCCGCCGCCGCCCGGGCGGAGAGCCAGCTCTACAGCATCGTGGCCGGGGTCTACGCGGAGGCAGCCCAGGCGCAGGAGATTCTCCTCGAGCTCGTCGACGCCGGCTACGACGGCTTGCTGCTCTCCTCGGAAGTCGACGGCACCACGCTGTTCGAGGTCCGCCTCGGGCCCTACGACGACCTCCGCTCGGCCCGGCGAAATGCCGATACCCTGGTTGGGGCCTACGGTTTGGAGCCGCGCATCGTCGTGGAAGCAGGGCTCGGCGAGGACGACGACGCGGCGGAAGGGCCCTGAGCGGGGAACCGGCAGGTTGAGTGAAGCGCCGCGACATCCTGAAGCGATCTCTCTGGCAAACGCGCTGCGGGCGTCCACCGGGCTCAGCGACGAGGAGATCGCGGCCACACGAGAACGCCACGGCGGTGCAGAGGGCGGCCTGCTCGAGGCGCTCGCCCACGACGGAGACATCCGGGAGGAGGACCTGCTGAACGCCGTCGGCGCGGCTCTCGGCCTCGAGGTGCACGCCGGCATCGACAGCGAGGAGATCGACCCGGAGATCATCGGACGGGTGCCGATCGGGTTTGCCAAGCACCATGGTCTGCTGCCGCTGGCACTCCAGGGGAGCACGCTGCGGGTCGCGGTGTCCGACCCCACCGCCAGCGAGCCGCTCGACGACCTGCGCCTGCTCTTTGATGGCTGCGAGATCCGTCCGGAGCTTGGCAGCCGCCGCGAGATCGTGGCCGCCATCAACCGGGTATACGACCGCGGGCAGACCTCCGCCGAAGAGCTCGCCGCCGACGCCTCGATCGATTTGAGCGAGCTCGCGAGCGAGATCAGCCACGAACCGCAGGACCTCCTCGACGCGGCGGACGACGCGCCGATCGTGCGCTTGGTGAACTCGCTGCTCCAACAGGCCGTCAAGGAACGCGCGAGCGATGTGCACCTGGAACCTTTCGAGAGCGGTGTCCGGGTGCGCTTTCGCATCGACGACATCCTCTACGAGCCGGTGGGCGCCCTGCCCCGCTCGATTCAATCGGCGGTCGTGTCGCGCGTCAAAATCATGAGCGGCCTCAACATCGCCGAAAAACGCCTGCCCCAGGACGGGCGGATTCGGCTCAAGATCGCCGGGCGCGACTACGATGTGCGTCTTTCGACGGTCCCCGTCGCGCACGGGGAGCGGGTGGTGATGCGCCTGCTGCCCCGTTCTTCCGAACGCCTCGACCTGGAGCGCATCGGCTTTACGCCCGAGCAGCGCGCCATCATCCAGCGCCTGATCACCCGGCCCAACGGCATCGTGCTCGTCACCGGCCCGACCGGGAGCGGCAAGACGACGACGCTCTACGCAGCACTCTCCCAGATCAACACCCTCGACAAGAACATCATCACCATCGAGGACCCGGTAGAGATTCAGCTCGAGGGCGTCGGGCAGATCGAGGTCAATCCGAAGATCGGGCTCACCTTTGCGGGCGGTCTGCGCTCGGTGCTGCGCCAAGACCCGAACGTGGTGCTGGTCGGAGAGATCCGCGACCTCGAGACCGCCGAAATCGCCATCCAGGCCTCGCTGACGGGTCACCTCGTTTTCTCGACGCTCCACACCAACGACGCGCCGAGTGCCATCACCCGTCTGGTCGACATGGGTGTGGAGCGCTTTCTGGTGGCATCTTCGCTGGTCGCGGTGCTCGCCCAGCGCCTGGTCCGGATGCTGTGTCGCCAATGCCGCGAGGCCTACACGCCCACCGTCGACGAGCTCGAGGAGATCGGCGTGCACAAGGCGCCCGGCTCGGTCCAGGCGTTCCGACCCAAGGGTTGCGACGCCTGCAATCACACCGGCTACCGCGGGCGTCTCGGCATCTTTGAGCTCATGCTGGTCGACGACCCGATTCGCGAGCTCATCAACCAAAACGTCGACGCCAAGACGATCAAACGCAAAGCGATCGAAGGCGGTTTGGTCACCTTGCGCAGCGACGGCGCCCGCAAAGTGCTCGCCGGGGTCACGTCGATCGCCGAAGTCCTCCGCGCCACCGAGGAAGAAGGTGTCGTCGCGGAAGTCTGAAACGCGGGTGGTCTGACGTCGTGCCGGTGTTTGCCTTCAAGGGTGTCAACGAAGCGGGCCGCTCGACGCGCGGCTTTGTCGATGCAGAGAGCGCCCGCGCCGCGCGGATGAAGCTGCGTCGCGACGGCGTGTTCCTCACCGAGCTCGCCGAAAACCGCGGCGCGTCGCCCGCCCCGGAGCCGACGGAATCCCGCGCATCGCGACAGTTCTCGCTCCCCGCGTTGCGCCGCATCCCGCCGCTCGAGCTCGCCCTCGCGACACGCCAGCTCGCCACCCTGCTCGGCGCCGGCGTCCCGCTGGTCTCGGCGCTCTCCGCCCTCACCGAGCAGGTGGAACACGCGCGGCTCAAGAGCGTCCTTGGCGGCATCCGCGACCGCGTGAACCAGGGCGCATCCTTCGCCGATTCTCTCGCCGGGAGCGGAGCGTTCTCGGACCTCTACGTCGCCCTCACGCGGGCGGGGGAAGCCGGCGGCGCCCTCGAGCAAGTGCTCGACCGCCTGGCCGACTATCTCGAGGGGCAGGTCCGGCTGCGCAACCGCGTCGTCTCGATCATGATCTACCCCGCGCTGATGTTTGGCTTCGCCTGCGTCGTAGTTGCGATCCTCGTCACGGTCGTGCTCCCCCAGATCACGACCCTGTTGGAGAGCCTGAACGCCGAGCTGCCGTTTGCCACCCGCGCCATCATCGCCATGTCCTACTTCGCGCGCGATTGGTGGTGGGCCATCCTGGCGGCCTTGGGCGGCGCCGCGTTTGCGCTGCGAACTCTGGTCCGTACCGACGCGGGACGGGTCGGGTTCGACCGCCTGTTGCTGCGGCTTCCGGTGGTCGGCCGCACCGTGCGGCTGCTCGCGATCGCGCGCTTCTCGCGCACACTCTCGACGCTCCTCTCGGGGGGCCTACCGATCGTCCGGGCTCTCGAGATCGCCAAGCATGTCGCCAACAACCGCGTTCTCGCCCGTGCCATCGACGCGGCGCGCGAAAGCGTGACCGAGGGCGCGCCCTTGGCGCGACCCCTGCGCGCGAGTGGAGAGTTCCCCCCGGTCGTGATTCACATGATCGAAGTCGGCGAGCAGAGCGGGGAGCTCGAGTCGATGCTCGAGCGGGTCGCCCACAGCTACGAGGAGCAGGTCGAGACCGCCGTGACCCGGCTTACAGCGCTTCTCGAGCCACTGCTTATCCTGCTGATGGTCGCCATCGTGGTCTTCATCATCGCGGCCACGCTGCTGCCCCTCTTGCAAGTCACTTCCTCGCTAGGAGCATGATTATGCGAAGGTGTATTCACACAGACACGCGTCGACGGAACCCGGCCCACGGGTTCACGCTCGTGGAGATCATGGCGGTGGTGTTGATCATCGCCCTGCTCGGCACCTTGGTTGGCACGGCCGTGGTCGGCCAAATCGACAAGGCCCGCGTCACCACCGCCAAAACGCAGATCAAGCAGCTCGAGGCGGCGCTCGAGTTTTATCAGATGGACAACGGACGCTATCCCACCAGCGAGCAGGGGCTCGAAGCCCTGATCCGCGAGCCCACGATCGAGCCGCTGGCCACCGACTACCGCCCCGAGGGCTACCTCAAGGGCGGCGCGGTCCCCGTCGACCCGTGGAAAGAGAGCTACAACTACCAGTCGCCCGGTACCAACAACCCCCACTCGTTTGACCTCTGGACCCTCGGCAAGGACCGTCAAGCCGGAGGGGAGGGAACGTCGGCGGACCTCGGGAATTGGTCCAGCGACCAGGGGTAGACGCGCAGATGCGCGGCGAGCGTCGACGCCGGCCCCAAGCGGGGGCGCCGCGCTCGGCCGGGTGCGCCTGGCCGGCGCGCAACGCCGGCTTCTCGCTGATCGAGCTGATGGCCGTAATCACGCTGCTGGCGGTCGTGACGGCGATGGTGATGCCGCAGCTCCGTTGGAACCGCGCACGGGGTGTGCGCGCCGAGGCCGAGGCACTCGCCGACCTGCTGGAGGCCGCGCGAAGCCGCGCCGTCGTAACCGGACGCGCCCACCGCGTGCGGCTCGACTTCGCGGAGTCCAGCCGTCGCCTCGAATGGCGCCCTCCCGTGGAGCCCGAGCCGCAAGAGCCCGCGCAGGGACGGGAGCGCGTCGACCTCGAGCCGCCCCGCAGCGTCGAGAGCGAGTTCGAGCCCGTGCCCGGGGCGACGGGCAACCGGGTGGAGACGCGGCGCGGTGTCTGGCTTCTCGATCTCGATAGCGCCGCGGCGCGCGAACTCGGTGATGTGGTGTCGCTGCAATTCGGCCCGGAGGGCAACGCCGATGCGGCCCGGATCGTGCTCGGCGACGACGACGGGGGCACCCGCTGGGTGGTGGAGATCTATGAATTCGCGGAGGACGTCGACGTCTACGCGGAGGACCAGGGCTAGGTGGGGCAGCGACACCGCGGAGGTTTGACCCTCCTCGAGGTGCTGGCTGCCGTCGTCGTGGTCGGCATCACCTATGTCGTGTTCTTTCAGGCCGGCGGGGAAATGCTCCGGCGCGAGGGCGAGAACAAACGGCGCATCCAGGCCTCCCTCCTGGCCGACCGCGTACTGGCCGACATCGAGACCGGGCTCCTCGGCGGACTGGTTCCCCGCGAAGGGCTCGAAGAGAGTGCCGAGGGCAACTTCGACCTGGAGATCGAAACCGCGGTCGCCCCGGTCGAACTCCCACCCCACGAACGCGGGACGCCCTATGCCGGGTCGGCGCCCGACCCGAACGGGCTGCTCGGATCTGCGGCGCGGCCCGGCGCGAGCCCCTTGCGCCGCATCGACGTCCGCGTGCGCTGGATCGAGGGGCTCAATGAACGCACGATCCAACGCACCACCTTCGCCTTTGACCCCGCTGGCGCCCAAGCCGCGCTGCAATCGCTGTTCGACGCCGCCGCGGCCGGCGGTTTCGGTGCGGACGGTGGAGCCGAGGGGGCCGACGCCGAGGCAGAGCCTTGAGCGGCCGCGTTGCCCTCGGCGGCCCGCCCCGAGCGGGTTCGGCCGCAGACCCTGCGTCGCTGCGGCGAGGCGCCGGATTTTCTTTGGTCGAGCTCCTCGCGGCGGTGCTGTTGATGGCGATCGTGCTCGGTGTCGCGACCGACGGCCTCCTCGATCTCACCCGGCAAAGCGAAGCGGCGGTGCAAAGCCTCGAAACCCCGCGCCGCGCGATGGCGATTCTCGACCGGGTGGCACGCGATCTTGAGGGCGCCGTCCTCATGACGAAGCCGGAAGGCCAAGACCCGCTCTATCACCCCTGGCTCTTCTTCGCGGAGGACCAGGACGAAATCCCCGGCGCCGAGCGAGCCAAGTGGGTCTCGCAAAACCGGCGACCCCGCAGCGAGCGGCTGGCCGAATCGAACCTGGAGCAAGTGGCCTGGTGGCTCGACCGCGACGAACTGGGGGAGCCTCTCCTGCGCCGTTCGGCGGTTCCGGGCCTCCCGCCGGGTTTGGACCGCGATTTCCCGGTTGCCGACGACGCCAGCCTCGTGGCGCGCAACGTGGCCGAATTTGGCCTCCGCTTCCGCTCGGCCGACGGGGCCTGGTTCGAGGAGTGGGACTCGAGCCTGCTGACCAACGCGAGCGACCTCCCGGTTGCGGCCGAGATCGCGCTCTCGCTCTACCCCGACGCCGACTCGAGCGAGATTGAGGGCCCCTATCAGCGGGTCGTCTTGCTGCCGCTCCGTCCCCTCGACCTGGAAAACCTCCTCGGCGACGGCGGCGCGGGGACCGACAACGACCAGGAGGGCGAGGACGACGAACGCGAGACCGGCAGCGACGGCATGAGCCTCTCGGCCTGCCTGCAGGCGCACCCCGAACTCTTGGCGGGCCTCGACGAGGGCACGGTCGACGTGGTGTCACAGCTCCAGGGCGCGGCTGTCGATCTCGCGGATCTACTGCCCTTCAACCTACCTGCGGACTGCCTCTGATGACGCCCGCAATGCGGCGATGTCTCGCGACGCCCTCCCGCGCCACCCGCCGCAGCGGCGGGATGGTGCTGGTGGTCGTGCTGTTCTTCGTGCTCCTGATGGCCGCCGCCCTCGCCATGCTTCAGCGACGCACGATTCTCGACTCGCAGGTGGTCAAGCACCGCGATCAAGCCCGGGAAGCCGAGTCGATGGCGCGCGGGGGCTTGCGCATCGCCGAAACGCTGATCCTCGAAGACATGCGAAAGAAGTTCCTCGAGCCCGCGCCGTCGACGCTCCACGACGCCTGGTCGCGGGTGGGTGCCGCGCCCTTGATCGAGGAGGGTGGGCGCCACCTGGTCGTCGAGGTCGAAGACCTGGGCGGCCGCTTTCCGCTCAACGCGATCGTGGATGCGCAGCCCGAGGACGCGCAGTGGCTCGCCTGGCGCGACTTCTTCGAGGCCGTGATCGACGAGATGCCCGGACGCCCCGAGGAAAAGCTCTATGAAGCCGACGCGCTGGTCGAGGCCCTGCTCGATTGGGTGGACGAGGATGAACTCACACCGGACGGCAACGCGGAGACGAGGCCCTACGAGCAGCGCGACCCGCCGGTGCGGCCCCCCAACCGCGCTCTCCTCTCGCTCGACGAGCTGCGGATGGTCGAGGGGTTTGACGGCCGGCTCGTCGAGGCCCTACGGGCTTACGTGAGTGTCTTTCCGCTCGAGGCCGAGTGGACGCTCAACCTCAATACTGCCCCGCCCTGGGTCCTCACCAAGATGCAGCTGCGCGAACCGACCAATTCCCGACCGGTCACGGACGACTGGGCCCGCGACGTGCTCAATACGCGCAAGGAGAGCTTGATCTGCGCCGAGAAGGTAGGAGAGTGCTTCTCGCCGGCCGAGCTCGGCATCGAGGAGGGCGACGACACGGTCGACCCCCCGCAACGCGACAAAGCGGAGCTCTTCCGGGTCCGCTCGGTGGCTCGGGTGGGCGCGGTACAGCGGACCCTCGAGGTCGTCGTCGACGCGAGCAACGGGCCAGCGCTCTCGCGACTGGCCTGGACGATGCGTTGAGGTAACCATTGGCGATGCTCGGACGCACAATCGGACTCGATCTCGGCAGCCACTCGATCAAGCTGGTAGAGATCCGCCACCACCCCCGCCGCCTCGAGATCGCCCGGGTCCAGGCGCTGCGTCGTCCGCCGGAATTGGCGCCCCTCCTCAGCGAAATCGCCAATGCCGAAATGGAAGGCGCACGGATCGTGTGCGCAATCCCCGCCGACCGCGTTACCCGCCGTGCGCTGCATTTCCCCTTTCGCGACCGCAAGCGCGTCGCGCAGGCCGTTCCCTTCGAGATGGAGAACGAGACGCCCTTCGACCTCGGAGACATCTGGGTTGACTACGAGCGGACCCCCGGCGGGGGGGAGGGCCTCGACGTCGCGGCCGCCGTCGTCCGGCGCGACGAGGTCGACTCGATGGCGCGCATGCTGGTCGAGGCGGGCCTCAAACCCCGCATCCTCGAGGCCGAAGGCCTCGCGCTGAGCAACCTCCACAGCCTGGTCGCCGCAGCGGGCGCCCAAGTCATCGCGGATTTCGGCCATCGAAAGATCACGCTGTGTCTATTGATCGACGGCCAACCGCGCGCCGCCAAAGTGATTTCTCACGGCGGTGCCGCGCTGTTGCAGGCCGTCGCCGCCGAGGGTCTGAGCGAGCACGACGCCGAGGAGGTGCTCGCGCGCGAAGGTCTGTTTCGGGATGCACTCGAGCCGAGCTCTCCGGGCGTGGCCGAGGTGCTCGAACAGATCGCCAGGGAATGGGTGCGGGCGCTCGCCGGATTCGAGGCCCAGCTGGGGGGCCCCGCCGAGGAAAAGATCGGCAGCCAGATCCTCGTCGGTGGCGTGGCGCGCATCCCCCGCATCGATACCTACCTTCGCGCCCGGACGGGCATCGACACCCGCCGCTTCGAGGTACCGCCGCAGCAAGAGCTCGGGGAGTTGCTCGCGGCGGGGGACCCCTGTCTTTTTGGCCCCGCCCTGGCCCTCGCACTCCGCGGGACGGCGCGGGCGCGAACCCGCTCTAACTATCTGCGCGGAGATTGGACGCCGCGGGTCGAACTGGGTCCGCTGGCGCAGCATTTTCGCAGCACCGGGCTGCTCGCCGCCGCCGCCCTCGCGCTCGCCTTGCTGTCGTCCGCCGGCCGCTACGCGCTCGCCGATCGCCGCGCCGATGGCCTCGAATCCGAGCTTCGCGCCATCTGGACCGAGAGCGTGCCGGGAGAGGCGGTTCCGACGAGCGTGCCGAGTGCGCTCAAGAACGCTCTTCGCGAAACGCGGGACCGGGCCAACACCCTGGGTCTCTACGGCGGGAACCTCTCGGCCCTCGATCTGATGACGGAAATCTCGCGCCTCGTCCCGGGCGACCTCTCGCTGATCTTTGAGGAGCTCGCGATCGACGGCCAGGTGGTGCGGATCCGCGGCCACACCCCGAGCTTTGCCGCGGTGGATGCACTGCAGGCGGCGCTGCGCGGCGACGCTCGCTTCGGCGAGATCCGCGTGAGCGAAATCCAGGCCG
>CAJIBI010000142.1_pt1 | contig 23395 bp, 24 predicted proteins | sample 9199321 | NCBI WGS metagenome assembly CAJIBI01 (sample SAMEA7708294, study PRJEB35096) | sediment metagenome | biome: marine neritic benthic zone biome [ENVO:01000025]; feature: sediment [ENVO:00002007]; material: shallow marine sediment [ENVO:03000034] sea grass bed [ENVO_01000059] ... | reverse complement strand
TTTTCGCAAGCTCCATGATTGAGTTCATGGTGTCGTCGACGGAGTTGATAAAGCAGGCACTAGCCTGCTGCGGTGTGTCCGCGACGCCCAGGTTGAACCAAACCGGGCTGTTGAACGCCGCCTTTTGCGTGACCAGGATGTGCGCGAGCTCGGCCTTGAAGGTCTCGCCGTCCTCGGTGCTGCGGAAGTAGCCTCCGCGGGTACCCCACTCGTGGAGCTTGCCGACGACCCGGCCGATCAGCTGGCGGACGCTGTGCTCGCGACCCGGCGTTCCCAGATGGCCGCGGAAATACTTCGACACGACCACGTTGGTCGCGAGCTGCGACCAATCCTCCGGGATCTCGACGTCGTCCTGTTCGAAGATGGTCTCGCCGTGCTCGTTGGCGATCTTCGCCGTGCGGCGTTCCCAACGCACCGCGTCAAAGGGATCCTCGCCGGCCCGGCTGAAATAGCGCTCGAGGGCCAGCCCACCGACGGGGTGCTTCGTACTCGAGGAGCGAGGCCGCGGCTTCCAGGTTCCGTTGATCGACGCCTTCGCGTAGAGCTCGCTCATAGCTGTTGTTTCCCGTGGTGAGAGTAGGGCAGAGACGAGTGGGGCCCCGGGTCGTAGCCCGGGGCCCCTGAGCTCAGGCGGGTCCTCCTTCCCATCCCAAGCTCGAACCTTCCAGTGACCGCCTAGTTACGAACCCCCCCAAGCCACTGGAAGGCCATTCACATCCCCGTTGCGTTGAGATACTCCGATGCAGTACCCGCGTCAACAAGAAAAATACAAAATATTGCGGTCACTCGGGGGCACACACACAAGGTGTCGTATTTGTGGCAAAATGTGGCGAACCTGGGGCGAGGCTCCAAAGGGGGGCCCAAACAGGGCCTTGGGGGGGCAAGCACGTCTTGGTTTGAACTTCGCGAAGGCTTTGCCTTCGCTGCGCGCTCCGGGGCTCCGCCCCTTCGCTTGCGGCAGCCTTCGCGAACTAGGGCTTGGGCAATCCAGTGATGCGAATGCCCGTTCCGGCGGGCACCTGGTAGCGCTGATTGATACCGATCAGGAGGGCGGTGAGCCCCTCGACGAGGCGCGCGTTGGAGAGCGGGCCCCCATCGATCGCGCGCATGACCGGCACAAGCGGACAGAGGTCCATGACCGCTTCGCGCGCCTGTTTGGGACCCGAGATGACCACATCGCACTCCACCGGCTCTTTTAGCTCGGCCAGACGATGGGCGGAGACGTTCTGGAAGGCGGAGACGGTCTCGACCCCGTCGGGCGCCAGAGAGGCGACCAGCTCGGCGCAGGAGCCCTGCCACACCTCGACCGTCTGGGTGGGGCGCCCGCCGATCGAGGTGGCCAGCGGCACGCCCATCGAGACCAGGATCTGACCGGGGCGGAGCGCCGGGGCGATGCCCTTTACCGTAGACGCGGTGTGCTCGAAGGGGACCGAGAGGATCACGATCCGCGCCCGGGTGGTGGCCTCGCTGTTCTCGAACCCCTCGACCTGGGCGCCAGGCACCGCCTCGATAAGTTCCTTGGCCGCCCCGACCGCGCGCTCCGCCTTGCGCGAGCCAATGATGACATGGCGCCCGGCCTGGCAAAAACGCAGCGCGAGCCCGAGCCCCTGGTCGCCAGTACCCCCTAGAATTGCAATTGCGCGGTCGTCCATCGCTTGCGGATCTTAGAGCAAGCCGCGCAGCTCGGCCCAGCGGCGGTGGGGCACGACCCACGAGGCGAGGCCGGTCGTCTAGGCTAGCGGCAGCGCGCGCGGCGAGGAGGCCTGGGTGGACCCTACAATCACGCCAACGGCGATCGAGCAGCGGGGCCCGGACCGCCTGGGGATCCGCTGGGCCGACGGGGTCGACACCGAGTACGAGGTGCGTGCGCTGCGTCTCGCCTGCGCGTGCGCGGAGTGCATCGACGAGTGGTCCGGGGAAGCGCGGCTCGACCCGGCGTCGGTCCCCGACGACGTCCGCCCGCTCCAGATCCAGAGCGTGGGCCGCTACGCCATCCAGATTTCCTGGAGCGACGGCCACTCCTCTGGCATCTACCCGTTCCGACGGCTTCGAGCGCTCACCAACCCTCCGTCCCCGGCTCTCCTTTGAAGGGGCCGACGATCGCGTCGGTGACCCACCCGCCGTAGAACCCGCCAGGCTGGGGACGCACGCGTTCTTCACCGACCCATGCCTGCCCACCGCGCCCCGCAAAAAATGCGACGTGGTCCCGAAGCGCGACGTAGTCCGCGTCGGGATCGGGGTAGTACCAGGCGACCCGCGCGAAACGCCGCGGGCCGACCCGCAGATCCCAGTAGTGCGCGACGCCCTTCCACTCGCAAAAGCTTTGGTTCGCGTCACGGGGCGCGCGCAGAAAGGAGGTCAGAATGTCGCGGCGCGGAAGGTAGTAAGTCGGGGGGCTCGCGGTCTCGAGCACGCGGAGGGCCGCGCGGGTGTCGGCGATCTTCAGGCCCGCAAAGAAAACACGCACCCGCCGGGCACTTGTCTCGAGGCGCGGGGGACGGGGATACGCCCAAACGCTCTCCTGCCCGGGGCCCGGAGACGCCACCTTGCGTGGGCGGCCACGCGGGACACTGCGCCAATAGGCGCGCACGCGGTCGAGATCGCTCATGGGAACAGGTCCGCCGGAACCGCGGGCCGCCAGCGCGCGTGGCGGAGGCGCCATTGCCCCTCGGCGTCGACGAAGGAGAACTCGAAGCGGTAGACATCGCCGCGGAGCTGCGCCAGATCCGAAGCGCTCGCGATCGGGCCCGACGCCAGCGCCGCAATCATCTCGACCTGACCTTCTCCGGTTGGATCGATGGAAAGCGCCTGCACACGGGTCGCCACGTGGATGCTCTGGTTGCGAAGCAGGATTCCCGCCAGATACCGGGTGAGCTCTCGCTTGTCGCGACCTGCGTCGTCGCGGAAGTCCCCTGCGATCGCATCTTTGACGTCGCCCAGCTCGCGCGCCTCGACGGCGCGCTCGATTTGTTCGAGCTGGAGCCGGAGCCGGGCCTCGGGGTCCGCGGGACCGCCGCAGCCGAGGGCCAGCGCGACGCCCACCGCGAGGAGCGCGTTGTTGTGGAGCATCCCGATCAACCTAGCATGCGGGTCTACCTCGCTCGGCGATGCGGAGCGCGCTTTGAAAGCTCCGCACGTCGCTCCGCCATTCCGAAAGTTCTGCGGTGATCAGCAGCTCTTCGATCCCCTCAATCACCAGAAAGCAGATCGCCAGATGAAAGAGGGCGGAGTGGCCCCAATGGAGAAGTGCGAAGGCCCCCGCCGCCATCAGGACGCCAGTGATCTTTGCGAGATAGGTGTGGTAGCTGGTCAGTCGGCCGAATTTTAAAAACCCGACGGCGCTCGGCACGATCAAGACGGCGACCCCGGCGCTCACCCAGAGCAGCTCGCGACGAGCGAGTTCGGGCCAGAGCAGCGCGACCCCGACGGCGAGGGCGGCGTAGAGGAGCCAGTCGCCCCAGCTGTCGAGGCGCGCGCCGGTCTCCGTGATCTGTTTCAAGCGACGGGCGAGAAAGCCGTCGGCCGCGTCGCTCAGGAGCGCCGTCCAAAGGGTGGCCAGAAAAAGCTCAGCCGCGCCGAGCCAGCCAAATATCAACAGGGTCGGGGCGGCGACGATTCGGAGGGCACTCAGCAGGTTCGGAAGCGTCCAAGTCACGAGGGTCTCCTTTCCCCGTGCTGGTGCGAGTTCCGTACCAGAAAACTAGTTCAATATTTTCAGACCCTTAGAGAATCCGTGGCGGAATTGGGTCGGCGCGTTGCCGACATGTGCTGTCGGGCCCAGCGCAGCTCGCGTACAGGCGAGCTACGCGCTAACGCCCCAGCAGACGCGCAAAAAAAGCGGCCATGGCCTCCACCTCCGCCACCGGGACCGACTCCCGCGCGGTGTGCGCCTCCCGGATCGAACCGGGGCCGATGACGACACCGGGGATGCCGGCCTCCGCGAAAACACCGGCATCGGTACCAAAGGCGACCCCGGTCGCCTCGGGCGCATCGGAGCCAAGCGCCGCGCGGCAGGCCTCGGTGGCGGCGGCGTTCGCGTCGGCACCCAGGGCGGGTTTGTACCCGCGGCAGGATTCGACCACCACATCCTCGACCCCGCGGCGCGCGAGCGCCGCCTCGATTTCGGCGCAGGCGGAAGCTGGGCTCTCCCCGGGGAGCAGGCGGCGATCCGCGACGAGCCAGGCGCGGTCGGGCACGATGTTGGGTGCGTGGCCGCCGCCCGCGAGCCCGATCGAGAGCGTGCCAACGCCGAGCTTCGGATCGACACGCGCGGCGAGCTCCTCGGCGGCGTAGGCGTCGAGGGCCAGGGCCGCGAGGGCCATCGCCACGATCGCGTTGCGCCCGGCGCCGGGTTCGGAACTGTGACAGGCGCGACCGCTCGCGTGGAGCTTCGCGACGGCGACGCCCTTGTGGCAGTTCACCACGCGCAGGTCGGTGGGCTCCGTCGCGATCACCCAATCGGGTCGCTGCACCCCCAGGTGCCGCAGCACGTCCTCTACACCGACGCTCCCGAACTCTTCGTCGGCCTCTCCCACGACGATCACGTTGCGGCGCAGTCGACCGCGTTCGAGCACCCCTTCGAGGGCGGCCAGGAGCGCCGCCAGGCCCCCCTTGGTGTCGCAAGATCCGCGCCCGTAGACCCGGCCCTCTCGCACGGCCGGGTCAAAGGGCTCGATCTCCATGCCGTCGACGGGCACGGTGTCGAGGTGCGAGGCCACCAGCACCGTCTCCGACGCCTCTGGGTGGCTCGCGGTCGCGATCACGCTCTTTCGGTTGCCGCTGCCCACCAACGCGGCGTCGAGGCCCAGGGCGCGGAGCTGGGCGGCGACGTGCTCGGCGTAGCGCGTCTCTCCGGCGATGCTCTCCGGAATGTCGTCGCGACCCATCGGGTTCACGGACGGGATCGCGACGTAGTCGCGCAACAGCGCCGCGGCGCGGGGCAGGCTCATCGGCCCGCCCCTGGGCGCCGCGCCACCAGCAGGCTGACTTCCTGGGTCATCACAATCGTATCCTCTTGATTTCGGACTTCGTCCCGCAGGCGGATGACTCCGCGATCGGGATGAGAACGCGACGGCCGCGCCTCGATACACTCTGTCGTGTAGGTCAGACAGTCTCCAACACGCGCCGGATAGGGAAAGCGAACGGCATCCTTGCCGAGCATCGCCAGGACCGCGATGCGATCCTCGTGGTCAAAGAACAACCGCGTGCAGATCGCAAAGAGATGGAGCGACGACGCGGTCAGGCCGCCGAAGATCGAGTCGGCGGCGGCGCGCTCGTCGGTGTGGAAGGGTTGCGGATCCCAGCGCCTGGCGAACTCGACCACCTCGTCGCGCCGAAGCTCCCAGCGTCCGACCCGGCTCCGGTACCCCACCGCCAGATCCTCAAAATAGGTGGTCTCGTGGGCGCCGGCGCTCATCGCGGTGCCTTGGCTTCGGGGAGCGCGCGCAAGAACTCGGCGATCGCCTCGCTCACCTGTTCGCGTCGCTCGAGGTTCACGACGTGGCCGGCGCCCGGGACGATGAGCAGCTCCGCGTTGGGGAGCGCGCTGGCGAGTTCTCGGCAGGGGTCGCGGGAGAGCCGATCGCGCTCCCCGACGATGACGAGGGCGGGCAGCGGGCACGAGCGGAGTGCGGGCGCGAGCGCGCTCACCGCGGGCTGCCGCGCCAGCACCTCGCGCAGGGTGTGGGCGATCGCGTGCCCGGGATGCTCGAGGAAACCCGCCTTCACCAGCGACGCCGCCTTCGGGTCAAATCCACTCTCCGGACCCCAAGCGTACACCGCGCCGGCGGCTTCGAGCCCTTCGCGCTCGATCACGTCGGCAAACCGTTCCGCCCACGGCGCACCGCGGGCGCCGCCTCCCACCGCGGCCGGGGGAAACGCCGCCAGGATGAGACCCCGTACGCGCCGCGGCTCGGCGAGGGCAAAGCGGAGTGCGAGGCTCGCTCCCAGCGACAGCCCTCCGACCACCGCCGGGGCGTCAGCTCCGGCCCACTGGAGCACCCGCTCAAAATCCCCGACAAAACAATCGACGCGATACGCCCCGGGATGTTCGGGTGCGTCGCTGCGCGCGTGACCGCGAAGGTCGAAGAGGACCGTGCGCGTCTCCTCGGCAAGGGCCCGCGCCTGCGGTCGCCAGTTCCGAGCGCTTCCGCCAAACCCGTGCGCCAGCACGAGCAGCGGGCCCGAGCCGTGGGCCTCGACGTAGAGCGAGGGAACACCGGGGAGTTTCTCGCGAAGCGGCGGGTGCGGTGTCATGCTCGAGCCCCTAGGGAGGAATGGCCATCGCGAAGCAACCCGCACCCGCGCTCCCGGCGTCGACGTTGATCTTGATCCGCGACGCGCCGGAAGCGCTCGAGGTCTTGATGCTCGAGCGACATCACGAGGTGCGCTTCGCGACCAGCGCCGTGGTGTTTCCGGGCGGCAAGGTGGAGGCGGGAGACCGCTCTACCCGGCTGCGGGCGCTGTGCGTCGGCGCCGACGCCTTCGACGACGAGGCGCTCGCGTTGCGCGCGGCGGCGATCCGCGAGACCTTCGAAGAGAGCGGCGTGCTGCTGGCGCGCGAACGGGGCGCCGCACTGCTGCTCGGGCCGCAACACGCCGACACGCTGCAAGAGGCGCGCAAAGCGCTGGACACGGGTGCCTGCGATTTTTCGGAGCTGCTCGAAGCGCACGGATGGCGGCTCGCCTGTGACGTGTTGGTCCGCTTTGCGCACTGGATCACTCCCCCGGTCGTCCCCAAGCGTTTTGACACCCATTTCTTTGTGGCGTCGGCGCCCCGTCAAGAGGCGCTCCACGACGGCTCGGAATCGGTCGACTCGTTCTGGATCACGCCGCGCGTCGCGATGGAGGACGCAGCCGCGGAGCGGCGCAACATCATGTTCCCCACGCTCCGCAACCTCGAAAAGCTCCGCCGCGCGGCGAACGTCGAGGACGCCCTCGCGCGCGCCGCGCGCGACCCGATCGTGACGGTGCTGCCACGCGTGGTCGAGACCGAGCGGGGGCGCATGCTCCGGATTCCCGAGGCGGCCGGGTACGACGTAAACGAGATCCCCTTCGTGCCCCCCGGCAGGCGCTCGCGCGACGGCCCTCGTTAGATCGCGCGCCACGCGTCGAACAGCTCGCGCATTCCGGCGCGGCGGATCCCCGATTCGGCGAAAAGGGCCTCGGCGCCACCCCCCGGGCCGTAGAATCCGTGCTCGAACGCGCGCGCGTGTGCAGAACCTCCGACGACGCCCTCGAGCCCCGGGCCCGCCTTGGCCGGATGGATCACCCAGTAGGTGATGCCGGGCCGCAAGGCGGCGAGGCGTGCCTCGGTGTGCGCGACCCCTTCCCCCGGCGAGAACCCGAGGGAGTTCGTGTCGAAGTCGTCGAGGACGGGAAGTTGCGCCGCCTCGAGGTCCCCGCACGCTTTGCGGAACACGCCGAGGGCGGCCTCGAGCCCGCGCTCCCGTAGCCGATCTTCGCGCGGGCGAACCGCGAACGCGGGGATCCCGTAGTCCCGCGCCAACCCGGTGTAGATGTCGAGAAAGGGCGGAAAGAGCGCCGTGCCCAGATGCGCGTCGAGGTGCGTCACGTCGAGGCCCAGCGCCAATGCCGTGTCGATCTGGGCCCGCAGCTCTCGCTCGATCTCGCCCGGGTCGGCGCGTTGGCTCGTCTCGAGGGCACTGCGGAGCAGGCCGCCGTCGTCATCGAGCAGCGACGGAACCTCGTCGGCCGGCGCGGTCGGGCCCCAGCGGCCTACGTCGAACTCGCAGTTGAGGGTCAGGTGGAGACCGAGGTCGAGACCCGGATCGTCAAGAGAGCGCTGCGCCGCTTCGGGGAAGGCGGGGCAGGGCACCATCAGCGATCCGCTGTTTCCGACACCCTCGGCGAGCACCTCAAATCCACCGACGTTTGCGTCCGCGCAAAGCCCGAGGTCGTCGACGTGGACGATCAGCACGCGTTCATCGGCGGCAAACCCGAGAGTCTCGGCGAGCGACGGCGTGGCACCCACGCGCTCGGCGTAGCACAAGACCGGGTGGTAGGCTCCGCGCGCGATGCCGCTCGACCTCCCCGAACTCGCCGTCGCCGCGGCACGTGCGGCGGAGCGCGCGCGGGCCGAAATCCTGCCGCACTTTCGCCGTCTCGACGCGGCCGACGTCGAGACCAAGGCCGACGGTTCCCCGGTGACGGCGGCGGATCGCGCCGCCGAGCGGGTGTTGGCGGCGGAGCTCGCCGCTGCGTTGCCAGGCGCCGCCGTCTACGGCGAGGAGTTTGGCGGCGACCGCGACGCCGAGCTGCTGTGGATCGTCGACCCGATCGACGGCACGCTTTCCTTCTCCCGGGGGATCCCGCTGTTTGGGACGCTGATCGCGCTCGTCGAAGGAGGCCAGCCCGTGCTCGGGGTGATCGACCTCCCCGCGCTGGACGAGCGCTACGTCGGATGGCGCGGCGGCGGCTGCTGGGCCGGGGACCAGCGAGTGTGGGCCTCCGCGCGCTCCGACCTCGAAGACGCGGTGGTCGCTCACGGCGACCCGTACTGCTTCGATCGGGCCGGAGAGCGCGCGGCGCTGCGCCACCTCACCGACTCGGCCCGCGTCCTGCGCGGCTATACCGACGCCTTTGGTCACGCCCTGGTGCTGCGCGGCGGCGTCGACGCAATGATCGACCTCGACCTCGCGCCCTGGGACGCAAGCGCCGCGCAGGTGCTGGTTCCCGAGGCGGGCGGCCGCTGCGAAACGCTCCGCTATGCCGGGGACAAGGTCGGGCTCGTGATGGGCGCGCCGCGCCTTGTCGAGCGTCTGCTCCCCTGGCTCGAAAATGGCCAACCCACCTCACACGACGCCCGGGAGCGCTAGCCTCGCGGGCCGCCCTCTGACCTGGAGAACACATGAGCCTCCCCCTCCTCGAGCAGTCTCAGACCCTGGTGGCGGCAGCGGACGATCTCGTCGAGCGCTGCCTCGATTTGGCCCGCAGCATCACCGATGGCGGCAAGCGCATCGACGACCATCAGGTGTTGGCGGAGCGGGTGGCGTACGCGGCCACCGAGGCGCGGGCAGCCCGCGAGCTCGTGGAATTCGCGACCCGGGTGGCCGCCGAGGGGCGGAGTAGCGACCACTTCGCGGGCCTCGCCGCAGCCGGTGCGGCCGACCTCGTGGCCTCGCTCCGCGACCGGCTCGCGCCGGCCGTGGACGACCTCGGTCTGGGCGAAGCGGCCTTTGATGCCGCGTTCCCCGCCGCGCTGCGCGAAACGCTTCGTCAGGTCGGAAACGAGGCGGTGTTCCGGGAGCTCGGCCGGCGCGTCGCAGACGACCGCGGACGCATCGATTTCGCCCTGGAGGACGTGCTCGAGCAGGTCCGCGACTCGGTCCGCGAGTTTGGCGATGGGGAGATCGCACCCCACGCCGAGCGGATCCATCGCGGTGACGAGACCGTGCCAGAGGAGTTCATCGAGAAGATGTCCGAGCTCGGCTATTTCGGGCTCTCGATCCCCGAAAGCTACGGCGGCTTCGAGATGGGCAGCATGGCGATGATCCTCACCACCGAGGAGCTGTCGCGAGTGAGCCTCGCCTGCGCCGGATCGCTCATCACGCGTCCGGAGATCCTGGCCAAGGCGCTGCTGCAGGGCGGCACCGAGACGCAGCGAAAAACCTGGCTCCCGCGGCTCGCTTCGGGGGAGATCATGGTGGGGATCTCGGTCACCGAGCCCGACGTCGGGAGCGACGTCGCCTCGGTCAAGTGCCGCGCCGAGCCCGCCACCGTGGATGGCGTCGACGGCTGGGTCATCAACGGGCCAAAGTCCTGGTGCACCTTTGCGGGCCGCGCCGACATCCTCGCGCTGCTGGCGCGCACCGATCCCGACCCTACGAAGGGCGCCAAGGGGCTCTCGCTCTTCATCGTCCCCAAGCAGCGCGATCGCGGACACGCGTTTGACCAGATCCAGCCGGGGGGCGGAAAGATGGCGGGCAAAGCCGACGCGACCCTGGGGTATCGCGGCATGCACTCGTTCACGGTGCAGCTCGAGAACTACTTCGTCCCGGCGGACCACCTGGTGGGGGAGGACGAGGGGCTGGGACGCGGCTTCTACCTGCAGATGGCCGGCTTCGCGGTGGGCCGCCTCCAGACCGGGGGGCGCGCGACGGGCCTCGCCCAGGCCGCGCTCGAGAAGAGCGCCGAGTACGTGCTCGACCGCGTGCAGTTCGGGAAAGCGACGGTCGAGTACCCGCTTACCCAGTACAAGCTCGGCCGCATGGCGGCGCGGCTCGCCGCAGCGCGGGCGCTCACCTACGCAGCCGCGGAAGCCATGGACGAGGGTCGACCCGACGCCGCGCCCCTCGCGGCCCAGGCCAAGCTCCTCTCCTGCGACATCGCGGTCGAGATCACCCAGGAGGGGCAGCAGCTCCACGGCGGCTGGGGCTACGCCGAGGAGTACGCCATCAGCCGCTATACCGTGGACGCGTTGGTGCTCCCCATTTTTGAAGGGGTGAAGCCGATCCTCGAGCTCAAGGTGGTGGCGCGCAACTTGTTGGCGAACTAGCCACCCCGTCAACCAAAATACGTCATCGACAGACCCGGGAACCAATCAAGACCCGCTCCGCGTTGCCGATATAGATAGACGCGGAGGGGCGATGTCGAGGCCGAGCGGCGAACCCGCGGACAACGCTGGGAAAGAGCAGATCCGCGTCCTCTTTGTCGGGGGCGGCCAGGAAGACGTATCGCTGCTTCGCGCGTTCTTGGAGCGTCATCGGCCCTCGTTTGTAGTGGATCAGGTCGCGACCCTGCCCCAGGCGTTTGAGCGTCTTGAGCGCAGCCAGACCGACGTGCTGGTGCTCGACATCGGCGACGGTCGTAGCGAAGCCCTCACCGGGCTCAGCCAAGCGCGGGTACGCCACCCGCTGATCCCGGTGGTCGTCCTCACCGACACCGACCACGCGGGGCTCGCCGAGCGCGTGCTCGAGGCGGGGGCGCGCGGCTACTTGGTGCGCTGCGCCCTGTCGCAGGGGTTCGTGGTGTGGAGCTTGCTGCACGCAATCCGCAACCAACGCATGTTCGTCGAGCTCAACATCGCGCGGGAACGGGCCCGGCAGCTCGCCACCTATGACCAGCTCACGGGACTCGCGAACCGCTCGCTCTTCGCCGATCGTCTTGACCAAGCGATCTCGTCCGCCCGGCGCAACCGCCACAACCTCGCGGTGCTCTTCATCGACCTCGACCACTTCAAGCTCGTCAACGACACCCTTGGCCATGTCGCGGGCGACGCGCTGCTGCGATCGACGGCGCAACGCATCGGGAGCTGTCTTCGCAAGAGCGACACCGGCGCGCGTCTCGGCGGCGACGAATTCGCCGTACTGGTCACCCACCTCTCCACCGTGAGCGACGCCGAGCAGATCGCGAGCAAGCTCCTCGACCTGATCCGCAAGCCAGTGCGGCTGCGCAGCGGCGAACGCGTCGTCAGCGCGAGCATCGGAATCGCGACTTTCCCCAACGACGCGACCAACGCCGAGGCGCTGCTCAAGGCGGCGGATTCCGCGATGTACCACGCAAAGAGCGCCGGACGCGATCGCTACGCGGTGTACGCGGAGGACATGTACGAAGAATCCGCCGAGCGCACCAGCCTCGAGTACCGACTGCGCGACGCGCTCGACGGTGGCGAGCTCGCGCTCCACTACCAGCCCGTCGTCGATGTGGTGCGGGGCCGGGTGATTGGAGCCGAAGCGCTGATCCGCTGGCGGCATCCCGAGTTGGGCTTGGTTCTCCCGGCAGAGTTCTTGCGCATCGCCGAAGACAGCAACTTGATCATCCCGATCGGCGAGTGGGTGATCCGCACCGCCTGCGAGCAGGCCTCCGCGTGGCAGGAGATGGGGCACAAGGGGTTTCGCATCGCGGTCAACGTGTCGCCCCAGCAATTTCAGCCCGACGACTTCGTGGCGCGGGTCGACCAGGTGCTCGAGGACACGGGGCTCCGTCCGGAATCGCTGGAGCTCGAACTCACCGAGCGGAGCCTGCTCCACGACACCCGCCGCACCCTTGCCCAGTTCTCGGCACTAAAGCGCCTCGGGGTGCGGATCTCGATCGACGACTTTGGAACCGGGTACTCGGCGCTCGCCTACCTCAAGCAACTCCCGGTGGACGTGCTGAAGATCGACCAGAGCTTTATTCGTGCGCTCACCACCGACCCGGCCGACGCGACGATCACGCAGACCGTGGTGCAGCTGGCGCGCGCCCTCAACTTGGCCACGATCGGCGAGGGCGTGGAGACCGTCGAGCAGATGCAGCTGCTGGCCTCGTTTGGCTGCAGCCGCATGCAGGGCTTCTTGTTTGGGGAAGCGACCGACGCCACGAGCTTTGAGTACCTGCTCACCGCGCCCAACTTTTGGTGGATGCACGATTCCGAGGAGAGCGCCGACGGAGATCCGCCGCTGGCGATCTAGTCGTTCTGGATCGGCGCCGAAGAGCCCTCAAGCTGCACCTGCAGCTTTCGCATCCCCGCGAGCCAGCGCTCGAGGTTCGCCGCCTTCCCGTCCATCCATTTCTGGGCGATCGGGTCGGTGAGGATCAGAAACTCCTCCGCCTCGATCGCGCGCTGCACCTGTTCCGCAACCTCTTCGGGCTCTTTGATCGGGCCCGCGGCGAGCTTTGCCCACGGCGTATCGGTATCCCCGAGCATCGGTGTGCGCACACCGAGCGGGCACAGACAGGACACCCGGATGCCGCGGTCGTGGTAGGTGACGGACAGCCATTCGGCGAGGCCCACCACTGCGTGTTTGGTGACGGCGTACACGGCGTTGTTGTGTGTCGTGAGAATCCCCGCCATCGAGGCGGTGTGGACCAGATAGCCGCTGCCCCGCTCGAGCATCCCGGGGAGTACCGCCCGGGCCGCGTAGACGTGGGCCATCACGTTGATGTCCCACTGCGATTGCCACACGTCGAGAGGCGTCGCGATCGGGTCACCGCCGGTCGCGACGCCGGCGTTCGAGACAAAGATGTCGATCGGGCCGTAGGCGCCCTCTGCGGCCGCCACGAGCGCTTCGATCTCTTCGTTTTGGCTGACGTCGCAGGCGACCCCGAGGCCGCCGACCTCCTTCGCGACTGCTTTGGCACCCGCGTCGTCGCGGTCCGCGACGACGACGCCCTTGGCGCCCTCCGTGGCAAAGCGGCGACACATCGCCGCGCCGATGCCGCTGGCGCCCCCGGTGACCACGATTGCGCGATCGCGAATCTCCATCGTGTTGCTCCTTCTGTGTGGCTAGGCGGGCTCGAGGTAGTCGTCAAAGAGGTCGATATAGACCGCGTCGCGCCCGGCGGCGTCGCGCCCCCATAGTGCCTCGGCCTCGAAACGCACGCTGTAGCAGTGTTGAGGCGACTCGCCTTGGCGCGTTGCCATCGTGTCCGGCAGGGCAAAACCGCCGTGGGCGCGCTCGATGACGCCGACGCGGCCACGCACATAGCGGGGGAGGCGCGTGTGTGTGAACGGGTTCAGGTTGCGGGCGCGCACGCGGTCGCCCACCCGAAAGTGGGGCGGCGTGCCGGTCTCGACGCGGGCCGAGTGCCCGCTCGCCACGACCCGGGGGACGCCGTCGGGACGGAGCCCCGGCTCCCCGATCGCCTCGCCCGCAGCGCGTCCCGCGGCGAGCTCCGCAACCGTCACGAGCCCGCGTTCGATCGCCAAGGTCTCTAAAGCGTGGAGCCAGTGCTCGTAGTAGCTGGTATCCAGGTAGTCTCCGGGCGCCATGCGTTCTACGGCGAAGCGAAACTCGTCGACGCTGGACTCGGCCGCGATCGACACCAGCGGTACGAAGAGGCCAAAAACGCGTCGCTCCCAGTCGTGGTGAAAGACCGGCTCGTTCTCCTCGCGCTCGATCGGCCCCAAGCCGTCCATGCCGCCGAGGTCGTGGATCCCGTTCACGGCGAACCCGCCGAGACACCCGGCGCCTTCACGAGCTCGACCCCGATCATCGCGTCGCGGGTAACCAGCGCGGCCAGCTCGTCTTCGCCGAGCCCCTCGGTGCCAGCGGGGCGCTGCGGGAGCACCATGTACCGCAGCTCGGCGTTGCTGTCCCAGACGCGCACCTCGACCCCGTCGTCGAGCTCGACACCAAATTCTCGCAGGACGGCGCGCGGGTCGCGGACCGCGCGGGCGCGATAGGGCGGCGATTTGTACCAGACCGGCGGCAGCCCCAGCACCGGCCACGGGTAGCACGAGCAGAGGGTGCACACGACCAGGTTGTGGACGCGGTCGGTGTTCTCCAACACGACCATGTCTTCGCCCTGGACTCCGGAAAACCCGAGCTCCGCGATCGCGGCGCTGCCGTTTTCGAGCAAACGCTCCCGGTAGGCCGGGTCGGTCCAGGCGCGGGCGACGACGCGCGCTCCGTTTTGCGGGCCGATCTTGTGTTCGTAGGTATCGACCATGCGATCGACGGCCGCGGAGTCGACGAGCCCCTTTTGCACCAAGACCTGCTCGAGCGCCTGGACGCGTCGCGCGATCTCCGAAGGGGGAGTGCGATGGCGAGGAGAGCCCACGGGTCGATGCTACGCTCCGACACCTCCAGCCGCTAGCTCGGCTACACCGCGCGCGCCGCCGCGGGCGCGAGACCGGAGGACTCCATGCCCGTTGTCCGCCCGACCCTCGAGCAGCTACGCGAAACCGCCGAACGCCTGTTCCTCAACCTGTCGGAGGACGACCTCCGCTCGTTTCGAGCGCTGATGGAGCCCACCCTGGGCGGCTTTGACACCCTCGACGCGCTCGACGACGCGCTGCCCGAGGTGCGCTACCCGCGCACGCCGGGCGTACGACCCCCGCCCGAGGACAACCCCTACAACGCCTGGTACGTAAAGACCCGCGTCCCCGGGGCACCCGACGGGCCGCTGCGCGGCAAGCGAGTGGTCCTCAAGGACAACGTGTGTCTCGCGGGGGTGCCGATGATGAACGGTGCCTCGACCCTCGAGGGCTACGTGCCCGAGATGGATGCCACCGTGGCCACCCGCATCCTGGATGCGGGTGGCGAGATCGTCGGCAAAGCCCACTGCGAATACTTCTGTCTATCGGGGGGGAGCCACACCAACGCCACGGGTCCGGTACACAACCCGCGCAAACCCGGCTACTCGGCCGGGGGGAGCTCCTCGGGAAGCGCCGCGCTGGTGGCGGCCCGCGAGGTCGACATGGCGATCGGGGGCGATCAGGGGGGCTCGATCCGCATCCCCGCCGCGTACTGCGGGATCGTCGGGATGAAGCCGACCCACGGGCTCGTTCCCTACACCGGCATCATGCCGATCGAAGTCACCATCGACCACGCCGGGCCGATGACCGAAGGCGTCGCGGACAACGCGCTCTTGCTCGAAGCAATCGCGGGTGCGGACGGCCTCGACCCCCGCCAGATCGACGTGCGCCTCGACGCCTACACCGAGGCCTTGGGGCAGTCGATCGAAGGCATGCGAATCGGCCTGGTCACCGAGGGCTTTGGGCACGAGGCGTCCCTCCCGGAGGTGGACGCCTGCGTCGAGAGCGCGGCGCCCAGCTTCGAGAAGCTGGGCGCCGCGGTGGAGCGCGTCTCGATCCCGATGCACCGCCTCGGAAACGTGATCTGGTCGGGGCTCGCCCTCGAAGGCCTCAACGAGCTGATGATGAAGGGCAACGGCTTTGGCACCAACTGGAAGGGCCTCTACCTGCCGTCGTTGATCAAGGCGCACGCCGCCTGGCGCGAACAGGCCGACAAGCTCTCCGAAACGCTCAAGCTCTCGATGCTGGTCGGCGAGTGGATCCGCGAGCAATACCGGGGGACGCTCTACGGCCGCGCCCAGAACCAAAGCCTACGTCTGCGGGCGGCCTACGACGACGCGCTCTCGCGTTGCGACGCACTGCTCATGCCCACGTTGCCGCGCACGGCCTCGCGCATTCCAGAGCCCGGAGCCCCGCGCGAAGAAGTCGTGGCGCGCGGCTTTGAGATGATCCCGAACACGGCCCCTTTTGACGCCACGGGACACCCGGCGATCTCCATCCCCTGCGGACAGATCGACGGGTTGCCGGTGGGTCTGATGCTCGTCGGCAAACGCTTCGAGGAGAAGACGCTCTACCGACTCGCCCACGCGTTCGAGGAGGCCGAAGACTGGAGAACCCGGTGAGCGCGCCGCATCGCGGGCGAGGCTGAGGCGCCGCGAAGCCAGCTCAGGAGCAGCAACGCCAACACCGCGAACGCGGCGGCGGGCTTCGCCCGGGTCTCCGGCACGCGGAAGACCTCCCCGTCGAGATCCACGATGTAGAGCGCGCCGGAACCGCCCTCGCTGATCGCCACCAGCGAGTTGAACGATCCCGCATCGGGTTGGATCCCGGTGTCGACCGGGGTGTTCGACGAGGGCCAGGCGATCACGTTCATAAACGGGTTGGCGTAGTCGGTGTGCAGATACTCCCCGTCGGCGAGCGCGGGGATCGGGGGGCCGCGGTAGACCGACCCCCCCGTGACGCTTTGGACCATGTCCTGAGCGTGGTCGTACTCGACCACCGGAAGCGTGAGACCGGTCATATCGCACGCCATCCCGCCCCCGAAGCACTCCGACCCTTCCATGATCGGCCACCCGAAGTTGATGCCGGCCGCGCTTCCGTCCGGCAGCACATTGATCTCCTCGCGCACCTGTTCTCCGACGTCGCCGAGATACATGTCCCCGGTGGCGCGGTCGAAGGACCAGCGGAAGGGGTTGCGCAGCCCCTTGGCGTAGTACGGAAACTCCGGGGCGAGCTGCGCTGGCGGATTGAACTGGCTCAAGTCGAAACGCAGGACCTTGCCGAGCTCGCTGTCGTCGTCCTGGCTGTTGTCGCGCGCCGCCGCCCCACCGCCGTCGCCCGTCGCCAGATAGAGCAGACCGTTGGTCGGGTGAAACGCCAGCGTCCCACCGTTGTGATTGGTTGCGGGCTGCGGCGTTGTCCACACCACGGTGGCCGTGGTCGGGTCGGCGATGTCGGGGTTGGGGCCCACCGAGAAACGGGTGATCCGGCTCGCGAAGGGATTGCCGGTCGTGTAGTAGACGTAGAAGAAACCATCGCTCTCGTAGGTGGGGGAGAACGCCAGACCGAGGAGCCCCCCCTCGCCGTTCGTGTTGGGGCAGTCGGGCGCGGCGCAATTTCCCGAAACGGATCGATAGTCGAGGAAGGGCGCCGGCAGAATGCCCTGGGTCGCCGTGTAGATCAGAATGCGGCCGTTCCGCTCCACAATGAAGAGACGACTATCCCCGACCGGAGCCGTTGCAAAGATCGGAGCTGCCAGCCCAGAAGCGATTCGGGTTGCGTCCTGCGCCCCCGCATCGGAGGGCGGAGCTAGCGATACCAGAACAAGGGCGAGCAGAGCGGTGCCACGCGAGACGAGTACTCGAGACACGTTCCAGTCCTTTTGGGGGCATGTTTTGGGGGTCGCGGCAGACTAGCCAGTCGGCGAGGGCGGCGCCGGTGTCGCAGTGACGCCGGACATCGTGGGGCATCGCGGGCGCGGAGCTTCGGAAGCGAGTGCGCGCTTAGCCCGCGCGCTTCTCGATGTCTTCGAGAAGCTCTGCCAGCGCGGGGGTGAACTCGACGAACTTGACGGCGAAGCCATTGGCGCTGTGCCGGACGACCCGCGCCGGGAGATCAACGGGGGGAGCGTCGTCGCGCAGCACGTGGATTTGGAGCACGGACTCGACGGGCGGCTTCGAGGTCGTCGCGGAGAGCAGCGCCCCGCTGATCGAAATGTCGGCCAGCTGACCCATCCCTTCCTCGCGGCCCGCTGAGTACGCGACCTCGCAGGAGGCCGCGCGCCGCACGTTGCGCTCGGGGTCGGTCGTCATGACAGATTCCGCGAAATCGGGCCCATCGCTCTCCTTCTCGGCACCCCGGTCGCGAAAACTGAGGACACCGCCCCGCCCCTAGCGACCAAACAGCGAGTCGAGACCCTTCTTCAGCAGCTCCTCGGAGGGGTCGGTTTCCCCCGACGCCGCGCCAGAATCCGTCTCCTCGCCCTCCTGCTTGCCTCGGAGTGCCTTGCCGAGGAGATCGCGGACCTTCTCCTCCCCGACCGCGCGGGCGACCGCGCTCACGTCCGGTTCGGCGCGAATCCCCGGGAGCTCGCCCCGCAAACGCAGCGGGAACTCAACCCTTCCCGAGGCGCCGCGCAGCACCGCGACCTTGGGCTGGCGATCGACCAGGTCGGCGCCCAGCGCCTCGGAGCAGACGAGCCGTGTGGGCAGGTCGACGGCGCCGTCGAGCCCGATCCGCCCGGCGCCCTCGATCGCAAAGTCGCGGGCGGCGAGGGCCAGCTCCTCGACCCGCACGGCGCCGCCGCCGATCTTGAGAACCGCGTCGACCCGATCGAAACGGGTCTCTCCGGCGCCAAACAGGGCCGGGTATTTGGCGCGCAGGTCGGGGGCGAGCAGATCGGATAGGCCCGGAACCCCGCTCAATCCTCCCAAGGCGCTCTCGACCAGGTTGACCTCGCGCAGCACGCCTTCGACCAGGTGGAACTCCCCGCCCCCACTCAATCGGGGCCGGATCGACTCCCAGTCTGCGCCCGCACCCACCAGCCGAAGCTGGCTCTCGATCGCACCCTCGAAGTAGCGCGCGGCCGTCTCCGATTGGGTCGCGATCGCCTGCTCGACGCGGATGCCGTCGAGCACCGTGTCGAACTCAAAGGCGGGGCGGCGCGGATTGCGCATGTTGTAGACGCCGTTGGCTTTGATCTCGCCCCCAAAGGCGCGCAGCACCAGGGATTCGACGCTGGCGCGCTCCCCGCCGTACCGGACTGAGCCGTCGAGGCCTTCGAAGGGAATTCCCCCCACTTCCCCGCCCGCTGAGGAAAAGGTGGCGTCGACGCTGGGCGAGCCGGAGAGATCGCGCACCGTCGCATCGAGCGCGAGGCGAAGCGAGGCCGCCCGCACCTCGGCGCTCCGGATGTGCAGGACGTCGCCCTCGCGCTCGAGGTCGGCGCCGAGCGCAACGGGCTCCCACTGGGCGTCTTCGCTTTCTCCCGATCGCAGCCGCACTTTGGCTGCCGCTACGTCGAGGCGACCGCGAAACGTCTCGAGGTTTCCATCGCTCGAGAAATCCACGTCGAGGCCGCCGACCTCGATTTCGCTCGCGGGCGTCGCGCTGGTGTCGCGGTAGAGCAGCGTCGCGTCGTCGATGCGGAACAACGCGACCGCAATCGCTGCGACACTGGCCGGGTCCGCGGCGGCCTCCGCCGGTGGAGCTGGCGCTTCGGCCGCGGGCGCGGCGGCGCCCAGCGAGTCGATGTTCATGCCCTGGGCGCTTTGAATCACGCGAATCTCGGGGCGGAGAATTTCGATCCGCCCCACCTCCACCCGCCCCGACAGGAGCGGCAGCAGCTTCACCCGCGCAAGCGCGTCGCCTGCGCGCAAAAAACTCTCCTTGGAGAACGCCGGGTCGTCCGCGACGGCCAGGTCGCGCACGCGGGCGCTCACACCCCAGCCGAGCGACGCGCGCAGCCCTCCGATCTCCACGGGCCGACCGATCACCGTTTGGATTTGGCTCTCGATCCACTCGCGATTTTCCTCGAGATAGCGGTTGAGATTTCGCGCCGCGAAAAATCCCACGCCCACCAGAACCACCAAGACTACGGCGATCGCAATCGCAAATTTCTTCATGGTGGAAGCATGCCGCAGCGGTATCGTGTTTTCGCCTATCCCCGTCGTACTGGAGGACTCATCCGGGGGTGCAACACCGCGGCGCTGTGTCGGAACGATCGGTGACGGGCACGCACAACCACGACCGTCTTGGTGGCGCAGGCCGGCGCGACGCCACGCGACGCGCGCTGGTTATCGCGCTTTGTCTTGCCGGCGGGTATCTCGGCGTCGAGCTGGTCGGCGCTTGGTGGACCGGTTCCCTCGCGCTCTTGGCCGACGCCGGGCACATGCTCTCCGACGTGGCGGCGCTGGCGCTCGCTCTCTTCGCGGCCTGGGTCGCGAGCCTGCCCGCTGGCCCTCGCTGGACCTACGGTCGGCTCCGGGCCGAAGTCTTGGCCGCTCTGGTCCAGGGGGCCGCGCTCTTCGTGGTGGCCGCGGTGATCGTCCGCGAGGCCTTCGCGCGGTTCGCCGAACCGCCCGCCGTGGCCGGGGCCGGTCTCCTCGCGGTGGCGACGGGCGGCCTGGTAGTGAACGGAATTGCCTTGGTCGTGTTGCGATCGGGGTCCCGCAGCAACCTCAATCTGCGGGGCGCCTGGTTGCACGTGCTGAGCGACGCCCTCGGCAGCCTCGGTGCGATGGGGGCCGGCGCGGCGATCTGGCTCTTCGGCTGGCGGATCGCGGACCCGATCGCCTCCGTCGCGATCTCGGCCTTGGTGGTCGCGGCGGCGTGGTCGCTCCTGCGCGATGTCCTCAACGTGCTGATGGAGGCCGCCCCCCGACATCTCGACGTGGACGAAATCCGGTCGGCACTGCGCGCGGTCGAAGGTGTGCGCGAAGTCCACGATCTCCACGTCTGGAGTGTGGGCAGCAGCGAGGTCGCCTTGTCCTGCCATCTCGTGGTCCCCGAGGACGGACGCAGCACGCCACTCCTTGAGCGGGTCTACGCGCTGCTCGGCTCGGAGTTCGGTATCACCCACGCCACGATCCAGGTGGAACCCCCCGATTTCGCCCACGAAACGCCCCACTCGATCAGCGGGCGCTGAGCTCTCGAGCAAAGGCATCCATCTTGGCCGCCAGGTCGAAATCGCGCTGGCTGATGCCCTGGGCGTCGTGCGTCGTGAGGTCCACGACGACCCGGTTGTAGACGTTCCACCATTCGGGGTGGTGGTCGAGCTGCTCCGCCGCGAGCGCGACGCGCGTCATAAACGCAAACGCCGCGTTGAAATCGGCGAAGCGAAACTCGCGATGGAGCTTGTCCGCTTGGATCGACCAGTCGGGGAGCGCGCGGAGCGCGGCCCGGGCGGCCTGATCGGTCAGCTTTGCGTCGCACGGCACGGGGCGCCCTCCGCTCAGCACCCTCCTGGGGGTGGCTCCGAACCCTACATCCTGCGCTTGCGCGACGCAGCGTCCAGAATCCGCCTCCGACCGAGCCCCGCCCGGGCGCTTCTCTGCGTCCGGCTGCCGGAGCAGCCGAAAGCCAGTCAACGGGCTGCGCAGGAAGCGGCGGGGCGCGCAGGTTTTTGCGCGCCGGGCCGGGCGCATCGGCCGGTCGGGGCGGGCGGAGTGCTAGCGTTGTACGCCTCTAGGCTTAGTGGCGGAGGGTTTTGCGGCGATGCGGCTGATTGCGCTGCGGGAGACCGAGCCCGGCGAACACCGGGTGGCGCTCACCCCGGAGAGCGCCAAGGGGCTGATCCAACTCGGCTTCTCGGTCGCGATGGAGGCGGGCGCCGGCGTCGAGGCGAGCTTCCCCGACGAGGAGTACATCGAACAAGGCGTTCAGATCGAGAGCGATCGTACCCTCCTCATCAAATCCGCCGACGCCTGGCTCGCGGTCCAACCTCCCTCGATCGACGAGGTCGACCTGCTGCGCCCGCGGAGCCTGCTCGCCGGCTTCCTACAGCCCTATGAGCAGCTCCCGCTGGTGTCGCACCTCGCCAACCGGGACGTGACGAGCATCGCGATGGAGCTGCTGCCGCGCACCACGCTCGCGCAGAGCATGGACGCGCTGTCTTCGCAGGCGTCGATCGCCGGCTACCGCGCGGTCATCCTGGCGGCCGCCTACCAGACCAAGGTGTTGCCGATGATGACGACACCGGCGGGCACGATTCCCCCGGCACGCGTCTTGGTGATCGGCGCGGGCGTCGCCGGCCTGCAGGCGATCGCAACGGCCCACCGTCTTGGCGCACGGGTCGAGGCCTACGACACGCGGCCGGTGGTGAAAGAGCAGGTCGAGAGCCTCGGCGCGCGCTTTCTCGCGCTCGACCTCGATGTAAGCGACGGCGAAGCCGCCGGCGGCTACGCCAAAGCCCAGGGCGAGGAGTTCCTCCAGAAGCAGCGCGAGCTTCTCGCGGAGCGCCTCAAAGACTTCGACATCATCGTCACGACTGCGCTGATCCCCGGGACCGCGGCCCCGAAGCCGATCGCGCGCGAGGCCGTCGACGCGATGCGCACCGGCGCGGTGATCATGGACCTCGCCGCCCCCAACGGCGGCAACTGTGAGCTCACCCGTCCCGGGGAAGAGGTCTCGCACGGAGGCGTGCGCATCTACGGCCCCACCAACCTGGCCGCGGAATCGGCCCGGGGCGCCAGCCGGATGTATTCGCGCAACCTGCTGGCCCTGCTGCGGCATATGAACGGCGAGGAAGGCGAGCTCAAGTACGACCTGAGCGACGAGCTCGTCGCCGGTTCCCTCTTGACCCATCGCGGCGAAGTATTGAACCCGCGCATCCGCGATCGCGCGGAGGAGGCAGGGCTTTGATTGAAGACCCGGCGGTTGCCCTCACGATTTTGGTCCTGGCGCTCTTTGTCGGGGTGGAGATCATCTCCAAGGTTCCGACCTTGCTGCACACCCCGCTGATGAGCGGCTCGAACGCGATCTCGGGCATCACGGTGGTGGGCGCGCTGCTCGCCGCCGGGCGCGGCGACCGCGAGCTCGCATCGTGGCTGGGCTTCGCCGCGATCGTACTGGCCACGATCAATGTCGTGGGCGGCTTTCTGGTGACCCAGCGCATGCTGGCGATGTTCCGCGGGAAGGATCAGTCGTGAGCGCCGTCTGGGTGCCCTTCGCCTATCTGGTCGCGGCGGTGCTCTTTATTCTGGGCATCAAAGGGCTGAGCTCGGCGCGCACCGCACCGCGGGGCAACGCGATGGCGGCGCTGGGAATGCTCATCGCGATCGTCGCCACCCTCGCGATGCAACAGGTGGTGCGTTTCGAGCTGATCGCCGGTGGCATCGTGCTCGGCGCCGTGATCGGCGGCTTTCTCGCCCAGCGCATCGAGATGACCTCGATGCCCGAGATGGTCGCTTTGTTGAACGGCTTTGGGGGGGCGGCCTCCGCCCTGGTCGGCGGATCCGAGTATCTGTTCCGGCACAACCACGTGCAGGACGCCGGGATTGGGATGGTCTCGGTGGCGATCGTGCTTTCGCTACTGATCGGGGCGCTTACCTTCACGGGAAGCCTGATCGCCTTTGCGAAGCTCCAGGGGGTGCTGCGCTCGCAACCCGTCACCTACCCGGGCCAGCAAGTGGCCAACGCGCTGATCCTGCTCTCCGCCCTCGCGCTCGGTGGAGCGGTGGCCGCGTCGCCCCACTCGATCCCGTTGATGATGGGATTGGTCGGGGTCGCACTCACCCTCGGTGTGCTCGCGGTGCTGCCGATCGGGGGCGGCGACATGCCGGTGGTGATCTCGCTGCTCAACTCCTACTCGGGCCTGGCCGCCTGTGCCACCGGCTTTGTGCTCGGCAACGGCGGTCTGGTGATCAGCGGCTCGCTGGTCGGCGCCTCGGGGCTGATCCTCACCAAGCAGATGTGCGA
>CAJIBI010000028.1_pt1 | contig 23407 bp, 25 predicted proteins | sample 9199321 | NCBI WGS metagenome assembly CAJIBI01 (sample SAMEA7708294, study PRJEB35096) | sediment metagenome | biome: marine neritic benthic zone biome [ENVO:01000025]; feature: sediment [ENVO:00002007]; material: shallow marine sediment [ENVO:03000034] sea grass bed [ENVO_01000059] ... | reverse complement strand
TCGGGTCCGCCAGCGTGCTGGCGGAGATGGCGTCGAAGCCGTCCATTACATGATCTCCAGGTCGGCCGACAGGGCGCCGGCGGCCTTGATGGCCTGCAGGATCGCGATCAGGTCGCGCGGGCTGACGCCCATGGCGTTGAGCCCCCGCACCAGCTCGCCGATGCTCACCGAGCCGCCCACCAGCATGAGGTTCGCGGCCTCCTCCACCGCCGTGACGTCGCTGTTGGTCACGTTGCGGGTGACACCCTCGGAGAAGGGCGCCGGCTGGGAGACCTGGTTGGTGGTGCTGATGGTCACCGACAGGCTGCCGTGGGAGACCGCCACCCGGGCAATCCGCACGTCGGAGCCGATGACGATCGTTCCGGTGCGCTCGTTGATGACGACCCGCGCGTTGCGGTCGGGCTCGACCTCGAGGCCCTCGAGGGTGGAGAGGAACCCGACGACATCGCTTTGATATTCGCTGGGGAGGCCCACGCGCAGCGTGCCGGGATCGAGCGCCCGCGCGGAGCCGGCGCCAAAGCGGGCGTCGATCGCGGCCACCATGCGGCTGGCGGTCGTGAAGTCGGGGCGACCCAGCGAAAAATCAAAGGCCTGCTTGTCGGCGATCGCATAGCCGAGCTCCCGCTCCACGGTCGCGCCCTGGGCGATGCGGCCCACCGTCGGGTGGTTTTTTTGCACGCTGTTGCCTCCGCCCCCCGCCGCGAACCCCCCGATCGAGATCGGGCCCTGGGCAATCGCGTACACCTCGCCGTCGGTCCCAAAGAGCGGCGTCACCAGCAGGGTGCCGCCCTCCAGGCTGGTGGCGTCGCCGAGCGAGGACACCAGGACGTCGATCTCGGAGCCGGCACGCGAGAACGGCGGCAGCTGCGCCGTGACCACCACCGCGGCGACATTCTTCACTTGTACCAAGTTGGGGTCGACCCCGATGCCGAGCTTGCCGAGCATGCTCGCGAGGCTCTGGATCGTAAACTCCGTGCCGCTTTTGTCGCCGGTGCCGTTGAGGCCGACCACCAGCCCGTAGCCCAAGACCTGGTTGGGCCGCACCCCCTTCACCGACGCGAGGTCCTTCACGCGCACCGCGTCGGTGGGCAGGGCCCAGAAGGCCGCCGCCACCGCGATCGCGGTGACGCGGCCTAGAGCGGATAGAGCCAACTGAGCACCCTCGAGAGCACGCCTGGCCGCTGCTTGTCGTCGATCACGCCGAGCCCGTCAAAGCTCAGCTGCGCGTCGGCGAGCTTTGTGGACGGCACGCTGTTGTCGATTCCGATGTCCTCGCGACGCACCAAACCTTCGAGCGTCAGGTACTGCATCTCGTGATTGATCACGATGGAGCGCCGGCCGCGGATGTGGAACACGTTGCCGGGAAGGACGTTCACGATGCGGCATGTGACGACGGCTTCGAAACGACCCTCGCGTTTGGTGGAGCCCTCGCCTTCGAACTCGTGGTCGTTCTCGGCGTCGAGGATGTTGACCTCGGCGCCGGAGGCGAGGGTGCGGCCGGGGCCGTCAATCCCGATCAGTCGCAGGATGCGGCGGAGCGGCTGGGTGATGAGCTCGGTAAACCCCGCGTCGGAGCTGATGTCGGTCTCCCACCTGGAGGAGCTCTCGAGCTCGGTTTCGGCGCTGCCCTCGGCGAGAACCGATTCGACCACCTGCACCGTCACGAGGTCGCCAATCCCGCGCGCCTTGCGGTCAAAAAACAGGAACGAGCCCGATGGGGTCTCGCCGGGCCAGATGGCACCCTCGCTCGGCGGCGGGTCGGGGACCGCGGGGGGCAGATAGTAGTCGTAGGGCACGCGCGACTCGCGGAGCGCGGTCTCGACACAGCCGAGCGCGCCGCCGAGGGCGAGCGCGAGGACAAGGGCCGCCGACGCGCGCGGGCTAGAACGCGACATGCACCGCTCCGTCTGCACCGACCTCCCCCACCAGGTCGCGTCGGCTCTCGAGGTTGCGGACTCGGACGTGGTCGCCGATCCCACCGTCTTCCTTGGCTTCGCCGGCGGCCTCGATGCGGAGCGAGCCGGACTGAAAGAGCAATCGCACCCGTTTTCCGCGGTGAACCAGCGGCACTTCCTCCACCCAGTGAGCGCGCAGGGGCTTTCCCGCGCCGACCGCGCGGCGCGTACGCCGCCCGACCATCTCCGCCGGCGTCAGCACGCGGGCGCCGCGCAGGCTGCGTTGGTCGGCCTCGACCTGCTCGAGGTCGTCGGCGCGGATCTCCTCGCCGCGTCCCAAGGGACGACGCGTGATCCAGATCGGCGCGCGCGTCTCCACCTGCACGGTGACGACCCCGCGGCGCAGCACCCGGCCATCGCGCCGCACCACCGCGGTAATCGGCACGCTCCCGGCGAACTCGCGTTTGCCGTCGAGCCGCAGTTCCACGTCGGCATCCGCGGCGGCGAGGCCGGGCAACTTGAAGTGGGGAAGCGGCGGAATGCGAATCTCGGTGGGGTGCTCACCGAGCTGTTCCACCACAAACGCCTCCAGGAGGGGCGCGAGCGCAAAGTCCTTCTCCGCCGCGGGCGCTTCGGCCCACGCCGGGAGGAGCGCCGGCCCCAACACGAGGCACACGGCGAAGACCCAGACGCGTCGGATCCGCGGGGCCGGGTTCATTAGCGGCTTACCGTGGCGACGGTCTGCATCATCTCGTCCCCGGCCTGAATGACCCGCGAGTTCAATTCGAAGGCGCGCTGCGCCAGAATCATTTGCACCAGTTCTTCGGCGATGTTGACGTTGGACGATTCGAGAAAGCCCTGGCTCAGGCTGCCGAATCCGTCCTGGTCCGGGGTGCCGATTTCGGGATCACCCGAGGCGTCGGTCGGCGCAAAGAGGTTGCCACCCAGACCGCGGAGCCCTGCTGGGTTCGAAAAGCGCGCGAGATCGATCTGGCCCAGCTCGGTCGAATCGGTGTTGCCGGCGAGCCGCGCCGTCACCGTCCCGTCGGCCAGAATGGTCAGGTCTTGGGCGTCGACGGGCACCGTGACCGCCGGGATGAGCGCGAGGCCCTGGCTGGTCACCAGGTTGCCGTCGCGGTCGAGCTTGAAGCTGCCATCCCGGGTGTACGCGGTCTCGCCGGTCGGCCGCTGCACTTGATAAAAGCCGTCGCCCTCGATCGCCATGTCGAGGCTTTGCCCGGTGTTCACCAGTTCGCCCTGATGAAACACCCGGTCGGTCGACACGAACTGCACGCCGTGCCCCACCTGGACGCCCGTGGGCAGGCTCGAGCCGTCGCTTTGCTGGGCGCCGGGCGCGCGCAGGGTCTCATAAAAGAGATCCTGGAACTCCGCCCGCGCGCTCTTGAACCCGGTGGTGTTCACATTGGCGAGGTTGTTCGAGATCGCGTCGATCCGAACCTGCTGGGCGTTCATGCCGGTGGCGGCGGTAAACAGGGCTCTCATCGTGAAAACTCCTCGATCAGGTTCCGCGTGGCTTCGTCGTCGCCTTGGAGCGAGCGCAGCGTGATGTCAAAGGCGCGCTGCAGCTCGATGAGCGCGACCATGTCTTCCATCGGGCGCACGTTGGAGGCTTCGAGCGAGCGCTCCGCCAGCCGCGCTTCGAGCGCCGGTTGGGGCGGCATGTCCTCCGGCGCGCGGAAACGGCTGGCCCCGACCTTTTCGAGGCGGTTCAACTCGGCGAAATCCACAAGATCGATCCGCCCCAGGATTTCGCCGGCGCCATCGACCACCGACCCGTCGGTCCGGATCGCGCCCCCCCCGGCCCCCACCGCAACGGGCGCCCCGCCTCCGAGCAGCACGGTCCCGTCGGGCAACGCGAGAAGGCCCTGGGTGTTGACCACGAAATTTCCAGCGCGGGTGTACTCGACCTGATCGCCGTTCTGCACCGCGAAGAACCCGCGACCGAGGATCGCGACGTCGAGCGGGCTCCCGGTTTCACGCACCGGCCCGTTGCTCCAGTCGACCCCCACCACGTCGGTCTCGATAAAGACGCGACCGGCGGCCCCGGCCGTCTCCTCGCCGACGAGGTCGTCGATGTGCGCCTCCAGGGCGACCCCAAACGCGCTGCGATCGCGTTTGAATCCCACGGTGTCGGCGTTCGCGAGATTGTTCGACACGACGTCGAGCTCGCTGAGACGCGCCATCGCACCCGCGACGGACAGATAGGGATCGCTCACGCTGCGCTGCCTCCTCCGGGTCCAGCCTTCGGTCTCCGGTTTGGAAGAGCAAGCGGTGTGCCAAGAGCGGCGCCGCGCTAACGCTCCGGAATGTCAGAGATTCGGCGCACCGCGCCGGTTCGGAGGGGGAACATTGTGCCGGTTCTGGCGGCGGCGCGTTTCGCGTTGAAATGCCTAGGCGCGCACGTCGACGCGGTGGGGCGCGCCCTCTTCGTCTGCGTCCGGCTCGCCGTCGGGGGGCTCGGGTGCGGCCGCGGGCGTTTCCCCCGCGCGCGGCTCGGCATGTGATTCCTCTTCCTGCTTCTCGACGCGTCGGCGGCGGCGCCGTTCGGCGGCGGCCTCGGCGTGTGCGACACCGCGAAGATCGGGCGGGACGACGGGGCGGCGGCGAAGCGGATCGACGGGGTCGGCCATGACTCCTCCTACACTTCGAGGCGTCGCATCGCCTCGGCTTGCTCGGAGACGATCTCGAGCACCGGGTCCAAGTCGTCGGGCTCCAGATCGATGACGGCCCAGGCGGGGAACGCGCGGGGGTCGATCTCTTCGATCGATTCGCGGCGCCCAATCCCGAGGCGCGTGGCGCAGCGGGTCGTCACCGCAACGAGGGCGGTGAGCCGTGCGATCTCCGGGTCGAGCTGCTCCAGGTGCTCGAGGTCGTGGTGGTAGCGCACGGCCTGCTCGAGGCGCTCGGACAGCTTCCACTTGGCGATCACGTGACCACCCAGCTCGGCGTGGTCAAAGCCAAATTCGTCGGTTTCGGCCACGACGAACGAGACCCCCTCGTTGTAGACGCGCTGAATCACCTTCTGATAGGCGGTTCGCGCAGCATTGTTGAGCGCAATCTTGCCGAGGTCGTGGAGCAAGCCGGCGACAAAGGCCTCTTCGGGCTCGACCCCCACCTTGCCGTAGCGCGCCAGCTGGGAGGCGGCGGCGCCACACACAGTCGCGTGCTCCCAGAGCAGCTTGTCCGCGAGCCCAAATTGCTTGAAGACCTTTTTCATCGAAGCCGCGAGCACCAGGCTCGACACGGCTTTGAATCCGAGCAGCGCAATCGCGTGGGTCAGCGTCTGGATCTCGCGGGAGAACCCGTACAGAGAGGAGTTGGCGACCTTGAGAATGCGCACCGCGAGCGCCGGATCCTGCTCGATCACCTCGCGCAGCTGATCGGCCGACGCGTTCGAGTTCTCGACGGTCTCCATCACACTCGCCGCGATTCCCGGCATCGAAGGCAGGTCGCCGATGGTCTGAATAAATCGTTTGAGCTTGGGGTTCACGGCCCGACATCCTCCGGAAGGTACCTTTGCACCAGCGCCTCCAGGCGCCGCGACACGGCCGCCGTCGGAAAGAGCTCCACGACCGCGCGCTGGCGGACCACGGCGTCTCCGACACGACGGTCGTGCGGGATCCACCCGACAAAACGCGCGCGGTTCTCAAGAAAACGACCGGACAGTCGCTCGAGTTGAGTCGAAACCGTGTGCGCCGCGGCGGCGTTCCGCACGCCGTTGACCAGTAGGTCGACGCGAAGCGCTTGGCGCCGCTGCCACAACAGCTTGAGCGTGGCGTAGGCATCGACGAGCGCGGTCGGTTCGGCGGTGGTTACCAGGAGGGCGGTATCCGCAAAAGCCCCGAGTTCGATCGCGACGCTGCCGACACCCGCGCCGGCGTCGATCGCAACCAGGTCAAAGTCCGCGCTCGCATCACGCAAAAGCTCGAGCAACGCCCCGAGTGCGGGTTCTCCCAGCCCGGCGAGCTCGCGGCGTCCGCTCGCAGCGGGGAGCAGCGAGATTCCCGCGGGCCCGGGGCTCAGGGCCTCCTCGAGGGCACAGCGACCCGCCAGGACGTCTTCGACGTTGCGCTCGGGCGCGAGGCCCAGCAACACGTCGATGTTGGCGAGCCCGAGATCACCGTCCACCAAGAGCACCCGCGCCCCGCGGCGCCCGGCGGCGACGGCGAGGTTGCAGATCGCGCTGGTCTTGCCGACGCCGCCCTTTCCGCTCAAAGCGCACAGGACCTGGCCGGTGCGCGGGCGGCGGGACCCCGGGGACGGCGTGTGCTGCTCGGCTGCGCTCACAGGGAGTCTCCCAGCATTTGATGCGAAAGCCGCTCGGGGTCGGGCAGCACCAAGTCGCGCGGGACGTGCGCGCCGACACCGATCCAAGACAGCGGCGGGGTGGCGGGGTCGAGGATCAGGTTGGCGACGTGCGCGAGGGAGGTCGCCTCATCGGTCTTGGTGAGAATCAGCGTGTCGGGGCGCAGCGTGTCAAAGCGCCGCAGCTCCTCGCGGAGGTCGTTCTCGCGGGTCGTTGCCGAAGCGACCCAATGCACCCGCGCGTCCCGACCGATCCGGTCTCGCAAACGCGCGAGCTCGGCCCGCCCGCGTTTGTCGGTCCGGCTGCTGCCTGGAGTGTCGACCAGCAGGCGGGCTCGCCCGAGATGGGTCGCCCGGGTGAGCACCTGGTCGGGCGACCACGCCGTGCCAAAGGGAACACCGCTCTCGTCGGCGAAGTGTCGGAGCGTTTCCGCAGCCCCTGCGCGCTGGCCGTCCACACTCAACATGGCGCAGCGCTCCTCATCACGTGCAGCGACCTTGGCGAGCGAGGTCGTCTTTCCCACCCCCGGTGCGCCGATAAAGAGCTCGATGGTCGCGTCGTTCGCGGGGTGCGGGGGGACGAGCGCGGTATCGAGACGCCGCGCCAGGGCGGCGCGCAGCCGAGCGCGATCGCTGGCCGCCAGCGGCCGCCCGTCGAGCTCGACCTCCTCCACGAGCTCGCGCGCCAACGCCGCGCCAAAGCCTCGGTGTTGCAGGGTCTGCTCGGCTGCCGTCGCGGTGTCGGCCGCGCCCTCCCCGCTCAAGCCCCTCCGCAGTTCGGACACCGCGTCGCGGAGCGCGCCGAGCTCCTCCCGCATCCGCGCGATCTCGCGGCCCGGGCGATCCGCCTCAAAGCTGTCGCGGAGCCCCCGGAGTTCGGCTTCGAGGGGATCCAGCAGCGCCTTGGAGAGCGAGAGGGATCCCCACTTGGCTTTCGCCGCGGCGTCCACCGAGGGCGACCGGCCGGGGCGCGGCGCGTCGCGGTCTACCGCGGCGACCACCTCGACGCACGATTTCGCGGCGCGACCGAGCTGCAAGAATCCCGCGCGCACCTCCTTGGTGGACAGGATCAGCGCGTCGGGGCCAAGTTCGGCCTTGATGTCACGCAGCGCCTCGGCCACGGTTGCTGCGCGAAAGCGCTTAATGTGCATCGGCCCACCTCACGACATCGCTCGCCTGCAGGCGGATCTCGCGTGGTAGCTCGTTGTGCGAGAGGACGGCGACACGCGGCTCGATACGTTCGAGAATACGCCGCAGCGGGGCGCGCAAGCCCGGGACCGTGAGCAGGACGGGCCCCGCCGCATCGGGGTTGTCGGCGACGCCCTGGAAGGCGCGCTCGAAGCCGCGCACAAGAGAGTCGAGCCGCGTCGCGTCGAGGGCGAGCCCATCGCCCCCCGCCAACGCCGCGCGCAAGCTCTCTTCCACACCGGGCTCGAGGGTGAGCACGTGAAGCACCCCGCCGCGGTCGAGGTAGGGGCGGGTGATCGTGCGCGCCATGCGCTCGCGTACGCATTCGACGAGCGCTTCGGGCTCGCTGAGCTTCGGGCTGAACTCGGCCAGGGTTTCGAGGATCGTCGAAAGGTCGCGGATGGATACCCCTTCGGACAGCAGCGCGCGCAGCGTGGTGTGGAGCGTCGCCACGGACACGGTGCCCGGGACGATGTCTTCGACGACCTTGGGTTGCCGTTCGGCGAGCTGGTCGAGCAGGTCGCGCACGTGCTGGCGGGAGAGGAGCTCGGGGGCGTGGCGGCGGATCACTTCGGCCAGATGCGTCGCCAGGGCGGAACTCGCGTCGACGACGGCGTAGCCCGCCGCCTCGGCCCGCTCGCGGTCGCGTGACTGAATCCACAACGCCGGCAGGCCAAACGCCGCGTCCTGCACCGCAATGCCCGGGATCTCCGCACTCGACTCGGCGGGACGGAGGGCGAGCCATCGGCTCGGGTAGACCGCGCCCGTCGCCACCGGGTTGCCACGCACCAAGATCGAATAGGCGTTGGCGTCGAGCTCCAGATTGTCGCGGATGTGGACCGGCGGGATCACAAAGCCGAGCTCCGCCGCGAGCTGGGCGCGCAGCGCGCGGATCCGTCCCACGAGATCGCCCCCGCGTTCGTCGTCGACGAGCGGGATCGCTCCGTAGCCGATCTCGACCTCGAGATCGTCGAGGACCAACGAGCGACGTACCTCGGCTTCGTCGTCGACCGGGGCTTGCTGGGGCGGCTCGGGCTCCGGTGCCGCCGCGGCGCGCTTCGCCGTGAAACGCGCCGCCACACCCGCGCCGCCGGCCAGCGCCGCGAATGGGACAAAGGGAAGACCGGGGACGAGGGCGAGGGTTCCGAGCATACCGGCGGCGAGGGCGAGCGGTTTGGGCTGCAGCAGCATCTGATCGCGCAGCTCCACCGCGAGTGGGGCACCCCCCGCCGCGCGGCTCACGATGACGCCGGCCGCCGTCGAGATCACCAGCGCGGGGATCTGACTCACCAGGCCGTCGCCCACGGTGAGCACCGTGTAGGTCTCGACGGCCTGACCGACGGCGAGGCCGTTTTGCAGCACCCCGATCGAGAGCCCCCCCACGATGTTGACCGCCATGATGATGAGGCCCGCGATCGCGTCGCCGCGCACGAACTTGCTCGCGCCGTCCATCGCCCCGTAGAAGTCTGCCTCGCGCTGGATCTCGCTCCGCCGCCGCCGCGCCTCGGCGTCCCCGATCACGCCTTGGTTCAGATCGGCGTCGATCGCCATCTGCTTGCCGGGCAGCGCATCCAAGGTGAAGCGCGCGGCGACCTCGGCGATGCGCCCCGAGCCCTTTGCAATCACCACGAAATTGATCACCACAAAGATGGCGAAGAGGACCAAGCCGACGACGTAGTTGCCGCCGACGGTGAAGTCGCCGAAGGCGCGGATCACGTTGCCCGCCGAGGCGGAGCCCTCGGCGCCGCGCAACAAGATCAGCCGCGTGCTCGCGACGTTGAGCCCGAGCCGCATCAAGGTTGCGATCAAAAGCAGCGACGGAAAAACCGAGAAGTCGAGCGGTCGCTCGGCGTAGAGTGCCAGCATCAGCGTAACCAGGCTCACGGTCAACGAGAACGAGAGCAAGAGGTCGAGAAGGGTCGCCGGAAGAGGCACCACCATCAGCGCCAGGATCAGAAAAAAGGAGAGCGCCAGCGCAATCTCGGTGCGGTCGCTTTTCACGAAGCCGCCCCCCAGCCGCCCGCGCGCCGCCGGTCGAGGCGAAAGACGTAGGCCATCGCCTCCGCGACCGCCTGGTAGAGCGCAGCGGGAATCTCCTGGCCGAGCTTGGCGCTGCGGTAGAGCGAACGCGCCAGCGGCGGATTTTCGACCACCGGGACGTCGTGTTCGCGCGCCGCGTCGAGGATGCGCCGCGCCACGCGGTCGCGCCCCTTCGCCACCACGGTGGGAGCACCCATCTCTTCGCGCTGATAGCGCAGCGCGACGGCGAAGTGCGTCGGGTTGCGGATGACGAGGTCCGCCTGCGCGACCTCTCCAATCATTCGCGAGCGCGAGAGCTCGCGCTGCAGCGCACGCATGCGGCCGCGTTGCTCGGGCTGGCCGTCGCGATCGCGGATCTCCTCGCGCACTTGCTGGCGGGTCATGCGCAGCTTGCGGTCGTAGCGGTACCGCACCCACATGAGGTCAAACACCGCGAGGATGGCGAGCGCGGCCAGCGTCCACGCCGCGCCCCGTGCGGCGAGGCTCTTGGCCACCACGAGCGACTCGCCCACCGACACCACGCTGAGCACGAGAAGCGTGCCGAACGAGGCGCGCAGGACCAGGTAGATACAACCGGCGACCACGACGAGCTTGAGGAGCGCCTTGGCCAGGTCAAAGAGCTTTTCGGGAGAGACCAGGCGCTTCAGTCCGGCGAGCGGGTCGATCCGCTCCCATTTCGGGGCGAGCGCCTCGAACGAAAACAGCGGGCCCACCTGGACCAGGGGTGCGAGCACGCCTGCGGTCGCGATCAGTGCACCCACGGGCAGCATCGCCATCACGCAGGCTCGACCTTCGCGCATCAGCAAGCTGTGGTAATCGGCGACCCCTCGCGGGCGAAAGCCACCGGCCCACAGCTGTTGGATCTCGCCGGCGATCCGGGTGAAACCCTCGCTGTGGAGTGCCCAGCCGGCCGCGGCAAAGGCTGCGGCCAAGACGACGACGCTCGACACGTCTCGGCTCTGGGCGACGTCGCCCTTTTTTCGCGCGTCTTCGCGCCGCTTGGGCGTCGCGGGCTCGGTACGTTCGGCCGCCGGCTGTTCGGCCATCTAGCCTCCCCCCACCGCGAGCACCGAGACGCGCTGGAGACTCAGGCCGATCGCGTCGGCGAACGCCTCCATGAAGCGGCTCGCGCCAAAGCCGATCAGCGTCAGCGTCACCAAGATGTTCGCCGGGAGCTGCAGCATCATGAGGTTGAGCTGCGGAACAAAGCGGCCAAGGATCCCGATCCCGAGATTCACCACCCACATCAACACCGTGACTGGCGCGGCGATGCGTACGGCGAGCTCAAAGAGCAGCCCCGCGCCCGCGACCAGGCCCCCCGCGAGCGCCTCGATCGACAGGTCGGCGCCCACCGGGAACGCCGCGAAAGACGATGCGAGCGCCCGCAGGAGCAGGTGCGGACCGTCCATCGCGAGAAACACCAGCATCCCAAAGGTCTGGAAGAGGGAGGCGAGCGCGACCGAATTCGCACCGCTCGCCGGGTCGAGCACCGAGGCGGCGCCGAGGCCCCCCTGCACCGAGATCAGCTCGCCCAGCAGCGCGAACCCGGCAAAGGCGATCCGCGTCCCGAAGCCCAACGCAAATCCGAGCCAGGCCTCGCTCCACGCCGCCCGCGCCGCCTCCAGCACCCCGGCGTCGCCGGGAAGCACCGGGGCCGGAAGCACCGGCCACAACGCGGCGGCGATCAACACCGCCAATCCCGCGCGGGCGCGAACCGGAAAGGCCGTGTGGCTCCAGAGCGGGGCGGCCAACAGCATGACGGCGACCCGCGTGCTCGCGAGCGCAAAGATCGCGGCGTGGTCGGCCCAATCGGGTCCGAGCGGGAGGTTCAACGCGGCGGCCCGGGGATACCGGACACGACGATCTCGGTTCCAAACTCGACCAGCTTCGTCATGATCCAGGGAAACAGGACGGCGAAGAGCACCAAGACGGTCACGATCTTGGGCACGAAGGTCAGGCTCTGCTCGTTGATTTGGGTGGCGGCCTGGAAGATCGAGATCAACAACCCCACGCACATCGCAGCGCCCAGGATCGGGCCCGCCACGAGCAACGCGACGCGGATCGTGTTCTGGAGCAGCGACGTCACGGCCTCGAGATCCACCGCTTCCCCCTACCGCAGCCCTTGGATCAGCGACCCGGCGACCAGGTTCCAGCCGTCGAGCAACACAAACAGCATCAGCTTGAAGGGCAGCGAGATGACGATCGGTGGCAAGACGATCATCTGCATCGAGATCAACATCGACGCGATCACCAGGTCGACGATCAAGAAGGGCAGGAAAATCGTGAAGCCGATCTCGAACGCGGTGCGGATCTCACTCAGCATGAACGAAGGGAGCAGGGTAAAGAGCGAGAGGTCTTCCCGGCTTTCCGGTGCGGCCTCCGAGAGCGAGACAAAGAGCGCGAGGTCGCGCTCGCGCGTGTGCCGGAGAAGAAACCCGCGCACCGTTCCGACCGCGCGCTCGAGCGCGACCGGGGCTTCGATTTCGTTCTCGACGTAGGGGTTCAGCGCCTCGCGCTCGAGCGTTGCGCCGACCGGTGCCATCGCGAAGACGGTGATGGCGAGCGCCAACCCGATAATCACCTGGTTCGGGGGCAGCTGCGCGACGCCGAGCGCTTGGCGGAGCAGCGACAAGACGATGACCACCCTCGTGAAGCAAGTCGCCATCAACAGCACCGAAGGGGCGATCGAGAAGAGCGTCAAAAGCAGCAGCAGCTCGAGGGTGCTGGAGATCCGCTCGGGCTGTGTCGCCGCGCCCACCAGGTCGGGAAGCTGGGCGGCGAGGTCTTGGGCACCCGCGCCGGGCGCCCACAAGAGCGCCACCCCCGCGACGCAGCCGCTGAGCAGCGCGCGCAACCATCGCAGCCGGCCGTTGGCCCGGCTCGCGGGGGCACGCTCTGCGCGGGAAGACGGCGTCGCGGCGCTCGTGCGCGGCTGCGCGTCCGGCGCTGTAGGGGCGATTGCGGGCGCCGGTCGTCGCCGCAGCAGACTCATCTGCGATTCGGTCGCCGCGACCAGGAGCTGCTCGCCGTCGAGCTCGACCAAGTGAAGGCGTTGCTTGGGCCCGAGGCTGCAGCTTTCCACGTGGCGCAGTTGGCGACGGCCTGCGCTCGGGCCGCGCTGCGTCTCGACCCAGCGCAGGCCGGCGCGCAGCAGGTAGAGTGCGACGCCTACCAATGCCAGTGCCTGCAGCGTGTTCGTCGCGCTCGGACCCTCCATCTGCGTCCCCCGCGTGCCCGCTCAGGAGCCCTTGGAATCGCCGTTCATCAGCTCGAGGACGCGGATCGCGAGCCGTTCGTCCTCGACGGTGACCTCGGCGCGACCGATCAGCTTCCCGTTGACCAGGAGATCCGCGGGGTCGCCGACATTGCGATCGAGCTCAATCACAGAACCCGCTTCGAGATCCATCACATCCCCTACGGCCATCGACGTCGAGCCCACCTCCACCGTGAGGCGCAACGTGACGTCACGGACCAAGCCGAGCTCGGGGACCGGCGAATCAACCGGCGCGCCCGCCTGGCCGGCCACGCTCTCCGCGGCCACGGCTCCTGCGTCCTGTTCGGGGTCTGCCATTCCGCCTACCTCGATTCCTCGATCCGTTCCGTCACCTGCACAGCCAGCCGCTCGCCCACGGCTCCGCGCCGGGCACGGAACTTGGGAGCGTCCCCCACCTTCAACAGAAGGGACCCATCGGCAGGCGCTTGCAAGGGGAGTACGTCGCCGGTGCGGAGGCAGGCGAGCGACTCCACCGTGATCTCCGCGCTGCCAAGCTCCGCGTGCAGCGCGACGGGCGCTTGCAAGACGGCGCCCGAGTGCGCACGGTGCGGCCCGCTCGTTCCCGCGGCCGGGGCGATCGCGCGTGCGGACATCCCACCCGCGGGCAGCGCGAATCGGACCTGGCCGAAATCGCCAAAGCCCCGCACCTCGAACTGGGCCTGCACAAACGTGGTCCCGGCGTAGGCCAGGAGTTCCCGGCTGCCTTGAAGCGATCCGACCTCGGTCGGGACGACGTTGTGGGCTCGCAGCGGCTCCGTCAACATCGCCACGGCCTCGTGGGCGAGGCGCGTCAAAAAGCTGCGCTCGATTGCCGTGTAGGGCCGGCTCGGGGCGAGCCCCCGCGGCTCGGGGGCGCCAAAGGCGATCTGGAGCCAGGCGAACACGAGGGAACGACTCCACGTGAGCCAGGCCACACCCGACCCCGCGAGCTCCACGACCCAGAACAATTCGCCGGGCGCCGCGGTCTCGACCACGTCGCGCGGGTCGACCGCCGCCGTGTCGCGCAGCAGCCAGTCGATCCGGCGTTGGTAGGCCGTCGAGAGGCGTTTGCTGTAGCTCTCGGCAAACTCCTCGAGGCTGCGGCGGAGAGCGTCGTAGCCATGGGCGGCCTGCCCGCCAAAGAGCGTGCGCTGCTCGGCGTCCTCGCGCCGAGCCGCGGCGAGCTCTTCGAGCAACGCATCCATCTCGTCGCGTGACAAGAGGTTCTCGGCGGGCGCCGGTTGCGTCACTGGATGACGAACTCCGTAAACAGCACCGAGCGCACCCGTCCCTGTTGCAGGACGGCGTTCACCCGGTCGACCAGCTCGCCCTTGAGCAGGGCCTTTCCCTCAAAGTTCGTGATGTCGGCCAGGCGCTTGCTGGTCAGCAGCACGATGATCGTATCGCGCACCTGAGGGGTGCGGGCCTCGACCTCGTCGCGGGCTTCGGCGCCCTCGAGCTCCAGGTCCATCTTGATCTTCAGGTAGCGCTGGTATCCCTCGTCGCTCACGTTGACGACAAAGGGTTCGAGCTGGAACAGGCGCTCGCGAAACTCCTCCGCGTCCTTCTCGACGGGGTTCTGTACCGCCGCCTCCGACCCCTCCGCCGGCGCGGGATCTCCCCGGCCGCCAAAGAGCGCGTACGACCCGCCCGCCCCGGCGGCGAGCGCGAGGATGCTCACCAGGAGCAGCGTAAGAAAACTCCCGCCGCCCTTTTTCGTTTCTTGCTGTTGTTCTTCTTCGGCCATCTCGTTGCTCGCTCGCTAGTTGACCGCGCGGTGATCGGGGCCGTCGACGCCGAACTCTTTGAGACGGCGCCAGAGCGTCGTGGTCGAGACCTGCAGGATCTCGGCCGCGCGTTTTCGGTTCCATCCGACTCGATCGAGGGTGCGAAGGATGTGTGCGCGCTCGAGGTTGCCAAGGCTTTGGAGGTCTTCGGAGACCCACTCGGGGTGGGGGTCGCGGAGCCGGGGCGGGAGGTCCTCGACGCAGAGCTCGCTGCCCTTGCACAGCGCCACGCCCCGCTCGACGGTGTTCTCGAGCTCCCGGACGTTGCCCGGCCACGCGTATTGTTCCATCAGCGCCGCCGCCGCGGGCGCGATCCCCAGTACCGGTTTCCCCATACGACTCGAGAAATTGCCCAGGAAGTGGTGGGCGAGCTGGGGGATGTCCTCGGGCCGCTCCCGGAGCGGCGGCACCTGGATCGGAATCACCGCGAGTCGGTAGTAGAGATCCTCGCGGAAAATCCCGGAGGTGACGGCCTGCTCGAGGTCGCGGTTGGTTGCGGTCACGAGACGGACGTCGACGTGACGACTGCTCTCACCACCCACCGGGCGGATCTCTCCGGTTTGGAGAAAGCGCAACAGCTTCGCTTGCATCGAGAGCGGCATTTCCCCCACCTCGTCGAGAAACACGGTGCCGCGGTGGGCGGCTTCGAAGAGGCCCCGCTTGTTCGCGGTGGCGCCGGTAAAGGCACCGCGCCGGTGCCCAAAGAGCTCGCTCTCCAGCAGGGTTTCCGGGAAGGCCGCCGAGTTGACCGGGCTGAAGGGGCGGTCGCGACGCCGGCTTGCCTGGTGCACCGCGCGACCGACGAGCTCTTTGCCGGTCCCGGTCTCGCCGGTGATCAGCACCGTGCTGTCCGTGGCGGCCACTTTGGCTACCAGGTCGAGGAGCTGCCGCATCGCCAGCGAATCGCCGATGATCGCCGAGAACGCCGAGCGGTACTCGGCGCTGACCGGCGGGTTCGGGCTCGCGAGGGCCGCGAGGATGTCCTCGCCGGAAGAGTGTCCGTTTAAGTAGTCGCGCACGCCGAGCCGCATCGCACGCACCGCTTCTTCGACGGTGCCATCGGGGGCGACTACGACGACGTCGAGGCTCGGATGATCCTCTTTGATCCGCTGGAGGCTCTCCCAGCGGCTGGAATGGCGCACGTCGGCGCGCTCCATTTCGAAGACCACCGACTGAAAGGTTTCGCGCTGCAGGATCTCCTCGATGTCGCCCGAGGTCGACACTTCGCTCACGTCGTGCCCGTGCCGCCGCAACAGCTGCCCGACGCTCGCCCGCGACGTCCCCGTTCCTTCCACGATCAATACTCGTGACACTGGCCCCTCTCTCCGTCCGATTTGCCCGGTCGAAATGTCCGTCGCGTTCCGCTTTGAACGCCGCCCCTATGGGGCGGGAATCAATTCGCAATCCGACCGCGAATGAAACGGTTCAGATCGCATTCCCGCGTCGCATCAACTGCCCATCGATCGGCAAGTGGCGTGCAACCTTGAGCAGCCGCACCGGAAAATTCTGCCGTGGGTGGAACCCCGGAGAGCGAATTCAATGCGAAGCTGTAGGGGGAGGCAGCTCGCTCAATCGCCTGCGGACCGGCAGCGTCAGGATCGGGGGAGAACGACCGGGGCCGGCGAGAGCACCGGGACACCGCGCTCGGCGGCGGCGCCCCGATCGATCGATTCGCGGCGAAACACAAACTCGACGCGGCGGTTGACCGCGCGGTGCGCCGGAGAATCGTTGGGAACGAGTGGGTGCTGGTCTGCCATCGCGGCTGCCGAGAGGCGCCGCGCCGGGACACCGCCCGCCTCGTTGAGATAGCGCAACACCGCGATCGCACGTCCCGCCGAGAGATGCCAGTTGGTGGCGAAACGATCGGAAGACACGGGCTCGTCGTCCGTGTGGCCCTCGATCAACACCGCGTAGGGAAAGCGGCGCACGAGCTGTGTGATTTCGTCGAGAAAGACAAACGATTCGGGCCGGATGCGATCGCTTCCGGCTTCGAACAGGAGCTGTCCGCGCACCCGCATCACCACGCCGCGCGCCTCGCTCTTCACATCGGCGATCTGCTCGAGACCGCTTTCGCGGATCGTCCTCGCGATTTCGCCGACCACCTCGTCCTCGCCCTTGCCCGTGCCGCCCTGGCTGCCGTGCTTTGGAGCGCGCATCGCGTCGATGAGCGTGCTGGAGGGCTTCGGCGCGAGCTCGACGACCGTGTCGGAGCGCGCTTGAAACTCGCCCGGGTGCTCGACCTGGACGCCAAAGGCGTCGCGCATCGAGCCGAGGGCGTCTTTGAATTTGACGACGTCCATGTTGGCGAAGGAGAGCAGCAGCACAAAAAAGACAAAGAGCAGGCTCATCAGGTCGCCAAAGGTCGCCATCCAGGCGGGCGCGCCTTCGGGCTTGCTGCTCTCCTCCTCTTCCGAGTCGATCTCGCTCACCGGCTAGCTCTCGGCTTGCTTGCGCGCGCTCGGCGCCAAGAACGCCTCGAGCTTGGATTGGATCACGAGGTTGTTGTCGCCGCGGAGGATCGACTCGACGCCCGCGATCGCGAGGTTCTTGCGTTCGGCCTCCTCCGCGCTTCGCTTCTCGAGCTTTTCGGCAAAGGGCCCAAAGAGCAGGAAGGCGAGGATCGCGCCGTAGAGGGTCGTGAGCAGCGCGACGGCCATTGCCGGACCGATCGCCGCCGGGTCATCGAGCGTTTTGAGCATCTGCACCAGGCCGATCAGGGTCCCCACCATGCCGAGCGAGGGCGCCGTGGTCGCCATGAAGCGAAAGATCGCCTGCCCGCGTTGATGGCGCCGCTTCACCGCGAGCAGCTCGGCCTTGAGGGTGGCGGTGACCACCTCGGGCGAAAGACCGTCCACGCCGAGTCGGACGCCCCGCGCCATGAAATCGTCCGGGATGTTCTCGCCCTCGAGGGAAACCAGGCCCTCTTTGCGCGCCTTGGTCGCGAGCTCGGTGATCACGGGGACCAGCTCCTCGAGCGGGCCGCCGCGGTCGAAAAACACGTTCATGAGCACGCTGAAGGCCGACAGCACGTTCTTCATCTTTTCCATGATGAAGGTGGCTGCAAAGGTGCCCCCCAGCACGATGAGCAAACCCGGCACGTTGAAGAACGCCGTGACGGAGCCACCGAGGGCCATCGCGCCGATAACCAGGCCAAACCCCAAAACGATGCCGATCAGCGTGGCGAGATCCACGAAACCCTCCGCGTTCCGTCGCACTATCGGCGAGGCGAGCGGGGAACTCGATCCAGCCTTTTCCGGAGTCGCGCCGGAGCCGTGGCCTGGAGCTCGACCAGTTCACCAAGCGTGCGGGTGCGAAGGCGCCGACGGGCGAGGCCGAGCAGCTCGATCCACGCGTCGGCGGTCACGGCGGCGTCGCCCATGGCGCGGTGTCGCGCCCGGTTTTGCAATCCGAAATGGGCGCACAACGCGTCCAGGTGGTAGCGCCCCAAGTGCGGGATAAGCCGCCGCGACAACTTGCGCGTGCAGAAGACCGGGCCCGACCAGAACGTCATGGATTCTTCCCGGTAGGCGCTGGTGAGAAAGCCGGAATCGAACGCAGCGTTGTGGGCGACAAAGGGAACGGGGCCCGGGCCGACAAAGGCGCTCAGTGCGCGCAGCGCCTCGTACTGCGGGGGCGCGCCCACGATCGTCTCGCGGTCGATTCCGGTGAGCGAAGTGATCGTGGCCGGGATGTCGACGCCGGGGTCCACCAGCGTTTCGAAACGACCGGCGACCGCGCCGGCGCGGACGCGCACAGCCCCGATCTCGAGGATTCTCGACCGAGCCGGAGAGACTCCTGTGGTCTCGAGATCCACCACGATGAAGTCGGACTGCGCGAGTCGGCGGCCGGAGAGGGAGCCCAGCACCGCGCTCTCGAGATGGGCGAGATCAATCCAGTCTGGGAGGTGCATGTCGGGGCAATCGAGTGCCGTCGCGAGCAGCCGGCGCGCCAGGGGGGCCGGCAACGGGTGTGAAATAGCCAGCAGCCGCTGTGCCAATTCCGCCGTCGCGACGCGACGCTGATCGCGCCCGATGCGTTCAAGACGCCGGCGCAATGGGTTCTGCTGTGCGAGTGCCACGCGGCCGGGTCCCGGATCGCGGCGGGTGCGTGGGGAGGGGAAGGAGGTGTGGATGCTACGCGAGATCCCGCTGGTTGCAATGCGGTGCGCTTCGGCGCCCGCGCGCAGCAGTGACAGCGACAAGCGCCTCGCTATGGTTCCTCGATGCCTATCCATACCCCCATCCGCGGTTGCGGTCACGGTCGGATGGGCTTCCTCGCCATGCTCGCCTGGGCGCTCCTCGCGAGCGACGCGGAGAGCGTCCGCGCGGCCGAGCCGGCGATCGCCCGGCCTCGCTTCGACGTCGCCGCCAAAGAGCACTACGGCGGGACCGCGTTCTTTTTCGAGGCGCCCGAGCACGGCGTGATCGCGGTCGGGTCCGCCCACGCCTTCCCGATGGACAAGCTCTCGCGCACCGAGGAGGTCGAGTTCTTGTCCGGCGGGGTGCGGAAAGTCTTGGCGCGCTCGGAGCGGGTGCTCTCGGAACCCGGCAGGCCCTTCAACGCCAAGGGCGGGAGTGTGCGTGACGACCTGATCCTGTTTGTCCTTGACGGGGCGCCGCGCGGGTCGCGCAGTCTCCAAGCCGGGAGCCCCTTGGCAGAGGGGGAGCGGGTGAGCGTGCTCGGCATCCCCTCGCGGATAGCCCAGGATGAGGACGACCTGTTTGGAACCGTGGCCATCGCGGCAGACGACCGCATCGAGATCGATCTGGACATCGGCGCAGATCTTCGCGGCTGGGGGGGAGCACCGATCCTGCGGGTTTCGGACGGGCGGGTCGTCGGCGTCCTGCAGGCGGCCTGGCCGACCGGCGCCACCCTGCGCGTGTCGGCATCCCCGATCACCGGCGTGCTGGACGCAGCCGCGCGACCCCTGGAAGACGGGCGGGGGGCCGCGTTTGGCACCTTTGCGGGCAACACCCCGCCGGCACCGGCGGTGGCGGCGAACTCCTCGACAAAACCCGATTGGCAAGAGCCCGAGGATCTCCAGCAGCTCGTGGCCTCGCTCGCGGTCCCCGCACCGGCCGAGCAGGAGTTCATGCTCGACCTCGAATACCCCGAGCCGGAAGCGATCGTGGGGGACCCCGGCGGTGTCTTCGTCGCTGGGCAGGCCCTCGCTCCGGTCGGCGACTTCCGCAAGATCGATGTCATGTTCGTGCTCGACACCTCCGGGTCGACCGCGGACGCGAGCGGCAGCGACGTGAACGCCAACGGCGTGGTCGGCAGGCGCGGCGCCGGGCCACTCGGCGGCATCTTTGGGAACTTTGACGCCGGGGATTCGATTCTCGCAGCGGAGGTCGCTTCGGCGCGGAACCTGATCGAAGAGTTCGACCCGCGCAGCATCCGCGTTGGGCTGGTGACCTTCGCAGGCGAGACCCGCGGTGGCCCCTACGGACCCCAGCACTACAACACCGCGGTGAGTCACGTTCCCTTGACCGAGGACTACGACGCGTTCCGCAAGGGTCTCGACGACGTGCTGCGCAAGGGCCCGAGCGGGGGCACCCACATGGCCGCCGGCGTCGACCAGGCGACGCGCGAGCTGTTGGGGCTCAGGGGTTCGCTCTCCGCCCCGGAAGCCGAATCGGAGAAAGTGGTCATCTTTTTGACCGACGGGATTCCCACGCTGCCCTACAGCTCGGGCGCCCGCCGCGAGAACAACCAGGCCGTGCTGCGCGCCGCCAAACGGGCCGCTTCCAAAGGGATCCGGGTGTTCACCTACGGCATCGGCCCCAAGGCCCTCGACGAGCCGGTGGCGATCGTCGAATTGGCCGAGCTCACCGGCGGACTGTTCACGCCGGTCCGCGACCCGGGGAATCTGGTCCAAGCGGTCGAAGAGGTGAACTTCGGAGAGATCGAGTCGGTGGTCGTGCGCAACCTCACCACCGGTTCGCCAGCGACGGACGTCGACGTTCAACCCAACGGATTTTTCAGCGCGCTCGTCCTGATGGCTCCCGGCAAAAACGTGATCCGCGTTTCCGCGCGTGCCAACGACGGCCGCGAGGCGGAGCTCGACCGTCTCGTGCACTACGCACCCGATGTCGAAAGCCCGCCGGTGCCCCCCGACCTGGTTGCATCGCACAACCGGCTACTCGAAAAGCGGCTGCTCGAGCTCAAACAGGGCCGTGAGTCGCTCGAGGCGGAGCGCGCCGAGGAAGCGCGGCGTGAGCTCGTCGTGGAGATCGAGCGCGAGCGCGAACGCGCGATCGAGCGGGCCAGGGAACAGCGCAAAGAGCTCGAGCTGGAAATCGAGCGGCAGGCCGCGCGCGAAGACGACGAGCCGGCCTCCCCCTAGTCGTCTGCCCAGACACGGCCCACGGAGCTCGGGATCGGGCTAGCGGAGCTCGGGATCCGACTGACTCGGGTCGACCTCGAGATATCGCGACAGCCGGTCGACGCACACGTAGAAGGGCACCGTGTCTAGCAGCGCGACCATGAACTTGAACGCGTAGCCCCCGGCGATCCACCGCAGCACCTGCGACGCAGCGACCTCCCCCGCGGCGATTGAAGCCCAAAAGGTGATGCCGACTACGCACACCGTGTCGACCAGCTGAGAGATCAAGGTCGACCCGTTGTTGCGGAGCCAGAGATGCCGGCCCCGGGTGAGGCGTTTCCAGAAATGGAAGAGCCACACGTCGACGAGCTGCGCGACGAGGTACGCGACCATGCTGGCAAAGACGGCTTGACGGGTGGCGGTTGCGATCCGACCAAAGAGCGTCTCTTCGCGGAGAAGCGGCGAGCCGGTATCCGCGTCTACGAGGCGCCGCGCCGACGCATCTCCGTTTAGCGCCTCGAGCCGAACCGCGCGGAGCGGCACCATCTCTGGGCGAGCGCCCGGGTCCGCCTCCCGATCGGCAACCGGCCGCGCCGGCTGGGCGAGCGGTAACCCCGTCGCCGGGTCGATCACGCGGCTCCCGTCTTCCTCGAACGCGGCCACGGTGTCGAGCGTGATGATGCGCTGGACGGGAGTGCGGAAATCAATCGACGGAAGCGCATCGCCCAGGCTGATGAAGAGCAGCACAAAGACATTGATGGCGAAGCCCGTGAGGACCAGGCCCGTCGCACGCGCGCGTCCGTAGAGCTCGCTGATCAAATCGGTGCAAAGAAAGGTCAGCGGGTAGGGGAGAACGCCCACCGCCAACTCGAAGGGCCCCAAGCGGACGAACTTGGTGACACCCAGAATGTTGAGCATCGCCATCGCGCCGAGGAAAAAGCCGGCGAGGACGAGAAAGACACGCTCGCGTCGCGCCTGCAGCAACGAACCGTCAAAGGGGTGGAGAGGACGGGTACCGCGAGAGGGCATCGCCGCAAGATAGCGGCCATCGCGTCGCGGAGCGGGAGGGGGTCGTGCTCAGCGCGCGCTGGTTGCGTCGCCGGCATCGGGTTCTGCGCCCGGCCCTTTGTCGCGCTGCGCCACTTCCCGGCCGCGCAGCATCGGCCGGACCGAGAACTCCTCCTCCTCGGAAAAGATCTTGAGGGGGACCCAGCCGGGGACCTCGGACATTTTCGGCATACCGCGCGTCATCGCTCCGGTGGGGTCGATCACCCAGGGATCGCTCGGGTCTTCAAACCAGAGGGTGACCATGTGGTGCTGCCCATCGGCCGGCCGGTGCACGATCGCCCGGTAGACATTCTCGTTACCGAGCCCCATGTCGCGCAGGAAATGAAACACCAGGAGCTCCAAGCCATCGCAATCGTCGCCGTTGCCCTCGAGGGTTTCCTCCGTCGTGGCCCAGTGGTCGAAGGCGCCGTCGGGGATGTAGTGGGCGGGGGCCTGGGTTTGGATCCACGCGGCGACTTCGCGCGCGACCGCGCGTTGGTGTTCGCTACGGAACTGCTCGTACTTGAGCCGCAGCGCTTCGGGGCCCGCCGCAACCGGCGCCACGGGGGCGGCGACGGAAGTTGGACGGTCTTGCCGCTCCCGGGTCTGCCAACCGCGGATTTTTGGCGTCCACGGGTCGGTGGGGTTGGGAGCTTGAAAGTAGGCGTAGCGTGTCGGCAGGACCGAGGGCAGAGCGCCGCATCCGAGCAGCACCACCGCGATCTGGAGCGAGGCCCAGATCCGCCGGGGCGGCCGTCGAGGCACCGCCGCGGTCACAGATTTCGGCAGGCGTTCGTCCACCCAAGGTGGATCGGCCCGCTCCGCCACGGGGTTAAGTCAAATTGGCGTGTTCGAGCCGGCGTTGCCCGGCGTCTGCACCCGGCCTACGCGGGGACGCCGCAACCTTTCACCCCGAGCGTGAAGAGCAGCACAAAGAAGGCCACCATCGCCGGGATCCCACCGAGCACGAAAAGGACCGACACGCTGTCGACGCGCCCTGTCTTTTCTTTGGATTCGTCGGCCATGGCTCCTCCTGCGGGGGCGCAAGCTAGCGGCGCTTGGCAGCGAAGTCCACGGGCCTAAAAATCTTCGTCGGGATCGGCGCGTTCCGGCTCGGGGAACGGGACGCGCCATTCCTCGGGAACCTTGGACATGTTGGCCTCGACCTTGAGGGTCTCGAGGTCCGCTTCGGCCTGCTTCAGCTCTCTTTTCTGGCGCCGGATCTTCTGGTTGAGCTCGAAGGAGAGGGGCGTGTCCGGGTCCACGCTGCCGCTGCTGGTGCCCGGGGTGCCGAGGTTCCAAGCGGCCGTTTTCGACGCCATTTTGGACAGGGCATCCTGGCTCTCGGCCAGGGCGCGCTTGGCCTCGTCGTGCTCGCGGGTGAGCTCGGTGAAGCGCTCGCGCCACTCGCGGCGAGTGAGCCCGCCGTGGGTCTTCACTTCGTAGCTGACACCCGAAGGAAGCCGCAGAAGACGGTCCAGCGGCACCGGCTTGGGGCCCGCCTCCCAGGTGCCCCCCTGGTCCTGGGCAAGGCTCGGTGAGCCGG
>CAJIBI010000295.1_pt1 | contig 23446 bp, 23 predicted proteins | sample 9199321 | NCBI WGS metagenome assembly CAJIBI01 (sample SAMEA7708294, study PRJEB35096) | sediment metagenome | biome: marine neritic benthic zone biome [ENVO:01000025]; feature: sediment [ENVO:00002007]; material: shallow marine sediment [ENVO:03000034] sea grass bed [ENVO_01000059] ... | reverse complement strand
TGACTTGCAGGCCGACATAAATCAGGGAGCCAATGACCGCCAAGCCCCCCACCAATTCCCCAATTGCCCCGAGCTCCATGATGTCCATGAGAGTCCCTCCTTGGGGGGGATGGTAGAGGTGGTCATGGAGAGCGTAGATAGCTGTGCGTTGTATTAAGGCTTTGGGTCCCGGCGAGACCTCATCGGGTTCGTTACGCGTCGGCGATTCACCGCGGGGTGACCGCGCGAAAACCCGCGCAGGCGAGCACCGCAGGGGTGTAGGATGCAGGTTCGAAGATCGCTTCGTTGGGTAGAAGAGGGCGTAGGGAGGCAGCGTAGGAGTATCGAGACGGCTTCTTAGGGGTACTGCCGATCGACTGTCCGGAGCTGGTGAGTGGAGTGCCCCAGTTCCCTCTGTGGATACTGAGGACCTGTAGCGATGGATCTCGCTTCTCGACAAAGCATAACCCACCACGTTCGCAGCCCCCGGCTGCAACAAGGAGAAAACAATGCGTCATTTCGCGATCGCGAGTGCGCTGGTATTGGCACTAACCGTGCTCGCCTCGGGCGCGGCGGAGCCGGCGGCCGCCGCCCATCACGAGGCTGTGGTTCAGGTGGTGACCGTGGACATCATGCCCGGCAAGCTCGGGCAGTACCGCCAGGAAGTGAAGAAACTCGTCGCCGTAATGAAACGCCTCGGAAGCAGCGGAACGGTCCGGATGTGGAGCGCCGCCGTTGCCGGGCCCGACACCGGCAATGTGCTTGTGGGCCTCGAGTACCCGAACTCGGCTACCTGGGCGGCGGACAGCGCCAAATTGGCGAGTGATACCGAGTGGCAGAAGATCGTGTCCGGTCTCGACGAGCTCCGGACGGTTGCCAGCAATTCGGTCTGGCGCGAAGTCTCGCCCACGCCCGGCGGCGCGGGTGCCGGATCCGTGCTTGCGATCACCGGCGTACAGGTGAACCCGGGCAAATTGGACGCGTACACCAAGAAGGTGGACGACGCGCGTGCGATCACGGAGCGGCTCGGCATCGGCGGCGATTTTCGCATCTTTCACGCCGAGCTGGCCGGGCCCAACACTGGGGCGGTGGCCGTGGGTGTGGTGTACCCGGATCTGGCGGCCTACGTGGCCGAAACGGGAAAGCTCAGCGCAGACGCCGAATGGAAGAAGCTCCTCAACGAGCTGGCCGGGATGCGGACACTCGTCGGACGCTGGCTCTACCAAGAGATCACCCCCTAGCGGGATACGCGTCTGCGCGGCGTGAAACCGGGCGGGGTGTGCTGGCCGCCAGGCCTCGGAGAGGACTCGCATTTGCCGAGGTCTGACCTCCCATGCCCATCTCGGCTGTATGTCGTCTCACGCGACCACGGTCGCGCGCGCCGTGACCCCGCCCTGAAGCTCCCCGATCGCCGCGAGTGCCATGACGTCCGTGAGAGGGGCCCCTCCTTGAGGAGGGAGGGCATCGCGCTACGGCGCCGACTCTTGGGTAGGCGGCCAATCTCCGAAGATTTCGAGGCCTTGAACCGCGAATTGGTTGTGGTGCAACATCAATGCACGAGGGGGTTCGCGAGGCCGTCCCAAGGGGAGCAACCCTCCCCCGGGGCGGCTTTTTCGAGGCAGCCGGCAGGGCTCCAGACCCCGACGTCTCCGGTGGCACCCGCACGGCTGCCCCCGTCGCCTTTGAACGCCGAGTGGCCGCCGCCCTGGACCAACGATCGAGTCGAGGCTGAGTGCAGAGCTCATCTCTCGGCACCCCGGCTCTCAGGCGCCAACCCCGGGTTCATCATCCGCCACACAAGTCGTCGTTAGCCCGTCGAACGACACCCTGACCTCAGCCCCGGGCGGCACCGCGTACAACCCACCCGGGGTCGAGCAGAGCAGCACGGCGCCGTTGCGGAGGAGTGTCTCCTCGCCGTTGCCTTCTTCCCGCAGCGTGCGGTGCAGCCAGCTGACGGTGCCAACGGGCCCGTCGATCCCATCGACCTGCAACTCGGTCAGCGCGACCTGCTCGATGCGTTCGCCCTGGATGTGTACCGTCATCAACGGATCGAGTGGCACCTCGCCGAGCCGGCAGCGCCGCGTTTCCGCACAGTGCACGACGCCCGCGTGGATACAATTGGTGCCGATCAGTTCCAGGCCGCGGCGCCCGTTGTCATCCGCGGCCGGACCGTCCCACATCGAGGACGCATCCCTGCCGATCATGTGAACCTCGATGATCGGCTCGTAGTCGACGAGCCAGCGTGAAACGTCGTCTCCGTCTGCCGCGACGAGAGTGACGGCCAACTCCCCCTCGATGCCGAGGCGCCGGTGGTCGATGGTGGCGCCGGACGCAAACGCCTCGGTGTCCCACAGATAGCCGTGGACCGACTCGGCGAGCCCCATCACCTTCCCAAGATTTTTTCGCACCGTTGGGCTGGTGAAGCCGATCTTGAAACCCACCACCGTTTCGCCGCGCGCTTCACGCACGCGCCGCAGCGCGCGCTGCAATCGGTACGCCTGGTTCCGATCGGCTGGTCCGCGGCTCTCTGCGAAGACCCGGCGCGCACCCCGCCCATCGAGGTCGGCCTGCAGCTCGCGGGCGAGCCGGTCGAGGTCGTCGTCGTCAAGCGCTTCCATCGGAGAGCCAAGGGACGAGGTCGTGCACCGCCGGGTCGTTGCGGTGCTCCGCGTTGAAGTGCTCCACGAACTTATAGAATTCGTCTCCAAACGTCGGGCCTACGAACTTCCACCAATGCCCCAGCCCAGGTGACCGTACGAAGCTCGCCATCACCCCGGGGTAGATGCTGAGTTCGGAGAGGTTCTGCTGGTTCAAGACGACTTCGGTGCGCGAGACCGAGAAGAACGCGACCAACCAATTGTGGGCGCGGATCTTCTCCTCGTCCCCCATCCCATCGAAATCTCGTATCGCCTGAGGCAGCAGAGTTGCGTCGTGATGAAGCAAGGTCGCAACGATGTCTCGCTGCACCGTGCGGATCGACTCCGCCTTCTCCAGCCGGTTGCTCTGCCGCACCTGCAAACCGACGTAGATCAACGATCCGATGACGGCAACGCCGCCCACCAGTTCCCCGATCGCCCCGAGTGCCATGATGTCCATGCGAGGTCCCCCTTTCGGAGGGAGCGTATCGCGGGAGGATCGATCGACGGGACGTCCACTGCGCGACGAGGAATCGACCTCGACGCTCATTTGCAGCGACGGAGCGATATCCTCTCGGGTTGGCGCGAACCGCCATCGTAGAGGCGGAGATGCCGCACGGGGCAGCCGAACTCGCGACCCTCCTCCGGAGGACGATGTGGACCGACCGGGGATGACCCGACGACAGGCGCTGGGGGGCCTCGCGGCGGCGATCGCTGGGGGAGGTGCCCTCTCGAGCCGACAGCCGTCCGCAGCCAGGGTCGTACGACGCGAGTCCGACGACCGCGTTGTGGACCTCGTGATGCACGATGCGTCGGCCTGGCTGGGAGAAGCCGACGGTGTCGTACACGGAGTTTCGGTCCGCGTGGTGGGGAACCAGATCGTCGAGGTGGCCCGTGGCGCGCTCGCGGGGGGAGACCGTGTCGATCTGCGGGGCCGCCTCCTCCTCCCGGGGCTGATCAGCGGGCACACCCATGTCGCTGGCGGGTCCTCCACACGCGGGATCATCGAGACGGGGCGGTCCTACGCCCGTCCGCTGGAGATCGTCGAGCGCGACCTCGACGACGAGGAGCTCGATGCCCTCACCGCATACAATCTCGCGGAGCTGATCCGAAGCGGGTGCACGGCGCAGGTCGAGATGAGCCTTAGCCTGCGCCAGGCCAGGAGTTACGCCCGGGTCGCAGGGCGCCTGGGCGGGCGCGGGTGGGTCGGCGGCATGGTGCCGGGTATCGGCCGACTCTTCCCGATCTGGTTCGGTTCAGACGACGATCTCCGCGCGGCGGAGGCCGACACCCTGAGTGAGATCGAAGCCAATCTGGCACACGGCCGTTCCTTGGGACAGGACGGCCTCGTGCGCGGCATGATGACCCCCCACGCCGCAGACACGCACACCCCGGCGACCCGGTCGGCGATCGCGGCGGGCGCCAAGGAGCTCGGCACCGGGGTGCATACCCATCTCTCTCAGGGGAGCCGAGAGACGGAGACGGTGCGGCGTCGCTTCAACCGCACCCCCACGCAGTGGTGGGCCGACGCCGGTGTGTTCGACGCCCCGTTTTTTGGGGCGCACTTCATCGCACCCGACTGGGCGAGCGACCCGCCCATCCTCCGTCGGGCTGGAGCGGTGTACGCCACCTGTCCGTCGGCGGGGGGCGCCGGGGGAGCCACCCAGCCCTACCCCGAAGCCCTCGCTGCCGGGATCGCGGTCAATATCGGAATCGACACCCACAGCAACGACATGGTCGAGAATCTGAAACTCGCCGTGCTCTACGGCCAGGCTCGCGCTTCGCTCCTCGGGGCGCGGGCGGGCGGCGGCAAAGCGCCGGCGCTTCGAGCGCCGACCGTCGTCGACGCTTTGCGCGGGTGCACCACCACCGCCGCGGACGCGCTCCGCCGCCCCGACCTGGGCCGGATCGAGCTGGGCGCAACGGCCGACTTGATCGCGATCGACGTGTCCGGATTCCTCATCGGATCGGGTGCCGCTCCGCCAGAACCGCTCAACAACCTCCTGTACGCGAGCGGCTCCGCGGTGGAGCTCGTCCTCGTCGACGGCAGGGTGATGGTGCTAGACGGCGTCTTCGTCGCCGGCGATGTTCGGCAGATCGTGGACGACGGCGGACAGGTCGCGCGGCGGCTCTGGTCGGCGCTCGCGCAGGAGGGTTGGTTCGGCTGAGACGACGGAGCGCCGCGACGCCCCCGACGACGTGGGCGGCCGTCTAGAGCGACCCGATCTGACGCAACACGGTCGCCTGGTCCCAATAGATGCGCTCTGCCGACATCTTGCCGTCGCGAAACTCGACGATCAGGACGATGTCGAACTCGATCGTCTTGCCCGTCGGCGCGACGCCGGGCAGGAACCAATCCATCTGCTGGGTGTGTTCGAAGCGGATGCGCGCCTCCTCCACGACACAGTCGTCGGTCGCCACTTTGTGGGTCGTCGTGTGGGTCCAGCTCGGCGGGATCGAGGGGATGAACTCGTCGCGGTAGAGCGGCCCGAGCGCCGCTTTGCCCTTGCCACCCCAACCGGTGGGCACGGTCAGCACCGAGGCGTCGTCGACCATCGTCGAGAGCGAGAGGTCGGTGTCCTTCGTCATGAACTCGCCGCGGATGTGCTCGTCCCACAGCGCGAGATTCTCTTGTGCACCCAAGGTCGTCTCCTATCCAATGCCGTAGCGGCCCGGGGCGAGGATCCCGCCCGGGTCGAGGGCTCGTTTGAGGGCGGCGCACACCTCGGGAAAGCTATCGAGGCGTGTCATGGCCTCCGCCTGGAAATCGAGGGGAGCTCGCGACACGGGGTAGCCGGCAGCGGCGTAGGCGGCGGCGAGGGCCCGGTAGCAGTCGCGCGCACGGGCGGCCTCGTCGGGGTCGCGGCGGTCGAAGAGGATCAGGTGGAGCGCGCGCGCAAGCCGTGGCCCGCACACGAGCTCCACCACGTATTCGAAACCGTGCTCGGCGAGGATGCGTCGCGAGAGCTGCTGGTGCTCGTGGGCGGTGGCCCCCACCACCGGGGTCGCCGGCAAGAACCACACCGCGCCGCCCCCGGCGCGCCAGTCGAGCAGCCCCAGCTCCTGCCGGGTCGGGCGCCCGCTGAAGGTGTCGACGTGGATGCGATGGGCGGGGTGCTCGAGGGCCTCCTCGTGGGAGACGTAGCGTGCGCGCCCCGACGCTTCGAAGTGGGCACGCACCCGGGCGAGGGCGGGGGCGATGGCCTCTTCGGTGGCGCCGTAGAGCGCTCCCGACACACACCACGCCCCGAGGCCGTGTTCTTCCCGGAGCGCCCGGCGCAACGCGTCGGGAAGGGGCTTCGCGCCACCGCTGCGCTCGGTGGGGTAGCGCGTCACGGTGCCCAGGCCGTAGAGGTCGCTCGTCACTTTGAGCAGCGTCGGCACGGCGTTGTTGAGCTTGAGGGGCCGGACGCGCTCCATGATCTCCACCAGATCGTCGTCGTCGGGATAGAGAAAGAAAAAGCTCCGGATGACCGGCGGCCGCGGCATGAGCCACACGCCGAGGCGTGTCACGATGCCGAAATTCGACTGGACGAACAGGCCGTCGAGGAAGGGCCCGTATCCGTATTTCCCGAGGTGCCAGGTGCGCGAACCGGGGAGCGCACCGTCCGCGGTCCGCAACACGCGGCCGTCGCCGAGCACGACCTCGAGGCCGCAGCTCATGCCAAAGTGGTCGAAGTAGGGTGTGTAGCCGGCGCCCTTGTCGAGGGTGTTGCCGATGATCCCGCCTTCGGGCGGGCCCGACGTGGTGTCGAGCATCAGCGGGTGCCCGCGGCGGTCGAGCTCGTCGTAGAGCTGCTGATAGCTCACCCCGGGCTCGAGCTCAGCGGTGCACAGCACCTCGTCGATTTCGAGGATCCGCTTCATCTTGACGCCGAGGTCGACGACCGCGCAGTCTCGGTGGCTCGGGCTGCGAAGCCCGAGGCCGCTGTTCTCGCCTGTGCTCACCGAGTAGAGCGCGACGCCGTGGCGATTGGCGAGCTGCACCGTGTCCCGGACGGCCGCGGTGCAGTCGGGGTACACGACGAAGAGGGGCGGGCGGTCGCCTAGCGGCAGGCGGTTGCGGGCGTAGCGCTCGCGTGTCGCGGGTGTGGCATCGACTGCGTCGCGGCCCAGAGTGGCGCGGAGGTCCTCCAGGAACGCTGTCGGTGCGGCGGGTTCCACGCGGCAAGCATACCAGCTCGCCCGCCCCGGGAGTGCGTGCCCCGCGTCCGTCGACTGGATGCCCGTGCTCCTTGCACCCCGCTCCGCGGGAGGAATTCAGCCCTTACGAGGTGGGCGCGGTGGAGTTCCGCGGTGCGTAGCCCAAACGGAGGACCGGTCTCCGCGCCGCTACCTCTTTGAGGCCGTCGACCCGTCAGACGGAGCGTTCGCCGACCCGCACGTGTGGGACGCTCCGCCGCACTGCTACGTTCGCCCGATGTCGGACACGCTCGACCTGGGCGCCTTCAAGCACGTCCTCGTTCCGATCGGCGTCGTGCTCGGGCTCGCAGTGGCCCGGCTGGTGAACGCGGTGTCAACCTACGTGCAGCACCGCGATCGGGTCCGCGTCTCGTTCGCCCAGGCCGTGTGGACGCTCGCGATCTTTCTCCTCTTTGTCGGCCAGTGGTGGATCGCCTGGGGCCTGCGGAACGTCGAAGAGACCCGGTGGTCCTTCTTCACGTTGATCTTCTTGCTCGTCGGGCCGTGTCTGCTCTTTCTGGCCTCCACGCTGCTCTTGCCCGACCTCCCGGCGGAGGACGAGCTCGACCTCGGCGAGACGCTCGACCGCATCGGCCGGCCCTTTTTTCTGAGCCTGCTGGGCTTCATCGTGTGGCTCGCCGTGGCGGAAAGCTGGCTGCTCCGCGAACCCTGGCTGGTGTTTCCCAAACGCGCCTTCCAGGGGGCAGGAGTGGTGATCTTTGCCGTCGGGGCCGTGTTTCCCTCGCGGCGGGTGGCCGCGTGGCTCGCCGCCATCGCCTTTCCGCTCGTGATCGTGGCGTTCGCAACGGTGCGCGCAAAGCTAGCGTGAGGCCCGCGCTGGTCGGTCGAGCCCAGTCTCTCGTGGCGAAAGCGGAAGGGGACTAGAACGCCGGATGAGTGGGCGAACCGCCTAACAGAACCCGGCCTGCGTCGTGCTGGAAGACACGGGCGGCTTCGGAGCCAAAGGCGATCGCGTGGAGGTTGCGCAAAGCGCGTTCGACGGCGTTTCCACGCAGAAAGCCCGCACGGGTACCCCGTGCGTAGAGACGACTGATGGTCTCGCGGGTAGTGTCGAGGGCGAAGAAGTAAAACGCGAACACGTCGGCGCGCAGGGCCTCAGGGATCGGCTTCCCCGCATTCGCCACTGCACCGAGCTCGCCCGCTAGCTGAAAGATACCCGCCCGCACCGCGAGGTGCGCCGCACGGCTTTGGGAGATGAGCTCCTGCAGCGGTACCTCGTCGCGGAGCGGCGTGCCGTGATAGCTCGAAATCTTCGTGCTGAGCTCCTCGCGCGCGGTGTCGATCGCCGTCTGCAGAACGCCCAGAGTGACGGAGACGTTCGCGGCCGCAAAGATCGACCAGAGCGGAATCCGGAAATGCGGCCGGTCGATCACGAGGGGGTCGTTCGGAGAGTGCGCCATCCCTTCCGGCACAAACGCGTCTTCGACGCTCGCGGCGTTGCTCGCCGTGCCGCGCATCGAAGCTGCGTGCTGCCACGTGGGCGAGACTTCGAGGTCTTCCGTTCGAATCAAGAAGAGGCGCCCGTCGGGTGCCCCGTCGATTTGCCGCGGCGTGTCCCCGTCGTAGACCAGACCAGCGAGAGCGCACCATCGCGAGTCCTCGCAGCCCGTGACAAGGGGCCAGCGCCCGCTGACGCGATAGCCCCCTTCACACGGGACGCCCCGCCCGCCGGGTACGCCTGAGAACCCAAAGTGGCGATCGGGCTCCGCGAAAAGCATCTCGCGTTCCGTCTCGCCGAGAAATGCAGCCGTGTAACAAGCGGTAAGCGAATTCCCCATATACCAGGCCACCGCTGGATCTGCGGCGCTCACCGCCTCTTCCGCCGCCACGACAACCGCGGGCGGGGCCTCGAGACCTCCCACCTCTAGCGGGGCGTAGAGCCGAAATAACCCGGCTTCTCCCGCGGCCTTCACCACATCGGGCATTAACCGCGCCTGCTCCTCCCCGGCCTCGAGGTTCTCGCGGATGAGCGGTTGAAGACCAATGGCGGCTTCGAGGGCGGGGTGCATGTCCACGGAGTTCTCCTTCGTCTGGTCGCCAAAAGTTGCGGGAGGCGGCCGATTCCCGCAAATCGCGGCGTCGCCGATGAACTCTCCGGGGGTCAGTGCATGGCTAGGCTTTGTTCAGGAAGAACGCCCCGTCTCTCGGCGGTGATCCAAGCGCTACCTTGTCCTACCCGGCGGCTTCGAGAGGGAGAGACATGTCGATCGAGTTCAAGGTCAATGGCCGCGTCGTCCAGTTCGACGGCGCCGAGGACACGCCCCTCCTCTGGTATCTGCGTGATCACGCGGGTCTGACGGGAACCAAATTTGGGTGCGGCGTGGGCGCCTGTGGAGCCTGTACGGTCCACGTGGACGGCCGCGCGACCCGCTCGTGTATGCTGCCCATGTCGTCGGTCGGGCGCCGCGAAGTAACGACGATCGAGGGGTTGGCGGACGACACCACGCTCCACCCCGTCCAACAGGCCTGGATCGCAGAAGACGTTCCCCAGTGTGGGTACTGCCAGGCCGGGCAGGTGATGGCGGCGGTCGATTTGCTGCGTCGCGTGCCGGACCCGACCGACGCCGACATCGCGACGCTGACCAACCTCTGTCGCTGTGGAACCTATCCCCGTATCCGCAAGGCCATCAAACGCGCCGCCGCAATGGCGCATCAACAGGGGGGTCGAACGTGATGGCGCCTGCGCTCACCCGCCGCGGGTTCCTCACGGTCTCGCTCACCGCCGCCGGCGGGATGCTCGTCCGGATCGCGCCCCTCGGCGCCACGGACGTCCCCGGGCCGGCGCAGCTCGGCGTGTTCGTGCGCATCGATCCGGCCGGCCCCGTAACGATCGGGGCCAAGGCACCGGAGATCGGTCAGGGCGTCAAGACGGCGCTCCCCATGCTGATCGCCGAGGAGCTGGATGTGAGTTGGTCCGACGTGGTGGTCGAGCAGCTGCCCTTCGGCGTGGTCGCGGCGGACAACGAGGCGGGGTTTACCTCCAAGTACGGCTTTCAGTCCGCGGGCGGCAGCACCAACGTGAAGTACGGTTGGGCCTTCCTGCGTCAATCTGGCGCCAAAGTCCGGCGCATGCTGGTCGACGCGGCGGCCGAGGCGTGGCGTGTCGACACCGCCACGGTCACGACCGACGCGGGGTACTTGATCCATCCCGAGACCGGTGCGCGCCAGCGCTACGGAGAGTTTGCCGCCGCCGCGGCAACGCGTGCCGTCCCCGCCGAAGACCAGCCGCTGAAGACACCGGAGCAGTTCCGCATCATCGGGCAGCCGATTCCCATCGTCGACACCGCGAGTATCGTCACCGGGGGCGAGCGCTACGGCATCGATGGCCGGTTGGACGGCATGGTCTACGCCGCCGTCGAACACTGCCCCTACTTCGAAGGGGACGTCAAATCGGTCGACGAACGCGGGGCCCGCGCGATTCCCGGGGTGCTCGACGTGTTTCGCTTGCCCCCCGCCGAGAACGGCTTCACCGGCCATCGGGTGGCCGGGGTCGCGGTGATCGCGGAGGACACCTGGACCGCCTTCAAAGCAAAGCGCGCCCTGGAGATCGAGTGGACCCCGGGCCCCTGGGGCGAAGACTCGTCGCCGGAGCTCGAACGCCGCGCCCTCGAGGCGCTCGAAGGCACGGGGCAGACGATTCGCCGGGACGGCGACCCTGCCGAGGCGATCGCGACCGCCAGCCGCACGCTGACGGCGGACTACTTTGTTCCGCACCTCTCGCACGCGACGCTCGAGCCGCAGAACGTCCTCATCGACCTCCGGGACGACTCGGCGACGGTCTTTATGTCCACCCAGACCCCGGCGCGCGGTGTGGCCACGATCAGCGCGATGACCGGGATCCCCCCCGAGAACATCGAGTTTCACTTGCCGCGCTCGGGCGGGGGGTTCGGCCGGCGTCTGCAACACGACGCGACCGCCGAGGCCGTGTTGATCGCGCAACGGGTGAAGCGGCCGGTGAAGCTGGTCTGGACGCGTGAAGACGACATGCGAAACGACTTCTATCGGCCGGCGGGCGTGCAGCGCATTACGGCGGGCCTAGACGGTGACGGCCGCTTGACCGGTTGGTCGTATCGGAGCGCCGCCACCGACCTCCAGGTGGCGCGGGGCCGCGCCCCCGCCTGGATCGCGTGTCTCGACCCCGACGCCGCACCGGCCGGGTGTGTCGACCACTACGAAGCCGAGTTCTTGCCCATCGAATGCGGGCTCGCCCGGGGCTTCTGGCGCGGGCCGCAGCCGACCTTTTGCACCTTCGCGGTGCAGAGTTTCTTCGACGAGATCGCGGCCGCGACCGGGCAGGACCCGCTCGCGTTCCGCCTGGCGCTCCTGGGGGACGACCGCGAGCTCGACTACCGCGATCACGGTGGGCCCAAGTATCGCACGGGGCGGGTCCGCGAAGTCTTGCAGCGCGCGGCCGACAACGTCGGCTACGGGCGCGAGCTGCCGGACGGGCACGGGATCGGGCTGGCGGGCAGCTTCGTGTTCGGTGCCTACGCGGCTCACGCCCTGGAGGTGTCGGCCCGCGGCGGCCAGTTGGAGATCCACCGGTGTGTCGCTGTGGTCGATGTCGGCCGCGTGGTGAATCCGTCGGGCCTCGAGGCCCAGATCGTCAGCGGCACGATCGACGGCCTGTCCGCCGCCTTGAACCTCCGGATCTCGGTGCAGGACGGGCGGGTGCAGCAGTCGAACTTCCCCGACTATCCGCTCTTGCCGCTCGCCGCGGCACCAGACGTCGAGGTGGAAGTGATCGATAGCTCGGCGGCTCCGGAGGGGGCAGGCGAGATGGGGATTCCCACCGTCGCCCCGGCGCTGGCCAACGCCGTGTACGCAGCGACCGGCATTCGGCTGCGCCGTATGCCCCTGGCGCCGGAGCTGGCGAAAGCCATGGCCTAGGTCGCTCGGCCAAGCGCCGGGCAACGCGGTCGGCGAACTCGGCACCTTGCACCCGCGGAGCCCGCGTTTCGCGGCGTGGATCTCGTCGCTCGAGTCGCGTCGCCAGGATCCCGGCGGAATGCGCACCTTCGGTCGCTAGTTTCCACTGCGACTCCATTCTCGGTCACGACCTGACGCGACAAGAATTTCAATACGTGTCCTGATTCGGTGAAATACCCCCAATGCTAAGTTGGCCTGACTGGCGGTTGACCACGGAGGCCTCGCCGAAGCGGAGACTCGATTCTTGCAACACACACGCGCGGCGTCGCTCGCCGTCTTGCTGCTCGCGGCGACCCCCGCGCTTGCCGCGCCGGACGTGCCCGCCCTTTGGGTGGGGTGTCTCAGCGAGCAGCCCCGCCCCGGGTCTCATCTCGGTGCGCTCGGAAGCGAGATCCTGATCGACCAGTTCGTCGCCCTCCGCGCCGGCGACTGGTTCTGGTACACCCGCGTGCTCTCGCGGCGCGAGATCGCCGAAGTCGAAGGCACACGTCTTTCCGCGATCATCCGCCGCAACACGCGCATCGGGCGCGAGCTCCCCCGCGACGTCTTCTCTCCGGCGCGGCGCACCCATCGCCCTCGGCCCTGGCGTCGTCCCGCCCCGCCTCGATCGGGACAGCGATAGGTTCTCGGGGCAATCCGATTGCGTGTCGCGCCGCCACTGCTCTGCCCCCAGCTCCCCGATCGCCCCGAGTTCCATGAGGTCGAGGAGGCGAGGGTATCGGGAGACCGAATCCGATACGGCGATCGGCAGGGTGTTTCAGCGGAACAGCGCGCCGAGTTCCTGCCGCACCTCGGCCGAGGTGAGCTCCCCGATCAGCTCTCGGGTGGATTTCCCTTTGTAGAGCACTTCGTACACGCCGGTGCAGATCGGCATGTAGACGTCGTGGGTCAACGCCAAGGAGTGAACCGCCTCGGCGGTGCGCACGCCCTCGGCCACCATGCGCATTTCCTCGAGAATCTCGTCGAGGCTGCGGCCGCGGCCAAGCTCGATTCCCACCTGCCGGTTGCGCGAGAGCCCACCCGTGCACGTCAGCACGAGGTCGCCGATTCCGGCGAGCCCGGCAAAGGTGAGCGGGTCGGCGCCGAGCGCGCGACCGAGCTTGATCATTTCGTAGAGGCCCCGCGTAATGATCGCCGACTGCGAGTTGTGGCCGAGGCCCATTCCTTCGACGATTCCCGTGGCGATCGCCATCACGTTTTTGAGGGCGCCCCCAAGCTCGACGCCGCGTACGTCGTGGTGGGTGAAGACCATGAAGAAGGGGGTGCGGAATACCTGCTGGATGCGGGTCATGACGTCGTCGTCGGCGCCGGCCACGACGACCGCGGTTGGTTCCTCGGCCGCCACCTCCCTGGCAAAGCTCGGGCCCGAGAGGAACGAGAGCAGCGAGGAAGGGTGCTCGGGGAGTGTCTGCTCGACCACGTCCGACATCAGAGCCCCGCTTTCGATCTCGATGCCTTTGCTGCAACACACCAGCGGGGCGTCGCGGGGAAGAGACGACGCGGCCTCCGACAACACCGCACGGAGGTTCTGGCTCGGCGTGACCAGCACCACCACCTCGGCGCCGGACACGACCGCGTGCAGGTCGCTGGACGGCGTGAGCGTGTCGGGCAGCTCGAAGCCGTCGAGATACCAGGTGTTGACCGAGGTCTTTTCGATCTCGCTCACGAGCTCGGGCTCGTAGACCCAGAGTGCCACGTCCAAGCCCTTGCGGGCCAGCATCCGCGCGAGGGCCGTGCCCCAGCTTCCCGCACCGACGACCGCTACTCGCACCGCATTCCCCTCCCACGTGGGCCCGCCGCGGCGTCCTCATTTGGAGGGCGGCCGCGCTCAAAGAGCTCTCTCGAATCGCCCGAAATTCTACTGGTTCCAGCGCCAACGGGGGGGCCCGCCCAAGCATGAGGGCGACGGAGAGGCCCGTCGCGAGTAGGGAGAGCAGCAACGGCACGGTGCCGTGGGACCCTTCGTCGGGCCCCCCGCGTTTGACGTCCTCGCGAGAGGTGGCGTAGCCTGCTCGAGGCCCGGGAGGCCTCATCCGTATGCGGTTGACGACGCAGGACACCTCTTTTCTCTATGCGGAGACCGCGAGCGGCCCGATGCACGGCGCCGGCATCATGGTGCTCGAGGGCGAGGCGACCTTCGAGGCGGTGTTTTCGCATGTCGAGGCGCGTCTGCACTTGGTGCCCCGTTACCGGCAGCGTCTGGTCTTTGTCCCGCTCAACGCGGCTCGCGCCAAGTGGGTCGACGACCCCGACTTCGCGCTCGAGAACCACGTGATACGGCACGAGCTCCCCGCTGGGTCGACCGTGGAGCAGGGTATGGAGTTGGCGCTCGAGCTCAACGAGCCGCTGTTGGACCGGACCCGTCCGCTCTGGGCCATGCACGTCGTCGAGGGGGTGCCCGGCCACACGCTGATCCTCCATCAAAACCACCACGCGATGATCGACGGAGTCTCCGGGGTCGACGTGTCGATGGTGCTGCTCGATCTCACACCCGACTCGCCGCCCCCGCCGCCACCGGACAAGGCTTGGGAGCCCGCCCCGCTGCCCAGCGCGCTCGAGCTGATGGGGGAAGCGATGGGTGAGGGCGTCGAGACCCTGCGCGACGCGCTCCCGCGACCGCCCCGCGAGGCCGACCCGTCCCGGGGCGAACACGTGCGCAAGGGCCTCGAGGTGGCGAGCCGTTTTCTCACGGCGCCCGCCGTCCAGGCACCCTGGAATGCGGGGTGGGTCGGACCCAAGCGCAAGCTCGCCTGGACGCGACACCCGTTCGCAGAGTGCCGAGAGATCCGCCGCGTCTTTGGCGGGACGATCAACGACGTCGTGCTCACGGTGGTGAGCGAGGCGGCGGCGCGCTACCTGCGTGATCACGACGAGCCCGCCGAGAACCAGTACTTTCGCGTGATGTGCCCGGTCAGCGTGCGCCGCGAGGACGAACAGGGAGAGCTCGGCAACCGCGTCTCTGGGATCTTTCCGCTGCTCCCCGCGTGGCCGATGGATGTCGTGAAACGGCTCATGGCGGTCCGCGATGAGACGGAGCGGATCAAGGGCGACAAAGAGGCCCAGGCCCTCGAGATCGTTATGGAATCGATTCCCGAGGTGCCGCCGATCGCGATGGCGCAGACGCTGTTGATCGGCACCCCCTTCGACCCGACCGCCTGGGCCGCGGCCCTCCCGCCGCCGATCCCGCCACGCGCCGGGCCGCGGCTCCCCTTCTTTGGGTTCAACTTTACCTGCACCAACGTACCCGGGGTGCAGGTGCCGCAGTTTATTGCGGGACGGAAAGTGCTGTACACCGTGTTGGCGCTGATGCTCGGCGGCAATCTCGGCTACGGCGTGGCGGTGAGCAGCTACAACCAGGAGCTCTTTTTCCACCTAATGAGCGAGCCACGGTTGCTACCCGATGTCGACCGGATGCGCTCTGGGGTCGACGAAGCGTTCGACGAGCTGTTGCAGGAGGCGCGGCGGGGTGCGGCGGGGGCCGAGCCGCCGGGGGAGACATCATGACCGACCAAGAGATCGCAGCGCGGTACCCGAACCGGATCGGGTTGACTGGCGGTGGCGAGGTCGAGCTGCGTCTGATGGACGCTTCCGACCGCGACGCCATCTTGCGTTTCGCGCGCGAGCTCCCCGAGCAAGATCTTCTGTTTCTCCGTGTCGACCTCACCGAAGCCCAGGTCGTCGACGATTGGATCCGCCACCTCGAGACGGGGCGTTCGACGTCGATCGTGGCCTACGACGGCGACGAGCTGGTGGGCTACGCCAGCGTCCACCGCGACCCGGCGCCCTGGACGCGTCGCGTCGGAGAGATCCGCGTGAACGTGGGCCCGGCCTATCGGGGTCGGGGTGTGGGGCGCAACCTGACCGCACAGATCTTTGATCTGGCGCGGGCGCTGGGCCTGAAGAAGTTGATGGCCACGATGACGGTCAACCAGAGTGGAGCGCAGGCGGCGTTTCGCCACCTGGGCTTTGTCGCCGAGGCGCTGCTCGCCGATTACGCCGAGGACCGCTCGGGGCGCTGCCACGACCTGGTCATTATGTCGCACGACGTCGAGGGGTTGAGCGATCGCGCGGCCGAGCCGATCCGGGTCTAGCTCCGAACCCGCCCGGCCAAGCCGACGATACACGCCAACGCCTTACACCCTCTCCACGGCGACAAGGGGGAGAGGAGATCTGAGATGAGCGCCGAAGCGACGAAATTCGTGGGATCGATCCCCGAGAACTACGACCGGGGTCTGGGCCCTCATCTCTTCGTCGACTACGCGGACGACCTGAGCCGCCGGGTGGCAGCCCACGACCCGGAAAGCGTCCTCGAGCTCGCCGCCGGTACGGGGATCGTCACCCGCAAGCTCCGCGACACGCTGGCGGATTCGTGCGACCTGGTCGCGTCCGACCTGAACCCCCCGATGCTCGAAGTCGCGAGCGCGAAGTTCGGGCCCTCTGAGCGGGTGCGTTTTGAGCAAGCGGACGCCACCGATCTCCCGTTCGGGGAGGCGAGCTTTGACGTCGTGGTGTGTCAGTTCGGCGTGATGTTTTTTCCGGATCGAGAGCGCTCCTACGCCGAGGTGAGGCGGGTGCTTCGACCCGGTGGCCACTATGTGTTCAACACGTGGGGCTCCTGGGAGGACAACCGGTTTGCCCGCATCGCCTACGGGGTGACCGAGCGATTCTTTCCCGACGACCCGCCGGTGTTCTACCGAGTTCCCTTCGGGTATCACGACGCCGACGAGATTCGAAAGTCGATGCTCGAGGCCGGCTTCGCCCGCGTGGACGTCCAGGCCGTGTCGTTCCGCCCCAAGATTCCTTCTGCCAATCGCTTCGCGCAGGGACTGGTGTTCGGAAACCCGCTCATCGACGAGATCCGAAACCGAGGTGGCGACGCCGAGGCGATCTGCGACGCGATGGCCGACGCCATCGAGACCCACCTCGGCGCCGAAATGTCCTTGTCTGCCTTGGTCGTCGAAGCGACGTCAGACTAGACGCGGGAGAGAGACGGAGACGCCACCGAGCCGCGTCTCGGCGTTGCCAGGCGGAAATTTCGAGTTTCGGGGAAAAGGCCTCGCGGCGATCGAGAACGCGTTAAGCTTGCCCAGGCTTTTTCACTGTCGCCCCGGACTCTTATGACTCGCGAACACCTCAAAGAGACGATCAAGCAGCTTCACCACCAGCTCGACACGGGGTCGCCGTTGAGCCGGGAGCAGATGGACGCCCTCCGCGGGGCCCTGGAAGACATCGAAGAGATGCTCGAAGCGGGCGGCGGGGCGGGAGAGGAACACGAATCGCTCCTTGCCCGGCTCCGGGAGGCAGAAGAGCGGTTCGAGGTCTCGCACCCGAACTTCGCCGCGGCGGTACGCTCGGTGACCGATGCGCTGAGCAAGCTCGGCATCTAGGACACCGGGGCGGGAACCTCTTCGGTCGCCAATCAGGTGCTCGCGTGCTCTCCAGCCGAGGCGAGCTGGCGCGGGCGGTTGGCCCGGAAGCGGGTGTAAGAGTCGTCAGCGACGGTCGTTTCGATTTGGTGGTCCGTCAAGACTTCGGGTCGGTCTCGCCCCCGGCGGCAGGTGGGTAGTCGTAGACGGAAGGCGTGCGCCCCCGGCCCGCCCTCGGTCCAGAAGCTGCGGAACGCGGCGGCGAGTGGCTCGGAGCCCTCGCTGCCCATCTGACGCATGTCCCGCTGAAAGGCCGGGCTGAAGTAGTTCTCCATTTGGGCCCACCAGGCACGTCCCTCGGATGTGGCGAGCATCCCGCGCAGAAAGAGCCGGTACGGGCGGCTGAAGCCGGCGTCCTGGACGCCGATTCGCTCGCCTTCGAAAGTCTGTTCGGTGCCCTGGAGCCAGACTACCCACAGTAGGTTGAAGCGCAGCCTCTCCGCCTCGCTCTGCCGAACTTGGAGCCCCACGTAGAGCAGCGACCCGATCACCGCCACTCCGCCGACCAGCTCCCCAATTGCCCCGAGTTCCATGATGTCCATGAGAGGCCCTCCTTGGGGAGGGATGGTAATCGCGCTCTCCGCGGTCGTGGGCGGCAGATCGTGGCGGTGGGTGTCGTGGGCCCGCCTACGCGCGATCCAGTCGAAAGACGGCGATCAGGTCTTCCGCCTCCTCAGCGGACGGGAAGCCGGCGACGATGTCGGGATAGTCCGCCCGATACTTCGCGACGTAGGCCTCCAGAATCTGCTGCCGGCCTTCGACCACCGGAGAGGCTTGGAGCGAATACGTGCGGTCGCCGACGCGAAGCTCGACGTGAGATCCGCCTCCAATCATGTTCACCCAGCCGCTGCCCTTGCGTCCAACCACATGGAGCTCACCACCGTGCTGAATCACCCAGAGGATGACCACCCGGGGAGGCGTGCCGGGAACGCGAAGCAGGATCTCGTCGACGTCGGAGGTGTCCTCCCACTGCCCCGGGGATTCTGCCGCCTCTCCCCCGATGAACAATCCGGGCACGGGTCCGATCGGCGCGATCAGCAGCGTTACCAAGACGAGGACTGCAAGGGCTGGCAAGGCGAACTTGAGCGCTCTCATGCGTGCACCCGCTTCCCGATCGCTCCGAGTTCCACCATGTCCATGAGAAGGCCCTCCTCGTGGACGGATCGTACCGCGGAGTGCGCCGCCGGGGCCGTAGATTCCGCGCGGTTGGCGGGGCTTCCGCACCGGCGGCGCGCCTAGCGTCCGCATGGATTGAGTCGACAGTGAGCCCGCTGGGTGAGGTGGGCACGACGAGGAGCGGGAGTTCCACGGCGGACGATTGCTCAGGCGGCTGCGAGGGCCAGGTGCCAGCTCAACAGGAGCGCGCCGAACGCCCCCGCGGCGGCGAGGGCCTGGCCGATGTTGGAGAGCGGGTTGTGGAAGCGCCACGCGGTGACGATGCCGATCGGGAGACCGACGAGGAGGCCGAAGAGGTGGGCCCACACGTCGACGCGATCGCCGGCGGTTCCGATCATCGCGAGGATGCCCAGCGCGCCGACGACCGGCAGCGCCACGCGCCGAACGTCCTCGTTGCGCTCGCGCCGGCGGACGATGCTGAGGCCGCTCAAGATGCCCACCATGCCAAACACCGCTGTCGAAGCGCCGACCGAGATGTGCGGGGCGCTGCGAAGCGCCGCGTTCAGGACGTTTCCGCCCGCGCCGGCCGACACGGAAAGCGCGAAGGCGACCCCCGCCCCGACGTTGCGCCCCAGGGCCGTGAGTAGGAAGAGCCCCGTCGCCGCGTTGGAGAGAACATGCGCCCAATCGGCGTGAAGGGTGAGTGCGGTCACCACGCGCCAGGGCTCGCCCGCGATGATGCGGGCCGCGTCGGCACTTCCCTGGGCAAACCACGGGGAGCCGCCGTCCCGCGGCCCCGTGGCGGCGAAGAACATCACCATCAGGGTCACGACCGCGAGCGCACCCTGGAACGGGCTGCCGCCCCGCACCGTGGGCCGCCCCGGCGGCGACGGGGAGGGCGCGAGGGGCGAGTTCTCGGCCTCGAAGGCCTGCACCAAGCCTTCCGCTCGATCGACATCTCGCTCCGCGACCCAGAGCGTATAGCCCGACGCCTCTCGGGTGAGGCGGGCCCCGATGCGCTCTGCCGCGAGGGCCAACGCCCAGTCGCGCGCCCGCGAGCGGTCGGTCGTCGTGCGAAGCGCTTGTTCCGCCATGTCTCACCTCCGACGCGCCTCGGAAGGCCCGCGCCCGCCGGTTCCTAAGGCAGCAGGGGTCGCCTGCTCCGCGAAACCAGGTTGTATACCCAGATTTCGTCGAGCGGCATCGGATCGCGCGCGCAGCGGGCGGGCAAAGTGGAGCCGAACCGCCCTTGGTTCACGTCTGGCGGCCCGTGTCATCGAGCCTCGACCCGACTTCGCGGGCAAGGTCGACCCACCCGAATAGCCGAAGATCATCGGACATGGCCGCCCAGGCCCGACGCATCGTGTCCGACCCGCCCAGCTCTCGGACGAGGTAGTCCGGCAGCGATTCCACGAGGTGCTGTTGTCCGGTGGATTTCCAGATCTCGGACGTCGCCACGGCGCTGTAGGCCAGCTCTTGCACCATGGCGCGGAGCCGTATCGACTCGGTAGCGGAGAGCTCCTCGTCCCGTAGGGCTTTTGCCCAGACGGCCCCGGTGGCCTCCCCGGTGATCATCTGCCGATAGGCCGACCAGCGGTTCACGCTGTTCTGAATCGCATCGCCGGCGGCGAGCTCGGTCGCGGCGCGCTGGGCCGCCGCGCCCTGGCGCACCTGGACGGCGAGGTAGGCCAACGTCAGCAGCACTGCGACGCCACCGATGAACTCTCCCAGGTCGGCGAGTTGGGTGAGGTCCATGGCTAGGCCCGCCCCTCGATCGCCCCGAATTTCATGATGTCCACAACGATCCCTCCTTGGCGGGGGAGCGTACCTCGGCGCCAAAGGCGGCTCAGCCGCGGTGGCGATCGAGAGCGAGCTTCGATGCGGCGGAATTCGCCGCCGCTACGATAGGCCGGGCCCAAGGCAAGACATGAAGAAGAGGATCGGGCGATGAGTGGAGCAGGGTACGATGCGCTCGTGATCGGCGGGGGGTTCGGCGGGCTGGCGACGGCGGCCGCGCTGCGCCGCTACGGCGTGCCGCGTGTGGGCCTCCTCGAAGCCGGCGAGCGCTACGGGACGTTCTGGGAGACGAACTACGACCGGATCTCGCTGCACACCGCGTGGCACGGGATGCCGGACGACGGTGGCGACGAGGATCGCTACGCGATGTTCAAAACGCGGAGCGAGCTTCTCGACTATTTCGCGCGCTACGCGGAACGGCACGAGCTGCCGGCGCTGACCCGCTTTGGTGCGAACGTGTCGGCGATCGAGCGGCGCGACGCCGCCCCGCCGTGGCTCGTGCGTTCGGGCGCCGGCGACTTCCAGGCGCGCTTCGTCGTCGTCTGCACGGGCTACTGCCGGCGCCCCACCGTGCCCGAAATCCCGCATCAAAGCCGCTACAGCGGTGAGGTCTTGCACAGCAAGGTCTATCGCAACGCCGAGCCCTTCCGCGGGAAGCGGGTGCTGGTCGTGGGCAGTGGGAACTCCGGGGCGGAGATTTCCACCGACCTGGTGGAGTCCGGTGCCGGTTCGGTGGCGATGCTCGTCTACGGGCCGCGTTACTACCTCCCGATCGAACGTTTCGCGGAGCTCCTCGTCCAGGCCCGAGAGGCGGGGGCGGCGGGCCCCCAGGGCCTCATCAACCTCCATCCGTTTACACCGGGCACCGACGCGTTCAGGGCCCAGCTCGCCGAGTTCGACGCCATGCTGCGCCCGCTCGCCGAAGACTTGAGCGCCTTCGGCATCGAGCACCCGAAAGACGGGCCGTTCACGGAGTTCAACAACACCCATCGCGTGCCGGTGATCGACCAAGGCGCGGCGCCGTTGATGCGCAGCGGTGACATCGAGGTCATCAAAGACCGGCTCGTCGAGTTCACACCGCGGGGCGTGCAGCTGGCCACCCATGGTGCCCGGGAGTTCGACGCCGTCATCCTCGCGACGGGCTTCGAGCCGGGTCTCGAAGAGTTCGTGCCGGCCGAGCTGTTGACACGGGTGCCGTCCCATGGGCGTCTGTTTCCGAAGACCGACAGTCGCTGCGCGTCGACCGTCTACGACGACATCTATTTCGTCGGATTCGACCACTCACTGATGAGCGGGCTCTCGCTCGGCCTCTGGGGCTTCGAAGTGGGGGAGAAGATCGCGACCGCGCTCGGAACCTTCTCGCCGGATCAGCGGCCGCCGGAGCTGGTGCGGGCGCCGTGGGAGGCTGCGGCCTGACTGCGCCGGTGGCGACCGCGCGTCTCTACTCGCCGGCGCGCGCGCCGCGCAACGACGCGACGCCGCCGGCCTTGACGTAGAGCGTGCAACCATCGCGCGAGTGCGCGTCGAGTGTGTCGCCGTCGGGCAGCCGCAGCCACGCGCCGCGCTCGAACCGGCCCCCGCTGTCCTCTAGCGCTCCTTCGAGGACGAAGAGCTCGAGCCCGCCCGGGCAGGCGAGCGCGCCGGGCGCCGCGCGCGGCCGCCAGCGTTCGATCCGCGTCACCTCCGGAACCCCCGGGCCCGCGTCGAGCACCTTCTCGTCGACGCCCGCGCGTCCGCTCGCTTGCCACGGGAGGTCGGCGAGCGCGGTCTTGCGGTAGGCGCGGCCCGCGCCCGCGTACTGGCGGAGCTTTACGAACAGAAGACAGCCCGCTCTCGAGAAGGGGGTATGACGGAAGCCCTCCGGATTCAGGAGGTGGGTTCCGGCGGGCCAGTCTCCGTGCTCGTCGGAGAAGACGCCCTCGAGGACCAGGATCTCTTCTCCCTCGGGATGATCGTGGGTCGGGAACGCGGAGTCGGGGAGGTAGCGCACCACCGACGTCACCTGGCCCGACTCGGGGGCGCCGACCAGGTGGAGGCGCTTGCGCCACACAGTGCCGGTCGGGCTCGGCGTCCATTCCATGGCCTCGGTGTCCATGGTGGCGCGGAGCGTGAGGTTGCCGTTTAGTGCCTCGGGGTCGGAGCTCATCGGCATCTCGAGGACGCCCGACACCGGCTTCGCGTAGGTGCGCCGGCCGGTCTCGGCAGCGAGGGAGCGGCCTAGCCGCCGTAGAAGGTCTTGTCGCCCAGATCTTTGAGGGTGAGGGTGGCGTCGTCGGGGCGCCCGGTGATCTCGCCGTCGACCGATGCGTCGACCACGCGGCCCACAAAGAGAGAGTGGTCGCCTTCCTCGACCGTGCTCACCAGCTCGCATTCGATCGCGGCGACCGCGCTCGAGAGGATGGGGGCGCCGGTGCTGCCCTTGCGGAACGACTCGCCGCCGATCTTGTCCCCCTCTCGCTCGGCGGGTTTGAAGAAGGCGAAGGCCTGGTTCTGCTGGCCCTTGCCCAGCACACTCAGCGCGAAGACGCCGGCTTCCTTGATGAGCGCGTGACCCGCCGAATCCTTCTTGACCCCCACCGCGACGAGCGGGGGTTCGAACGAGGCCTGGGTGACCCAGTTGACGGTGGCCGCGGTCACCCCGTTCGGGGTCTCGGCCGCGAGGACGTAGAGCCCGTAGGGGATGGCGCGGAGGGCGGTCTTTTTGGCGTCGGCGTCCATGGTGGTCTCCGTGATGGTGGGGTACGAGCGCGACCGATAGCTCAACCGGGGGGCCGCCTCCAACTCGGCGCGAGCGCCGGGGGCTAGCGTCGGGAGGCGGTAGATCTTTGGGTTAACGGAGGACGTGGCGACTGGCCGACGGCTTGGACGGCGTTCAGCGCGGCGGGTCGACGATGGTGCACACGCCGCGAAGGTGCCCGTCGCGAGCGAGAAAGCAGCGCGCCCCCGGCGGCGCCGCGACGGGGGTGCTGGCCTCGACGGGCACGGTGTCCCACGCGCCCGGCGCGATTGCAGCGCGCGCCCTGACTGAGTGGCTGTGCCCGCCCACCCAGAGCGTGAGCGCGTCGCCCCGACGAAGTGGTGCAATGCCGGGGCTCTCCAGCTCGTGCAACCAGTAGAGGCCGAGCGTCGGCGCCCGGCTGCGCGCGGCCGCCCGCGCGGCGCTCGCGGGCGGGCCCGCGGGGCGCTGGTGGAGCGCCCGCGATAGCGGTGCGGGGCTCTCGACGAATCGGACGCCTTCCTTCGGGAACGTGTAGAGGTCGAGCAGCGCGCCGAGCTCTTCGCGTTCGAGATCGAGCAGATCGCGATCCGCGGCGGCGAGGCGCTCGGCTCGGGCGAGGTAGACGCCCTCGATCTGCGCCG
>CAJIBI010000074.1_pt1 | contig 23863 bp, 22 predicted proteins | sample 9199321 | NCBI WGS metagenome assembly CAJIBI01 (sample SAMEA7708294, study PRJEB35096) | sediment metagenome | biome: marine neritic benthic zone biome [ENVO:01000025]; feature: sediment [ENVO:00002007]; material: shallow marine sediment [ENVO:03000034] sea grass bed [ENVO_01000059] ... | reverse complement strand
TGAACTTCGCGAAGGCTTCGCCTTCGCTGCGCGCTCCGCGGCTACCGCCGCTCCGCTTGCGTGGGTGCTTCAAAGAAACTCGGAGGTCCGCGACTCCGGCCTGGATGAACTTCGCGAAGGCTTCGCCTTCGCTGCGCGCTCCGCGGCTGCCGCCGCTCCGCTTGCGCGGTGCTTTTTTGAACTCTGAGTAAGCCGGGCGGGCCGGGGGTCCTGGAGCAGCAACTCAAGCGGAGGCCGCCTCGATCCATGCAGATCAAGGCGGCCCCTCGTGAACTCAAAGCAGCACCAAGCGGCCGAGCCATTGCCGCGGAAGGACCCCCGACCGGCTCGGCCCAAGGCACCAAGCCAGGCGGAAACGCGAACTAAAAGCGCAGGGCGACGCTCTTCGCGTCGCCGATGCGGTCGCGCAGGAAGCCTTCCATTTGCTGCCCCGTCGCCTCCTCCGTGACCGAGAGGAAGCTCTCGATGGTCACGCGGGTGCGCGTGGCGGCGAGCTCGCGCAGGACGTCGTCGAGGCTCGCGGCTCCGGCGCTGCGTGCCTGGATCGCGCGGTCGAGCTCGTGGAGGATTGTGACGGCGCGCGCGGTGCGAGCGCCACGCGACTCACCCGGGAGTAGGGTCGCGGGGTCGACGCTCTCCCCGCGTTTTCGCAGCGCGCGCAACAAGGTTGCCCGTTGTGCGTCGCTGATCAATCCCGAGCGCGTCAACAGCTGGATCGAGTAGTACTCGGCGAGCCCTTCGACGATCCAATCGCCGTCGGCACCGGAATGGGCGTGGCTCGCGACGTGTACCAGCTCGTGGAGGAGCGGGCTCGTCCCGTCGCGCTGAATCAGCGGGCGGTCTTTGTGGATGTAGAGCGAGTTCGGTCCCGAAAGACCGCCCCGCCACATCGGGTCGCCGGCGGCCACCACGAGGATCCGGCCGGGCAGGGCGCCAAAGAGGTCGCGTAGCGGACCCGCGGCCGGCCGCAAAAACGCGAGCACGGAAGCCGGGTGGTAGTCGTACTGCGCCGGAACCGCCACGACCACCTCGGTGTCACCAAGTGCCGCGCGGGCGACCTGGATGTCGCCCGCGATAATCCATCCGCGCGGTTGGTCGAGTTGGCGATGGCCCTGCTCCACAAGGAAACGGCCGGGTTTCGCTTCCGGGTAGGGAGCCGCGACGCGCCATCCGCTCGGGGTCTTGATGCGGAGCGTCGCGTCGGATTCGGAGCCGGGCGCCGCCGCGCTCGCCATCGGAGGAAAGATGTGCTCGCCGCGGAAGATGGCCCAATCGTCGGTGCCCCGGGCGACATAGCCGGCCGCGCCACGCGCTTGATCGAGACGGGCGGTGTAGCGGAGCTCGCCGCCTTCGGCGGGCAGCAGCCAATAGAGGCGGTCGGCGAGCTCGAGGGAACCGTCCGCGCTGAAATCAAAATGGCGCTCGGGGTCGATACGCAGCCGAACGCTCCGCACCAGGGCATCTTTTTGGCGGATGCGGATCGCCACCTCGGCAACGCCTGCTTCGGGGCGCAGCCGCGCCGTGTAGCGCACCCGGTAGCGGAGATCGCCGGGCACCTCGTTCGCCTGCACCGCTTCGACCGGGTCGGCCCGGGCGAGGAGGTCTTCTGCCTCACGGATCGGGCTGGGGGCGGGCGCGATCTCGGGGAGCGGCGCTGGGGCGGCCTCCGCGAGCGGCGCTGGAGGCGGCGGCGGGAGCGAAACGGGGGCCACGTCGCCGGGTTCCGCGCTGGCGGCCGGCAACGCGTGCGCATGTTCTGGCGCGGTGGCCTCCTGCTCGGCACAGCCAAGGCCCAGGAACAGCGCGCAGAAGCCTCCTAAGAGCGTGGCTTGATGTCTCGGGAAAAAGCCCAAAACGCGTCCAACTCCCGTCTCTTATCGCAATCGGATGCGTGTGTTTTTCCACACACAACGCCTCTACTCCTATCGCCAAACGACGTTTGGAGTTGAGGTAAAGGACAGCTTGAAGGAGAGCGGGGGCATGGGGCAAGAGAAGAAATGGAAAACTTGGACCCCGCGTCAAAACGGTGGGACAATTCTGCCGACGCCGGCAAAAACCGCCACAACCTGTGGGTGAACCCGTGAAATTCGGTCTGCTCTTTGCGTTCCAGACTCCGCCCGCCAGCGGCATCCCGTGGAACGAGCCGTATCGCGACATGCTCGAGTGCCTGCCGCGCGCGGAGGACCTCGGCTACGTCTCGTCCTTCCAGGTGTCCCACCACGCCCAACGCGATGGCCTGTGCCCGGGCCCTCTGGTGGCCGTCGCCGGGGCCGCCGCGGTCACCAAGACGATGCGAGTCGGGACGGGGGTGTTACTCGTCTGCCTCTACGCGCCGCTCAAGCTCGCCGAGGACGTCGCGGTGCTCGACAATCTGTCTCAGGGCCGCTTTGTGTTCGGGGTGGCACCCGGGTACGTGAGCGAAGAGTTTGCGGCGCACGGAATTCCGCGAGAGCAGCGCACCCAGCGTTTCGAAGAAGCCCTCGACCTGATGGTGCGCGCGTGGACCGAGGAGCGCTTTTCTTTTGAGGGCGAGTACTACCGGGTCCCCGAGACGCAGCTCACCCCCAAACCGATGCAGTCGCCGCATCCCCCGTTCTGGTACGGGGTCTCGGCAAAGGGCTCGCTTCGGCGCGCTGCCAGGCGGCGCGCCATCCAGATCATGTCGCCGCGGCACGGAATCGCCGAACTCAAAGAACACTACCGGGTCTACGAGGACGCGGCGGCCGCAGAGGGCTGGGTGATTCCCGAGCGGCCCATCATTCGTCAGGTGTTCGTGGCGGAGACGGTGAGCGAAGCCGAGAAGCTCGCGGCGCCGGCGGTGAACTACCTGTTCAAAGAGCTCTACGGCGCGGCGTCGGCGGCCGGGGATCGCGTGCTGCGCAACGACGATGGCAGCGTCATCACCGATTCCGATCAGGTGAGCTTTGACACCTTCAAGGATCGCTACATCATCGGCGACCCCGACTTCGCGATTGAGCAGCTCAGGCGCTACGAGGCCGAGGTGCATCCCAGCGAGATGATCTGCTGGATGCACATGCCCGGGATCCGCGGCGAGGTGGCGATGCGCTCGGTGGAGCTCTTCGCCAAAGAGGTGATGCCGCACTTCGCGTAGCCGGGGCGAGCCGCGCGCGTCCGCTGTACTAGATTGGCGGGGTTGCTGTCGAAAAAGGCCGTCTCCCGTGCCCTCCGCTCGCGCCGCCGACCATCCCTTCAAGGTTCCGCACCGGCTCACGATGGGTCTCTCCATCCTCCACCCCGGCGAGCCCTGGATCGAGATCGACCACGACCTCGGCGACGATCTGCGGGAGAAGGCGCGGCTCTTGAAGGAACTCCGGGCGCAGGTCTATGTCGAGGAGCCCCATTCCTACGAGGCGCAACGCGAGGTCCGGGACACCCTCGCCGCCTACCTCTGCGGGCAGCACCCGGACCAGTACACGCAGCGGGGCGACCGCCTGTGGGTGGCTGCCCTCGAGCAGGAGTGTGTGCTCGAGGCGCCGCGACGTCCGCCCCTCGAATGTGCGTCGCGCTGGGTGCAAGAAGACCTCTGCATCATGCAGAAGTGGGAGGGCGCCTGGCGGCTCAGCGCCGCGTCCGTGTGCTTTCCCACCCGCTGGGATCTTCCGTCCAAGCTCGGTCTCCCGCTCACGGACATCCACGGGCCGGTCCCGGGCTACGAGCCCGCGCTCGCTTCGTCGGTCGATCGATTCTTCGAGCGGCTCAAGCTGGGGAAGATCGTCTGGCGCGTGAACTGGTCGCTCACCGACCTCCCGGATCTCTTTCAACCCCTCCGGCCCGACAGCGCGGGGCGGGTCGTTTCGGTCGATCCGCGCGACGCGGGCGACAAGGTGTGGATCCGCCTCGAACGCCAAACCCTGCGGCGCTTTCCTCGCAGTGACGCGATCCTGTTCACGATCCGGGTGCACCGAAAGCGGCTCCGCGAGCTTCGGGACGAGCCGGACGCGGCGGCGCGCCTGGTCGGGGCGCTGCGCAGCATGGACCCCGACCTCCACCGCTACAAAGCGCTCCCGGCGCTCCACGACGCGGTGATCGAGTATCTCCAGACGTCGTCCGCCCCGTCCGACTGCGATCGCGGTTGACGCAGATACGGACGGCGTTGTCAGCGTCGCGAAGAGGCCTACCGTCCGCTGGGGGTGGGTGGCTTGCACGCGTCGAAGCGTTTCTGGGCACGGCTCCGCCAGCGGTCGCGCCGCTCGGGGTCGCCAACAAATTCGCGTCCCGTAACGCGCATCGCGCGCGCGGCATGGGAGCGCGACGCCCAGGAGGGGGAGTTCGGGTTCCACGCCACCAGCGGGTGGCGCCGAACCCCCGATTTTGACGACCAGACGCGTCGCCTCTTCGCTCATTTCGGGTTCGACCGCGAGGCGTGGCGGGGACGTGTGGTGGTCGACGTCGGCGCCGGCAGCAAGCTGCGCACCCGATACTTCGAGGGCGCGGAGCTCGTGGCGATCGAGCCGCTCGCGGATCGCTTTCTGCGCGAGCTCCCGTGGTGCGACCTGCGCGAGGCCGCGGAGATCTACGCGGTGCCCGCGGAAGACCGGGTGGAAGCTTGCGTGGGTCGGGCCGATCTGGTCGTGAGCATGAACGTGCTCGATCACTGCTTCGACTTCGAAGCCGTCGTGCGCAACATCCGCGGCTATCTCAAGCGCGACGGGGTGGCGTTTCTCTCGTTCGACCGGCACGAAAAATCCGACCCGATGCATCCGCTCGAGCTCACCGAGCAAATCTGCGAACGCACGTTCGCCGCGCAGGGGCTGCTGCTCGAGAAATTCAGCCGCGGCTTCGGCGGCGTGCTCCCGACCGAGACCTACGGCCACGGGCGCTACTGCCTCAACTATTGGCTGCGAAGGGCCGAGCCGGCGCCGGCGCGCTGAGCGGGGGCGAGTGCACTCGAGCGAGCGGGACAGCGGCCCATGAAGCACGTCTTTCTCGTCCACAGCGGCATCACGGAGTTCGTGGCCCAGGCGGTAGGTCGCCAGCAGCGGATTTCGCGTGAGGATTCGTTCTTCTTGTGTTCGCGGGGCCACGTGCCGGCCGACGCGGCGGCGCGCTGGACCCCGATCGACTACCGCCACAACCCGGAGAGCTTTCCCTCGCGCGCCAACCCGCTGCGCTCGCGCGCATTGCGCCGGCGCTTTGATCGAGCGGTCGCAGAGTGGGCGGGCGGTGAACGGTTCGTGTTCTACACGCCCCAAACGAGCCAGCGCTTTATGCAGCTCCTGATGAGCCATCCCCTCTGCGCAGGATTTTCATTTATCGAGGAAGGCCTCGGCAGCTACAAGACCCGGGAAGAGGTGGATCGAGCGGAGCCGCCGCGGCAGCTCTCGCGCTGGGACCAGGTGTGTTTTGGAGCGCGGCTGCGCGACGGGCACTTTTTCGCCGACGGGCACCGGCAGGCGTTCGGGATCCGGGACGAGGTGTTCCCCGGTTTTGCGGGCCGCGTGATTCTCGACGGGGTGTTCGACCGCGTCGCCGCGGGCCTTCCCGAGGATGTCGAATGCGTCCTGGTGTTGAGCGGTCTCCCCGCCTACGGCCTGCTCGATCTCGGCGACGAGACGCGCGCGCTGGAACGCGCGCTCGATGATTGCCAGGCGAGAGGGATCCGTCGGATCCACTATCGTTTCCATCCCGCTTTCACCGGCTCGCCGCTGGTCGCGCCCTATCGGGCGCTTTTTGCGCGGCACGCGGAGCGGTTCACGTTCGCAGAGCTCCCCTCCCGGGTGGTCCTCGAGGCGATGCGGCCATCGGATGGCGGCCTTGTCGTGTTGACGAACGTGAGCTCCATCGCAATCTACGCGGCGCGGAACGGCTGCTCGGTCCTGAGCTACGCGCGTTATGTTGCGGTCGAAAACCCCCCATTTGGCGAGACGATCGCGGATCTGCCCGACGTATTTCATCGCTCGGTGCACTACCTCGGCCCCCCCGCTGAGCCGAAGCGGCACACCCAAGCGGAGATCGGCTGAGCCGGCTCGCGGTCGACGGTCGAAAGGTCGAAAGGTTGGGGGAAGGTCGGATGCGGAGTTGCCTTGTGTTGGGCTCCGGGCGCAGCGGGACCAGCATGCTCGCGGGGACGCTCGCCGTGGCGGGCTACTACATGGGGGAAGATCTCTACCCGGCCCGCGACTCCAATCCAAAGGGGTTTTTTGAGGGTCCCGAGATCAACGGGATCAACGAGGAGCTCATCCGGGCGATCACCCCGGTGCGGCCGCGCGGGCCCCTCGGTCGCTTCTTCCGGCGGCGCCCCGGCGACAACCAACGCTGGTTGGCGCGCGTACCGTTCGACGTCACGTTCAAGGCGACGCCGGAGCTGCTCGCCCGGATCCGGGAACAGGTCAAGCGGGCGCCTTTTTGCTTCAAGGATCCGCGCTTTTGTTACACGCTTCCGGTCTGGCGCGAGCGCATCGGCGACGTGGCGTTCCTCTGTGTGTTCCGCGACCCCGGCGCCACGGTGCGCAGCATCCTGAAGGAGTGCCGGGAGATCGAGTACCTGTCGGACCTCTCGATCGACGCGCGGCGGGCCTACGAGGTTTGGACGCTGATGTACCGCCACGTCCTCGAAAAGCACAGCGAGCAGGGAGATTGGCTCTTTCTCCACTTCGACCAGCTGATTGACGGCAGCGCGGGGCCGCGGATCGAGGCGCTGCTCGGTGTCCGCCCCGACATGGGTTTTCCCGACGCGCAGCTGCGGCGTTCGAACACCCGCGGCGATGTGCCCCCGGAGACGCTCCGCGTGTACGGGCAGTTGCTCGAGCGGAGCGAGAAGACGTGATGCTGACGGTCGTAATCTGCACCTACAACCGCTGCGCGAGCTTGCTGACCACCCTCGATAGTCTGCGCGGTCAGCGCTGGAGCGGCGATTGGGAGGTGCTGGTCGTCGACAACGCGAGCGATGACGCTACCGCCGCAGCGGTCGCGGCCACGGCGGAGGCCTTCCCGGTTCCGCTGCGGACGGTCCGCGAGGAGCGGCGCGGGCTCTCCGCCGCCCGCAACCGCGCGCTCCGGGAAGCGCGCGGCGCCACGTCGCTCTTTCTCGACGACGACGTCACCTGTTCCGAGACCTGGCTCGCGGCGTTGGGCGAGGCGTATCGCGATGCCGACATTCTGGGAACCGGCGCACCGATCCTCCCGCTGCTTCCGCCCGGAACGCCCTCGTGGTGGTTCGAGCTGCTGGAATCCGAAGTCGGTGGCCCCACCTCCCGCTACGAGTTCGGCAAGGAGACGCTTCCGATCGAACCGGAGGGCCCCATCGCGCGCCCGATGGGTGCGAACATGGGCGTCCGCACGGCCACCGCCTTGGAGCTGGGCGGCTTCCGGCTCGACCTCGGCTGGGGTACCAAGTTGGTGCCCTCGGAGGAGTACGATTTCTTTGGCCGTCTCCTCGCCGCGGGCGCGCCGCTGCTATACGTCGGCGGCGCGCCGGTCCAGCACCGCATCGACCCGGCGCGCACCTCGTGGGAGTACTACCTGCGGTGGCAGCGGGGCTTTGGCCGCTCGCAGGTGGTGATGGAGCCTCCCGGCGACCTCGGTGACCGGCTGCGACGGATGCGACGCCAACTCCGCCGACACCGCAAGTGGCGACGCCGAGGCTCGCAGGAGAGGAACGGCTCGCTCCCGTGGCGTCTCGCCGAACGAGAAAAAACGCGCTGCGTGGGGGCACTGTTGCAGTTGCTGGGCTTCTAGTCTCGCCCCGGGCGCTTGCGCAACACCACCACCTTTCCGACCTGCTCGATCACGTGATACTCCGCGTCGGTGAGCGTTTGGATCAAACGCGAGGGCCCAAGCGCGGGATCCGTGGCGTCGTCGAAGGCGATGGCCGCGTTGCGGGTCAGATGGGGCCGCCACGCCGCGAAGTCGCTGCAGACGCCCTCTTCGCTGTGGTCTCCGTCGATCCAAAGCAGCTCTACCGGTCGGTGCCAGCCCGCCGCCGCCTCGCGGCTGCTGAGATTGACGAGCCTCACCTTTGCGTAGCAGCCGGTCCGGAGCATCGCCCGAAAGAACGCGGCTCGGTCTTCGGGTCCGAACACGCCGCCCAAGACCCCGACAAACGCCTCGTGCGGTTCGACCGCGTAGACGGGCGTCGCGGCGGGTGCGCCCAGCGCAAGCGCGACGGTGGATCGCCCGCGGTACGAGCCCACCTCGACGATGCAGCCGTCCCGGACCTGACCGGCCAGTCGCTGCAGCAGGCGCGCTTCGGCGATCGAGATCATCCCTTCGACGCCGTGGATCGCTCGGTCGAAGGGGGAAGCGCCGCGGAACCGATTGCGGGCGCGCTGGACGGCGCGCTGCGCCGCCTTGCCGAAGCCGGCCGGTCGCGTCACGCGCTCTCCCGAATCGCAGCCGGGTGTTGCTGAGAGCTCGGGCCGCCTCGTTGCCGCAGTGCGCTCGCAGCGATCCCCTGCAGCAGGCCCCGCTGGTATTCGCGCTTGAAACGCGCTCGACGTGTGGCCGCCGGCCCGAGCCATCGCAGCCATCGCACCCTCCGCTCCGCCCGAGCGAGCTTTCGCCGCAGCGCGGCGTCACCCGGCACCGCGCGGCCGTACCCGCGGTCTCGCAGCCACGCGCTCTCGAGGCCCTGAGCGAAGAAGCAACGCGCGATGAACGCCGGGTCCATCCGCTCAGGCTCGACGGGGTGACGCACCAGCGCGTCGGCCACGTAGAGGACGCGGGCGCCCTCCCGCAGGAGCTGTATCGCGAGCAAGGTGTCCTCGCCGCCGCGCGTACCGGTCTCCCGGTTGGGCCCGAGCGCCGGTTCGTAGCGATAGCGCTCGAACACTTCGCGGCGATACGCGCAGTTGGCACCGAGCGGGGCGATCAGGGCTTGCCCGGGTGCCCAGCGGTACTCGGTGACCTCCCCGCCCAGGCTGTGGCGGGGGCCGAGGAAGTTGCTCGGCTTTGACAACACGAGACGCCGGTACCACCCCGGTGTCCGGGGCGGAAAGATCGGCTCCACCGGTCCGCCGCAGCCCACCACCCCCGAGCTTTCGCGGGCGGCGACAAGGGGTTCGGTCAGCGCGGTCAGCCAGCCCGGGTCGGGTTGCGCGTCATCGTCGCTAAAGGCGATGACCCCGCCGCGGCAGTGTCGGACGCCAAAATTGAGCGCCCGCGATTTGCCCGGCTGCGCTTCGAACAAGACGCGGTCGGCGTATTGTTCGCACCGCTGCGCCTCTACGAGGACTTCGGATTTCTCGCGGTTGAACACCACGACGAGCTCGGCGGACGCCGCGGTGACCTGCTGCGCCATCCGCGCCAGGCACTCTCCGAGGCGCGGGTCGTCACCTGCGGTCGCGATCAGCACACTGATTTCGGGGTCACCCATGCGCTCGTCCGGGCTCCCTCGGGTCGCCGCGGGGTCGGGGCGGCCGGGGCTCTGGGGGACATTCGAGGGGTGCCGCCAACATAGGGTTCGAAGCGGGTTTCACAAGCGAGCCCGACACGCGCGGTCGGCGCCGGTCACGCGACCAACGCGTCAAAAAGTGCCAGGTACTCTGCGGCGGCCGTCTCTACAGTGAAGCGCTCGGCCCGCGTGCGGAGCTGGTCGCGCCGAGGGTCTTGGGACAGGCGTTCGAGGATGGCGCGCGCCATGGCGTCGTCGCGTCCGACCGGAACCAGCGGTCCGTAGCGCCCACCGTCTAGGATTTCCGCGGGGCCGCTCGGGCAGTCGGTGCTCACCACCGGGCAGCCGCAGGCCATCGCCTCCACGAGGACGTTGCCGAAGCCCTCCCACGCCGACGAGAGCGCGAACAAATCGGCGCGCGCGAAGTAGGGGAGGGGGTCGGGGACAAACCCAGGCATCGAGACGTCGCTCGAAACCTCCAAGCGACGCGCCAGGGCTTGGAGCCCTGCCCGTGCAGACGCCTCTTTGGCGTCTCCCAGCAGGATCAGACGACACGGGAGCTCGCGACGCACCCGTGCAAAGGCGCGGATCAGCATGGGGAAGTCTTTCTGCGGGTGCAGACGACCGATCCCCAGGATCACCGGGCGGCTTTTGTGCTCGAGCCAAGGGTGGGCGACCGGCGCTCGCATGCGTTCCCCAAAGTCGCTGCGGACTACGGGGTTGTAGATCGTCTTGACGGGTGCGTTGCCGAGGCGCCCCTTCTCGCGGAGGTCGGCCTCGACGCCACGAGAGACGGCGACGACCGCGTCTGCCCGCGGGTAGAGGTGTCTGACGCCCCAGCGGACAAAGGGCTTGCGCCGCGCCTCGATCGAAAGCTGGGCGTGGTGCGAGACAACCAGCGGGGTCGCGCGACGCGAGAGCGCCCGTCCTGCCACCGCGCTGCAGTTCACGTAGTTCCCCGCCGAAAGGACCACCTCGGGTTTTTCGCGACGCAGGTATTCGGCGAAGCGCCCCGCGCTGAACAACACCTCGTACTTCCGCTTGGCGGGCCCCCGGGCGTTTCGCCTTGGCGCCCGGCCGACCACGGTGTGGCGAACGCCTTCGGGCACTGTGCCGGCGAGCGGCCCCGAGCGGCGGATCGTCACCAGGTCGACGCGCTCGATCCGTTCACGCAGGCCTTCCGCCAGGTTCAGCATGACCCGCGGAACCCCACCGCTTGAAAAGCCCGCCATGAAGAGCGCTGCGTGTCGAGTCCGAGGCAAGTTCGTGTGGCCACCGTGTGTGCGCCGCGCCGGACGCTTGGGTTGTGTGGCCGGGGGTCGGCTGAACGTAGCGAGTCGCAACCGGAGAGGTAGACTGCGCGGCGCACCGCGGCGATCCCGACGCACGCTTCGGGTGTTCGACCGATGCCCCACTCCTCCCCCGACAGAGAGCGGCCGTTTCTGGTGGAGCGAGTAGAGCGTTGAGCGAGAGCGTCGGCTACGGCCCCCGCGTCAGTGTGGTGATTCCGGTCTACAACCGAGAGCGCTATCTCGGCGCCGCCATCGAGAGCGTGTTGCGCCAGCACTTTGACGATCTCGAGATCATCGTGGTGGACGACGCGTCCACCGATGCGAGCTACCACGTCGTCAAGGAATACCGCGACCCGCGGATCCGCGCGGTCCGCAACCGGACAAATCAGGGGATCGCGCGGACGCGCAACCACGGCGTCGCACTCGCACGCGGTGAATATGTCGCCATGCTCGACAGCGATGACGTGGCGCTGCCCGAAAGGCTGGACGCACAGGTGCGCTACCTGGACCGCCACCCCAGCTGCGCGGCGGTAGGAAGCTGGGCCATCCCGATCGACTCGGCCGGCCAGCGCAAGGGGAAGCCCAAAAGACGCCCGGCCGAACCCGAGGCGCTCCGTCTGTGGCTGCTCTTTCGCTGCGCGCTCCTGCAGTACACGCTCACCGCGCGCCGCGCCGTGCTCTCCAGCTATCCCTATCGCGACCACTACCAGGTTTGTGACGACCACGACTTGCTGCTCCGGATGGTCGAGCACCACCCCGTGGCCAACCTGCCGCGGCCGCTTGTGCTGCACCGGGAGCACGGCGACCAGATCACCCGCGAACGGGCCGCGACGACCGAACGCGAGAAGAGCGAGGTGGTCCGCGGGGCGCTCGAGCGCCTCGGCATCGAGGCCAGCGACGACGACCTCGAGCGCCATTTTGAGCTCGCCCACCTGGCGAGCTGGGGGCTGCGCCCCAACACGGCGTTTCTGGCCTGGGCAGAGGCTTGGCTGAGCGACCTGGTGGACGCCCTCCGCCCCACCGCCAGCGACGGGGGACAGGGGGTCGCGCGTGCCGCCGCCTCGCTCTGGCTCCGAGCCTGTTGGCGCGCCCGCGACCTCCAAGCCCTGCGCCGCTTTCGGCGCTCGCGTCTGCGGCGCGGCGCCTTTCGCGAGGCCTTGCGGGGCTTCGAGGCGCGCCGGCGAAACTCGGCGCGCCTCTAGCGCGCCGGCGCCGCGAAGCGGGGCAGGTCGATGTCCTCGAGCCGTTTCCATTTCTGCTCGAGAACCATCTGGACCGCGTAGTGCGCCTCAAAACACAGACGCACATAGGGAAAGGCGTCGCGCAGGCCCGGAGCGGCGGCTTCGGCCTGCTCTAGGATTTCGCCGCGCTCCGGATCCTCGAGCCAGCGCACGAGCGCTTTGGCGATCCCCGTGCCCAGCAGCTGGTCGCGCTCGAGGCTTTCGACGTCGACCGCGCGGATCCGCCGTCCGAGCGCGACGGGTTCCAAGACAAAGTTCTTGAGCACGGGGTCGGTGTAGTCGAAGCCGACCCACAGGGCGGCGGGCTCGAGCCGTTCGGCGGCGGCCCCGAGGTCCTTTCGCTCTTCCGGCGAGAGAACGCCCACGCCAGCAAGAAAATCGAGGTCGCAATCGAGCCGCGCGGGGAAGATGGATTCCGCCGGTGTGACGCGCCTCGCGTCGCGCCCGTACAGGGCGGCGTAGAACGATCCCAGCTGCTGGTGAAATTCGCCGTCTTTCGCTTGCGGTCGTTGCCCCGCGACAAATTCCAGCCAGAGCTCGCGCTCGTAGCGAAAGACCGGCCTCGGAAAGAGCGAAAGGTCACGAAACCGGAGCAAATTGTGCTCGATTTCCGCGGCGAGGTGGGTGTCGCTCAAGACGAGGCGTTTGGCGCGGTAATCGCCCGAGGAGACAAAGAAGAGCTTTTGCGATTTCTGGAGCCGGGTACCCCAGGCGCGCGACAGGTGGTAGCGGACGCGCTTCCAGACCCGATCGTGTCTTCGTTGCCGCAGCGGGGTTCCAAGCGCCACGGGCGCGCAGGGTAACGGAGCGGGGAACTGCCGCACAGGACGCGCCCGGCGTCGCCGAGCCGCTATAGTCGGGCGCCCCCCAAGACACAATCTGCCGGCCGAGATCGCCACAGCATGCGGCTTCTTCTCATCCTCGCGCGGACCTATCCCTGGCGCGCAACGGGAATTGTGTTCTGCCTGATTCTGGGCAGCGCGGTCACCGGTGTCGGCACCGCGGCGATGCTCCCGACTCTCGCCGCGCTCGCCACCGGGGACGCCGGCGCCGCGCCCGCAAGCCAGCTCGAGTCCATTGCGATCGACGCGCTCGCTGCGTTGGGTTTGGCGCCCTCGCTCGGGGTTCTCGTCGGAGTGATGGTCGGAATGGCGGTGGCCCGGGCGGCCCTGGTGATGCCGACGAACCAACTGATCGGAAATGCGGTCGCGCGCTTTGCGCGCGACCTCCGGATTCGGCTGGTGCGGGCGATCACCCGGGCGCGCTGGAGCTATCTCACGGGCCAGCGGGTCGGGGTGCTGTCGGCCGGCTTTGCCTCCGAGGCAGACCGCGCCGCCGGTGCCTTTCTCGCAGCGACGTCCCTCGTGGCCGAGCTCATGAAGGGCGCGCTCTTCGTGACGCTCGCCGCCCTGGTGTCCTGGAAGGTGACCGCTGCAGGCCTCGCCGTGGGCGCGTTCTTGGCCCTCGGCCTGGCTTCCTTTGTGCGGGCGGCCCGGCGCGCCGGCGCCAAACAGACCCGGCTCACGCGGGAAGCGCTGAGTCGACTCCAGAGCACCTTTGTCTCGCTGAAACCGCTGAAGGCGATGGCGCGTGAGTCGACCTTGGGCGCGCTGCTCGAGGCCGACACGGATCGGCTGTTCCGCACGCTCAAAAGGTTGGTGATGACGCGCGAGACGCTGCGCGCCCTTCAGGAGACGCTGATCGCAGTCACCGTTGCCGCGCTCGCGTACGCCGTGCTCCGCTTCCTGGACATGCCGTTCCAGAGCTTGTTGGTGTTGCTCTTTCTCTTTGTTCGGATGCTCGGCAGCGTGAGCAAGGTGCAGCGCGGGGCGCAGGAGCTTTACACCCTCGAGAGCGCGTACCTGGGCCTCGTCGAGACGATCGAGGCGGCGGAGGCGGCGGCGGAACCCGCGCCACGCGGCGGGGCGCCGGTTCCCGAGCGCCTACAGGATGGGGTCGATCTGCGAGACGTCTGTGTCTCCTACGACGCCGACACTCCTGTGTTGGTGGACTTCTCGCTCCGCATTCCGGCGGGCAAGGTCACCGCTTTGATCGGGCCCTCCGGTTGCGGCAAAACCACCATCGCGGACCTGGTCTGCGGCCTTGTTCATCCGCAGCGCGGGGGGGTCTGGGTCGACGGGACGCCGCTCGCCGACTTGGACCTCCGCGCGTGGCGCGAGCAGATCGGCTACGTCGCTCAGGACACGGCGCTCCTACGCGGCACGGTGTTGAGCAACGTCCGGCAGGATGACCCGCGCGTGGACGTCGAGGCGGCGCGCCGCGCGTTGCGCGACGCTCAGGCGCTGGCCTTTCTCGACGAGCATCCCGATGGGTTGGAGGCCCCGGTCGGTATGGGCGGCTCGCTGCTCTCGGGCGGCCAACGCCAACGGGTGGCGATCGCGCGGGCGCTGGCCCATCGGCCGGCACTCTTGATTCTCGATGAAGCGACCAGCGCCCTCGACCCAGAGACCGAAGCGGCCGTGTACCGCGCGGTCCAAGAGCGCGAGGACGGCATCACCGTGCTCGCGATCTCGCATCAGGACGCGCTACTCGAGATCGCCGACCACGTCTACGAGTTCGCGCCGAACCGCGAAGTGCGTGAGCGGCACGGGCCGGACCGCTAGTGGTCGGGGGACGCGCTAGCGCGCACTTGGCTTTTTTTGTGCGCTCGCAGCAGGGCGGCGGCGGCGCCGAGCGGGTCGTCCTGCACTTGGCGTCGGGCTTTGCCGAACAAGGCGATCGCGTCGACCTGGTGATGGCAAAACGCGCCGGGCACTTTCTCGACCAGATTCCCGCCGCAATTCGGGTCGTCGACCTCGCGGCGTCCCCGGCTCCGCTCGGGCTGCCGGCCCTGGTGCGCGCCCGGGCGCCGGGGTTTGTGCTCGGTGCCGCGCTGCGCCCTGGCGCCCCGCGTGTTCTGGGGGCGGTGGGCGCGCTCGCGCGGTACCTGCGCAACGAGCGGCCCGACGCGTTGGTCGCGGCGCTGAACTATCCAAACGCCGTGGCGCTTCTCGCCCGGCGTCTCGCGCGGGTGAACACGCCGATCGCCATCACCATCCACAACCATCTCACGCAAGCGGCGCAGCACGCGACGCGTTGGCGAGAGCGCTTGAGCCCGCGGCTGATTCGGGTCTTTGCACCCGAGGCCGACCGGGTGATCGCGGTGTCGCGCGGCGTCGCCGACGACGTTTGCATCCACACCGGGCTCGCCCCCGAGCGGGTCGAGAGCGTCTACAACCCGGTGGTGACCCGTGACCTGGGGAAGCTCGCTGCCGAGGAGGCGGATCACCCCTGGTTCGCGGGCGAGGTCCCGGTGGTCCTGGCCGCGGGCAAGCTCAAAAAACAAAAGGACTTCCCGACCTTGATCCGCGCGTTTGCCAAGCTGCGTCGCCGCCGCGCGGCGCGCCTGGTGATTCTTGGCGAAGGGCCCGAACGCGAGGCGCTCCAGTCGCTCGCCCACGCGCTCGGCGTGGCCGGCGACGTCGACCTGGCGGGCTTTCGCGAGAACCCGTACGCGTTCATGCGCCGGGCCAGCGTGTTCGTGCTGTCTTCGGCGTGGGAGGGCTTTGGCAACGTGCTGGTCGAAGCGATGGCTTGCGGGGCATCGGTGGTGAGCACCCGCTGTCCCAGCGGCCCTGACGAGATTCTCGACGGCGGCCGCTACGGCCGCCTGGTCGCGGTCGGGGATTCCGATGCCCTGTGCGTGGCGATCGACGCGACCATCGACGCCCCGCTCGACCGTTCTATCCTGCAGCGCCGGGCGCAGGATTTCTCCAGCGACGCGATTGTGCGTCGTTACGAAGCCCTGCTCTTTCCCGCGCGCCGGTCCGCGTAGCGGGGTGGTGTCGGGCGCAGGCTCGACGGGAGGAGGGTTCGAGTGGCGACGGTCGTGACGCTCGGCGGGGAGACGGCGAAGCGCGCCGACCCCGCCCATCCGATTCAGGAGACGATGCGCGCACGCTGGAGCCCCTACGGGTTCGCCGACCGCTCGCTGTCGCTGAGAGACCTTCACTGCCTGCTCGAAGCGGCGCGTTGGTCACCCTCCTCGTACAACGAACAGCCGTGGCGCTTTGTCGTTGCGCGGCGCGAAGAGGGCGAGCCCTTTGAGCGCCTGCTGAGCTGCTTGGTCGAGTTCAATCGGGGCTGGGCGCGGCACGCCTCGGCGCTCGCCCTGGGAATCGTCGCCCGCAACTTTGCCGGTCGCGACCGAGAGAATCCCGCCGCCGAGCACGACCTCGGCCTGGCAACCGCGCACCTGATGCTCGAGGGCGCCGCCCGTGGCATCGCGACCCACGCCATGATCGGGATCGAACCCGCGCGCGCCCGAGAAGCGTTCTCGATCCCGGCGGGCTTTGATCCGCTGACCGCCATCGCGTTGGGCTACGTCGGGGTTCCGACCGTGGCCGACGACTACCCCGAGAAGCTCCGCGAGCGCGACCGCGCGCCGCGCGAGCGCAAGGCGTTGGCGGAGTTCGTCCACGGCGCAGCGTGGGGCCGGCCCGCCCCGTGTCTCGAAGATTGAGCGGCGTGGCGCTCGTCCGTCCCGCCGGCTGCCGCCCCGGCTCGGCGGTTGCCCCGAGTGCCGGTTCCAAGCGGTCCCACCGTTTCAAACGGAGTTCCCTGTGAAATACGAAAATTTGCTGTTCGACGTGCGCGAAGGTGTCGCCCACGTCACGCTCAATCGCCCCGACGCCTACAACGCGATCGACCTCGCTACCTGCAACGACCTGATGGCGGCCGCGATTCGTTGCGACGAGGACCCGGAGATCCGCGCCGCCGTCCTCACCGGCGCCGGCTCGGTCTTCAGCGTCGGGGGAGACCTCCCGAGCTTTGTGCGCGCCGGAGACGAGTTTGCGGCGCTCACCAAGCAGATGACGGTGGGCCTTCACGCCGCGGTCTCGCGTTTTGCGCGGATGGACGCGCCGCTGATCGCCGCGGTGAACGGCGTCGCCGCCGGCGGCGGTCTGGGTCTGGTCTGCTGCGCGGACATCGCGATCGCGGCAGAGTCGGCGCGCTTCTCGAGCTCCTACACCAAGAACGCGCTCTCGCCCGACACGAGCACGACCTACTTTCTGCCGCGGCTCGTGGGCTGGCGCCGCGCCCAGGACCTGGTGCTGACGAATCGCGTGCTGTCCGCCGCGGAGGCCCTCGAATGGAGTCTGGTCACGCGCGTCGTTGCCGACGCCGACCTCGCGGCCGAAGCCGGTTCGCTGGCGGCCGAGCTCGCGCGGGGCGCCACCCGCGCCTACGGAGCGGCCAAGGGCCTGTTGCTCCGGAGCGCGGCGGAAACGCTCGAGACCCAAATGGAACTTGAAGCGCGTGAGATTGCAGCGATGGCGCGCACCGAAGACGTGCGCGAGGGTGTCGCTGCGTTCTTGGACAAACGCCCCCCCGTCTACAAGGGCCGCTGACGGCGGGAGCGTCGAATTAGCGCTGCTCCGCGCCGTCCGATGGGCCGATGTCTAGGGCGATGGGTGAGCGCGCGATGGCAGACGCTCTGCAGTGGATCGCCGACCAGGACGCCGCGATGTGTCAACGCGTCGCGGAATGGGCGGAGATCAACACGGGGACCTTCAACCTGGAAGGGATCCACCGCTTCGGGGAATCGGTTGCGGTGTTCGCCGCCCCGCTTTGCGAAAGCGTCGAGCGCATCGCATTGCCCCGCTTCGACTGGGTCGAGGAGGACGGGCTCCCGCGACCGGTCTCCCTGGCCGACGCTTGGGTCTACCGTCAGCGCCCCGCGGCGCCCAAACAGGTGCTGCTGGTCGTCCACCTCGACACCGTCTTTGGGGCGGACCACGACTTCCAAGCCGTCTCTCCAATCACCCGCGCGGACTCGGAGCTGCCCGGGCGCCGCGTGATGCGGGGCCCCGGCGTGAGCGATGCGAAAGGGGGGTTGGCGCTCCTGTGGGCAGCCCTCGAGGCGTTCGAGCGGGGCCGCGACGACGACGCCACCGGGTGGACGGTGCTGCTCAACACCGATGAAGAGATCGGCTCGCCGGGCTCGGCGCGGCTGCTGGCCGCCGAAGCGACCCGCGCCGACTTCGGGCTGGTTTTTGAGCCGTCGCTTCCCGATGGTGCCTTGGCCGGGGCGCGCAAGGGGTCCGGAAACTTCACCCTCGTGGTCCGCGGCCACAGCGCCCACGTCGGACGCGCTTTTCGCGACGGGCGCAGCGCCGTTCACGCCCTCGCCGAGTTGATCGCCGAGATCGCGGCGCTCGGTGCCGATCGGCCGGGGGTGATTGCCAACACCGGCTTTATTCGGGGCGGCGGCGCGGTGAACGTGGTCGCCGACTTTGCCCTGGCGCGCTGCAACCTGCGGGTCGAGACCTCCGAGCAACAGCAGGCGGTGGAGGAGCGGCTCGCGGACCTGTGCAAAGAGACCGAGTCGCGTCACGGCGTCGAAGTCGTGCTGCACGGCGCGTTCGCTTCCCCGCCGAAGCCCCTCGAGGCGGGGCATCGATCGATCCTCGAGGCGCTGCGGGTCTGCGGCGAGCCATTGGGCGTCCCGGTTACGTGGCGGGAGACCGGGGGTGTCTGCGACGGCAACAAGCTCGCCGCGGCGGGGCTGCCCAACGTCGACACGCTGGGGCCGGTCGGTGGCAACATTCACAGCGATCGGGAGTATCTAGACGTGGACTCGTTGGTGCCGCGGGCGCAACTCGTCGCGTCGCTGTTGCTCCGCTACGCCCGGGGTGAACTCGAGCTCCCGGCACGGGGAGGACGCCCATGAGTCGTGCACCGCTCGCCGCCGAGCAGCTTCGCGACGACGCCTCTCTGCGCGACGCGGTCGACACCGTGCTCGCCGCCGTCCGGCGTCACAGCGCGAGCCTCGACGCGATCCGTCCACCGGCAGCGGGGCGGAGCGCCGCGTACCGGGCCACGATCGAGACCTTTGGCGAGCGCCGCGGCGGAACCCTGTTCTACCCCTACTTGGGGAGCGGTCTCGGGAACGGCGCGCTCGTCGAGCTGGGGGACGGAAGCGTCAAGCTCGATTTGATCGGGGGGATCGGGGTCCACTACTTTGGGCACAACCACCCGGGCCTGACCAAAGCCGTCCTCGAATCGGCACTCGGCGATACCGTCATGCAGGGCAATTTGCAGCAGAACACAGATTCCGCGGCGCTCGTCGATTCGCTCCTCGCACTCGCGACGCAGGGCGGTGCGCCGCTCGCTCACGCTTTTCTCACGACGAGCGGCGCTACGGCCAATGAGAACGCCATGAAGATGGCGTTCTCCGAACGCCGTCCCGCCGACCGTCTGCTGGCGTTCTCGGGCTGTTTCGCGGGGCGAACGCTCGCGCTTGCTCACCTCACCGACAACCCCAACTACCGCGCCGGCCTCCCGGCCGCGCTCGCCGTCGACTATGTGCCGTTTTTCGAGGCCGACGCCGCGGCCGCGAGCGCCGAGCGCTGTCTCACGCGTCTGCGCGAGCATCTCGCCCGCCACCCCGGGCGCTACGCGGCGATGGTGCTCGAGCTCGTGCAGGGAGAAGGCGGCTACTACCCGGGCAGCCGCGAGTTCTTTGTCGCGGTGTGCAGGTTGCTGCGCGAGCACGGTGTCCACATCTGGTTCGACGAAATTCAGACCTTTGGGCGCACGACCCGGCCCTTTGCCTTTCAACACTTCGGCCTCGACGAATACGCGGAACTCGTCACGATCGGCAAGACCAGCCAGGTCTGCGCGACGCTCTTTTGCGACGCGCTGCGTCCGCCCCCTGGACTCGTGAGCCAGACCTTTACCGGGAGCAGCTCCGCGATCGCCGCGGCCCGCTTTGTGATCGACGCCTTCAAAGACGGGAGCCTGTTCGGTCCGTCGGGGCGGGTCGCACAGGTTGCGGAGCGCTTCGCGGCGGGCTTTGACGCAATCGCCGCCCGGCACCCCGGCTGGCTGCACGGGCCCTACGGGCTCGGGGCCATGATCGCCGCCACGCCCTTCGACGGCACGGCGACGACCACACGGGATCTCCTCCACGCGCTCTTTGAACGCGGGGTGATTGCGTTCTCCACCGGGGGGCGCACGGCGCGGGTGCGCTTTCTGCCGCCGGTTGCGGTGATTCGCGACGACCAGATCGACACGGCCCTCGCCCTCCTCGAGGAGAGCCTGGCCGCGGTGGCGCCGGCATGATGATCCTGCGACCCGTCGCGATGGACGACCTCGACGCCCTGCTCGAGCTCAGCAGCAAAACCGGCTTTGGGCTCACCACGCTGCCGACCGATCGCGAGCTCCTGGCGCGCCGCGTGCGCGGGTCGCTCGCCGCGTTTGAGCGCCGCGCGGAGGGTGCCGCCCGCGGCGACGCCTACCTCTTTGTGATGGAAGACGTCGCCCGCGGAGCCGTCGTGGGCACCACCGGCATCGTCTCCAAGGTCGGGGGATTCGACCCCTTCTACGCCTACCGGATCGAAACCTCCGTGCACGAGTCGAAGCGTCTCGACGTGCGGAAAGAAGTCAAAACCCTGCATTTGGTCGCCGAGCACGACGGGCCCTGCGAAATCGGCAGCCTGTTCCTCGCGCCCGAGGCGCGCCGCGGTGGCAACGGGCGGTTGCTCTCGGTCGCGCGCTTTGTCTTCATCTCCGAACGCCCCGATGATTTCGACCCGAACGTCATCGCCGAGATGCGCGGTGTCATCGACGACGCTGGGCACTCGGTGTTTTGGGAGGCAATCGGACAACACTTCTTCGACGTCGACTTTCCTACCGCCGACTACCTGAGCGTGGTGGACAAGCGCTTTATCGCCGATCTGATGCCGACCCACCCGATTTATCTCCCGCTGCTCCCCAAGGCGGCCCAGGCGGTGATCGGAAAGGTGCACCCCGACACAGAGCCCGCCCTGCGGATGCTCGAGCGGGAGGGGTTTCGCGACTGCGGGATGGTGGACATCTTCGAGGGCGGCCCCGTCATCGCCTGCCCCCGCGACGAGATCCGCGCGGTCCGCGAATGCGAGGCGCGGGTGGTGGCCGAGGTCGCGGACGAGGCGCCAGAGCACTTCGAAGGCCCCAGCTGGGTCGTGGCGCGTCCCGACCCGTTCCGGGCCTGCGCGGCGCCGCTGCGTTTCGTCGATGACGACGGCGTGGTGCTGGCGGCGCGCACGGCGCTGGCCCTGGGTGTGAAGGTCGGCGAGCGGGTGCGCTTTGTGGCGATGCGTCCGAGCGCCGGCCCCTGAGCGGATGAGTGCGCCGGAGGCCAGCGCCGCCTCCGCGGTGGCGCGCGAGTGGAACCTCGACGGCATCGTGGGCCCGACCCACAGCTACGCGGGGCTTTCGCCCGGAAACCTCGCCTCGGAGGCGCAGCGGGGATCCGCCTCGAACCCGCGCGCGGCAGCGCTTCAAGGCCTCGCCAAAATGAAGCGCCTCCACGAGCTCGGTGTGCCGCAGGCGTTTCTCCCCCCGCACCCGCGTCCGGCCCTGGCTTGGCTCGCGGCCTTGGGCTTCGGGGGAAACCCGGCGGAAGCGCTGGCCCGCGCCGCGCGCGAGGCACCCGCGCTGTTGGCGGCGGCCTACAGCGCCTCGAGCATGTGGACGGCCAACGCCGCAACGGTGACTCCCTCGGCCGACAGCGGAGACGGGCGCGTGCACTTCACCCCCGCAAACCTCGCGCGCGAAGCGCACCGCGAGATCGAGGTTTCGTACAACGCCGCCCTCTTGCGCGCCGTATTCCCCGCGGTCGAGCACTTTGCGCACCACCCACCGCTCCCCGCCGCCCTACCGGATGAGGGGGCGGCAAACCACCTGCGGATCGCACCGGAGTACGGGGCGCCCGGAATTCACATCTTTGTGTATGGCGCGCCGGAGGCCCGCGGGTCCGGCACACCCCGCCGCTATCCCGCTCGGCAAAGCGAAGCCGCGAGCCGCAGCATCGCGCGTCAGCACGGAATTGGCCCGGAGCGCGCTCTCTTCTGGCAGCAGCGCCCCGATGCGATCGACGCCGGTGTGTTCCACAACGACGTCATCGCGACGGCCGACCGGGAGCTCCTCTGGGGCCACCGCGATGGCTGGGTGGAGGGGGAGTCGAAGTTCGCGGCGGCAGCCCGCTGTTATCGATCCCTCGCGCGCGCCGAGCTCTACTGCCTCGAGACCGCGGGCTCGGACATCCCCCTCCAAACGGCGGTGGCCTCCTATCTTTTTAACTGTCAGCTCGTCGCGCTTCCCGATGGGCGGCGCGCCTGGGTGGGCCCGGAGGAATGCCGCGAGCGGCCGCAGGTCGCCGTGTGGCTCGAGCGTTTGGTCGAGAGCGAGGCGCCGATCGACGAGCTCCACTTTGTGGACCTTCGCCAGAGCATGCGCAACGGCGGGGGCCCCGCCTGTCTCCGGTTGCGCGTGGTGCTGACACCGGCGCAACAGGCAGCCGTCCACCCGGGGGTCGTGTTCTCCGAGCGTCGCTACCGAGCGCTCGTGGACTGCGTCGAGCGCCACTACCGGGACCGCGTCGTTCCCGAAGACCTCGCCGACCCGCACTGGGCAGAGGAGTGCCTCCGCGCGCAACACGCGGTGCTCGAGGTGCTCGAGCTCTCGCATCACGCCGAGCTCCGGGAGCTCTCCGCGCGCTGAGGACGCCGGAGCGTGCGCTCTGCTATGTCTGTCCCGCGGTGGACCAACGCGAGCTTGAGCGGCGTCTCTCCCATCTCGTGCGCTCGCACTACGGCGCGGGCGCCGAAGTACGAGGTCTCGAAGGCTTCTCGGGGAGCCACGGGGGCCTCACCTTTGGCTTCGAGGTCTGGACGGAGGGTCGGCGGGCCGACGCACTTGTGATCCGCCTCTCGCCGCAGGGTGTGCGCCGCAGCGGCAACACCGACGTGCTGCGGCAGGCGCCGCTGTTGCGCACGCTCAAACAACACGGGTTCCCCGTCCCGGCGGTTCGCTTTGCGGGCCAGGACGACGCGTGGTTCGACACGGCGTACGTCGTATTCGAGCGCTTGCCCGGACGCGCCTTCATCGTGTGGGACCCCGACCCGTCCTTTGACCTCCGCGACGACGCCGTCGCCCCGCTTTGGGAGCGCGCCGTTCAGGCCCTCGCGCGGGTCCACGCCTTTGACTGGAAGACCCACCTTCCCGACTGGGAGGCGCCGACCCCGATCGAGGCTGAGGTGGAGCGGTGGGATTCGGTCCTCGAGAAAGCGGCCGAGCCCGCGTGGATCGCGATGGGCGAGCGGGTGCGCGCCTTGCTGCTCGAGCAGGGGCCACCCGCCTCGCCGGTGGGTCTTCTCTACGGGGACTGCCAGCCCGGGAACATCCTCTACCTCGAAAGCGGAGAGATCTCGGGCCTGCTCGACTGGGAGCTCTCGGCGATCGGCGCCCAGGACTACGACCTGGGCTGGCTCCTGATGATCGGGGACCGCGAGAGCTTTCATCCGAGCTGGTGCCCGGTGAATCCGCTCCGCCCCGAGGAGTTGACCGCGATCTACGAGCAGACGGCGGGGCGGCGCTGTGCGGGGATCGATTGGTACCGAGCCCTCGCGGGCTACCGGATGGGCGTCGTGACCGGGCTCTTTACCCGCCTGCACCGGGAGGGGCGCCGGCGCGACCCCGCCTGGGAAAAGTTCGCGCTGGGCGTTCCCTCGCTCTTTGGCCGCGCCGAGGCGCTGTTGCGCGCGCGCTAGGCCTACGGGTCGGGGTTGGGTAGCCGCCCCGGGTTCACGATCCGAAGCTTGTCCTCGACGCTGCGCAACACGTGGGCGAAGACCTCGTCGTCGCCCAGGTCGAGGTCCCCGCTGCGAATCCGCTCCGCCAGCTCGCGGTTCAGCGTGTCGAGCTCTCCGCCGTGCCCGAGCAGCGCCTCGAGGGCACCCTGCTCGCGGCGATCGAGCGCGGGCCCCTCTTGCAGCTCCCGGCTCACGATGCCGAGCAGATGGATCGAAACCCGCGTGTGAAAGCGCGCCTCGCCCTCGAGGGTCGGCAGCAGCGTTTCGAGAAAGGCGCGCACCGTCTCGAGGGCGTTGCTCGCGCTCGGGCGATCTTGGGCCACGCCGCGTCACTCCAAG
>CAJIBI010000215.1_pt1 | contig 24144 bp, 18 predicted proteins | sample 9199321 | NCBI WGS metagenome assembly CAJIBI01 (sample SAMEA7708294, study PRJEB35096) | sediment metagenome | biome: marine neritic benthic zone biome [ENVO:01000025]; feature: sediment [ENVO:00002007]; material: shallow marine sediment [ENVO:03000034] sea grass bed [ENVO_01000059] ... | reverse complement strand
GCGGCCTGCCGGATCGAGCCGCTGTGCGGCGACGGGTCCCTCGACCCCGGCGAGCAGTGCGACGACGGCAACAACGCCAACGGCGACGGCTGCGATGCGGCCTGCCGGATCGAGCCGCTGTGCGGCGACGGGTCCCTCGACCCCGGCGAGCAGTGCGACGACGGCAACAACGCCAACGGCGACGGTTGCGATGCGGCCTGCCAGATCGAGCCCTTCTGCGGTGACGGGTCCCTCGACCCCGGCGAGCAGTGCGACGACGGCAACAACGCCAACGGCGACGGCTGCAATGCGGCCTGCCAGCTCGAGGTGGCTCCCGTCTGCGGCGACGGCACGCTGAATCCAGGCGAACAGTGCGACGACGGCAACAACACCGACGGTGACGGCTGCAGCGCCGACTGCGTGATCGAAGTCCTCGACCCGCCAACGCTCCTGTCCAATCCGGACTTCGACGACACCATGCAGCTCACCGGCTGGAGCGAGTTCCAGGGTCGTGCCCAGTGGGCGGCTTTTGACATCGACAGCATGGGATCGTCGGGGTCGGTGCGAATCCGCAACCGCGCTGAGCGGGCCGACGTGCCGGCTGGGATCAGTTCGCATTGCATGTCCGTCGTCGGCGGAACCAACTACACCTTCGGCAGCTGGGGTTATCAACCCCCCCCGATTCAGGCCGCCAGCGTCTTCGCGAGCGTCGTCTGGTTCTCCGACCCCAATTGTCAGAATGACGTGGCGGAAGACACGGTCAGCGCCGACATCGTCGACGGCAACTGGTCCCTCGCGGAGAGCAACGCCGACGCCCCTCTCGAGGCGCGTTCAGCCCTGCTCGAGGTCTACAGCACCAAGGGCTGGAACAACGACTCGACGCTCTTCACGTACGTCGACGCTGTTTCTTTTGTCCCGGAGCCGAATTCCGCACAGGTTGCCCTTGCGGCCCTCTTCTCCCTTAGCCTGATCCTTCGTGTTCGGCGTCGCTCGTAAACGAGGCGACGGCTCAGAATCGCTCGACCAGGACGTTGGCGATGCGCTCACCGGCGCGCCCATCCCAAAGCGGTGGACGGTCTCCCGGGGCCGGAGGTGAGTCGATGATCGCCCTAAAGCCACTCAGCACGGCTTTCCTTTCGGTACCCACGAGCCGATTGGTCCCACATTCCACCGTGATCGGACGCTCTGTGTTGTCTCGAAGGGTGAGGCAGGGTACCCCGAGGATGGTTGTCTCCTCCTGGACGCCACCCGAGTCGGTCATTACCAATCGCGCGTTCGACATGAGCTTCACGAAGTCGAGATAACCGACGGGTTCCGCAAGGTGGAGATTGGGACAATCCTCAAGACGCTTTGCGAAGCCGAACTTGTGGGCCATCGCCATCGTGCGGGGATGAATCGGGAAGACGAGCGGCAAGACCTCCTGCATGGCCTCGATCGCAGCAACCAGGTTCTCAAAAACGCCTTCATCGTCGACGTTGCTCGGGCGGTGGAGTGTTAACACCGCGTAGCTACCGGCCTCAACGGCGAGGCCTTCGAGCACCTGCGAAGCTTGTGCGCGGTCGCGGTTGCGCAACAAGGTATCGATCATCACGTTCCCGACGAAGTGGATCTTGTCCGCGGCCACCCCCTCGCGCCGCAGGTTGTCCACTCCACTGGGCTCCGTACAGAAAAGCAGCTCGCTAATCGCATCGGTCAGGACCCGGTTGATCTCCTCGGGCATGGTGCGATCGAAACTCCGCAGGCCCGCTTCGACATGTGCGAGAGCCACACCGAGTTTCACCGCTACCAGACCGCAAGCGATCGTACTATTGACATCACCCACGACGACGACGCAATCGGGTGCGTTCTCGACCAAAACCGGTTCGAAGGATCGCATGATCTGTGCGGTCTGCTGGGCGTGTGAGGCGCTGCCCACACCCAAATTGATCGAGGGTTCAGGAATGCCAAGCTCTTCGAAAAAGAGCTCGCTCATCGCGCGATCGTAGTGCTGGCCGGTGTGGACGAGGACCGGCTCGATCTCGGGGTGGAGCTTGTAAGCCTCCATGAGGGCCGCGACCTTCAAGAGGTTCGGGCGCGCGCCGACGATATTGAGCAGTTTCACGGTGCGTGCAGCCCTCTCTGTTTTTCGACGCCCCGAGAAGGGCGCCGGTCGGCAGCTTCTAGCGATAGCGCATGGCCACCGTGTAGAATGGGCTCGCAGTGCCCCGCAGGGGGTGGCGGCCGTCCCGGAGAAAATTTGCCGGGCCACCGAATTTCGGCCGCCACCTTGGCCCCTGTGTTGGGGTACCTATCTTCGAACGACCAGACAACTCTTCCCCGGGGGAACAGTTCGTGGTGCAATTCGACTCACTTCGCGAAAAGCTCGAGCGCAAAGACGCGACGATCGGTGTCATCGGCCTTGGCTACGTCGGGTTGCCGCTGTGCCACGCGCTCCACAATGGAGGGCTCCGCGTTCTCGGGTTCGACGTAGACCGCCTCAAACTCCAAGCGATCGAGCGGGGTGAGGCCTACCTCGAGCACTTTGGCGAGATGCGGACGCGCGATTTGCTCGAGAGCCCGCGCTTTGAGGCGACCGATGATTTCGCGCGGCTCGGAGAGCCCGACGTGGTCATCGTGTGTGTGCCGACACCGGTGGGAGTCCACCAGGAGCCGGACCTGTCCTACGTCGTCGGTGCGGCGCGGGAAGTGGGACGCACCCTGCGCCGCGGGCAGTTGGTGATTCTGGAGTCGACCACGTATCCGTCGACGACCCGCGGTGAGTTCTTGGAAGCGATTCTCGCGGCCCACGACTCCGAGCCCGCGCTTGTCCTGGGCCAGGACTTCTTTGTCGCGTATTCGCCCGAGCGGGAAGACCCGGGGCGCAGCTCGCACAACACCCGCACGATTCCGAAGCTGGTCGGCGGGCTCGACGAGCGTTCCGCCGAACTCGCCGAGCTCACCTATCGGCAAGGCGTCGAGAAAGTGATCCGGGTGTCGTCGGCGGAGGTCGCCGAGGCCGCGAAGGTCCTCGAGAACGTCTTCCGCGCCGTCAACATCGCCCTCGTCAACGAGATGAAGCAGATCCTCGATGCGATGGACATCGATGTCTGGGAAGTCGTGGAAGCCGCCTCCAGCAAGCCCTTCGGCTTCATGCCCTTCTACCCCGGCCCGGGGATCGGCGGGCACTGCATTTCGATCGACCCCTTCTACCTGGCGTGGAAGGCCAAAGAGGTCGGGCACCCGACGCGCTTCATCGAGCTGGCCGGCGCGGTCAACACCGCCATGCCCGATTTCGTCGTGCAGAAGACGCTTTTGGGTCTCAACGAGATGGGGAAGGCGCTGCGCGGGTCGCGCGTCCTCGTGCTTGGGCTCGCGTATAAGCCCAATGTCGACGACGTCCGCGAATCGCCCTCGTTTGAGATCATCCGCGCGCTCCAGTCGCTCGGAGCGACGGTCGAGTATCACGACCCGCACGTGCCGCGAACGCGAGCGGCGCGTCGCCACGACCTCCAGATGGAAAGCGTGGAGCTCGAGCCGGCCGTCCTGCGCGGGTTTGATGCGGTGATCGTGGCGACCGACCACGAGGCGGTCGATTACGAAGTCGTGGCGGAGCACGCCGCGCTGATCGTCGACACGCGCAACGTGATCGCGAGGCAGGGCTGGAGCCCGAAGGGGCGGCTCGTCAAGGCATAGCTCCGGCCGCGGACGCTGCCGCTCGCCTCAAGTCCCCACGGGGGCAGGGGCCGACCTCCGCGCAACTTGTTTGCCGCCCGCGGGTTGAATTCCCCGATGGAGCTGACGAACGACCCCCAGCAACGTCGGCGGCTGATGCGCCGGGCAGGTTGTGGCGCGCGCCCCGAAGCGACGCCCCCCTCCTCGTCTGCCGCTTGGGTTGAAGAGCAACTCGACCCGCCGGCGGGAGCCGACCCGAGCCTCGGCGCGCGCCTCGACGCATTCCCCGATCTGGATCTCGGCCTCGACGCCCTGACGCGAGCGCTGCCCTCCCGCGCCACGATAATGCGCTCGAAGCAGGCGCGCCGCGACATGCGCCGCCGCAGCCACCGCGTAGCGCTCGAGGTGTCGGCCGCGCGGCTCGTGCGGGCGACGCACAGTGCTTGGCCACTTCGCGAAGTGATGGTGGACTTCTGGTCGAACCACTTCAGCGTGGATCGCCGCAAGGGAATCGTCGGAGCGCTCCTCGCGCACTACGAGCAGGGCGTACTGCGAAACCACGCGCTGGGACGTTTTGAGACGCTGCTGCTCGAAACCGCCCGCAGCCCGGCGATGCTGCTCTATCTCGACAACTGGCGGTCGTTTGCCGCGCACCCGCTGTTTCCCCGCCGCGGCCTCAACGAGAACTACGCGCGCGAACTGCTCGAGCTCCACAGCGTCGGGCTCGGCGCCGGCTTCAGCCAGGACGACGTGGTCGCGACCGCGCGCGTCTTGACCGGCTGGAGCCTTTCCCGAGAAGCGCCCGCTGGCTTTCGCTTTCGCCCCGCCGTCCACGACGGGCGCCGCGCCGTCGTAATGGGGCAACGCATCCGCGGCGAGGGAGTGGAGCGTGGCGAGTTTCTTTTGCGCCACCTCGCCCGCCACCCGGCAACGGCTCGGCATCTCGCGACCAAGCTCGTGCGGCGCTTTGTCGACGACGCTCCGCCGGAACCCCTTGTGGAGCGGGCGGCCCGGCGTTTCCTCGAACACGACGGAGAGATCGCACCGGTCCTCGCGTTGATTTTCTCCTCCCCCGAATTTTGGGATCCCGCGCGACGCAAGTTCCAAACGCCCTGGCGTTGGTGGGTGACCGCGCTGCGCGAGAGTGGCGGGAACACCGACGGCGGGCTCGCCTCGCAGCGGCTTCTCGCGCGGCTCGGCGAGGCGCCCTTCCGGGCGCGCAGCCCCGCCGGGTATCCGGAGGCCGCGAAACGCTGGATCGACCCGGGCTCGATGCTCGAACGCATCAGCGCCGCCTTTGCCCTCGCTCGGGGAGCCGTGCGCGGCGCCTCGCTTGGCCCGCTCGACGCGCATCCCGACGACCGAGCGGTCACCCTGTGCGCTCCGGAGACGCTGTGGACCTGACGCGCCGCGAAACGCTTTTGGCGGCCGCATTCTTTCTCGCGGCCCCCCATCGGTCCTTCGCGGCGGCCCCCGTCAAGCGATCGCCGCGTGATGACAAGCTCCTGGTATCGATTCTATTGCGTGGCGGTGCAGACGGACTCCAGCTCGCACCCGCGATCGGCGAGCCCGGGTACCGCAAGTTGCGCGCGTCGCTTCATCCCGGCGACGGCCTCGCACTCGGGAGTGGCTTTGTCTTGCACCCCGCCCTGGAAGCGCTGGCGCCCGCGGTCGACGCAAAGCGTCTCGCGTTGATCCCAGCGGTGGGGCTCCCGGCGCCGACGCGTTCCCACTTCGAGGCGCAGGACCGCCTCGAATGGGGTCTCTCGGACGCCCGCAAAGGCGACACGGGTTGGCTCGGCCGCGCTCTCGCGGCGTCGGAGGCCCCGGTTGAGTCTCCGCTCGATGCCCTGGCGATCGCCCCCACTCTTCCGCTGGCGCTGCGCGGCTCATCGTCGCTCGCCCTCGAAGTTCCGGCCCAGCTCGGGCTGGCGTCGGTGAGCCGCGCGGCCCTAGGCGAAATCGAGGTCGGGTTTCGCCGAGGCGGGGACGAGGCGAGTCGGGCCGGCCTCGAGGCGCTGGAGCTCTGGGATTTGCTCCGGCCCGCGCTGCGCGATGGCGACCCCGGCCGCGGCTTTGCCACGCGCGCCCGCGGGCGCGTGCGGCTGTCGCTCACCGCGTCGGTGGAGCAGGCGATCGCGCTGGACGAGGGCGGGTTTGCGGTCTCCCACTTGTGGCTCGAGAGCGACGGTTGGGACACCCATCGCGGACAGGGGCCCGCCGCCGAGTGGGCGATCGCGGACCTGGGCGCGGCGCTCGCGCTCCTGTGGACGCACTACGGGTCAACGCGCGATCTCCAGGTCGTGGTGAGCTCCGAGTTCGGGCGCGCGCTTCGTCCGAACGGCAGTGGTGGCACCGACCACGGGACGGGGAGCGCAGCGCTCGTGTTGGGAAGCCGTGTGCGAGGCGGCGTCGCGGGCCCGTGGCCTGGCCTATCGGAATCGGCGCTGTTCGAGGGGCGCGACGTCGCGCCCGCCCTCGACATCCGTCAGGTGTACGCAGAGGTGCTGGAGGCCCACCCGGGGCAGCCGCTCGACCCCGCAGTCTTTCCGGGTCTCGAACGCGTTTCGCTCGGCCTCTTTGAGACGCCCTCTTTCTAGTCGGACACGCCCGCAGGGTTGAGCCCGGCGCACCGCCGCGTCGGCGCTCGCTGTTGCGCCCGGTCGATCCACGGCATCATCCCGGGCCGGGCCCGGGGCCGGCCTTGTGGAGCGGCGGGGGAGGGGCGATGGATCTCGAGCGCGTGACAGACCAGCTCTGGGAGGCAAGGCGCCGTGGCAAGGCGCCGCCGGCGACACTCTCGAAGCAGCTCAGCATCGAAGACGGACAGCGGGTGCAGCTCGCCCTCCTCGACCGGGAGCTCGCCGAGGGCGAGCGCCAGCTGGGGTGGAAACTCGCGGGGACCTCGCCGGTGACTCGGGAACGGTTGCAGATCGAGCGGCCGCTGTGCGCCTACCTGCTGGAGGGCGGCCGCCACGAAAACGGCGCGCAGGTCGAGATTCCAGACGGAACCTGTCTCTTCGAATGCGAGCTGCTCGTCACCCTGAGCGAACGGTTGGCGGGCCCCGGAGTGACCCGGGCCGATGTCGTCGCGGCAGTCGAGCGTCTGGAGGCCTCGTTCGAGCTCGCGCACATGCGAGTGAACGTCGCGAACGATATTGGGCTTGCTGTCGCCGACGGTGTGGCCGCCTGGGGCGTCGTGGTAGGGCAAGCGGCGCGGCGGAAGGACCTCGACCCGGGCGCAATCCGGGTCGTCGCGAAGAAGAACGGCGAGCCGGTCTTCGACGTCCTGTCGCGCGAAGCGGTCGACGACCAGTTTGATTCGATCGCGCTCTTGGCCAACGAGCTTGGCCCGCTCGGGCGCAGTATCGAGCCCGGCCACAGCGTCCTGACCGGTTCCTTTGGCAACCCGGTCCCGCTTGCCCGCGGCGATCGCTGGGAGGCCGAGCTCTCCTCCGTCGGATCGGTGTCCGTCCAGATTCGCTGACCCGGGGAGCGCCCCGCCCGAAGCGGTAGTATCGCGGGCTGTGCGAACCACACCCCCGGCGAGCGGCGGAACGGTGCGACCTGGCCGGGGCGGTGCGGCGTCGCTGTTGGCGCATTTCCGCGACCGCGACCACACACGCGCCGGGTTGATCGGCTCGATCTTCGTGCTGGCGCTGCCGTCGATCCTGACCGGAATTTTTGGCCACGGCCTGTTCCAGATCGTCGAACTGCGTCTACTCGGCGAGCTCGGCCCGAGCGCCGTCGCCGCCGCGGGGTCCGCCAACCAAATCCTGCGCCAAATCTTCTTCCTCCCCACCTTTGGCATGTCGATCGCGGTGCAGATGTGGATCGCGTTGCGGGTGGGCGGGGGCCAACTGGAGGATGCCGAACGCGCCGGCGGGCAGGCGTTTGTGATCGGGGCCGCGCTCGCCCTCGCAGCGGCGGTCGCCGGTCTTTTTGCCGGCCCTTTGGTCGCGTTCGTGGCCCAGGACCCCACCGTGATCGCGCTCGGTACGGTCTACGTTCGCATTACTTTTTTGACGCTCTCCGCCGTGATCGCGACCCAGCTCTTCACCTCGGTGCTGATGGGGGCCGGCGAATCGACCACGCCCCTGCTGATCACGCTGGGTGCGACGCCGCTCTCGATTGCCGCGCAGTGGATCTTCACCTTCGGCGGCTTTGGGATTGCTCCCATGGGGATTGCCGGGATCGCCCTCGGCGCCGCGGTGGGGGGCCTCTTCGGGACGGCGGTCTCGCTGTGGGTGATCTTCACGGGTCGCTGTCGCGTCCATATCCGCGCCCGCCACCTGGTCCCCAATGCCGCTGTTCTCCGCGAGCTCCTCGCGTTCGGCTGGCAACCCACCGCGCATTTCCTCGCGCGTTCGTTGATCATCATGGCGTTTATGTGGCTCGCTGGACGTCTTGGCGGGCCGGTCCAAGCGGCATACACGATCGGTCTCCGCCTCGAGATCTTGGTCGCCATGGCGGCGTTCCCCATCGCCAGTGCTTGCGCGACGCTCGTCGGCCAGAACCTCGGGGCGCAAAATACGCCCCGCGCGTGGCGCGCAATCGCGGTGAGCATGCTGGTCGTGACCGGGATCACCGGGCCCGCGGCCCTTACGTTGCACTTCGGCCGGGTCGCGATCGCCGGCTGGTTCACCGACGATCCACACGTCGCGGCGATGGCCGCCGAGTACCTCTTCTACGTATCGTTTCTCCTGGTGTTCTACGGGCTGTATTTCGTGGCGCTCCGGACGCTGCAAGCGGCCGGCGACATGATCACCCCGATGTTGATCTCGGTCGTGCTGGCGGTCTCGGTCGGGGCGCCACTGGGCTTTTGGCTGTCGAGCACGGAACTCGGCGCCACTGGAATGTGGATCGCCAACCTGGTCTACGGCGTGCTCAACTCGATGGCGATGGTGGGGTGGCTCCTCACCGGCCGGTGGACCCGCGCGCGTCGCCCGACCGCCACCGCCTAGGGAGCCGCTCAGCTCCACTCGAAGAGCTTGCCGCTCCAGGTCCGCGAGGCGAGCTCGATCTCGCCCTCGGTCGCGACGGTGCGTCCGTCGGAGAGGTGGTTGACTCCCAGGGTTCGCCATTTGTTGGCGCCAACGCTGTGAAAGCTCCCGTGCGCGGTGCCGGTGATCACGTCGCCGTGTGGGAGATAGGAAGCGCCGCACCAGTCGTAGGTCCCCTGCGGCGCTCCGGCGGGTTCAAACGTAGCGGTGCCCAACACGGTGCCCTCGATCCCCGCCCCGCTGAGCGGGCCCTCGCAGTTGGCCTGGATCACCATCCCGTCGCCCTCTCCAGGGACAAAGGTCATGCTGCTAATCTTGAGCGAGAAATCCCCGATTTCTTTTCCGGTCGCCATAGCGAGCTCCTCCTGTTGCGCATAGTGTGCGCTCATCCTCCCGTCGAGCGCACCTTTCTTTTTCTCGTCGCGTTCGGGATTGATCCCGCGCGGGGTCGCGTTTAGGCTGGTCCAAACGGTTTGCGGGAGGAGAGCCTCATGCCGCTCAGCGGTGTCAACCACATCTATGTTCGACCCAGGAAGATCGCAGCCTTCGAGAAAGAGATCCTCGACCTGGCGCGCCGGGCGGCGGAGGCGCACGACCGCTTCCGCTGGACGGCACACCAGTCGCTTTGGGGCCGACCCAACCACTACGCATTCGTGTATCAGGCGGAGACCTTCGCGGACGCCGAGGCCCTCGGGACCATCCCGGAGCTTTGGCACCGGGTCTACCGCGGCGAAATGAACAAACGCTTTCGACGCGCCAACGGGTGCATCGAGGGCATCGAACACATCCTCCTAAACGACCGCCCCGACCTGAGCTTCCCGCCGCACGCGATCGATCCCTCGTCCTACCCCTACTACGCGGTCACCCAGGTACGAGCCCGACCGGGCCAGGCGGAGGCGTGCGAAGAGCTGATTCGCAAGCTCGCGGAGGCGATTCCCAAGGCGGAAGAAGCGACCCACCTGCTCACCTATCAGAACTACTTTGGCAACCTCGCCGAGTACTGGGTGGCGCGCCCGCTGACCGAACTGGGAGAGCTCGACAGCCAGCTGATGGGGTCGCTGCTCTTGGAAAAGGCCTTCGGGCCCGCAGAGGGCGGCTTGCTGTGGCGGGCGGGAACCGAGGCCGTGGAGTTCGCCCACCGAGAGCTCCTCGTCTACCGGCCGGAGCTCTCTTACACGGTGTAGACCACCCAGGGACACGTCGTCCTCAAAACCCGACGCCGCCGCGAACCGGACCGGCTCAGCCCGCCGTCGGCGGAGCCTCGAGCGGAGTGCGGATCGGAGCGGGCGCGCGGCGGGGCGTAGCCCCGCGGACTGCGCTCGGAAACCGGTCGCGGAAAGCGTCGGCCACGAGCCGCGCGGCGCGGTCCAACCCGAGGGTCTCGGTGTTGACGACCAGGTCGTAGAGCGTCGGGTCGTCCGGGTCGACGTGGAAGTGGTAGGCGATGAAGTCGCGACGCTCGCGCTCCTCTTGCTGCAGGCGTTCCTCCGCGGCCTCCGCGTCGAGCTTCAACGCATCGCACCGGCGCTTGCGACGATACGCCCGCGAGGCGACCACGAGCACCCGGAGGGTGTGAGCGGGCGGGAGCACGTAGGCGCTTCCTCGTCCCAAAATTACGGCAAGGCCTCGCTCTCGAAACGTGCCCAGCGCGCGGAGCAAGCCGTGGTGGTATTCGCTCTCGGTAAAGGCGCGCGTGTGGACCCCGTCGGTCACCCAACGCTCGATCGCGAGGCGCACGTGCTCGTCGAGATCGGCGACGAGATCGCGCTGGACGCCGATCTCGCGGGCGATGTGGTCCACCAGCTCGATCCCGAAAAAGCCAAACCCGAGTTGGTCCGCGATACGGCGTCCCAGGTCGGCTCCGCCAGAGCCCGGCAGCCGTGAGAGCGCGATGCAGGCCGGTGGCTGCTCTACTCCCGGGCGGCGGGTCGCGAGTTCCCAGCGTTTGACCTGGTGGCTGACAAGCATGTCCAGCGTGCGAGGCGTAGCGTTCCTCATGCGGGCGGCCCTCCGATCGCGCTCTGAGCGCACCCCAACGATGGCGCAGCCGGCGATGAACCGCGAATACCTCGCCTTTGCTGCTTGGGGGCGGTGCGACCACGGGTCCGGCCTAGCACCCGCCCTCGGTGTCGTCGCGCCACTGCTCCAAGAGGGCCTCCGCTTCGCAGACGAGCTCCTCCGCGAGCTCTGCCACCGCGCCAGCGGCATCCGCATGGCTGCGGATGCGCTTTGCGGTCTCGACCAACGCGACCAGCTGCTTGCCGACCTCGCCGCTGGCGCGGCGCTCCGCAGGCGCATCCTGCCGGGCGCGCCCCAGGACATCCCGCACCGCCGCTTGCACCTCCGGCGGTGCGCACGGCTTGGTGAGGTAGGCGTGGACGTGCCCACGGTTGATGGCGTCGAGGGTGGCCTCGAGGTCGGTGTACCCGGTGAGCAAAACCCGACCCGTCGCCGGCGCACTGTCCGCGACCCGACTGAGCAGCTCGATACCAGACATCCCGGGCATGCGCTGATCGGACACGACAAGGTCAAAGGGAGCCTCCTGGAACCGCACCCAACCCTCGTCCGCCGAGGCGGCGGTTTCGACATCGCCGATCCCGCGCAGGGTACGCACGAGGAGCTCCACGCCCCGCATCTCGTCATCCACCACGAGAATTCTTGCTTTGCTCATAGCCCTTTGTCTCCGCTGCCGGTCTCGCCGAATGGCGCGATCGGCAGCTCCACTTCGAAGCGCGTTCCCACGCCCACCTCGCTCGTCACCTCGATGCGGCCACTGTGGCGCTCCACGATTCCGTACGCGATCGCGAGGCCGAGACCCGTCCCGTGCCCGACCTCCTTGGTCGTAAAGAAGGGTTCAAAAATGTGTTCCAGGGTCTCCGGGTCGATGCCGGGCCCGTTGTCTTCGATGCTTACCTTGAGAACACCGGGTGCGCTCTGCTCGGTACGGATCACGATCTCGCCCCGCTCGCCTACCGCATCCGCCGCGTTCGTCAGCAGATTGAGGAGCACCTGGCTGAGCTGGCCGGGGTTGGCTTCGAGGGTCGGCAGCCGCTGGTACACCTTGCGGACCTCGACGTTGGTCAGGCGACTCTGCAGGACGTTGAGCGCCGAGTCGGCGATCGCGTTGAGATCAGTCGTGTGCACGGCGCGGTCATCGGCCCGCGAGAAGGTCCGAAGGTCCTTGATGATCGTCGTCGTCCGGTCGACGCCCTCCTCGCAGGAGAGCAGCGCTTGCTCGAGATCGCCGATCACGTGATCGAGCTCCAGCTCTTCGCGGATCTCCCCCAAGCGCGCCGCGATCGCCGGCGTGCCGCGGGCTGCTTCCTCATAGCGCTCGATCGACTGGGTGAGGGCGCCCGAATACTGGCGAAGGAAGTAGATGTTGCCCTGAACGAAGTTGATCGGGTTGTTGATCTCGTGAGCGATGCCGGCGACGAGCTGACCGAGGGACGCCATCTTCTCGCGGTTGACCAGCTGCACCTGGGTGTCTCGGAGCTCGTCTAGGGTGCGCGCCAGCTCCGAGGTGCGCTCCGTCACCTTCGTCTCAAGCTCTCGGTTGAGTTCTCGGAGCTGCTCCCAACCGAGCGCGTTCTCGATGGCCACAGCGCCCTGGTTGGCGAGGGTTTGGAGAAGCTGGCGGTCCTCCCCGCTGTAGTAGGCGCCGGAGAGCGGTCGTCCCAGCACCAGCAACGCCACCAGACGGTCTTCAGCGCGGAACGGGATCGCGAGCTCTCCGTCTCCGCACTCGAAGGGCGCGGCGTGCCGTTCGGCCTCGCGGATCGGCAGCAACCCGGTGGGTTCGTGTTCGAGGCCCTGTGCCTCCCGGGTCCGGATTTCGAGCGCGATGCTCGCCGGGTGCAGCGCCTCCTCGACCACACCGCAGATCTCGCTCGAGATGACGTTCAGGTCGGCGGCGCGGGCGAGCCGGGCGCTCACCGTCTCGACGAGCCGGCGGAAATCGTAGGCCTGCCGAAAAAAGACCCGGTCCACCATCGATTGCACGCGATCGCGCAGCGGCAGCAGGACTGCGACGGAGACCAACCCGAGCACGACGACCGTGCCCTGGATCCCGGCGACCTGGTCCCGAAACAGCGATTCGGAGACGCCGAGTGCCGCCGCGTATCCAAACGCGACGATCGCCGTCAGGATCATGTAGGCGAGCGAGCGCCGCAGCAGAGTGTCCACGTCGAGCAGATCGTGACGGAGGACGGCGTAGCCGATCGAGAGCGGCAAGAAGGCGCCGGTCCACCCCATCAGGTTCTCGGAGGAACCCCCACCCGTGGTGGCGGAGCCCATCATAATCGCGATCGGCGGCAGGAGCGCCGCCGAGGCACCGAGGGCCAGGAGTTTCACGCGTTGCCGTGCTTGGAAATTGGTCGAGCGCCGGTACACCCAGAGCTGCGACCCCAACAGCGCGGCAGCCGCGACACCAAACGCGTTCACCGCAATACGGTGGTTCAACACATAAGCGGGCGCGTGCATCAGCCCGGTCTGTGTGATCGCCGCGAAAAAGCCCGCCAACGCGTAGATCGCGGGGATCATCCACGGAGCCCGCTGGAGCATGCGGGCCGGCTGCGGAAACACCAGCGCCAGGTGGAGCCCCCCAGCGAACAACAGCGATTCAAACAAGCCGTGTACGCGGAACAGCCGATAGGGTCCGTAGAGGTCGGTGGCGGTGAGCGCGTACATCCCGATGATAAAAAGGCCCAACGCGGTGCCCACCGCGACGCGGTCTTTGCCGCGCAGAAAACGGATCCCGATCGCTACGCCGCAAAAGGCGAGCCCCGTGAACAGGTACGCCCCAAACAGCAGCAAGAGGTCCACGTTGTCAAAACGGCGGGTCTCGATCACGCGCTCGATCACACGGTCGCCGCGCCTGAGCTCGTAGCGGATCGGGGTGCCGATCGGGACGCTCTCCACGTGGGCGTGCACCTCCGCCACGTCGCGCAGAACCCGACCGTCGATCCCAACCACTTCGAACTGATAAATCTCGCCGCCCTCGGTAGCGGGCCAACGTTGCAGCCCCGCCGAGGCGACGACGCGATTTTGCAGCACTAGAAAGCCCGGGAAGGCCTTGCCGACCCAGGTGGTCGCTTCCACCAGCCCGATCGAACCCGTGGCGAGCACGATGACCACACCGGCCGCCAACACCCAGTCGCGCCCCAGCTTCATCGGGGCCGCCCCCAGCGCTCCACCGCGTCTTTGATGTTGCGAAGGTCGAAAAACACGGCGCGGGTCGTCTGATCGCGGAAGTAGCCGCGCATCGTGTCGCGGTGGCGCAGCGTCGCCGCGGAAGGAGGCGCGGTCTCGACTGGGGAGGACACGCAGCCGATCGCTGCGAGCGAGGCGATGAGCCCGTCGGGCATGAAGGCGATCGCGTGCGTGACCCCGTTCGCCAGGAGCCCGCGGTGAATCAGCTGGATCATCCCGAGGAGCGGCCCGCGGCCGCCCCCGCGGCCCGCGTCGGAGATCGCGAGTCGTCCCACCTCCCCCACCCGGTCACTGTCGGCGGGCAGGTCCGACACCTCGAAGAACTGCTCGGTCTGGAACCCCATCGCGGACGGCAACACAAAGCGCGCGGACCCGACCATGGCGCCCCGCGTGTCGCGGGCGACCACCTGTACGCCGCGCTCATCGTAGGCGTCGCGGAGCATCGGATCCGGTGAGTCCTGTGCCTCGATGTATCCGTGGCGCAGGAAGACGTCGTAGCGGAATCGGTACGCGTCGAGCTGCTCACTGAGGTCGGTGGCATAGCGAATTCGGAAGCCGTCAAAGGTGATCTCCTTCGGGGACGGGAGACTCACCGGCCTGAGAATGCGATCCGGCTGGAGCTCTCGCTGCGACGAGGCTTGCGGGCGCACAGCAGCGTCGCCGGCCTTGGCGCGAAACAGCAGCTGCGCCGGGAGCAGGACCAGGTCCGCGCCGAGGGCGCAAAGGATGGCGACGGCGGTGAGGATCCCGAAGTCGGAGACGACCCGGAAACCCGAAAGACCGAGCACGGCGAAACCGACGACCACAACGACCCCGGTCACCAATACCGGTCGACCCGTCGAGAGCAGCGTCTCTTCGACCGCCCGGATGCGCCCTTCCCTCGGCTCTTTCTTGCGCGCGGTGTGGAGCAGATGGACGGTGCTGTCGACCGCAAGACCGAGCGTCGTCACTGCGATCACCGAGGTCACATCGCGGAGCGTGACGCCCCCGATCACCATCGCCGCAAAGCTCAGCACCACCGGGAGGCCGTTGGGAAGACCGAGCAGCGCCGCCTCCCGCCAGCTGCGAAACGCGACCCCGACACCGACCAAAATCAGCAAGAGGGCACCGGCGAGGCTCCGGATCTGTTCGATCGCCAGAGCGTCGGCGGCTTTCGAGAGCAGAATCTCGGTGCTGAGGACGGAGGACGCGTCGCTCTCGTCCGGGAAATAGCGCTCGGCGAGCGCGGCGATCCGGGCGCGGAGCGCTGCGCTTTCTCGGCTCGAGAGAACGGTGGCGTGGAGCACGATGCGGACCTCGGCCCGGTGGGGGTCGATCAGGTCGTCAAACTCGTCGGCGTCTCCGGAGGACTCGTAGAGCAGCAAGAACTGTGCGACGGCGGCGGCGCTATCCGGGATCCGTTCCTCTTCGGGGTCGTCCGCGTGGAACGCCCGGTTCATCAATGCCACGTAGTCGGCGATCGAAAGGGTCTTGTCGATGGCCTCGAAACGCTCGACCTCGGCTTGGAACGCGAGCATCCGTCGCAGGCGGTCGGGATCGATAAAGCCCTCGGCTTCGGTCGTGAGGTAGACGTTCTCGACGACGTCGCCCGAGAGATGCTCGCGGTAGAAGGCGGCGGACCGGCGAAAACGCGAATCCTCCGCGAACGCGCCCGGCCCGCTCGAATCCACAACGAGCTGTGTCGCAATCGCGCCCGCCGCCAACAGGAGCAGCAGCGAGACAAAGACCACACTCCGCGCGTGCCCCGCCGCGAAGCGGAACATCGCCGACAGCGCGCGGCCGACGCGCGGCGCATCGACCAGAATGCCACGGACGGGCGCCGGCCGAACCAGACAGAGCGCCGCGGGCGTGACAAAGCACGTCACCACCAGGAGCGCCAGGATCCCAACGCACAGGTCGATGCCAAACCCGCGCACCAGGGGAACCCGCGACCCGGCGACAAAACAAAAGCCCGCAAAGGTGGTGAAACCGGCGAGCGCGATGGGCCGACGGACGTCCTGCAGCGCGCGCCGCGCAATCTCGGGTCGCGACCCACCCACCCGGACCGCGCGCCCGTAGCTCGCCATCAGGTGCATCAAGTAGGCCGTCGCGATCGCAAACAAAATGGTGGGCGCGGTATTGGAGAGCGCCGTGATCGGCATCCCCAACCAACCCATCGCCCCGAGTGTCCAGGCGACCGCGAGCAGCGCATTGGAGAGAAGAATCCCGGCCAGCCGGATCGAGCCGACCGCCGCAATCACGAGCAGCGTCATGGCGAGCAGGGTGACCGGGAGAAAACGCTCGAGATCGCCCTGCATCGTGCGGGCAATCTCGGTCTTCATATACGGATGCCCGGCGAGATGGAAGGGTTCCCCGTTGCGCTCGGCTTCGACCGCGGCCTGAATCGCGCCCACCAGCTCGCCTCGGTCGCGACCGGTCTGCTCCGGGTCCTCGAGACGAATCTGCAACGCCGCTGTGCGTCGATCCCGAGACACGAGCAGTCCCGTCCAGATGCGATTTTGCGCGACGCGCGCCCGAATCTGCGCGAGCTCTGCGGCTCCCAACGCGGCGGCGTCATCGGGCACCAGACGCTCGACCTCCAGGCTGTCGCGCCGGCCCACGATATCGTCGGTGGTGACCAATGCGTCGAGCTCGGCGATCTCCGGAAACGCGCGGAGCCTCGCCACGATTCGCTGTTGTTGCACGAGCGCTTCGGCACTCAGCGCGTCGCGGTAGGGCAGCGCGACCGAGATCACCTCGTCGCTTCCAAAGACATCCTTTTTTGCCTCAAAGGCGCGCTGGTCCGCGTCCCCCTCGACCATCATCGACTCGATGTTTGAATCGACGCCCAGCCGCAACACGCCGACGGCCAACGCTACGCTGAGCAGGAACGCGATGACCAGCGCGGCACGCGGGTGTCGGATCGGCGCGTCGAGCAGCGTGGCTCCGGTCACGCGTGCCTCGACGGCAGCGGGTGCTCCCAGCTTGGCCGAACCTCGAAGCGACGGACAAAGAGCTCGTGGAGGAGCTGCGTCCCCAGGACCAGCACCAAGAGCCACTCGAGTCGCATGCGTCGCAGGTGCCCCTCGCGCGCGCCACGGAGCTGCTGCCGGATCCGGCCGACGACTGCGGGATCGAAGATCCCCGCGTCGCGCAAATGGCTCTCGGCGAGCATCGCTTCGACGTACTCCGGCGGCGATTCGCCAAAGAACCAGCGCTTGATCGGAGTGTAGAAGGGGCGCTTACGGCGCGTTCGGATGCGCTCCGGCAGACGGCCGCGCATCGCCTCTCGCAACAACGCCTTCTCCAGAAACCCCTTCATCTTGAATCCGGGCGGAAGCGGCGCCAAAAACTCGACGATTTCGTGGTCCAGAAGCGGCACGCGCGCCTCCACCCCGCTGGCCATGGAGGAGCGATCGGCAATCGCCAAGATCCACGCCGGAAGGCGGGTTTCCAGCTCGAGGGCCAGGCCGGCGTCGAGGGGATGGAGATCACCCAGGTCGACCGCGAAGAGCCGACCAAAATCGGGTGGGGCGCGATCGATGGGACGCACCGCGTGGCCGTCGCCCGACAAGAGCTGCTCGCGTTCGAGCCCCAGCGTCGCCCACACCTCGTACCAGGGTGGATAGGTTCCCGCGAACTCCGCTTCGATCTCGCCCGCCGCGCGACCCTGGACCGCGAGCAAATGATCGACGAGGCCCTCGGGCGAGCCGAGCCACCCGTACACCTTCCGGTAGAACATGGGACGCAACGCGCGGAGCCCGGGTCGATCGAGCATGCGACGCATCTTTGCCACGCGAAAACAGTCGTAGCCACCGAGCAACTCGTCGGCGCCCTCGCCGGTGAGCACGGCGGGAAAACCGTGCTGCGCCGCGGCGCGCGACAGCAAGGTGAGCGGGAGCGCCAACGGGAATTGCAGGGGGAGCTCCATGTGCCAGAGGACTTCGGGGTAGTGGGCAGCGGTTTCGGGGCCGCACACCACCGCGTGGTTTACGGCGCCCAGTTGGCTCGCCATGCAGGATGCGAATTCTCGCTCGTCGTGTTCGGGGGAGCGGAATCCGATCGAGAAGGTGGTGGGCGCTTCGCCGCGAATCTCTGCCACCAGGGCCGAAATCGCCGACGAGTCGATCCCCCCCGACAGATAGGTCGCGACCGGCACATCGGCCTGGAGATGCGTCTCGACCTTGGCCCGGAGCAGATCCGCGAATTCATGCGCGGCGTCCCGGAGCCCGACCTTGCGGTGCTCGCCCCGCGGGACGAACGGCGGGTGCCAATAGCGCCTCGGCGCCTCCGGGCTTTGGCCCGCCTGCGCTTTCATCAGATGGGCCGGGCGGAGCTCGTAGATCCCCTCGAACATCGTGCGGGGCGGGCAGGGATACGAGAACGAGAACAGGTCGTCGATCGAGCCGGTGTCGAGCCGCGCATCGACGACGCCCGAGGCCAGGATCGCCTTGATCTCGGAACCGAATACCAAATAGTCGGGCGTCTGCGCCCAGAAAAGCGGCTTGATTCCCAAGCGGTCGCGCGCCAAGAGCAGGGTGCGGCGTCGCGCGTCCCAGAGTGCGAACGCAAACATCCCGTTCAGCTGATCGACGAGTGCCGCGCCCGCCTCCTCGTATAGATGGGGAAGCAGCGCCGCGTCTCCGGTGCCTCGGATCGTGTGGTCGCGATCCAGCAGCCGTCCACGGAGCACCGGAAAATCATAAAGCTCGCCGTTGAACACGGCGCTGATGGAGCCCTTGCTGGCTTCGACCGGCTGGTGGCCGTTCTCGGGGTCGACGATGGCCAAGCGCACCACCGAGAGCTGGACGTCGTCGCTCAAGAGCTCGCCGCGACCGTCGGGGCCGCGGTGCTCGATCGCCGCCGTCATTCTGCGGATCACATGCGGCTCGGGAAGCCGTCTCTTACCCAACCGCAATATTCCAGCGAATCCGCACACAGGGAAACCCTCACGCAACCGATCAGAGAGCCAATCGACCGTACAGGTATGCGGTTGAAGGCCCACGACGTGGAGGGGCGAAGCTTTCTGCGCGGCTGCGGGCGGGGTGCGCGCGACCTGCTCCTTGGCTGCGGGCGTACTGCGCCCGCCCACAAGTCCGGGCCGCGGTGGCCCGAAAAGACGCGCAAGCGGGTGAATACCGCTTCCTGGCGACCGTCTCTCGGGCCCTCAACAACGGGTGGCCGTGATGTTCTCGCACCTGGACAACGCTTTGCTCAGACATTCCGCTCTCGCGGTGTCGTTCGCATGTTCGATGGTCTGTTGGTCCCCCGCTCCGATCCTCGCGGACGGCGCTCCCGATGGAAGGGACATCATGGAGCGAGTCGACGCGCGCCCCCGCGGAACCGACCAGCTACTGTCCGCCACCTGGCGCTTGATCCCGAAATCGGGCCGCGAGCGCGTTCGCGAAACCCGTAGCTTTTGGCTCGATCTCCGCGGCCGCGATGATTCGCTGCGGAGCAAACGCCTGATCGTCTTCGACACACCGACCCCGCTCGAGGACACCTCTTTTTTGGTCTGGAGCGACGGGCGGGTCGAAACCGACGACCGGCGTTGGGTGTATCTCCCGGCTCTGCGGAAGATCCGGCGCATCGCGGGCCGCGACCGCGGGAAGGCGTTTGCCGGTACCGATTTCAACTACGAGGATCTGAGCGATCTTCACGTCGACGAGGAGGCCCACGCCCTCCTCGGCCGCAGCGAGGATGAAACCCGCTACTGGGTGGTGGCGTCGACACCACGCGACACCGCCTCACCCTATTCGAAGCGCGTCCGATGGGTACATCCCGAACACCACACGACGCATCGGATCGAGTTCTATGACCGGCACGAGCGCCTGCTCAAGACTCTCGTGTTGGAGTGGCAGCAGGTTGGCGGCGTCTGGGTGTGGGAGCGCCTCGTCATGGGCAACCGCAAGAACGGTCATCAAACCGTCATCACGGTGCGGAGCGCGGAACACGGCCTCGGTTTGGACGACGATCTGTTTAGCCAACACCGCCTGCGCAGCGGCCCGCCCAACCTGCGGGGGAGCGCGACATCCCGCGGCCCGGTGCCGGCCGCGCCCGGCGCCCCCACGGCAGAGACCGGCGGTGACGTCGTGGGGATCACCCGATGAGCGCGATGCCGAAGCTGCTCGTGGTCGACGACGAGCCCCGTGGCGTCGAACTGCTCCAGCGGGCCCTGCGCAAGATCGGCGAGGTGGATGGAAGCCCCAACGCGGACGACGCTTGGGAGCGCTACTGCACCGGTGACTACGACCTCGTGATCTCCGACCAACGCATGCCCGGTCCCACCGGTGTGGAGCTGCTCGAGCGCGTGGCGCAACGCGATCCGTTTACCGGCCGCATCCTGTTGACGGCCTACGCGGAGCTCAGCTCGGCGATCGACTCGATCAACCAGGGGCGGGTCCACGCCTACCTCACCAAACCCTGTCACCCCGACCAGTTGCGCGCCACGGTAGAGTCGGTGCTGGGCCTGGTGCAGCGCGCGCGGCGCGTCCAAAGCGGAATCGTCTACATCAGCGCCGCGATGGATGACCTCCTCTCCAGAGTCGAGAAGGTCGCGGCCATGCGCGCAGCGGTCCTGGTGCGTGGCGAGACGGGAACCGGCAAAGAGCTGATCGCCCGGGCGCTTCACGATCGGGGCCCGAGAGCGGATCGCCCCTTCGTCGCGGTCAACTGTGGCGCACTGCCCGAGGAGCTTCTCGAGAGCGAGCTCTTTGGCTACGTCCGCGGGGCGTTCACGGGTGCCGACCGCGACAAGGAGGGTCTTTTCGAGCACGCCGACGCGGGCACGCTGTTTCTCGACGAGATCGGCGACACGCCGCCGACTTTTCAGGTAAAGCTGTTGCGCGCAATCGAGACGGGCGAGATCCGGCCGGTCGGCGCGCGCGGCACCAAGCGGGTCGACGTGCGCATCGTGTCCGCGACCCACCGCGATCTCGACGAGGCGGTGGCGGCGGGAACCTTTCGCCAAGACCTGCTCTACCGCCTCAACGCGCTGATGATCGAGGTGCCTCCGCTTCGGGAGCGGAAGATCGACATCCCACTGCTCGCCGCACACTTCGCTGAGGAGATCGGCGCGGACCTCGGGCGATGCATCAAGCTGGGGGAGGACTTTCTTCGCTCGCTCGCCGACCGGTCGTTCCCCGGCAACGTGCGAGAGCTACGCAACGCAGTGGAGCGCGCCATTGCGTTTCGGGACAACGATGAGGAAGTAGGGCCCGAGACCGCGAAGGCGTCCGGGCCCGAGCTCGCGCCCGAGCGCCTGGGCACGGGAACCCTCAAGGAGCAGGTGGAGCGGCTCGAGCGCGCGGCGATCGCCGCCGCGCTGACGCGCTTCGAGGGCAATCGAAGCCACGCCGCCGAAGCGCTGGGCCTCTCCCGTCCGGGTCTTCGGCAGAAGATGCGCCGGCTGGGCCTCGCCTGAAGCAAACGTTTCCACTCGCTGCCGGAAAAACACTTTCCAACGCGAAGCTCCCCGTGGATCCGCGGCCTTGCTCGCCCCTTCTGCACACGCGCCGCCGCGCTCTGCCGTCGCGTTTGCGCCACGGACCCAGCAGCGGCTGCGCAAACGCCGGGCCAACCCCGCGAATCCCGCGTTCGCAAAACCTGGCACCGGACTTGCTCTTCTCTGCGTCGTTCCACACGAGCTACTGCGGGGAGACCATGAACAACCTTACAACGCAGCCGGCGGGGCGAAACGATGCCCGTTTTTTCTTGGGGTTCAAAGCACTGTTCTACACCAACGCGATTGAAGGCAGCGCGGTTGTCGCGAACTTCTCGCGCGGTGGCGCCTTCCTGGTCACCCGCGCAAACCTGCGGATCGGCCACGCCTTGCGCCTGATCGTCTTACTCGGAAACGGCGGCCGGCAGGAACTCTCGGGTGAGGTGGTCCGCTGCGACGCAGCGGGTTTTGCGATCGAGTTCGTCGACGACGACGACAGCCGCGAAGAGGCCGGACGCCTGCTCCACAACATCCGCTCCATCGTGACGACGCGCCGGGTCGCGGAAGCCATCGCAGATCTCCCGCCCCTCTCTTCGATGCGAAGCGATCGCGGGCCCGTCGCGGCAGTCGCGTAGATCTGGGGCACCGTGCCGCTTGTCGGGCTCTGCAGAGAAGGAAGTGGGCGAGGCGCGTTCTGAGCCGTCTCCAGGACGCCGATCCCGCCCCATCTACTCGCGAGACGGAACGGCAGCGGGCTAGGCTACGCTGCTGGCGTCGGTCGTACGCATGAACCCCAACGAATTGCTGACCCTGTCCGCCGAGATTGCCGTGGTGCTCGCCGGTTTCTCGGGTGTCGTAGTGTCACTCCAGCGTCGATTCGAAGACCCGACCGCCATGGCCTATTCGCGGCTTTGGCGTTTGGTCGAGACGAGCCTGTCGAGCGCGCTCTTTTCGGTGGTGCCACTGCTGCTCGCGGTCTTCGAGCTCGGCGAGGCGCAAATTTGGGCGCTCTCGAGCCTGCTGTTCGCGGCCTATCTGTGCGTGTTGCAGGTCTACTTTTTTGCCCGTTTTTGGGACCTGTGGCATTCGGCGGCGGTTTCCTGGCGTTTCAACGGCCCGACGCTCGCGATCCAACTGGGTCTGATCGCGGCATTGATCGCGAACGGGATGGGTGGCGCTCCGTCCGCCGGCCCCTACGTCCTGGCGATCGTTTGGTACGTCATGCTGTCGGCGCTGGTGTTCGCGAGGCTCCTGTTGCTTCGCGAACCGCGGTGACGCGAACGGGCCGGGAGCGCACCGCCGCGATGGGCCGCACCGAACGTCCGCATCTGCTCGGAATCGACGATGGTCCCTTCGACAAATGGTCCACCCGCGAGGTCGTGATCGCTGGGGTCATGGTGGAGGGCCCCGACCGCGTCGAGAACGTGGCGCTCACGCGTTTTCCAGTCGATGGGAGCGACGTTTCGCCGTTTCTCGCGCGCTGGATCGCGTCGCTCCGCTTTGCGCCCAGCGTGCAGGGCGTCGTCTTTGGCGGCATCACCATCGCCGGGCTCGCCGTCATCGATATCGACGCACTCGCCGACGCGCTGGCGTCCCCGGTCATCGTCGTAAACCGCAAGAATCCCGCGTGTAGCCGGCTCGAGGAGGCACTCGACGCCGCGCCCCTCGACGACCGCGCGGCGCGCAAGGCGATTGCGCGCCGCACGCCGCCGGCCACGCGCCTCGGCACCGGGATCTATGTGAGCTGCGCGGGAATCCCGATCGAGCGCGCGCTGGCGTGGGTCGAGCGCTGCCGCAACAAATCGGAGTTCCCCGAGGCCCTCCGGGTCGCACACCTCATCGCTCAGGCCGCCGCGAGCGGCGAATCGCGCGGTCGGGCCTAGCCGCGCGGCGCTCCTCCGGAGCCCTCCGCCACCTTGACGACGCCGATGCGTTCTCCGGTTGCCGACCCGAGGTAGAGCGTGTCGCCCACCTGTACCGCCACCGTGGCCATACCAAAGGGTGGGCCTCCGCCTTTGGCGAGGGTCGTCGTGGCGCCAGTTCCCGGATCAATCGCCACCACGCCGTATTCGATCCCACAGAAGGGTTGATCGGCTTCGATGCACTGCAGTACCGACTCGAGATCGCTCCGGATCGAGGCCACGAGAAGGCGGCCGTCGGGCGCCCAGCTCGCGTTGTCGGGGTGGGTGACTTCCGCCTGCCAAAGCTGCTTCCCAGACGCGCGGTCGACGGCGATCACCTTGTCGCCCAAGGTGAAGTTGACGTAGGCGACGGCGCCGTCGGGCGAGGTTTGCACGCCGTTCGTGACGACACCGTCGGTGTCGGCGAGTTTCTTCCAGCCGCCGTCGGGGCTCCACTCGATCGCGTAGCCCTGGGGCGGGTCTTGACCTTCCCCGCGGTGGAGCAGATCGTCCACGGCGGTGCCGCGCTCCATCATGTGGCTCGCGACAAAGCCGCCGTCGGGAAGGCCTGCGACATCGTTGAGCCACACGTGATCCGGCGCCACCACGCAGCCCCGCCAGTGCAGCGCGGGGCTCTCCGTGTCGGCGCCCGTCAGCTCGAAGAGCTCGATCGACTCGCGTTTGGCGTGGTTCACGACCAGCAGTCGGTCTTCACCGCCGGGCCCCTTGCTCAGATGAATGCCGTGCGGCGCGAACACCGCGCCGATCGCCTCGGTGCAGCTCGCGTCACCCCACTTGGCTTCACCCGGATCGGCGTGCGGGTAGAGCACGTCGCGCTCGCCGCTCTCGAGGTGCAGGAGCGTGATGGTGCCGGGGCGCTTTCCGGCGAGGCCGCCGTACTCGCTGACCAGCATCCGGGCCCCGCCCGGCAGCACCTCGAGGTCCTCGGGCGCCTTGAAGTCGCAGAACAGCGACACCG